>Ga0210396_10000224_pt1 | contig 86872 bp, 95 predicted proteins | sample IncBWH17OmetaG_FD_155466 | JGI IMG/M metagenome (GOLD analysis project Ga0210396, IMG submission 155466) | Forest soil microbial communities from Barre Woods Harvard Forest LTER site, Petersham, Massachusetts, United States - Inc-BW-H-17-O ... | reverse complement strand
GTCGCGATCCGCTCCGCAAGACGCGGGACATCGTAGATGAGACCGAAAATGGTCAGGTTCTGACGGACGGTGAGGTTCCCCGGCAGCTGCGCATAGACCGCGGCGAAATTCGTGCGCGACAGGACCGCAGAACGATCGCTTCGGGCGCTGATACCATCTATAACTATCTGCCCCGATGTCGGCTCCAATACTTGCAGGATCATGCTGATGGTCGTCGTTTTGCCGGCCCCGTTGGGTCCGAGCAGTCCGACGATCTCTCCCCGTCCGACCGAGAAGGAAACCCCGCAGACCGCGGACGTGTCGCGGTAGTCTTTGCGGAGATCGCGTATGTCGAGGACGTTTTCCATGGGTGCGAGAGTATACCAAATTCACTTTATGTTGCCGATGCAAAATAATCTGATACTGCTTTCGGCAATTCTTGCGGAGTATCGACGATCCGGAACGGGTTGCCGCGCGAGAGCGTGTGCCGATCCTGGAATCCCCATGTCACGCCGATCGAACGTAGATCGACAGTCGTCGCTTCGTTGATGTCGCCGAGCGTGTCGGTGACGAAAATGGTTTGCTCTGGCGCGATATCGTACTTCGCGAAGATCGCTCTGAATTTTTCGTCCTTTCGCGCGTTCGTCTCAAGTCCGTAGACATCTTCGATACCGTCCTGCATCCGGTATGTATGCAGGAATGCGCGGATCAGATCGTTGTGCGTGGATGAAACGATGATAAGCCGATATGTCTTCGAGAATTCCCGCAAAAGCTCCGGCATCTCAGCGAACGGTTTTGCATGCAAGTTGAATTCAGGAAGATATTCACCGAGCCAGTCGAGGGCATGATCGCACCGATCGCCGTGATCCGTCGCGCGGACCTTGCGTATGCGCTCGACGATATTTTCTTCGTGATACGCGCGATAGTCCGTTTCGGTGATGAATGAACAGACCTTTTGCGCGACCGAATGCCCGATGCGGAACGTGTCGGCGATGACGCCGTCGAAATCCAGCAACAAAAGCGGTTTTTCCATAGCGCCAGTGTACTACGGAGAACGCGCGCTTGTGGTAGAGTGGATTCATGCAGCAATCATCGAACAAAAGTAGAGTTGCGGATATCATGGAATCCGACATCACCATCGAGACCGACCACGGCACGTGCACGGCGCATCTCGCGCTGCCGGAGGCGAGCGGCAAATATCCGTGCCTCATATTGATCGAGGAAATCTGGGGCGTCGACGCGCACATGAAAGACGTCGCGGCACGCTTCGCGCGAGAGGGATTCATCGTGCTTGCACCCGAACTTCTTCCGGAGGAAACGCTCTCGGTCGTATTAAAGGATCCGCACCTCAAGATCGACCTCTTCACCCCTGAAAAACGGGAAAAAATACAGCCGATCCTGCGCGAGGCGATGGCGCCGATGTCGCAACCCGGATTTGGAGAGGCGACGATCGCAAAACTCCGCGCCTGCGTCGATTATCTCGTCGCACATGCCCAAAGCAACGGCAAGGTCGGTAGCTTGGGATTCTGCTTCGGCGGCACGTATTCCCTGCAGCTCGCCATCAACGATCCGCGACTCGACGCCTGCGTCGTTTTTTACGGCCAAGCCCCGGACCCCCTCGATCAGATCGCGGGGATCGCCTGCCCGGTACTCGACTTCGCGCCTGAGAAAGACGAGCGCGTCATGGCAACGATCCGCGACCTCGAGGCGGCGATGAAGGAGCACGACAAGGATTTCGAACTGGTCGTATACCCGAACGTCGGGCATGCATTCTTCAACGACACGAACGTGCGTACGTATGATGCCAAGACCGCAGCGGACGCATGGGACAGATCGCTCGCCTTTTTGCACAAACATCTGGAAGAATGATACCGACCGTCACATTGAACAACGGGGTCGAGATGCCGATGCTCGGCTTCGGTACATCGCAATTGAGTAACTCGGGCGATGCGGAACGGGCGGTCGCGGACGCGCTTTCATCCGGATACCGTCTTATCGACACCGCAAAGAAGTACGGCAACGAGGAAAGCGTCGGACGGGCGGTGCGCTCCTCCGGTATCCCGCGCAGCGGACTTTTCATCACAACGAAACTCTGGCCTGCGGATTTTTCCGATCCAAAGGGGGCGTTCCACGCGAGTCTCGGGCGTTTGGGCCTCGACTACGTCGACCTCTATCTCATCCATTGGCCTGCATCCCCGACGCCGCGCTCCGTGTGGGAAGCGCTCGAAGAACTGTACGAAGCGAAATTCATACGCGCGATCGGCGTATCGAATTATGATATCGGCGAGATGGACGCTCTGCTGTCGTATGCAACGATCGTGCCCGCGGTGAATCAGGTAAAGTGCAATCCGTTCGACTATCCGAAAGACGTTATCGAATACGACCATGGGAAACATGTCGTCGTTGAAGGATACTCGCCGCTGACGCGCGGATCGAACTTGAATGACCGGACCGTAGCGGCGATCGCAAAGGAATACGGGAGATCGCCGGCGCAGGTGATGATCCGCTGGTGCGTCGAGCACAACGTCGTGCCGATCCCCAAATCCTCGCATCCCGAGCGTATGCGCGGGAATATGCGGGTATTCGATTTCGAGCTATCTGCCGAAGATATGCGGACGCTCGATGAACTGGGCTAAGCCCGTTCGACGTCGATACGACTGACCGCGAGGTACGCTACGAAAAGCACGATCAATATCGTGAGCCCTGTGGAGACCGCACCGTCTCCCCATCCAAGGCCGCCGAACGAAGCCGCCTTCCCCATCCAGTCGGCGAACGAGGCGCCTAACGGGCGCGTGAGGATGTATGCGAGCCAGAACGCGAGTACCGCATTGCGGGTTTCGGGATGATGTTCCGCGGACATGATGCTTTTTGTGATGAAATGCGTGAGTGCTACAACGAGGATCAGGATCGTAAACAGAATGCCGGAATTGAAATACCCTAAGCCGAACGTCGATGCGGTCATATCACCCGTAGCGGTACCGAGAGCGAATGTTGTCACCACGGTCAACCAATAAAAGAGCTCGCGTCTGGCGGTCGTGATGCTGTGGATCGAGAGCGAGCGTTCAACCGCATACCATAACGCGAACACGACAATAAGCGCGAGAGCGAAAAATATCGTCGAATACAGATACGGAATACCGAGGCCCAGATGCAACACGTCGGCCGCCATCGTGCCGAACACGGCCACCATCGCGACGGTGAACCAATAGACCCACGCGTTGTATCGGCGCACGCGGAACTGAACGGCAAGCGCAATAACAAACACGACGAAACCTATCAGGACCGCGATCACCGGATCAACGACATGCACCAGATAGTCCGAGGTGCTCTCGCCGAGCGCGGTCGTCAGTATTTTTACGATCCAAAAGAAAACGGTCACTTGGGGTACTTTGCGCATCATTCTATCCATGGACGGATTGTATATCATCTCAATACCAGGTCGTCTGCCCGTCGCCCTCGAGCGGATACTGCCGACCGAGATATTGCGGAACGCGTCGTGTCGCGAGATCCCATAATGCTTTTGCGGATGCGGGGATCTCGCGCAGGTAGTCGAAGAACGAGCCTCCACCCGGCGCGTCGTAGCCGTAAGCTTGCATACCGAGCGCTCGCGCAGTGAACACCGCTCTCGGCAAGTGGAAATCCTGCGTCACGATGATCGCGGACGTCGCATCGAACACCGTTTTCGCACGATACATGCTCGAATAGGTATCGAACCCCGCGTGATCGAGAAAGATATCCTGCGGCGGAATGCCGGCCGCGAGTAGGTAGTGCTGCACCGGATTCACTTCGTTATAATCGGTCGTTGCGTTATCGCCCGTCACGAGAATTTTGGAAACTTTGCCATCCTCATAGAGTTTGATCGCTGCGTTCGCACGCTCAGCGAGGATCGGCGATGGGATCTTATTGTCCTCGACGCTGGCACCGAGCACGATCGCCACCTGCGTAAGCGGGATCATCTGGTCGGAAACGTATATATACGGCGCGACGGCGAGCCGCATGCCGATAGGAATAAGGAGCGCCACAACGGCTCCGGCAAGGAGCACGATGATGCCGATGCGCACATACCGGTGCATGCGCCTATTATGCAGATATTTCGCCGCGGCGAAACCCGTTGACCAGATCGTGTGCACGACGCGTAGGTTCGGGAATGCGGTAGCCGCGGGATGTCCGGAAAGTAAGTTCGATCGATTCCTCCAGCGTTATCTCGTAGCCCGCGGACACAATGATGGGTGCGACATCGTCTTTGGTACGCACTAGGGCACCCACTTCCTCATCATTTTTCGGATCATGCAACAACGTGAAGCTGCCGCGCTCGGCCTTCGGCTCTTCGCCGACGCCGAACAGTTTGTGCTTGGCGCAACCGAACGTCGGCATATCCAGCATCAATCCGAGATGCGCCGCAATGCCCATTCTCCTTGAATGTGCGATCCCCTGCCCATCGGCCATGATGACATCCGGCTTCGTTCGCAGTTTTTCGAACGCTTTCAGCAATGTCGGAATTTCTCGGAACGATAAGTATCCGGGTACATACGGAAACGTCGCGACGCCTTTTGCATAAACGATCTCCACTTCTTTCAGTTCGGGCAACGACAATACGACAACGCACGCGAAAAAGTCGTCGGAAAATCTGTTGTAAGAAATATCCGCGCCTGCAATCGTTTTCGGATCTTTGGTAAGCGGAACGAGTTCGATCTTCGCGCGCAATTCGTCCTGTATCTGCGTGGCTTCGGCAACGTTCGCCGCAACATGGAATTCCATGCCCAGACTATAGCACTGGACATATATTTTATATTTCTCCTATATTTGACCCATACAATCCGGCGCAGCCGGTGAGATGGTCTTGCTTTGGGACTTGGTATTCCAAGAGCAGTGGGTTCGACTCCCACCACCGGCTGTATTCATATCTCATTTGACACCCATGATGGATGCGCTAGGATTTACGTACCAAGTCCAGTATAGAGCGGACCGACAAATGCTCTTGGAATACGAAAACGCCGCCCGGAAGGGCGGCGTTTTCGTATTACGTTCCAACTCGTAACTTACAGCACCGTGAACGGAACGATGTTGCTTGTGCCGTAAGAATTCATGACCGAGACGTTGTACGTGCCCGGTACGACTTGCGTCGGCTGAACGCCGCAGTAGAGTCCCGGCGTGCAGTATGGCGTCGTGTACGACGGAACCGTGAACGTGATCGAGTTGCCGTTCGAGTACACGCTCTGAATGGATCCGCTGCCGAAGTTGATGTTGTTGATGCCGTTCAACTGGAAGTTGGATCCGTAGATCGTCACCTGCGAACCGACGTAGCCGGAGGTGGGGGCAAGATAGGAGATCGACGGCGTGCCGTTGTTGTACCCGTTGCCGGAGACGATGACCGTCGAGGTGTACGTGTTCGATTGGCCGTTCGAGTTACTTACGGTGAAGGTCAGCGTGTACGTGCCGGCCGTGACGTACGCGTGCGTGAACGTGACCGTCTGCGAGTTGGAGACGATCTGCGGCGCGGCCTGATTGGCGTAGCCGTTGCCGGTGTCGCCCCAGTACGCCGAGATGGTCGTGTATGAATTGCCGTTCGTGTACACGGTCATCGTCCACGTGCCCTGCTGGCCGGTCGAGAGGCTGTTCGGACCGGAAACACTCGAGATCGTCGGCGCTCCGTTGCCGCCCCCGTTCGTCGACGTGACGTTGAACGTGACCGCATTCGTCGTGATGTTGTTGGAGTTCGTGACCGAAACATTGTACGAGCCGATCACGACCGGCTGCGAACCGTAACCGGTGAGCTGTGACGGCACTTGGAACGACAGTGACTGACCGTCCGGCGAACCGAGCCCTGTGATAATGCCGGTACCGAAGTGAATGGTGTTGTTGGTCGTAGTGAACCCGGAACCGTAGATCGTGACCGTCGTGCCGACGCCGCCCGATTGCGGATTCAAGTACGTAATGGTCGGCGAATTCGTATTGTTCTGGCAATTGTTGTTGTAGTTGTAGGGGTAGGTGCTGTACGTTGAACCGCACGCGCAGTTCGATGTGTACGGATAGGTCGTGTTGCAACCGCAGGTATTGCTGTTGTACGGGTAGCCGTAGTTGTACGAGGAATTGCAATTGCAGTTATTGTATCCGTAGGTGTATGGATACGTTCCGCAATTGCTGTTCACGCCTGACGGGAACAAGGTGAACGTCAGTGAGTTGCTCGTGCCGTAGGAATTCGTTACATAGAGCTGCACGGTTTGATTGCTCGAGTACGACGAGATGTACGGGATCGTGAACGAGATCAACGTGCCGTTCGAACCGATACCCGCGATCGCCTGTCCGCCGAAGTAGACGGTGTTGCTCGACTGGAAGCCCTGCCCGTAGATCGTGATCGTCTGACCCGGCGTACCGGTGTTCTGCGAGAGCGACGTGATGGTGACGGTGCCAGAGTAATTGTTGTAATTGTACGGATAAGTCGGGTATGTAGGCGCCGTCGGATACGTTGGGTAGGTCGGGTATGTCGGATACGTAGTGCCCGGATATGCGTACGAAGAGCCGCCGCACGATACATGCTGAAGCGCGGAGATCGTCGACGAATCGACGATACCGGTCTGCTGCAGATTTTGAGCCCGCTGAAAGTCGATCAAGGCCGCACGTGTGGCCGCGCCGAAGTAGCCGGTCTCCATCCATGAGCCGCTACCGGGATAATTCTGGGAAACGAGGAACTGTTGGAGCGCGAGCACCTGCGAACCGCGAGAGCCGGTGGAAAGGTAACCCGAGATCGAAAGGCACGCGCCTGAGGCGTAGGTCTGGCTTGAGCTATAGGTCGGATAATACGACTGGGCTGAAGCCGCGCCGGCGAGGAGCGATGCGGCGACAATTCCGGAGATGACGAGCTTTTTCATGGTAATGATGGTTAAAATATGGCTAAAAACCTGCTCCGACGGCCTATTGGAGCTACGTTGTAAACGCACTATGCAGCAGAGTGCACTCCTATGTCAAGTTCACCCTTCTTCTCCGTCAAAGTAGCCGAGCGAATCCTTTTCACGACCGAGAAAACGGAAATTGTCGGCGAGGACACCGAATTTCTTGGAATCCGGATAATCGGCGATCTCGGGTGAGAACTTTGTCGAGACGGCGAGATATCTCAACTCTTTATCGGAGGTGTTGATGATCTGATGCGCGGTCTCAGCTGCGCCCGGCGGATTCGCGATGAAGTCCCCTTTCTGTATCGGGAATGTTTCATTCCCGATGCGCACTTCCCCTTCACCCTCCAGGATGAAAAACATTTCCTCGTTGACGCGATGGCTGTGAAATGGGAACGCACGCTTGCCCGGCGGGACGATCGTAATGTTGTAACCGAGTTTCTGCGCGCCGATCAACGGCGCGACGAATGCCAAAGTCGAACCCTCGTATTTCGCTTTCACGCTCTCCGGCATCGGCGCGGGGAACGGCTTGAATTCGAGTTCGGAACTATTGATGATCTGCTTTTTTGTCATGTTGGGATTATAGCAAATCGTTATTCGAAGATGCTTTCGATCGCGAGCGCCTCATCCTCGTCGTTCTCACCGTGCACGTACCGCTCACCGCGTAACCACGACGCGCCTGCTGCGACGATATACGCGAGGATCGAAAGAATAAAGGTTATCGAGAGTCCCTGCTTGAACGGCGCTGATATCAGGTTCGGGAAGAACGTGGTGCCGGTGAGCGTTGCCGCGTTCGCAGCGGGAAGCGCGTTCAGGACGCCTGCAGGGATCAATTGCTGCATCGGGTTGTAGCCCAAGAACGCAGCGAACAAACTTGAGACCGGCGGGGCCGATGCCACCTGCTGCGCTATGGCGCGCGGGATCCCCTGCGCGGTCAATCCGGAGAGGATGGCTGACGGCAGTGTCCCGGCCAGTCCGACGATCATGAGACTGAAAAATAATCCGATCGAGAGCACTTGTCCCGAATTCTGGAAGGTCGCGCGCATGCCGGAAGCCTGCCCGCGCTCCGCTGCCGGCACTGCGTTCATGATCGCTGTCGCGTTGGGCGCGGAAAAAAGTCCGGCACCGACGCCGCTTATGAAAAGCGCGAGTGCGAACACCCAGTAGGTGAAATTAACCGGCAGGAAGATGAGAAGGCCGAACGCAAGAGCGCCCAAGAGCATGCCGCCGGTCGCAAAATACTTCGCGCCGAATTTGTCCGACAGCCATCCCGAAACGGGTCCGGCGATCAAAAATCCTCCCGTGAGCGGAAGCATATAAATACCCGCCCAAAGCGGCGTCGATTCAAATGAGTAGCCATGGAGTGGAAGCCATATCCCCTGCAACCATATGATGAGCATGAACTGCAGTCCGCCGCGACCGATCGCCCCCAAAAGCGATGCGATATTGCCGGTCGTGAACGCACGGATGCCGAAGAGTTTTAGGTTGAACATCGGCTCTTTCATCCGCAGTTCGATGAATACGAATGCAATAAGAAGCAAGAGGCTGCCGGTAAGCATCCCCAAAACCGTCGGAGAAGTCCAACCCATCGTGTGCGTGCCGTACGGTTGGATGCCGTACGTTATCCCGATGAGAAGCAAAATGAGCCCGAACCCGAACGTGAGATTGCCCCACCAGTCGATCGATTCTTTTTTTCGCACGCCCGTGTCGCGCAACACCCAATAGGCCCACAGGGTGCCGAAGACGCCGATGGGGACGTTGATCCAAAAGATCAGGCGCCAGTTGATCGCCGCAAGTATTCCTCCGAGCACAAGCCCGATGAAAGAAGCGGCGATGGCCGAGACCTGATTGATGCCGAGCGCGAACCCGCGCTGATCGGCGGGGAACGCGTCGGTGAGGATCGCCCCGGAATTCGCCATGAGAAGCGCCCCGCCGACTCCCTGCACGATACGCATGCCGATAAGATAGATAGCAGCCGATCCGCCGGTCCCCGGTGTCAGCGCCAACGCGACTGAAGCGAGCGTAAAAACCGCAAATCCCGCGTTATACATTCTCGCCCTTCCGTACATGTCGCCAAGGCGACCAAGCGTAACGACGAGGACCGCCGTGCACATCATGTACCCCATCAGCGTCCACAATAAAAATCCGATGTTGGCGGACAATAAAGGATTGAGATCAATTCCGCGGAAAATCGCGGGCAATGAAATGATAACGATGCTCGAATCGAGCGCGGCCATAAAGATGCCCAGCGTCGTGTTGGAAAGCGCTATCCATTTGTAATTCGGAGAATGCGGCATGAATTCGTTCAAGTATCGTTCTCAGACGTGAGAACTCTCTGAAATGGGAAAGACGGCTTTCGCCGTCGCGTGACCTCCCCGTCCGGACCTTCGTAGTATACAAGATATCCACACATCATGAAACGCTAATGAAAAAAGCGCTCGCTATTCCCCCCTGCACACATACACTGTTTTCATGCAAAGCTCATCAGCGGCACGTGCCGTGCTATTTGCCGCTACGATAGCAGTCACCATCGTCTATTTTCCCGTTTATTTGACTCCGGACGCTCTCGCTCAATCCGTCGGACTTGCCTCGCCTGTTCTCACGATGAGTTTCGAGGCGATCCAGTTCGATCAACCGGCAACTCCGCCGGCTTCAGAACCAAACCATGTTGCAACTTCTACTCAACAAGTCAGTGCGCCTACTCAGGCGATCGTTCAGCAACAGAGCGCTGAGCGTCTTGTTATTCCTTCTATTAATTTGAGTGACCCCGTCATCCCCGTCGGGACCGATGCGACGGGCGCGATGGCAGTGCCGAATGGAAAAACAAGCGATGCCGGATGGTACGACGGGGGCCCGCAGCCGGGCGAGGTCGGCAGTGCCGTCCTCGACGCCCATGTCTTCGCCGCATTCAAGAATTTGAATGAAGTGAAAGTCGGCGACAGCATATTCGTAGAGGAGAACGGTGAGTCGCTCCGCTTCGTCGTCACTAAGGTCGAAACCTTCGCGCTCTCGCAGATCACTTCTCAAGATCTATTCACGCCGACGAGCGACCGTGACCTCAATCTCATCACGTGTGCGGGCAAACTCACGCCGGACCGCTCGACGTACGATCATCGTTTGGTCGTCTATTCCGCGCTGGCGAGCTGACCGAGCGTAATTAATTGGTCGGAATGCAGACGAGCTGTGATTCGTTCGATGCGTTCAAGCACGTGCCGGTGATCGTGCATCCACCGTCAGTGAACGAGCATCGGCCTCCGGCAATCCACATCGCCCCTTCGCATATTAATGATTCTTTAATGATTCATCATCGTTTCGGGCGGTGTTTGTCATGCTATTGCCCGAGTCCGAAGTACACACAACGGGCTCTCTTAACCGGTTTATTAATTTACAAGACAAATAAGTATGAAATCAGGAAAACTGATCTTACTTCCCGCAACGGGCGTTGCGCTTTTGTGTGCGCTTGGCGCGTGGAGTGCAATCGCATCCGCTTCGACGGCGCCTACGACCGAACCGGCGACGGCGATAACGTCAAGCAATGCGACGCTGAACGCAATGAACGGTGGCACCGTCGCAACCGACAGTTCGTTCTGGGTCTCGACGAGCACATTCTCGACCGCAAGCTCGACCCTTCCTTCCGGCGTTTTCTCGACGCCTGATCTTGGTCCGCAGCTTGCGAGCAGTACATTCTCCGCTCAGCTCTCCTCTGCAACGGGCATGCCCGCTGTGACCCCGAACACGACGTATCACTTCGTCGCATGGACATCGACCGACGGCGGAACGACGTGGACTCCGGGGGCTGAATTGAGCTTCACCACGTTAGCAGCCACGCCGACCGCGCCGGTCATCTCCAACATCGCCGTCTCGAACATCTCGACGACGAGCGCGACGGTCACGTGGAGCACCGACATCAATTCGAACGGTTCGGTCAATTACGGCACAACGATCGCGTACGGCGCGAGTGCCTCCGACACCGCAACGTCGACGATGAGCCACTCGGTCACGTTGAACAATCTCTCTCAGGGTACGCTCTATCACTTCGACGTCATGTCGGGTAGCGCGACCTCGAGCGATCAGCAGTTCGTCACCGAATCGACCGCCTCCTCGACTCCTCTTGCGATCGACAGCATTAGCACGAATCAGTCGAGCGGCGTTGCGGACAATACGTACGCTGACGGCTGGTCATGGACCATTCACTTCACGGTTCCGGACAACGAGAACGCGTTCCGCATCCGCTTCAGCGATTGGGGTAACGCTTCCAGTTCGTTTCCGACCGCAAACGATGTGGAGGTCTACTCGCCTCAGTCGAGCAACGCCTCGACAAGCGCAAGCGCGATCACCGAAACGGGCAACGGCTACAGCGGCTGGATCTACCTCACCGGTGACACGGCACCGCTTACGCCGGGTCGTCAGATCGACCTCGTCGTGAACGTGAAGATCCCGTTCGGCACACCTGCCGGTTCCTACAGCTCGAACTTCACGGCTTCGACCTTCCCGTCGACCGCGACATCGACAGCACCTTCTAGTCCGTAAACCTAATGATTATCCCTAATTCCCCAACGGTATGAAAAAGATACTCATTAGTACGGCGATCATCGGACTTCTCTCGGTGGCACCCCTTGCCTTCGCGCAATCGACGGTGACAGGCACCCTCTCCTCGGGAAGTTCGGCGACCACCACCAGTACGAGTACGCTCTCGGGCTCCGTCGGTTCAGGCAATTCGTTGTCGGGTACCGTCGGTAGCGGCAATAGTCTCACCGGCACGGTCACGTCGACGTCCACTTCATCAGGTGGTGGAGGTGGTGGAAGCTCCGGCGGAGGTGGCAATGGTCCGCCCGCTGGTGGTGGCGGAGGCGGTGGTTCAGGCGCGACGATCATCTGTCCGAATCTCCCGAATAGCCTCTTCACCCTTCCTGCCGGTTACGAGATCATCAATGGCAATTGTGATCCGGTCGGCTCGGTCCTCGGTGCTTCGACCAGCACGGTCGTTCCGGGCGTTCCGAACACGGGCGCGGGCGGAAACGCTGAAGAGAACGATCTCGTTCTCCTCGCTTCAGGACTTATCGGCACCTTCGCGAGTGTCGCACTCTTCAGAAAGTACTTCACTCACTAAGCGCTGACTCCGACACACGAAACTCCGGCATCCTCGCCGGAGTTTTCGTTTGTGCCGCACCCGATTTTCGGCTATCCTGAGCCGCATTGCGGTCGCCTTCACGGCGACCCGCCGCAAGGGCGGGGACCTCTTCGCAAGTAAATAATAAAGGGGTCATGTATTACGCGTACGTTTTACAGAGTCGCAATGGGAGGCACTATATTGGCTCAACGAGTGATCTGCAACGGCGCTTCAAGGAACATAATCTAGGAATAGGCGGAAAATATACAAGTACCAATAGACCGTTCACCTTGGTTTACTATGAGGCATATATCTCGTATGATTTGGCGCGAAAGGCTGAAAGATTTTATAAGACTGGTAACGGCAGGGAGATACTGAAAGGAAAGTTGGGAGAGTAACTATTGCGGGATCGTCTAATGGTAGGACATCTGCCTCTGGAGCAGAGTATCTTGGTTCGAGTCCAAGTCCCGCAGCCAAATAAAAAAGGATATGAAATTGATCTTCGTCCGCCACGGCCAGACTGATTTTAATAAAAACAATCTGCCGCAAGGACAGGAAATAGACGCGCCCCTGAACGAGACCGGCATCGCGCAAGCTGAAGAAACCGCAAAAGCTCTGCCGAATCATATTGATCTCATCATCGCGTCTCCGATGAAGCGCGCTTCGCAAACGGCGGAAATACTAAATAAAAGATTCAACAAAAAGATCGAGCTCAACGATGATATAAAAGAACTTCGATACGGGAGTCTCGCGGGTATACCATGGCCGCAGATCGCGGAGATCATGGGTGACAAAGATGTAAAAGAGAAGGACGAAAATATAACTTTCGATTATTCGAAATTCGGCGGGGATTCCGCCGAGGACCTGAAACGGAGGGTCGCGAGGTTCGTCGATGAAGTTAAAGAAAAGTACCCGACTAAGACCATTCTTGTAGCGGCTCATGGCGGCGTAATAGATGCGATGCACATTCTCTTCCCGCAGACGGAAAGAACGGCAACGGATAATGCCACGATCCACGTCTTCACTTTCTGAAGAACGATCTGAACATCATGCCGCCGTCCGTTATTGACATATAAGAGTCTGTAGGTTATTATATTTGCCGCTTTCAAAACAGAGGTATACGTCATGGGCTTCCATCTTTGCAGTGCCTGTAAGGATAAGGATCGCAATAAGCTCCGGTATCCGAACACCTCCTCCGGCGACGTCAACCTTTCGTTCACGAACGGTCGCCGCTATGTTATGCCGGACATGATCCTGCATTACGTGGCCGACCACGGCTGGCAACCGCCCGCCGCATTCGTCGAAGACGTGATGACCGGCGAGATCGAGGCGCATCGCCGGATGCAGACACGGGGCGTCGCTCATGTGTTCGAGAATGCGACGCGCATCGGCTATCTCGAAGGCGAGATCGTCGCCGACAGCATCCCCGACGGCTTCATCGATCGGCTTGATCAGCTGATGAAAGACGCCGACGCTCGGGGAGCGCGCGCTCAAACCAAGGACTTGGTCATGCGGCGCTGACGCCGTTCAAACGAAGTCGAAGCGGCCGTCATATTGACGACCGCTTCTTCATTTTCTGTAGAAACGCGGCCCTCTCTGACTCTTCGTTCGAATTCAAATCGCAATGGTGGACGTGCGAGCATAGTTGTGTCATTCATTTTGCAGTCATTCAATTGAACGGAGGCTACTAATGACCCTCTTCATGGCCATTATCGGTTGCGGCGAACATGCGTGGCGCCATTCGCTGCATTATACGGGCGAGTTCCTGACGTACGGAGTCTGGGACCCTGATCCCAAAGCGATGAAGCGGATCGGCGGCAAGCCCTACGAAACCCTCGAGGCGCTTCTCGCCGAAGAGCGTATCGACGCGGTAATGATCTGTTCTCCGGACGAGTACCACCTGAAGCAGATCGTGGCGGCGCTCGTGGCAGGCAAGCATGTCTTCTGCGAAAAGCCGCTTATGGTGCCCGGTCAGGAAATGGCGCACCTCGAAGCGGCGTTCGACCTCGCCAAAGAGAAGAACCTCGTGCTGACGTCCTGTCACCCGCGTCGCTATGATCGTCCGATCTGGTGGTTGCGGGACAAAGTGTATACCGGCAGGGACGATCCCGGATTTCCCGCGCGATTCGGCAAAGTGATCAGCTTCGACTTCGACTTCTCGTACCACGAGCCGTCGAATTCGTGGAAGCACACGCGCAGCCTGCTGCTCGATCACGTCAACCACGAGGTCGACCTGATGAATGCACTATTCGGCATCCGAGGCTTCGACGCGTGGAAGCTCCATGACGGGTTCGATCACTACGACGTGGTCGGAAGGCGCGACGATGGGATCACCTTCCGTTTTCGCGGCACGCGCCGTCTCAAGGAGCAGAACTACCCTGAGTGGTGCCGAGTGCGCTTTGAGCGGGGCGAGGTGGTCATGGATATGATGATGGGTCTCGCATACGTTCTCGATCACGAACGAAAGACGACCGAGGTCGTTCCGGGTCTCTCGATCGACTACGAAGGCCGCCTCCAGAAAGTCATGTATGACTTCTATCGCAGCGTTCACGATGGCGATAGCGGCTACCTGACCCGTGCGGAGATGCTGATGAATACCGAAGCGGGTATCGCCCTGCAGAATGTCGGCCTACAGCGCATCAACGTACGCGCTTGACGAAATTGGCCCGCCGCACCTGTGAAGTGCGGCGGGATCTTTTTATGCAAAGGCCGGTCTCCTCCTCGTGCATGCGTCGTCCGACCCAACGCTTTGAATACTTAAGACTTCGGATCCCGATTTGAGAAATATGCGCGTTGCTGTATATTCGTCTCGGAACCCGCACCTCAGAGCGAGTATTGCAACTGGGTATGCCAACCGAGAGGTACCGCAATGACCGATATTCTTCTGAACCGCTGCGCCCGCCTTGCTTCCGAAGCGGTCCGTCGTCTGAACGACGGAACGCTCGACCACCCGCACAAAGATCAGCGTCCGTATTGGCCCGCTTTCCGCGTTCCCGATAGGATCGCCGTGCTTCCAGTCGGGAAGCCGGAGTTCGCGTCCGGCGGTATCGGTCGCAACGACAACTGGTGCTTCGAGCGCACAGTCGAGGTCTATGGCAGGATCAAATACGATACGGTGCTGCTCGCGACCGTCCAACTGAGCGGCTGCACCTTCAAGCACGCCGACCAGACGATCACCGATGATGACGAGACTTGGCGCGTCGATAGCATCAAGTATCTCGGCCTTGAACCGGACGGCGAAGGCAGGTGGAAGCAGGTAAACAAACACTGCTCGAACCTGAACGGCACGCCGCTCATCGAGGGGCTCGGCATTTGAGCCGCGGCGATCTAAGGTGGCGAGAGGCGGTTACCGCGATCGGTGACCGCTTCTTCATTTTTAGATAGAATAGTCATACCGTCACCTACCAACATATGGAACAAAGAACGATCGACGCGCTCAAATCGAATATAAAAAGGAACTGGACGGGGAAAATCAACTTGTCGATATCGAGGCTGCAAGAGGATACATAGCTGCGAATAAGCTTTAAAAGCCTGCTATCTCGCAAGAGTACGATTTGACATATAGGATTATTGTGATATCATTTTTCCAGTATACAATGGGAGAATGACGATGAATACCGCACCAAAACGGCCGATTACCGTCCTTCGCGGCGACGGCATCGGCCCCGAGGTTATCGACGCGACGCTCCGCGTTCTGGAGCACCTAGACCTCGGGTTCACGTTCGAGATCTTCGAATTCGGCGAGATCTGCAAAGGCGAGCTGCCCGACAACGTGATCGAGTCGTTCGATCGAACGAAGCTGGCATTGAAGGGCCCTGCCCGCGCCGGCGCGTACCGGAGCGTCACCGGCCTCATCCGCCGGTATCCGAAGTTCGATCTGTACGCCAACGTGCGACCGATCTTCTCGATGCCGAAGATGGAAACGCTCTTCAGCCTCAAGAAGCCGCTCGATCTCGTGATCGTCCGCGAAAACTCCGAGGGCGAATACGATGTCCGTGAGCAAACGATGGCCGACGGTGCCGTTGAAGTGACCAGTAGATACACGCCGAAAGGATGCGAGCGCATCGCGCGTTTCGCGTTCGAGTACACGCGACACACCGGTCGCAAACACGTGACGATAGGCCACAAGCGCAACATCTTTCGTTTGGCCCATGGCATGTTCGTCGACATCGCGAGCGAGGTGGCGAAGGAATATCCCGATATCGGCTTCAGCGACCTGATCATCGACAACTTCGCGCTGCAGGTCGCCCGCGATCCGTGGCAATTCGATGTCATGCTGCACACGAACCTCTTCGGCGACATCTTCTCGGACCTCGCCGCAGGGCTCGTGCACGGCTCGCTCGGCGCTTCCGGCGGTGCCAATATCGGCGTGGACCATGCGATGTTCGAGGCGACGCATGGGACCGCCGACGGTATCGCGGGACAACATCGGGCGAGTCCGATCGCGATGCTGCATTCGGTCTGTCTCATGTTCGAGTATCTGAACGACGAGACGACCGCGACCAAGTTGCGCTGGGCGATCAGACGAACGCTCACGGACGGGATCGTGACAAGCGATATCAACCCGACCCGCTTCGCCACGACGGAAGAGTGGACCGACGCGCTCATTGACCGTCTGAGCTAAACCATGAAGGCCGCCCCGTGCGGCCTTCACCTTTTTCCGTCCTCCTCTTCGCCTTTTTGGAGCGCGAGTATCGTAGTGGAGAAGAAATTGCTGACCTCTTCATCGGTCAATCCGAAGTCGGCTTTCCACTTCTCGCGCAAGTACGGGATGAGGTATGTTCTTTTATCGATCATGGTCATATTGAGCTCTCGCGCGATGTCCTCATACTCCTCAAGCGTGACACCGACATAATTCTCGGGACATTCGCGCTCCCAATTTTCTGTGTACATATATTTCAACAAAAAATGATTGACGGCGTACAGATCAGTGAGCGGTCCATGGGCTTCCTCGAAGTCGCGGGTGAGCGACTCCATCGCCGGATTCGCCCTGATCTTTTTCATAATGTGCTCCGCAGTGAACGTCGCGGTCTTCATACGTTGCGGGAGGATCATATCGCGAATGATGATCTTGCCACCCGGGTTCAGAAGTTCGTACGAGTCCGCGATGGCTTTGATGACGGACGGTTTTTTGTTGCCGTAGGTGTAGAACTCATGCAGGACGGAAACGAACGTCACGGCATCGTACCGCTCCGGCCGGTCAAGCAGTTGACGCAGCCAGACCTTCTCGAATACGGGCGGGTTTTCGACCTCCTCCCGCTTCGCGTTCGCCGCCGCGATGAAATCGTCGCTGAGGTCGATCCCCATTACGTGCGCGTGCGGCCGCAAATGTGCGATCGCCTTGGTTATCGGGCCGTTGGCGCAACCGACATCGAGTATCGCATCGGCATCTTCCGGAATGTAGTCGACGACGTGCAGTTTTTCCTGCTCGCTTTTCTGCATTCTGTCCAAATATCCTTTTTTGTCGTGGAAGCCCGCTTCCAAGGCTCGCATATGCGGTGAGTGTAGCACGCACATAAAAAAACGGATTCTGTGGGGCGGATCCTCCTCCACGATCATGACCGGCCCGCGTGTTATCGGACGAACGGGTCCGGCATATCGAACATGAGTTTCGGCATTTCGCGGATGAGCACATGCTCACCGTATTTCATTTGATAGAGCTTGCTTACGCCGCAGAAGAGCGCCTCGTCCCAGTTGAAGCCGGCCTTTATAGAGGCGTTGCGCACGATCTCTTCGGAAGCGCCTTCTACTTCCACGAACGGCTCGTAAAACGGCCACGAGTCGATGGTGATCTTCGCCCCGCCCAAGTGCCACAACTCGCGGCGATTCTCCTGAAAGGACGTCGGCGTACAGCCGAGTTCGGTCAACAGTTCGACGGCTTTATCGAAGCTGTCTACGACGAGTTCTATTTCTTCCGGATTATCTATTTCCCCGCCGGAGAATCTTTTCCATGTGACGGTAACAATGCCGCCCTCATCGCGGACCCGCGCGAAGACGAGCGGAGAATGTTTTTCGGGTGGTAGGTTGAACACCCAGCGCTTTTGCGCGAACTCGGGACGCTGGAGTATCGCTCCTCCGGAAACAAGGCGGTTCCTTACTTGTTCTTTATCCACGTCGAGAAATTTCGCCTCATATTCAGTCTCCATCCGAGCATTCTAGCAAGGTCCTGTGCGCGGTTTGACTGAAGTAGCTTCTGGATGTACACCGATAGCGGTCATAACGAAAAAGGAGTCCGACATGGACCCGAAAGAGGAAGAGGCCCTATTGCTTCGTCGTCGCGGCGGGTGGTTCCAGTGGCCGATGGTAGTTGTATGGATCGTTCGAGGGCTCATATACACCCGCTCCGCCTCACTGCTGTCGCTCGACACAAGCCCCTCCGGCATCCTTGCCGATATCGGGTTCGCGATCGCGCTGTATTGCATGCTCCGGATATATCGGTTCAACAAGTCGAAGAAGCTGATAACGTCCGATCTATTCGCGCTCACGCGGCATCCGATGTATCACGGCATGTTCATTATGGACATGGGAAGGTTCTTCGCAGCGGATCTTACGAACCCTCTGTTCTGGCTTAGTTGGATCCTGTTCGTCATACTGATGGGCGCGGCCGGCTGGATGCAGGAGAAGGAAACCCTCGCGCGGTGGGGCGATGAAGCGAAGGCCTACTATGCGAGAACGCCGCGCTTCGTCTTCGAATGGCTTTGGCGCTAGCCGCGTTCTGTTCGCGAACAAAAGGCGGCCGTCTCCGACGGCCGCCCACTTCTTTTTGACATGGTATAGTGGCGCGGGAAATGGATGAACGCATAGGAGCATGAGATGAAGAAGTACGTACTGGCCTTGGCCGGACTGCTGCTACTGACGGGTTTGGTACGCGGGGATGTACTAACACCGCAACCTCCGTTCGCCTACGGCAACACGCCGTACGATCGGCAAAGCTATAGGGCATGCTGCGTCGTGGAAGAAGAGACGATCCTTGACGAGTTCGACGACGACGGGCTCTGGCACAACAACCAAGTGCATCTCGGCGCCGACTGGTTGCCCGCCGACGGACGGGACATTCTCGGTCTCCTCTTCGGCTGTACCGGCACGCCGTGCATCGTCAAAGAAAAGAATGTCGGCGGAGGCCTTATGGAGTTCGCGCTTGCGGCGAAGGCCGCAAAGTATATGAACACACGTATCGTCATTGACGCCGATTGCTGGTCGGCCTGTGCGCTCTTCGCGGATATGGCCCGCGCCCAAGTATGCCTCGGGCCTCATGCGAGACTCGGCTTTCACAAGTGGGTGCTCATGAAATGGACGAGCGACGGCGTGTACTACTGGTCGGAGCCAGTGTCGTCCCGTGATCCGACGGAAAGCGATGACGTACTCACGCTCGTTAGGGCCAACGGTGGCTTTCCGGAGAAAGGCGTCAATGTACTTCCGCTTGCGGCAGCGCTGACCATCTGGCGACCCTGCACAGCGGATCGGTAAACGGACCCCTTTGTTGACACCAACCGCCGGCGCGGATAGCGTCGGCGGCTTTTTATTATTGCGAATTCTGCCCTTGGAACGCGACGATCCGCCACGTGCCGTTCTCGCTCGCGAGCTGGATGACAACGGGTGTCGTGCCGGCATTGCCGCCATTCTCCACTTCGTTACTGGTCATGAACACAAGCTCTCCGTTGAAGACATATCCGCTTCCCTGCGGCGTTATCGAATCGATCAGGATGTGGTCCGGCCAAGGGCTTGAGACCACGCGTCCGGGCGCGGATTGCGGATCCGCCTCCCACTGCTGTAAAAGTGCGGAGGCGACATACGGCGCATACGTACTTGCGATGAGATCCGCCGCGTTCGGAGCCATTATAGAAACCCGCTGGAGCGCTTGCCCGAACGCGATAACGGTGGAACTTGCCGCACTCTCACCAAAGGCCTGCGAGTTCGTACTTGTACTCCCCGTGGAACTCCCGCCGATGAATCCCGCGAGTAACGTCCCTCCCGCAACCACGACAACGACCACAATTACAATGATGAGTGCTTTTTTATTGCGCATGATTGGGAAAGGATATACCCGTTCGATTAAACTTTCATGAGCATCATCTGTGGATTACGCCCTGAATACGTTGCGACACTGAGCGAGTATCTCCGCATAGACCCTATCGTGTTCAAGCTCACCCAACGGGACGGAAGATTTCTGCTCGCGTATTCGTTCCACAATTGCCAGCGAACGCCTATAAGCTTCCGCGACCTCGGTCTGCCCATGAGCAAGCGCATGACCTTGGATCGTCCGCAGCTGCAGGTACATTTCTTCGATTAGGGCCCGTTGCACCGGATGCTCGGCGAGGGCTTTCTTGTCATTTCGAAGCCAGAGATCGGCAAGTTGTTCGACCGATGCTCGGTCCACCCCGATGACCACGTGAGGAACCCCCTTTCTCTGCCCGCGAAACGAATCGTCCGAAGTTTGGAAATATTTGATCGTACCCAATTTTCCGCTTTCGACGTCTCGACGCACGCGTTCTAATTTCCGTTCAACACTGGCTTTGCCGAACGTAACGTCGACTCCGAGCGCTAGTACGTTCGACTCACGTTCGGGCTCGATCCATTCGGCGACCATGTCCGTTCCGTTAAAGTAGTCGTCATAAATCGAGGTCTTGAGCACCGAAACATTATCCCCGAGCCAGTTGCTCAGCTCCGCTTGCTCTAGCATGATCGCCTCGAATACTTCGGAGACCATCTTCGTCTGCTTCGCTTCGGGTGTTTGGGCCGCTTCGAACTCCATCTTTTTCTGCTTCGCCCGTAGCACGTCTTGTACGACCCCCTCTTTCGTATACAGACTGAAAAAATCCGGCGCCTGTATCGAGTAATCGCGGTTGTTGAAAATCTCGCGCGCACGTTGGTGCGCCTGTTCCATGAGGTGATCCCGCGGAGCTTCGCGGGGTCTTTCTCTACGTTCTCGAGCGCGGTCTTTGTCGATCTTCCGCAAGACCATGTCGTCAAATGCCATGCGTCCAGTATATCAGCCGATGATCCCCGCGAGTGAATGCGGCTTGCCTTCGGCAATGGAGGCATGGGTGATGCGGATGAAGAGCGCTTTTTTCTGGAACTCGGGAATGGAACGTGCGCCGACGTAGCCCATGCCGACTTGGAGGCCTGATGAAAGTGTGGCGACAACGTCGGCGACGGGGCCTGTACACGGCACGAGCGCCTCAACGCCTTCCGGCACCGCTTTGCGACCGTGCGTGAAATAGCGCTCTTTTCCGGCCGCTGTTTCGATGACCGCCTTGGAGCCCATGCCGCGGTACTCTTTGAATTTCATCCCGTTCTTCGTGACGATCTTCCCCGGCGCTTCGTTGGTGCCGGCAAAGAGATTACCGAGCATCACCGCGGAGGCTCCGGCCGCGAGCGCTTTGGCGATGTCGCCGGATTGTCGGATGCCGCCGTCGGCGATGACGGGGATCTTTTTCTTCGACGCGACGGATGCCACGTCGAGTATTGCCGAGAGCTGCGGTACGCCGACGCCGGAGATGATACGCGTCGTACAGATCGAACCCGGGCCGACGCCGACTTTCACCGCATCGGCGAACTCGCACGCCGCTTTTGCGGCCTCGGCGGTCGCAATATTGCCGAAAATAAGCTTCGCATGTTTCAAGCTCTTTTTTATTTTCTTCGCGCTTGCAATGACATTGAGATTATGCCCGTGGGCGCAGTCGACGACGATGACGTCAGCACCCGCCTGATCGAGCGCCTTGGCCCGTTCTATATGAAAAGGACCGCATGCTGCGGCTGCCTTGCATCCTGCGGCTTTGACGGCTTTCACCATCGCGACCTGTTCTTCGACCGAGCAATTACGGTGAATGACGCCGAGGCACCCTAGTTTGCACAGCGCGATCGCCATTTTCGCATCGGTTACGCGGTCCATTGCTGCACTCAAGAACGGCACCGATAGGTCGATGCCCGCGATCTTCATTTTGAGAGACGCTTCCGAAGGTTCAATCGCGCTCGCTGCCGGGCGGATGAGCACATCATCGAACGTAAAGCTTTCGGAAACTATCTTAGCTGCCATGCGCCATTGTAGCACGCACGCAAATGTGTCAAGCCTTCCCTATCGTGGCCGTAATGGCCATGTGATCCGAGACGCCGATGTGCAGCTCGACCTCAGATACGATGTATTCCGGGGTCGAGAACAGTCCGTCGACCATCTTTTGGTCCATGTGTTCGGACGGGATCTTTCCGGCGCGATGGAGGTTCACATCGATACTTGTTGTATATCGTTCCGGAATGTCATCTTTGTATTTCTCCGCAAGCATTGCGAATATCTCCCCGCCTCGCGGAGCGTTGAGGTCGCCGCACAATACAAAGTCATCGAACGACGAAAGGATACGCAGCAGTTCACGCATGTCATGACGCTGTTCGTCCGTAACTGCGGCCTTCGGTGTCCATGTGAAATGCACGGTGCCGATGCAATACTGTTCTCCCGCTTTCCCCACGACAACCCTCGTCAGCCACCGATTGGGTCTTTGCAGGGGGTTCCCTTTTTCATCCACCGATTGCGTCGGAACGGTTCCCGTGATGCCCGCATACAAGGTGCTGTCGCGCGCGATCACAGGCAGCCTCGTAAAGATACCGTCGCAATCTATAACGAAGCCTTCCCTCGGCGGATCCGCTTGATGCAGACTGTTCTTAACGTAGATCGCGCATGGGCCCGCAAGCCGCTCGAAGAACGGAATGTCGTCTTCGACCAATTCCTGCAGACACAGCACGTCGGGCTTTTGCTCTTCGAGGAACGGCGCGATCCGATCGAGGTGTTTGGACCGCTCTACATTCAGGCACACGAGCTTGATCATTTTGACGCACCGCGCGCGATGGCTGCTTTGATGAACGCATTGAAAAGCGGGTGCGGCGCGAGCGGACGCGCTTTGAGCTCGGGATGAAATTGTGTGCCGAGCATGAACGGATGTTTTTCTTTAGGCAGCTCCGCGATCTCCATGAGATGGCCGTCAGGCGAGCGACCGGAAAACACGAGTCCCGCATCTTCGAGTTGCTTCACGTAATCGGGATTGACCTCGTAGCGATGGCGGTGGCGTTCAGAGATGGAATCTTTGCCATACGACTCGGCAGCGATCGAGCCCTCTGCGAGCTCGCACGGATAGGCGCCGAGGCGCATCGATCCGCCGTAGTCTTTCTTCGCGATCTTTTCGATCTGTTCGGGCAATATCGCAATGATGGGATATGGTGTGCTCTCATTGATCTCCGTCGTGTGCGCACCCTCAAGTCCTGCGACATTTCGCGCATATTCGACGGTCATAAGCTGCATGCCGTAACAAAGCCCGAAATACGGGATCTTGTTCTCCCGTGCGAAACGGATCGCGCTGATCTTGCCCTCGATACCGGTCTCGCCGAACCCTCCCGGTACCAGAATGCCGTCGTAGGTCGCAAGATCGAAGACCTTTTCGGGATGGTCCTGATACTCTTTCGCATTCAACCAATCGATGACCGGCTTTTTGCCCTGCGTGTATGCGGAGAACTTGATCGCTTCGATGACCGAAAGGTATGCGTCCGAAAGCACGAAATCGCCCGTGTCGAAATATTTACCGACGATGCCGATACGCACTTCCCCGTTCTTGTGGTGGACCTGTTCGGCAAAGTTCTTCCATTCGCCGAAATCGGATTCTTTGTGATTCTCAACGCCAAGCGCGTTCAGAAGTACCTCGGAGAGTTTGTCTTTCTCGAAATTCAGCGGCACGTCGTAGATAGAATCGACGTCCGGCGCGGAAATAATGCAGTTCGCTTCGACGTTGCACTGAAGCGCGAGTTTCTCTTTGCGCTTTTTGTCGAGCGGATGCGTTGAGCGGGCGATAATGACGTCAGGCTGCACACCGTAGGAATTGAGCGCAGTGACCGCATGTTGCGTCGGACGCGTTTTCATTTCACCGATCGTGGAAGGCACCGGTAGGTACGAGACCATGACGAACACGACATCGCCTTTGTGGCGCATGTACATGACGCGCGCCGCATCGATAAAAAGTGCGTTCGAAAAATCGCCTATCGTTCCGCCGATCTCGACGACCGTAACGTCCGAATTGGAGACCGAGGCCGCGCGCTCGAACCGCTCGATGATAGCGTCGCGGACGTGCGGCACCGCCTCGACGCATTTGCCTCCGTAGTCGAGATTGCGCTCGCGGTCGATCACGGATTTATAGACCATGCCCGAGGTCATGTAATCCTCAGGTCCGAGATCGCGATTGAGGAACCGCTCGTAGTTGCCCATGTCCTGATCGGTCTCGAGTCCGCTGTCCAATACAAAAACCTCCCCGTGTTCGGTCGGGTTCATGGTGCCCGCATCCACATTGAGATACGGATCTACTTTGACGAGATTCACTGAGAGGCCGCGCGCGGCGAGGAGTTTACCGATCGATGCAGTGGCGATGCCTTTTCCGACGCCGGACATCACGCCTCCAACGACAAAAATATACTTGTGCCCTGCTGCACGCGTCATACGACCCCTACTCTATCACACCATCTCCGAAAATCACACCCGCAGATATCTGCGGATAGCCAAGTAGCTGGAAAGCGCACCCAAAATGATGCCGGAACCCATGACGATAAGAAGAAGATAGGCGAAAGAGCCCGTAAAATAGCTAAAAACGTTGAAACTGCCGAGAAATTCCTGACTTCCGGGCCCCAAAGCGGCCATGATCGGGTACAGCACAAGAAGGACGATGAGCCCGCTGATCACCCCGTAGAGTACGCCGGCAATGATGAACGGTCCGCGCACGTACCAATGCGACGCGCCGACCAGATTCATGACCGCGATCTCGTCGCGGGCCGTGTAGATCGCGAGGCGGATCGTATTGAACGCGATCAGGACAGAAGCGATGCCGAGAATAAGCGCGATCGCGATGCCGATCTCCTTCGAGGTCTGGATGATGGCGGTGAGACGCGAGATCGCGGTCTGATTTTGCTGATAGTCCACCTTATCGATCACGGACCCTTCGGCACCTTGCGACTGTTCAGTCTGGAGATATTGCGCGATGGCCGGATATTGCGACGGGTTCTTGGCGCGAACCTGCAACTCCGCGCCGAGCGGATTACCGGTGAGCTCGTTCAGTGCCTGCAACGTGAGCTGGTCGTTGGCGTGACGCTGCTGAAAATCCGCAAGTGCCTGATCGGAGGAAATATAGGTCACGGACTGCACCTCGGGAAGGGCCTGCACATCGGTCTGCACCGCCTGGATCTGATCCACGGTCGCCTCCGGTGTGAAATACACCGTGACGTCGACCTGGTTCGTGAGATCGTCGAGCGTTGCCGAGAGGGCCGCGTTGCCGATCAAAAGCGCGGCGATCACGAAGAGCGTGATCGTCATAACAAGGATCGCGGAGAACGACACGAACCCGTTGCGCAAAAAGCCGATGAATCCGTATCGCGCGACTCTTTTTGTAGTGTTCCAGAGCGACATATGAATTATTAAAGCACGTACTTACCGTGCTTATCGTCGCGGACGATGCGGCCCTGATCCATGGTAACGACGCGGCGGCCGATCGAATCGACAACGGTCTTATTGTGTGTAGTGAGAAGGACGGTCGTGCCGAGGTCGTTGATCTTCTTCAGGATCTCGACGACGTCGTGCGCGTTGATCGGGTCGAGGTTACCGGTCGGTTCGTCGGCGATGAGGACGTCCGGCTGGCTCACCACCGCGCGCGCGATCGCGACGCGTTGCTGTTCCCCGCCGGAGAGTTCATGCGGGAAATTCCAGATCTTATCCATCAGTCCGACCAGCTCGAGCACGTGCGGCACATCCGCGCGTATCTCCTCGTCATTCTTCCCCGCGACCTCGAGCGCGAAGGCAATGTTCTCGTATACGTTCTTGGTCGGGAGCAGGCGGAAATCCTGGAACACGGTGCCGATCTTGCGACGCAGCTCCAAAAGCTCTTTCTGGGCAAGGCCCGAGATCGGCCGTTCGCCGAAATAGACGTCGCCGGAGGTCGGGTGCTCCTCGGCGAACAGCATTTTGAGGAGGGTGGTCTTACCGGCCCCCGAGTGACCGACGATCGAAACGAACTCCCCCGGTTCGATACCAAGGGTCACATCCTCCACTGCGGGTGGTGCACCGTCAAAATAGACTTTGGTTACTTTGTCGTAGTAGATCATGCCGGAAAAACAGTGAGGTCAATTATACCGCAGATTCCTTACAAGAAAACATGCCCGGGGCCAAGCCCGGGCATTATATTTCGATACGCGTCGTCGTCTTATCGAGAGCCTAGGCGCGACTCAAGAGCGAAGCGGCGAGGATCAAAGTCCCTAGCATGGCGTTAAATGCTTCGTGCGTGATCGTCGATGCGAATAAGCCGACGAAGATCCTCCTGCCGTACACGCTCCATTTGATGAAGATGATCGCGAACCCGGCTCCGCCTATGCCCTGAATGAAGATATTGGCGGGATTGCCGTGTATGTAGCCGAAGTACGCTGATGAAGCGATAACCAGCACGAGCGTGCACCAAGGGTTTAATTGTCGTTTCGTCGCCAGTCGATACAGAAGGATCGGAAGACCGATGAGGCCGAATCTGAATAAGAATTCCTCAGCTATCGGTACTATCGCCAAGATGATCAGAAATGTCTTAAGGCCGAATTCCTGAAGCGTCTCGTTTATCGCCTGAGCTTCGCTGGTCGTCATCTCCGGGGGAAAAAAGAAACTTGCGACAAAGGCCCCTGCCACGCTCGAGACGAAGATCAGGAATACCACTTTCGGTAATTTGCGGAAGAAGTTACTGAACGGCTCTTCTCTCTGTAGCCAAGCCATAAGCTTAGGCATCGACGCCTCCTCGGGTGATTGATCTCCCAAATCTCACTATTACACTCTTGTACTCACCGGTCAAATAGCTTTTTCCGCATCGATAAACCCCTGAATATCGCCCTCGAGAACTTTTTCCACATTTCGCTCTTCGTAGTCGGTCCGGTGATCTTTGACGAGCTGGTACGGGTGCAACACGTAGGAGCGTATCTGACTTCCCCACTCGATCTTCGTCGAAGCGCCGGCGGAAAGCCCCCGAGATTCTTTGTCGGCGGCATCCTCGCGCATTTGAAAAAGTTTGCCGCGGATCATTTCGAGCGCTTTCTCGCGATTCTGCGCCTGCGAACGCTCGCTTGTGACGTGCACCGAGATCCCCGTTGGCGTGTGGGTCATGCGCACAGCCGTGTCACGCTTGTTCACGTTCTGGCCGCCCGGCCCGCCGCTTCGCGCGACCGTCACTTCGATATCGGTTTCGGGAATATGCAGATCGCCCTGATCCGGCAACTTCGGCAGCACTTCGACGAGCGAGAAACTTGTCTGTCGTTTTCCCGCCGAGTTGAAGGGCGACATGCGTACCAATCGATGCACGCCCGCTTCTTTTTTGAGCGCTCCATACGCGCCGCTCCCTACCACATCGAACGATATGCTTCGATAGCCGCCCACGGAGTTCTGGTTGGCCGACAGGAGCAGAGTCCTCCAGCCTTTGCTTGCGGCGTACTTGGAATACATCTGGAAAAGAATGCGGGAAAAATCCTCCGCGTCGTCGCCTCCTGCGCCGGAAATGATCGACATGATGGCGTCGCTCTTGTCGTGCCCTCCTCCGCCCTCGAGCTCGACTTTCAGATCCTGATACTCTTTGACGGCTGCCTGCGCCTTTTCCTTATCGCTCCAAAAGTCGGCCTCGCCCATGCGTCCTTCTATCTCTTTGATGCGCGCCTCGAGCGCTTCTTTTTGCATTCAGGCAGTATAACAAAGCTCTGATATCGCTTGCCAAAACGCGGACGAAGAGCTATGCATTCGTACAGAAGCGGTTTTTGGCCCGCAGGGAGATCGTCAATGGACGCGTTCGCCACGCCCAAACTTATCACGTTAGCTTGCGTTATCGCTCAGCGCGGCAATACTGTGCTGCTTGTGAAAGACCACCAATACGAGCCTCTCGTTTGGGGATTCCCGAAGAAGAACAGGTCATCTTCGAATGCCGGTTTCCGGGGCACTGCGCGTGGACGACTTGAGTTCGTTGCCAAGCTCGATCTCGACCGCGGACGCTTTCGTCAGATCCGGCATAAGCTGACCGTCGGGAACCGTCTCATCTCCGTGTTCAGTGTCGAACTGACGGATCCGGAGGTCCAAGCCTTGCCGGAGTACAGGAACGGTTCGCGGTTCGAGTTGAAAATGTTTGAACTGAAAGACCTCGATACGTTGACCGATCTCAGCGAAAACGATCGAGAGCTTATCCGAGCGCTGAAGTGAGATGCTCGGAATATACGTAAACGCCGTCGGCTCGTCCGGCGGTGTTCCTTTTCAACCCGCACAGGTCTCCTTGAGCCGATGTCCGGGATTGAACCGGAGACCTCGTTCTTACCAAGAACGTGCTCTACCAACTGAGCTACATCGGCCTACCTCTATATCGCAGAGAGAATATCACGCGACCGGATAATTCCGAAGCGCTTCGATGATGGGCGCAACGCGTTCGTCATTGATATCTTCGGGAGTGAACGTACAGCGCGCGAAGATCTGCTTTTCTATGTCGTGCACGGCATCGGTCGCCGATCGATACCGCTCCTGTCCTTCCGGCGTGTCGTATCCTTTTTTTTCCGCGTACCGCGATCTTCCTTCGGCAAGTCGGGCATCGAGTGAAAGTATCCCGAACGGCCCCGCGCGTAGGTCGCAATATTTCTCTATCTTCGATTCGAAACCCGCCTCGTCGCGCGCGCTTTCCAGACGCGAGAACCGGGCATCGTCGATGACGCGACGTACGTTCTCCGGCAGACCGATCTCATGCGCGATCGCATTGGTCGCCGCGTGTTCGTCGGGACCGTAGGTTTCCAGATAATCGCGCTTGATCGATTCCCAATATTCAAGTCCTTGCGGTCGTACGAACTCCGGAAATACGCTCAGGTCCGATTTGATGATGTTGCCCATGTCGTGGAAGAGACACGCGAGTATAACGACGCTCGTGTCGATCTCCCCCACAAAGTGATCGCAGATAAGTTTGCCCGCGGCCGCAACGCGCAGCTGGTGGAGCTGCAAACTCGGCATGATGCGATATGAGCCGTAGATCTCCGCGGCCGTCCGCATACGCTTATTCTCTCGACATCTTTACTTTTCCGTCTTCGCCGTGCTCCTCTCCGTGGAACCCTTTTTGATGCAGCAGGTGTTTCATGTGCTCGCTTTCCTCGGTCAGTTGCGCGTCGAGATGGGAAAATCCTTTGTCTTTAAAAGCGACGATCGCTTTATCGAGCACGTCCTTGTCCCTTCCGGCGAGCGCGCGGAATTGCGTCATCAGGCCTTTCGGATCCAAGAGCACGAATCCGACGACCCTGCCCTCTTCTTTGAACGCGAACGCCGCCCCGCCCTGACCCAAGATCGCGGATTCAACGGTGGCGAGCCAGTCGCCTGAGTTACTGAATATCCGTTCGAGCAACGGACGCTCGTTGAGCAGATTGCCCTGCTGCAGTTCGTCGAGTACGGCTTCTATCTGCGATCTGCTTTTCAGTTCCACGGTCTCAAGCTTCCCGACTGCTTCTGGTCGTTTCATTCCCTCCCCGCTCCCCGCTCCCATATCCCTGAACATGTATAAATTGTAGCATGCTCGAAAATTCCCGCAGATTTGATATGCTCTGCCTGTTTGCAGCAGAACGACCACTTGCGGGCGTAGCTCAATTGGTTAGAGCACTCCCCTGTCACGGGAGAGGCTACGGGTTCGAGTCCCGCCGCTCGCGCAATAAGACGTTGTTTCAACCAGAGCTATAATCCTTGTATGGAGCAGGGCGCAGAGCACGCGGACAATAAAACACTCGCCCAACGCCAGGGAAATGAACTCCGTCAGAATTTTGAACAAATCAAGAGACTCTTCGATTTCGCTGCTGGCAGACTCGATCCCGACACGAGCTACGATGAGTATGTCGGTCGCATGCCGGGAAACAGACAGCGACCTCCGAAGCTTCCGGATGAGTTAAAAAACACTGCCGCTGAGTATCCGGGTGAATACTCTGTCGTGTACTACACCAACCGGAACTCTTCCTATTACGCAGAAGGGACTCGGGGGCGTACTGTCGGACTTTCTACGTCTGAAAGGAGATCTCAATCAAACCAACGAGTACGAGAAATCGACTTTCGAGAACCTGGTGCCGACGAACGTGATCCTCGAATGTACATGACGGTCACAGAGATGGTGAATGAAAAAAGTTTTGAATCGATAAATACTGCTGGCGAAGACGAAATCGAACGACCGCATGGTCAGGCATTCGTAACATTCGGTTTAACCCCCGCCGGACAGAAAGAAATTGTCAGGTCATATTTCAGCCGATTGGATGAGGGAATGTTTGATTGGCGCGGTTCGCAGGAACCAGTACGTTGGAACCGAATGCTTCTCGTGCAGAACGACTCCAAGGGAACATTGTGGAAGTATGACGATCAGTACATCATCGGGCGTATTCAGGAAAACAAAACTGACGAACGTGCTCAGGTAAGGACGGTGGTTCGAGGTTCTCTCGAGAACCCAGAATCAATCGGAGTCGAAATCGGTATTGGTGGCGGAGTTTCCGGCCGGATGCTGTATCAGGATGACAGATTGCAAGTATATGTGAACGACGCTATTGGATCGTACCGATCCGAGGCGGAGATCTTAAAACAAGATCCGAATTACGGGTTTCTGTTCGAAGGCGCTATCGACCCTGCGCGGGTGATTTCAATGGTCCAGTCGAGAATACGGCTATTACAAGAGGATTGGGACAAGCCGCATCCTGTTTTCGGGGCATCAGTCGAGGCCGCTACCTCAGGGCGATTATCATATTCAGAATAACGAGCGGTCATTTTGTATACTGTCACTATATGAGAAAAATAATCGTATTTAATTTAGTCACGGTAGATGGCTATTTTGCGGGTCCGAACGGCGAGATCGATTGGCACAGGTATGACGCCGAGATGGGCGAATTTTCCAAGGTGCAGATGCCGACATTCGGTGCGCTTATGTTCGGAGAGACGACATACAAGCTCATGGAAAGCTACTGGCCGACACCGGAGGGACAACAGAGTGAGCCCTTGGTCGCCGAGATCATGAATGGCATTCCAAAGATCGTATTCTCAGAAACTATGGCGGACGTCAAAGACGGCCCCGTTTGGAAAAATGTCACGGTCCTGCACTCGATACGGCCGGAGGAAATACTGGCGCTCAAGCAACAGGACGGAAAAGATATCGCTATTTTCGGCAGCGGAACCATCGTGCAGCAATTTACAAACCTCGGTCTCATTGACGAATACCGACTCGTGGTAAATCCGCTTCTCTTGGGGAAAGGCAAACCATTGTTCAACGGCGTGGAGAAAAGACTCAACCTCAAGTTACTCAGTACTAAGACGTTCAACAACGGCAATGTGCTACTTTGTTACGAGCCGGTAAAGTAACAATCCGCAACAATAGTTTTGCCCCGTACTCCGGATTCCGGTTCCAACAGCGCCGAATACGGTGCGCAAAGAAATGTATTTTGGACGGTGCTAGAATTGTCCCATGACGGGATCGCCTGAAAAATCACGTAACACGTTCTTCGTGCAACGGCACGGTGAGAGCGAGGCGAACGCCCTTCGCATGATCGTGAGTCATCCCCATATATACGATAGCAACGACGATTTCTCGCTTACCGAGCTCGGCGAGGAGCAGGTGCGCACGAGCGTCCGGGAAGCGCGAGCAAAAGGATGGCTTGGCGAAGACACCGTCATCTACGCCTCGCCGTTCCTGCGCTGCAAGCGCACTGCCGAAATAGCGCGTGAGGAACTCGGGGCCGGACCGGTGATCTTTGACGACCGCTTGCGCGAGCGCTGGTTCGGGGAGTTCGAGCGGGCGAACAACGAAAATTATCAAAAGGTGTGGGACGAGGATAAACGCGATCCCGCGCATACCACATGGTCGGTCGAAAGCGCGGAACGCGTGCAACAGCGTACGCTCGGATTTGTCCAAGAACTTGAAAACAAATACGCGGGCAAGACCATATTGCTCGTCTCCCATGGCGATTCTCTCCAGATACTCTTTACCGGCATACAAGGAACTTCTCCCGCCTCGCATCGCGAAGTCCCGCATTTGAACGTTGCGGAAATACGCAAGCTCGAATAAGAAAGCCTGCGGTCCGGACTGATATACTTTGGGCGTGAGCAGGGGCGATACCATACACTCCGGCATCAAGCCTACGCGGGCGGAGGGAGTGGTGCATCTGCCTACCCGCGCGATCGAACGATTTGTCGACGACATATTTGCACTTCCCGCGAATCCGGAGGTCGAAAACCGCATAGCGGAAGAGCTTTCGCGCAGGGTCGCGTCGTTCCGTACGTGGGACGAAGAAACGCGACAGGCATTTCTCATCGATCTTGTCACCAAAGAGGAAACGACTCGTGCAAGGGATTTTTTTGAGTATCGCGACAGGACCGAGGCAAAGGCGCTCTTCCCGCTCGGCACCAATCTGACGGCGCATTTTCTCCGCGGACTCTCTTCGATCGAGCAGGAAAAGATGTTCTTGAACACGCTTCATGCGGTCTCCGAACACGTGGACTTCACGGACAAGGACGACAGAGCTCCGCGTGTGATCGACACGCTCGCGATACAAGGAAGGTTCCTTTTTGATTTCCGATGGAACGACATCCGGAAAAAGGCCCTCGATACATTGGGACACGACCCGACCATCTCCACGGACGGGCGTTGGCAGGCGATCGAAGCGATGCTTCGATCGTTCAGAATGTCGAACAGCTGGAGCAATATTGACGGAGCACTCAATGCCGGGAAGGATATTCCGAGAGATCCGGAGACCCTCGACCTGTTGGCATTGCAGGACCGCATCGGACGCATAACGCTCGACCCGATAGCGGGAGAGGGCTTGCGAGGCGCGATTCTCCAATACCTGTCTTTTTCGGCCTGTTCTCCCGAACTGAAAAAAGGGCTTGAAGGGCTGCTCACAACACAAGGCACAAGCGCTCGACTATCGAAAGACCTGTTGAGTTGGATCAACTTCCGGGCGCACGAACGTCAGGACAAAGGCGCCGAGGCTTACGGTGTTATTCAGCACGTGGTACGTGAGCGTATCGATGCCCCCGCGATACAGATACGCGCGATGGACGATCTGCTATTCGAAGATCTGCGGCCTGATAAAGCCGGCAAGGAGCGATCTTGGTCGGATCCTGTGGATTTCATACAGCGGGCGCAGGATATTTTTGCGGCGCATCCCGAAGGGGTCGACGGCGCGGAGGGATTCCTGACGCTGATAGGATCGTTCGACGAAGGCGCACCGTACGTGAAAAGCCTGTTCGCGGACGAGAACCTTTTTTACCGCGCCAACGCGATCAGAGGTGCGCTGTATCGGAATCCGCATTTGATCGAGCCCGAGGCGGCGAAAAAGACTTTGGCCGACTGCGTTGCCACCTTGGAAAAAGGCGGCACCGGTCGGTTCCTGCGTGAATTCGTAGAAGCCGTGACGTTGCGCAATACTGAGATCTTCACGTCAGCCGATGTATTTCTTCTCTCGAGATTGCGAAGCGTTATAGAACGCAATGCAAATAAAGAATACGAGGGCGACAGCGAGATCCTTCTTACCCGGATAAACGGACTGGTCAAACAACTGAATGGCTGACCTTCGGCATAGGGACGCGGCGTCCCTTCCGGTGATTGACTCCCGATAGTGAAGTTGTAAGGTTCAGGTTATGACCGATCGATCCAACCTATGAAAGACGGCGATCTGGATAAAAAACACGACGATACATATTGCTCCGACGCTGCGGTGAATCGGACGGCAAAAAGCGTCATCTCCGCAATAGAACATGCGGGTGATGCGGAACCGGATTTCGGCGGATTACAAGTCGAGAAGATGCGCAAAATGGCGACGCTCGCCATGAAAGCCGATCCGTCGAACAAAGAAGAGCGGTTCCGACCCGGTAGTCGTTTGCGGACATACACCGGCGTACGTAGTGAAGACGGGTCGCTTAAAGACGAGACCTACGGCGGCGAAGCGGTCGTGAAAGACCTTTCCACAATATACCGGAATATGGATCCGTTGCGGTATCCGCAGGAAGATGCCGACCTTTCAAGGCGCGGACTCCCGATCACCGGTCGTTTTGAACCTGACGGCACGTTCGTAGAAGACGCGAAAGGACCTGAGACTCTTTATAACGAATATGTGACCGATAACCCGGATCATCCGAAGAAAAAATACGGTATCGATCCGAAGCCCGGCGAATGGACGGAGGGACTCGCCCAAATTCCCAGCTATCTCGTGCGCATCCCCGAAGACAAGGAGGAATTGGAGATCAGGGCTGCCGGAGGAAAGAGAATATCGGTTCGCGGCGGCGATTATATGGTTGTTGATGCTTTGGGCGGCGGAAAGACAAGTTTCCAGGCGATAGAGAAAAATTCAAAAGAACGAACATACCGGCCGTGGAACCAAAACGACGTCCCGGACGATCGTCTCTAACGCTTCTCCCGATCTGCACCGGCCGGTGGATATATTTTTGATCGCCCGGTCCGGCTCCGACCCGAAGTACTTGCCTTATTGCCATATACGTTGTATAACTGAGGCCGAAACGTTCACCGTATATTGGAGGGTCCGCAGATGACCGTCATAGATAGAGAAGCCGTCGGTGTCATCCGAGGGCGCTTTCAGGTCCCTGAACTTCACGAAGGTCACCGGTATCTGTTCGAGTACGTGCTCGAACGGCATGCCGACGTACTCGTGGTGCTGAGCGACCCGTATATCGCCAACAGCGCCGACCCGCTCTCGTTCCTCATGCAGAAAATGATGATCCAGAGCACGTATCCGAACCGGCAGATGCGGTTCGCGGAGTGCGGCAGGTTGCCTTCGTCGCGCTGGATGCGCTCGAAGGTACTGGATGCGGCGATCGAACGGGAGTTCCCCGGTCGCAAGGCGATCCTGTACGGCTCGCGCGAAAGCATCGTGCACAGCTACGACGGCGCTTTCGAAAAACACGAGACGGAGACCGTCTTCAGCGGTAGCGGCACGAAGATCCGGAACGCGATCGAGATCGTCGATTCGACCGACTTCCGCAAGGGCGTGATCTACGCCGCCGTGCATCGCAGACCGATCGGATATCCGGCGGTCGACGTCGCGGTGATGTGGCGTAATCAGAATCAGGTGCTCTTGGTCGGCTGGGAAGAGGAAGAAGGCAAACTGCGCTTCCCCGGTTCGTTCTTCGAATTCGGAAGGGACACGAACTACGAAGCCGCGGGCATGCGATGTCTCAAAAAAGAACTGCCCGGAATACGCTTCAGTTCTCTTCAGCTCATCGCGTCCCACACGATCCACGACGACTACCGGTACAAGCGCAGTCAGGACGGCATCATTACGACGTTCATGACGGTCTCGTACTCGGACGGTGTTCCGAAGCCCGGACAGGGTATTGACCGGGTCAAGTGGGTGAAGTTCGCCGACGTGCAGAAATCGCTCGTCGAATCCCACAAGCCGCTCGGCAAGATACTGAAAAGCCGTTGGTATGGCTGAACAAAAAGTAGATCCCCCAGCGACGGTGCCGCTGGGGGATGTTTTTTTGAAGGTGCGAACCTGCGAACAGGTCAGACAAGAATGTCTTGCTTTTCCTGTTCCCCGACGCCGAATTCCCGCTTGTACTTCTCGACTTCTTCTTCGGGACCGGTGTGCTTATTGGGGTTGTCCGAGATCTTCACGCAAGGACGCCCGTTCACTTCGACCACTTTGCAGACCATGGAGAACGGCCGCAAGAGCGGGTTAGTGTGACAGCCGCGGAAGTCGTTCGTCACAAGCGTACCCCAGCCGTTCGATGTGAGGAGCCGCTTTCCGAAGTGTCCGCGGATCCTGAACATCGAGGACACATCGAGCCCGTCGGAAGCGATCATGAGCTTCGTTCTGGGATCGACGCCGTGGCCTTCGAGCCACTTGATGTACAGGTCGCCGCGCGTCAGCGGGTCGCCGGAATCCTGCCGGAATCCTTTCCACTTCGCGACCCAGTCGGGAGCGTTCTTGAAAAACTGTTCGGAAGTGTAGGTGTCGGGCAGCATGATGCGCAGACCTTCACCGTACATTTGCGCCCAGTCCCGCAGCACCTGATACTGCGCGTCGATCTTCGCTTCCGCGGAGTCGGCGAGCGCCACGTACACCATCGGCATTTCGTGCGCGTTGGTGCCGATCGGCGTCAGGTCGTGGTGGAACGCCATCCAGGTATTGGACGTACCGGTGAACTGCTTGCCCATCATGGACTTGCAGATGCCGATGACCCATTCCTGCCACAGGAAGCTGTGCCGGCGACGCTGACCGAAGTCCGCGAACGTGATGTCCGGGTCGGTCAGGAGCTTTTCCAGCTTCTCGTAGATCTTGACGCGGGCGCGATCGTAGACCATCTCGAGCTCGTGCCTCGGCATGTTGCGCATGACAAAGCGATAGTAGAGCTCAGAAATGATCGCGAGCGCGATCGTCTCCCAGAACGTGACCTCGGGCCATTTGCCCGTGAAGGTGAGTTCGTACGCGCCGTCCCGTTTGAACAGCTTGTACGGCGGCAGCTTCAACGTGCGCAAGAACTGGATGAACTTGTCCTTGAGCAGGTAATCGTTGTAGAGGTTGATGCCGCGCAGGTAGGAGAGGTCGGTGGGCGTGAAGCGCAAACCCTGAACGTACTCAAGGCACTTGCGCAACTCGGTCTCGCTCACCATATCCGCGACGGGCAACGTATTGTCCCGCACGATGAGCTTGAACGTGACTTCCTCGTCAGGATGGTGTTCCAGAATGGCCTGTGCCATCGTGAATTTGTAGAAGTCGATGTCGAGCAGCGATTGCACGGGCGGACTGAACATCGCCGTACTCATGCGCAGCTTTTCCACGAGGTCTTTCATGGCGTACCTTTCCGCGCTTGAAGCGCTTCTGTTGTGAAAGATCTTTCTCTAAAGGCGTCCGAAACTCGGGCGCCTTATAAAGATGCGGAGCGGCGGCGTAGCCGCTCCGCATTGGCTTGTGAGACAGAGTCAGGCCGGTCGAGCCAGCACTTGGGCAGCCAGATCGCGGTATTCGTCGGTCAGGTAGCCCGTAGCGATCGTATCGCGACGGTCGAACCCGAACGCCCGCCGTGAAGCGAGGAATACAGGCGGCAGTTGGTGCCGTTTGAACTCCTGATTGTAGCGTTCCCAGCACCATTCGATGTTTTTGATGAGATCGGCGTCGGTCTTGAAGTATCGTCGTATGACACCGGGCTCGCAGCCGAGGTCCGATTCGAGCGTTCCTGCAAGCAGCCGTTTGACGATCTCGGTCGGGTCCCAACGTTTCTCGATGAACGCCCGCATGAGCTTGTCGTGGAAGGGATAGAAGATGGGATCCCCTTTTCCCTCGTCCACGTTCTGCTCCGGCGAAAGTTCGGCCGACGGCACGATATTGAGTATTCCTTGCGGAATGATCTCGCGTTCATGCTTCTCGTTGATGAGGCGGGCGAGCGCATAGATCTCGCCTTTCCAGAGGTCGGCGAGGAAGCAAGCGGCTCCCGCGCCGTCGCCGTAGAGCGTGAAGTAATTCAGTGCCACTTCGGTCTTGTTACCGTTGCAGACGAACACTCCGTTCTCTTCGGCGGCGATACCGGCGAGCCGGTGACCGCGCGCACGGGCTTGGATATTTTCCCGCACATGCATCGGCGGGTTGTATCCCTGCTTCGCATGAGCGGTAAGTTCCGCTTCGTACACCTCCTCTATCGACGAGACCCAGTACTCGATGCCGAGGTTCCTCGCGCAAAGCCGAGCGAGATCCTTGGTCGTCTGCGAGTTGTACTCGGTCGGCATATTGACCGCGAGCACTCTATCCCGACCGAGCGCCTCGACGAGAAGCGCGGCCGAGACCGCCGAGTCGATGCCGCCGGAAAGACCGACGACAACTCTTCGGAACGGGCGGAAGAATTCACGCATCGCCTGAACGATCGCGTGGTAGATCTCTTCGATCGCAGAGCCGCGGTCGAGGCGGTCCTGCCATTCGAGAGAGGCCGGACGATCGATGGAGAACAATCCTGCGTGATTCGCCGGTGCCTGCCACCGATATTCGCCGTCCGCGCCCATGAGCGCGGAAGCGCCGTCGAACCATACCAGATTCTTCACGTTGTTCTGGAGCCCGACGATGTTGACGTAGAGGATGGGACAGCCCGCATCCTTGGCCCGTCTGCGAAGCATTGCGTCGCGCGCGTGCCACTTCTGCGCCGTCCACGGCGAAGAGGAGATGTCGATCACCAGGTCCGAGTTACGCTGATGGTACATGACCGAGGGTTTCGCGTTGTAATCGTCCTCCCACAGATCTTCGCAGATCGCGAGGCCGATACGCATCGCCCTTCCGTCGATTACCACCAAGAAAGGCAGCAACAACTCTTCCAGCGTCATTTTTTTCTCGGCGGCGAATTTTGCCGCCGGATAAAAATGCCGCGCGTCGTCGAAGATCCGGTACTTGGGCAAGTTCGTCTTCGGCATCCAGCCGAGGAGTTTACCGCCTTGGGCGATGAAGGCGGCGTTGTACTTGCGAACCCTGCCGTCCTCACCTTTTTTGTCCTTATCCCAGTCGGCCTTGACCGAACCCCAGACTACCGTGATCCCGCGACTCACGCGGGCGATCGTCTCGTTCGCGTCCTCGAGCTCGCGGATGAAAGCATCGTGCTCCCACCGATCGCCGAGTAAATAACCGGAAATGCACAGCTCGGGAAATACCACAAGCGATGCTCCCCTGCTCTTCGCCTCTTCGATGTTCTGAAGGACATCGTCGAGATTCTTCCGCAGGTCTCCGGGTATCGGTCGCATTTGTGCGACTGCTATCATCTTAGGCAACATGGAATCCTCCATTTGTCTGTCTCTATGTTTCAAAGAACGTCTTTTCTAAAAGCGTCCGAGCGTTCGGGCGCTTTAGGGAAAAGTCCTTGACTGCGCCGTGCTTTGCGGCAAAGCGCAGTCAAGTATCAGGTGCGAACAGCAAGCTTGTGCAGTTTCTGGGCAAGGTCGATCATAACTTTGAGCCCTTGTGCGTTCGCGAGCCATTCACTCGGGAACGAGTCCATGCCGAAGTGGGCGCCGAGAAATCCGCCGGCGATCGCCGCATACGTATCGGTATCACCGCCGATACGGATGCATTTCTCGATGCCGTCACGATAGTTCCGCGCCGTCGTTGCGGCCCAGATCGCGATCCGCAGCGAGTGGATCACGTGTCCGGTGTGGTCCTTGTCCTTGGGCCAGAGTTCCTCTTCGGTGATCTCGGTCGGCTTGAGCTCGAGGATCGCGTCGAGATCCGGCATCTTCTTGTATTTATTGTCCGAGAGGATCTCTTTCGTCTTTCTCCAAGCCTCTACCGGATGAAGCCCGTCGAGTATGAGCGACCCCATGAGCGAGTGCGCAATACAGGCGACCTGTGACAGTGGGTGCGTATGCGTGATGCACGACTGCCATTTCGAGTATCGGACCAGATGGTCCTCGCGACCTTGGTACATGAGGTAGGTCGGGGTGTTACGCATGAGCGCGCCGTTTGATGGCGATACCAGCGTCTCGCCGCGACCGAACTTGTAGAGCGAGTCGAGGTAGGTCAGCGGCTCGAGCGCGGATTTGAGCGTAGAACCCTGCCCTATCGGCTCGTCCGCAAGCATCGACTGACGATCGATCATGAACAAGCGTTGCTCGTGATAGATCACCTGCGCATCGAACGCGCCGACACGGGTAAGCGCCTGCGCGTAGCGCGCGGTGGCTTCCGAATCGTCGGTCGGCTGGTCGCCGCGGATGATCTTGCCGTTGTCGCCGGGCCACGGACTCTCGAAATCATCCAGTGCGATCCCGCCGCTGCGTGAGATCATTTCCGCGATCTCGCGTTGTTTCTTGTGCTCGTATCTCGCTCCGCGGATGTCGCCGACGAGTTCGCCGAGCAACGCCGCGATATAGCTGTCGACCGTGGGTACTGTCATGCTGTTCCTTTCACATCAAAGATCTGTTTCTCAAAAGACGTCCGAATCATCGGGCGCCTTATAAAGTCGCGGAGGAGGGTTGCTCCTCCGCGAAGTCACTTCAATGGTTTCCATCCGACCCGGTATTACGGATTGGCGAAACCACCCATTGCAGCTTGACTGAACGTTGCGGCCGACTGGCTCGCACGTGTCGCCGATTGCGACAACATCTGGAACGCCCGCCGGATCTCGCTCGGCGAGTTTTTGGGCGTCAACACCCACTGGGGTCTGATGCCCATGCCGCCCTGTGCCGCGAGGCTGGCGAACGATCCGTTCTGTTTGGCCTTTTCGATCTCGTCGAAGGAATAACCCGAGAAGACCTCCCAGAAGTCGGTCCCGGTACCCGGGATCGGGTCTTTGTTGCCGTCGAGTTGGCCGTCGAAGATGCCGACACCAGCGATGATATGACATTCCTGCTTCAGCATGTCGTCGACGATCTTCTTGACCCTGTCGGCACCACGCATGCCGCCGTTGTCGCCGCCGTCAGTGACGATCGGGGTGACTGTGCGGCAGTTAATGCCGTTGTCGCTGAATTCGAGGTATTTCGCCAGCACGGTGCTGAGCGTTACCACGGATTGCGCGAAAAGCGGTGTGCCGCCGCTCGGGTCGTAGTTGCTCGCCGTCATACGCAAGGCCTTATCGACCGAGGTGTACGGATAGAGCAGACCAAGATTGAGATAGGAGCACGACGCGAGAATGCCATCGCCCTTCTTCGTCTTATCCGGATGCAGAGTATCGAGGATAAGATTATGCCCGTCCCGCACCGCCTCGGTATTACCCGTGATGAAACGGATCGAGCTGGAGTCATCGATGAGCTGCGTCACCAGCACCACTTCGGATGCCTTCACGTCGTCCACCGAAACACCGAGCGCATTGTTGATCTCGTCGCCGATGTCGCTGATCTGGATCACGTTGAGCGCCGCTTTGGAAAGCAACCCGTCCTGGGTCGCAGTTTTGAACAGCGCGTCGACTGAACTTCCATTCGATTGAGACATAGGGATATCCTTGTTCGTTTGAGCGGATGTGCGGGGCGCGGATGCGCCCCGCATCTATGGCTTCAGCGACCTAGAAGTCGGGCCACTGGTCGACAGGCGTCGTGGACTCGACCACGTGCATGCCGGCGTCGGCGAACTTCTTGAATCCGGCTTCCGCCTCGTCCGTGAAGTCGACGACACCCGGGATCACGACTGCGGACATGCAGTCGCGCATGACGTAGACCTTCTCCGCGAGCTTCGGATCCTTGGCAAGGATCTCGGTGAGGAGATCGACGATGGTGTAGTAGACGCATTTGTCCGCCGCCTGCCCCAAGATGATCACGCGATCCGCTTCGAGCAGCGTTCTGATGAAGTTGACGTTCTTCTGCGTCTTCCACTTGCCGTCGTGACTCGAGCGCACTTCCGGAGACAGCACGGAATAGTTCTCCGTGAGGGGGTTTCCCCCTTTGATCTCCGGCTTGAACTCGGCGGCACGAACGAACGAGTGGAACATGCAGGCTTCTTCGACGACGCCGACGAGGGCATGGCCGAGCGAGCCGAGCATGCAGTGGAACGGCCAGATGAAGAGCTTGAACTTGCCGCTCTTCTCCAACTCCGCGCAGTAGTGCCGCGCGTAGGCCTTCAGCCAGTTGTAGTCCAGCTTCAGAGCCGATGCGGCGCGAGGCGAGACGCGATACGTGCCGGCGTCGATATCGGCAACCGAGATCATCGTGTTCGCCGAGACCGGGCTTCCGTCCGCCTGCTCCCAGAACGTCGAATAGAAGATCTGGAACGGCATGTGGGTATCCATCGTCGGCGTGATCTTGGTGATCATGCCGATGTTGGCGTAGAGCCACTCGACGGCCCGTTTGGAATCGTCCATCGCGCCGCGGCCGGAGCGGCCGAGCACGGGGAGCGTCCCTTCGGCGAAGCAGAAGTCGTTCTGAACGTCGATCGGCAGCACATGAATGATCTTGGTATCGGTCGCCGCCGGGCGCACGCTGTTGGCTTTGCTCCATGCCATCGCTTCATCGAAGACCTTCGGCAGATTTGGCCGATATCCCCATTTGATGTTGGCAGGATTGTAGAACGGGGGCATCACCGGTGCAGTCCATCCGCCCGTTTTGCGGGCGGTCGTTGCGGTCGTTGCAGACATGGCGTTCTCCATTGTTTTGCCATTTCGGTTCAAGTCGATTTAACGCATTACGAGCCGCCAGATCGTCTGGCCGCGCACCACATGCAGCCCATCTTTGCTGATGGACAGATGCGAGTTCGCGTCCACGTATTCGGCGGTATCAGGGTATTCCTTGTCGATGCCGAGCGAGCCGCCGTTTTGGCGAACACGCACGACACCCTCGTCCGTCGGAACGAGCAGAAGTTCACCAACGGCGCATGCGCCGCGGATATGCCCGAGCCACGTTCCGTCTCCGGGTATGCCTTCGGCGGAGCCGAGGCGTTCCCCTCTTTCGTTCAGCAGGTGGCAGCGGTTTACCGCTTTGCCTCCTTCCTGTGTTGCGGTGAAGAACCACACCCGTTTGTTTCCGAAGCAGCAGGTCGAATCGACCAGCTGACCGCGGAGACCGGGAATGTTCACCGAGTCGTTGAGACCGCGATGTGCGGGCTCGAAGACGAAGAAGTTCGAGAGTTCGGCCGCGCGATAGAATCCGAAACCGAGTGTGTCACCCACCCAGAACAACGTCTGGTTGGGAAGCACGTCTCCGATCTTGTCGCGGTATTCGAACCCCAGTTCGTTCGAGCGGTACAGGCCGCCTCCTTCTGCGAAGAAGATATGATCCCCGTTCGCATCGATGAGAGGCAGCATGCCGTATGCGTCGACCGAGAGCGTGTGAGCAGGACTCTCTCGCCCGGGTTCGAATATCAGACATTGTCCCGATCTCGCGAAGAGCGAACGCTCTCCTTGAATACGGAATCGGATCTTGGGATCGAGCGGCGCACGCACCACGGTCCGATCGCCTTCGCGGTGATAGGAGTCGCTGTGATGATAGAGATACCGGAGCTGTCCTTGTTGCATCGAGGCAAAAAGGATGCGGCCCGACGTCTCGAAGAGTTTCGTCGCTGACAGTGTGCCCGTGACCTTCTCCTTCACCATGGTCGGCGTGATACCGACGCACACGGGGCAAACCCCGCGCGCGTGAACCAAACCGCATTTACTGCAAGTGGTGAACCGCAGATTCTCGACGAGCGAGACCGGTGGTACACCACGCTTGTCCTTCTCGAAGACCAGCCTGAAGTAACTCAGCAGATCGTCGGGCAGGATCGAGTAGGGTCGCGCCGGCTTCGGATAGCGGACTTCGGGGTTGAACACCGTGATCCGCCTCAAAGGTCGTGCATCGTGCGGAAGCTGCTGCTTGAGATCCTTCGGGCGATACACACCGCCATAAGGACCTACGAAGAGAAGCGACTGCATCAACATGATGAGGTAGGCGTACCAGTCCGTTTCCGGGCCGTGCGGCTTGATCATCATGATGTTCGAGGCTTTCGGATCGCACACGAGCGGGTCCACGAATTGCGACGTGAACATCCGACAAGGGAACGGGCCGAATTGCGCGCTGTCCGTGTCGATGACGAACGCCTCATGCGCCCGTACAAGGACGTTCAGGTCGTTGAAGTCACCGAACACAAGTCCCGCACGATGTGCTCCATCGACGGTAGGATGGAGATCGACGAAGATGTTTCTTACAACATCGTCGCTAACCCCCTGGTCGCGGAAACTACGTTCGCCGTAGCGAAGCAGCACTTCCGCGTTGTCGATGAAGTTCATGCGGTATCCCGCGATCTGCCCTGTTTTGTCCCGCAGAAGTTCCGCGGGCAAGGCGATCTTGGGAGGAAGTTTTGCGCTGAGCGTCATGAGAGCGGGCAGCTTTCGCTGGTGCTCCATGATGCGGTCGCGCGCTTCCTGTTCGAGATGCGGTTGGCCTTTCACTTCCGGATGCGAGGGCGTTTTGAAGACCTTGAAGGCCCCGCTCCTGATCCGGTAAATGTCAGCTTCACCGCCGCTTGCCGCCACGTCCGAAGGTCGGAGCGTGACAGAACCTTGGTCCAAGAAGAACTCCGGCATGTCATGCTCCTTTGGTTCGTCTCGCGACGACGAGTGTTGTGTCGTCGTGCAGAAGACCGTGCTTGATGTGGCCATCCTCGACCCGTTCGCGGTTCGCTTGCGCGAGCCGTCGACGGATGCAGTCAGGATTCGAGACGAACTTTTCGTCGGTCCAGAACTGCGACAAAGGCCCCACGAGCTCGCTTTTTCCCGGCAGCGGCTGTTCCGCCGCCGCGATAAGGTCCGCCACTCCGTCGCAGCCGATCAGGATCGAATGAACGTCCTTCGTCGGCGTAACGGAATGGATGTTGAAGACCAAGCGGTCGTCGGGTATGGTCGACTTCAACGCGCGATACGCGATGTACGCCGGCATATTGTCGGGTCCTGAATCGATGACGGTGACCTCGCCGTTAAGCGCGATAACACCGTCTCCGAACGAGAAAACGACGGTTTGCTCCGGCGTCATAAGCGCTCCAACGATAGTGAAGAGAAAGTAATCCGCAAGGATCTCATCAATGGCCCGTTGGTTTCCCACGAGCCTCGCGAGTTCCACGAGATGCCACGCGATAGTGTGCTGGATCTGCAGGACCGCTTCCCTGACACCGAAAACCGGATTGCGCCGGATGAACGGCACCTGTTCGGCGATGAGTCGGGCGACAAGCTGAGAACCCAGTTGAGCCCCCACTTCGGCGTGCGGCGTTGAGCCGCATCCGTCGCATACGATCGCAACGATGTGATCGTCAGCAGATCGTATGACGTACCCGTCTTGATTGTTCACCCAGACCGGTTGCCCGGGCTTGATGTGGTCGAACCCGGGGACTGAACCTCCGGCGATCTCGAAGCCTTTCATGGCTACCTTCCTGGTTGGATTGTTTGTTGCAATGGGTATGAAGTTGTCAGAGAGCTGAAAGAGCCCAGACTTTTTGCCTTACCTAGTGTAAGATTTACACTAACTGCTAGGTAAGGCAAGAGCGGGCAGCACTCTAGATTTATTTTGCAATTTTGTCAACACTTTGCCCTGGCGGGCGTTTCGCGTATTTTATATAGGAAAGGCGCCGCGGAAACTGCGGCGCCCTCGTCGTGAACTTGCTCAGGCATTCCATTGGGCGTTCAGTGTCGCCCCGAGATTCCGGTGCCATGGCACCAAGACTTCGGACAACGCGGAACGCTTCACCCATTGGACCAGATCGGCGTCGTCCCCTGGGGTCGGCACACCCCCTAGGAATTCGGCTTTGTAGAACCGGTGTGCACGGCATCGTTGGTCCTGCGATAGCGCGGGTCGTGGATGACCTCGTCGCACACGTACTCCGCCTCGCCTATCCGTATGCCGCGAACTTCTTCGCGGTTGCCCTCGCGCAACGCAGTCGTTTGTCCGTTGCCGTCGGACTTCTCGACGTGACCTCCTGCGAATGAGAGGAAGCCCTCGTGGATCGTCTTCCCGATGAGGAGCACCTCGTCGGTCTGGTGATTTGTGATCGCGAGATCACTCGTCGAATAGACGAAGTTCGGCCGATGCAGCTCGGCGAAGATCAGCGCCTCGCGTCCGGCGCGCGTACGCGGGGACAGAAGTTGCTCCCGGTGCGACGTGCCGCTGTCTTCGAACCTCGGACGGACGTGGCGGGTCTTGAAACGACGCGCGGTATATTCCTCGTATTGAGGGAGGAAACTTTGCCGCGAACCGTAGAGAACCGCATCACGACCGGGGAAGGTTCTTCCGATCAGATCATCCAGATTCCTCGACCAGAAGATGTGCGAGATGGGATTGTCGTTGAGCGGTACGATCGTGAGCTTGCGCCGGATCGATTGCCGCACCATCACTTCACGCTCTTTGAACGTGAGCGGATCCTTTACGGTGCGTACGCCGCCGTGGACGCCGAGCACGATCAGTACGTCTCGGTGACGTTCACGAACGTAGTTGATGAGGTATTTCGGACCGTCACCCAAGAACGAGCGCTGGAAACGCGCGACGATAACGCCGACGACGTCGGGGCTTCTTCGCAGCATGGCAGACTCCTTATGTTGCCTTTTGTTTGAAAGATCTTTCCGGTCTTTCGGGCCGGAGCGGCTGACGCAGAACTGCGGCAATCGTCCCAGTCCGATCAAAGAACCTGTATCTCCTTCACCTCGTCGGAAGCATAGCGGTACAGCTGGGCCGGACGGAACTTACCCCCCGTACGCTTCCCCGTGACAGGTGTCACGATCTTGAGCTTCAGTATCTTCTTACGAAAGTTCCTTTTGTCAAGATTCTTTCCGAGAATACGACTGTACGCATTCTCGAGTTCCGTGAGCGTGAATTCCTTCGGCAAGAGTTTATGCAAAAGCGTCGTATAGGCGATACGCGAGCGCAGACGCTCAACGGCTTTCGCGAAGACCTCATCGTGGTCATATGCAAGGTTCTTGACCTTACGCACAGGTGACCACCACGCATCGTGTGTGTCCTTCCGTTCCGATTCGGAAAGCTTTTCCCACGGAACGAATGCGATGAACGCGACCGCGACTACGCGACCGCGCGGATCGCGGTCGACACGATCGAACGTGTATAGCTGTTCCGTATAGAGTTTCCGTCCCGCTATCCCCGCACGCTCTTCGACATGTCGCTCCGACGCTTTCCGGGCGTCCTCTTTCGGGTGGAGCAGGCCTCCGGGAAATCCCTTCGCTTGCACAAAAAAAGGAGGTCGGTCCACTCTGATGAGCCGCACAAAGAGCTCGCCGCCTCGTATCGTAAAGATCACCGTATCGGCGGCGAGTACCGCGAATTTGATCGGTCCGTCCGTCGACGCTTTTGCCATACTGCGATTGCAAGATAGCGTACGGGGAACATATTGTCAATGATACACTATGGCTATGACCGCTTCGCTTATCCGTTCGACGTTACCCGAATAGAGAAACGTCGCCCGTCCAAGAGCGACGCATCAGGTGGTTACCGAAGTGCCTGCTTCAAGATCATCTTGTCGTCCTTTTCGAGATACACCCACTTCAACGTTTCCCGGACCCAGCGTCGTTCGCGCTTATCGGCACGCGCGCATTCGACCAAGCTTGAGAGCAACAGCCCCTTCTGCTCACTGGTGAGGAAGACGAGTCTCAGGGTTTCGTGGATCCAACGCCCGCCGCCGCGAAGCACGGCGCTGAGAAGAAGTTGCTTGTCCTCGTCCGTCAGAAATTGCGCGCCGAGCTGCAAAGTCTCGGGATCACGTCCGGCGATCCTCCCTGCCGCCTGCAGTGTATCGAGGGCCCACTCCGGCTGGCCGCTTTCGGCGATCAAACGGACGAATTGCGGTACGCGATCTTTGTAGATCTTATACGGTTCGTCGAGAACGCACTTCAAGAGCGCAAAGTACGCTTCCTGCGGATCGGTCCCCTCAAGAACTCTTTCAATGTCCATTAAAGTCTCCTGTCTCTACCTCAATCGAATATACATCCGTGCGTTCGGCTGTCAAAAATGAACTTCGCCGTTTCCTTTATCATCCCCGGTTCGCGCGATCAATGTATTTGCCTTGATACAATCAAAGCACGACACCATCATGTTCAAAAAACTCCTGCCCTTCTGGCTGTTTTTGACTCTCTTCAAGTTCGGCGCGGGGCTGCAGTACACACTTCTAGCGCCGCTCGGCGCGCAGGTGTTCCCGATCTGGCTCGTCGGGATCATCATAGGCGCAGGTTCGTTCCTCGAATTCCTGTTCGACGTACCCGGCGACTACCTTCTTGACCTGCTCGGGTACAAACGATTGCTCGCAATAACAACGGTCATCTTCCTTGTCGCCGTCTCCGCACTCTTTTTCGGCCTGACAAAAACGACCTTCCTCGTCACCGTGTTCGTGAGCGCACTCGGCTGGCTCTTTTTCACCCCCGGCAGTAGCGCGTATTTGCTATCCACAGCCGACGAAAAATTTATCGGCCGCTCTATCGCCTATGGCGACGTGTTCAAATCGCTCGGTATCGTGCTCGGAAGTGCGGTTCTGGTATTCGTATTGGGACTCCCGGTTCCCCAGATGGCAGTTGTCCTTTTTGTCCTCCTTTGCCTCGCGCTCGCCTCGATTCTTCTCGCGCCGACCGAAGCGAAACGTGCAGAGGAGACCATACGGAATGAAAGAAGAGGATTTTTCAAAGGTGCATTCGAGACGATCCGAAGATTGCGGCCCGCGAGTTTTCTCCTGCTCAGTTTCACTTTCAGTGCCGCGACGTTCTATGCGATCGTCTGGTTCGTCGTCCCGATCATTATTGCGAACGAGATACACAGCGGCATTCTCGGGCTCGGGCTCGGTGTGTTCGACTTCTCGATCGTCGTACTCGGTTTTGCTCTCGGCAAACTCGTCGACTCGTATGAGAAGAGGCGCCTGATCCTTTTTGGTATCGTCATATTTTCCGTTTTCGGTATGCTGCTAGGCTTTAACTTCGGCATCTTGTTCCTTCTACTCGGTTTTCTTGCGACGGCCGGCGACGAGCTCACATCGCTTTCGCTGTGGTCGTGGTTATACGGACTCGACAAGGACCGCGGCGGCTTCGGGCTGATCACCGGCATTATCGATCTGGCCGACGAGTTCGGCTGGACCGTGGGCCCCGTCCTCGCGGGTATTTTTTACACACTCATCGGTCCGACGTTCACAATTGCCTTCGGCGGCTTCCTGATCCTAACCAACATTCTGCTTTTCATATTCCTCGCAGAACACACTGCGCCTACGTATCAGGGTCCGATTCCGAAAAAACCGCATCGCCATCGACATCGAAGTTGAAACGACTTGTGTCCGGGCGGAAATCGGTCACACACAATTCGCACGCTGCTTGCGAATTTTCGCAATCGCCCCCCGCGTCATCCGATCCTGATGGTCGAATAGCCTTTGCCGTCCTCTTCTTCAAAGCGATTGAGATAGAGAAGGGGCGAGGTGATCATGATGAAAAGGACCTTTATCACGAATCCCGTGATAATGATGTCGCCGATATTCCCGGGCGGCACGACGCCCCAGAATGCGATGGTGAAAAAGACGACGCTGTCGAGCGCCTGTGCGAACGCGTTGCTCAGATTGGCGCGAAGCCACAAACGCGATCCGTTCATGCGTTCTTTCAATGCGCTGTATAGATAGACATTCAGGTGCTGGCTGATGCCGTACGCGACGATGCTCGCAAACCCGACTCGGAACGACGAACCGAATATCGTGACGAGCGCAGCGTTCACGGGTTCGGTCGTCGTCTCGCCGGAAAGCGCGAGCACGAGCTGTACGGCGGCGGCGAACGTTACTGCGCCGGCGATGCCGATCCATATGGAACGAATGCCTTCGCGTTTACCGAACCGCTCGATCAAAAAGTACGTTGCGAGGTACACGGATGCGTAAAAGATGTTGCCCGAGTTCGTAACATGCCCGAAGAACAGTACGAGTTTGCCGCCGACAGTGCCTATGAGAATGAGAAAAATGATGATGGCAGTATAGAGAAGCGCCTTTCGTGTGCGCCAAGCCAGAAAGACACATGCGGTACAAAATACGGCAGTGAGGATAAGGATGAAGTCGTTTCCCGTCATAGAAAAAGTATGCAGCGCATAACTCTCGATAACAAGGCCTGCGGTGTCGGGGGTGGGAATCGAACCCACGACCTAGCGCTTATGAAACGCTCGCTCTAACCGACTGAGCTACCCCGACAAGCGAGGAGCAAAGTGAAAGCTTGCTTTCACTTTCTCCGAGCGCCGTCGCTGAAAGCCTTTTAGGGCTTACCCCGACGATGTGAGTACGATACCGCATCTTCCGCGTTTTTGCGACAGGGTTTGGCTTTTTTATGTAAATGTCGCATAGTGTCCCCGCTATGTGGAATACCGTATTGAACATAAATTCGGTGCTGTGCGCGCTCGCGGTCGTATATGTCATATACGCAGCCGGAGCGTCGATATATTATCTGACGCCCCGGCCGGTCGAATTCGGCGCTCTCCTAGTCTTTTTGCTCCTGTGCACCGAAGTGCTGTTCGCGGTTCTCGAAGAGGAGGAGGGCTGAACCCGTTTAGAAGAATCCGAAGAGGTGCTGGAAGAATCCTCCGATCACGCCGAAGACTCCGCCGAAGCCGTGCATCATGCCCGGTCCGCCGTTGCCCTCTCCGCTTCCGGAAGACGTCTGTGCGCCCTGATCGATGATGGTCGACGCGGTGACAGAGGTTCCGTTAACGGTCCCCTGCACTACGACGCTGTCGCCTGTCGCGATGCTCGCGAGCGACGATGTGGCATTGCCTTTGACGACCGTTGCGTTGGTGGCATCGACCGAGTAGGTCACATTACTTTTGTTGGTCACGGTGAGCGTATCGCCGCTTATAGCGCTAACGCTCCCGCCGATGACGGGCTCACCGTTGCCCTGAAGCGACGCGAGCGCGCTGCCTTTGCCTAGCGGCATACCGCCCGCCTGCGGAGGCAGGCCATCGTTGATCCTCGTTGCCGTGATGCTCGTACCGCTGACCGTGCCCTGCACCATCACCGTGTCGCCCGTAACGATCGCGGAAACGGTCGAGGTCGCGCCGTCTTTCATGACCGTTGCGCTAGAGGCATTGACGGTATAGGTCGTGCCGCCCGAACTTTGAGTAGCCGGACCGCCTTTGGATGTCACCGTCAACGTCGTACCGCTGATCGTACTCACCGTCCCGAAAATCCCGGGAATTCGCGCAGGTCCGGGACCCATATGGCCGCGGCCCTGCCAGCTGCCTGAGTCGGCGGATCCTTGCGGAGCCGGTGGCGTGCTTTGCGCGAATGCGGGCACCGCGGTGATAAGACCGACTGCCATAAGAAGACTGATAATACCGTAGAGAAATGTTTGTCTCATAGGTTGCAGATTACTTGCTAAATCACGCCTCCGTGAACCCCACCCCTTTCGGCGGATGGGAGGGCTTCTATTCCCTCATGTCCCTAATACACTCCGGTAGATGAAGAATATTTCACGAACGACTAGCGTTGCCACGTATCTGCGCACGTGGTACTTTCACTGGGGATACATAGGATTTAAAACAAAGCGAGGTACCCCGAGATGAGCGATCCGATCACAATTAACGACATCCGCGTCGAGAGCATCTTCTGTACTCCGATCAAGTCCTGCCGACAGCTTCGCCTCGATGAGGCGTTCATCGTGCCCACCGGCATCCTGCTCGATCGTGAATATATGGTGATCGACGATCACGGCACGTTCGTTTCACAACGCAACGCCAAGGTCGGCGACATCGTTACGCGCGGCGTCCGGAGCATGTGCTTGATCGCTCCGGGCTTCGAGGACGATCATCTCGTCGTGCGAGCGCCCGAGATGCCGGAGCTTCGCTTGCCGCTCTTCGAGACGACCGGCAAAAAAATTACGGCACGGATCTGGATGACCGAATGCGATGCGCGGGAAGTCAGCTCGATTGCTTCCGATTGGTTCACGATGTTCATGAGCCGTGAACGGCCGGGACGCTATCGGCTCGTGCGCATGGACGATGAGTTCGTTCGTACCGACTCCGCCGGTGCTTCCCTTACCGTCTTCTCCGACGGCTTCCCGTTCCTCATAACATCGCGGGAGTCCCACGATGAAGTGAGCCGACGGGCAGAATTCGACGTGCCAACCGACCGGTTCCGGCCGACGATCGTCATCAAGGGCGGCGGCAAGCCGCACTTCGAAGACGCGCTGGATCGGATCCGCATCGGTGCCGTCGAGTTCGAAGGCCAGTGGCTGTGCGATCGCTGCCCGATGCCGGGCGTCGATCAGGCAACGGCGCAAAAAGACGGTCGTCCGTTGCTCGCTCTTGCGAAGTATCGGCGGATGAAGGACGGCTCCGACAAAGTCCAGTTCGGACGCAACTTCAGCCACCGGAACAACGGACGTATCCGCCCCGGGTACAGGGTCGAGGTCTTGAAATTGGCGGCATAACGCTGCCCGAAAACGCGAGAGCTGCTCGCGCTATCGGGCAGCTCTTCGCTTTTAAGCGCTATACTTTATAGACATGACCGTTCAAGTGGATTGGGGCAACGTCTTGCTAGTTCCGATCGTGATAGCCGTTATATGTATTCCCTATCTGATCAGCTACTATCGAAGTCGCAAAGAGCGCGGTTTTATGCAACGCATCGCAGAGACGCTCGGCTTCTCCTATCAGCAGAACGGAGACGCCAAAGCCTCCAACGCAAAAGGACTTTCGGGAGGACAAATATACGACGTCATCTCCGGCACTCATAACGATATTCCCGTCGCCGCATTCACGTATCGCGTGCTCACAGGCGGTAAAAACAAGTATTGGTCATACATGACCGTTTTTGAGACACCCGTTCAAATATCGCTTCCGGATATTGTATTGCAACCGAACGAGTTCGACCTCGATGCCGCGGCGAACATGGCGCTCACACGAACGTCACTTTTCGGAGGATACGAGACCGTTTCACTCGAGGGCGATTTCGGCAAGTACTTCATCCTCCACGTCGCGAAAGGCGCGCACGTCGAGGCACTGGAGATACTCACGCCGGACATCATGGCCGACATGATCGACCATTTCCGATCGTACGGTCTTGAGTTCTCGAACGACACGTTATACCTCTATCCGATGAAACTCCTCACCGATGACGATACGTTCATGCAAGCGCTCGGGCTTCTTGAACGACTCGCGAAAAATCTGAGGCCGAACTTGGACGCGATGTCTGCATCCACGGCGACGCAACCACAAACTACGCGGGACATAACGCAACAACAATAGGAACCTGAATGTTATTGAGCTGGAGGACGGCGCACAATTTCATATTCTCCTCACCTGGCACTCATGTGGAATAGGTATACTATTGGGTTGTGGACAAACGCCAAGGGGTTCGAGACCCCTTAGGCGACCCAAAGGATGGTCACATTCTCACTCATGCGATCATAGACACCATCCGCGAGCCGCTTATAGTACTCGACGGGAAACTTCGCATTATCGCGGCAAGTCGCTCCTTTTATAAAAAATTCGGGATGTCACACGAAGTGACATACGACAAGATGTTCTATGACCTCGGCAACGGCGAATGGAATATACCTGCTCTTCGCAGACTGCTCGAGCAGGTGATCCCTGAGCACACGACAGTGGAAGACTACGAGGTCGTTCACGATTTCACAACGATCGGCAATCGCACCATGCTGGTGAACGCATGCGAGATCCGCTATGAGAACGGGAGAAAGAAAATGCTTCTATCGATAGACGATGTTACCGAACGAAAGAACATTGAAAGTGAGTTGGAGAAGCTTGTTGCGCAGAAAAATATTCTGCTCAAGGAAATGCGACATCGCATTGCGAATAGCCTGCAATTGATCGCGAGCATTCTTCTCTTAAAGGCCGACTCGGTAGGATCGGGGGAGGCCCGCCTTCAACTCGAGGATGCGCATGGCCGCATTATGTCGATCGCCACAGTGCAACGGCATCTCGATCCTGCGGGACTGATGGCTGACCGGGTCGAAGTAGCTCCGTACCTGAACGCACTATGCGAAAGCCTGGCCAAATCCATGATCGGAGGCCGCATGCCGATTACCCTCGATGTAACCGCGGAAGCGGGCACTGTCAGTTCGGAACAGGCCATTAGCTTCGGATTGGTGACTACCGAACTCGTTATAAATGCGCTCAAATACGCGTTCCCGAAGGGCGAAGGGCGCATTCTTGTCACGTTTGAGGCAAAAGACGCCACCTGGAAATTGGCGATAGAAGATAACGGTATCGGTTATGTAAAGAATCCGGATAATCAAGGTTTGGGAACCAGTATTGTTTCCTCTCTATCAAAACAACTTGGAGCGGACCTGTCGTCGGTAAGTACATCGAGCGGAACGAATGTCTCCCTTACGTATCCCGCCTCGAAACTGTTCTAACACACGGCGGGATCTGCCCGCACAAAGCTGCATTCATCAGGACTTAACGCTCTGTCGGATACCATTCCGCTGAGGTCGATTGTCAGGACAATAACTACATACATTATGAAAACCGTGACATGCGAATGCAGACACGAAGAAACAGGATCGACTGAAAAAGACGCGATGACGAAGATGGAAAGTCATATCCGGAACGAGCATCCGGACAGATCTGCGGACGTGAAGAAAATGTTGAAGAAGGCTGCTGGGACTATGAAGGATGCTGTGCCGACGATGTAGGCTGGGACATGGTCAGGGATATTTTCCTTGCCGTCGCAAGGAAAATTCCACGACCCTGGCTCGCCAGTCGCATCTGCTGATGCGACATGGCTGCGCCCTGCAAGTCCCTCACGAAAAGTGCGCAGGCACTTTTCTCCCTCGGCAAAATACAAAAACCCGCCACGAAGGCGGGTTTTTGTATTTTGTTGCGGGGGAGGGACTTGCACCCCCGACCTCCAGGTTATGAGCCTGGCGAGCTACTACTGCTCCACCCCGCTATGAAGAGCGGCCATTATACTCGCGTGCTGACGGCGTGGCAAATCTTCCGGCTTTTGCAAAACGAAAGTCGGCGCGTATAGTGGTCGTCCATGCCCAACACGGATGGGAAAACCAATAAGTGGCTGGTATTTACGCTAGTGACGATAGCCCAATTCATGGTGGTCCTCGACACTGCCATCACCAACGTTGCCCTTCCGTCCATAAAGCAAAGCCTACAGTTCCAGACCGACAGTACGTTGCAATGGGTCGTCACTGCGTACGCGCTCGCCTTCGGCGGATTTTTGCTCTTCGGCGGCCGCGCCGCGGATCTCTTCGGACGTCGGCGCGTTCTTCTGATCGGAATGATGTGCTTTACGCTGTTCTCTTTCCTCATCGGCATATCGCAAACGACGGTAGAGCTTATCGCCCTGCGCGCACTCCAAGGGCTTGCCGCCGCGTTCATGTCGCCTTCCGCACTTTCGATAGTGCTCGCGACGTTCAATGAAGGGAACGAACGCAATCAGGCGCTCGGCTATTGGACCATGGTCGCAACAGGCGGCGCTTCGGTCGGACTTCTGCTCGGCGGCGTGCTTACGCAATATCTGGGATGGCGCTGGAACTTTTTTATCAACGTCCCGATCGGAGTTTTGATCGCGATAGGGATCTACATGTTCGTCCCACCGCATGAAAAAGAAGAAAAGGAACCGGGTCTTGATCTGCCCGGGGCGGGGCTCGTCACCGCTGGACTCATCGCGCTTGTGTTCGCCATAAGCGAAGCACCTATGTGGGGATGGCTGAGTCCTGCCACGCTCGCAACTGCAGCTGCTGCGCTTGTGCTCCTTGCGGGGTTCCTCTACAACGAGTCGCGCGTCGAACACCCCCTCATGCCGCTCTCGATATTCAAGATACGCAACGTCGCCGGAGCGAATTTGATGATGGCGCCCCTGTACGCCAGCATGCTCGGCATGTTCTTTCTCTCGACGCTTTATATCCAAACAATTCTTCACTACTCGCCCGTCTTGACGGGACTCAGTTTCCTGCCGTTCCCGGTCATGTTGGGCGTGGCATCCGCACTAGTGCCTTCGTTCGTAGCAAGATGGGGATACCGGCCGTTCCTTATCGTAGGACCTGCCATGGTAGCGCTTGCACTTTTGTGGTTGAGCAGAGTGCCGATCGAAGGAAGTTACCTAAGCGACCTGTTGCCGGTTTTTCTCATCATGCCGTTCGGGGTCGGCCTCACGTTCATGCCGATAATCGCGGCCGCCACTTCGGGCGTGCCTGCAAATGAAGCCGGGCTCGCTTCCGGACTCATCACCACCTCGCAACAAATGGGCGGTTCTTTGGGACTTGCCATCCTCTCAGGTATAGCGACCTCGGCCAGTGCTGCAGTTGGCAGTAGCGCCTTGCAAACGCTCATCCATGCCTACGACGATGGTTTTCTTGCGGCAGTGGTATTCCCGCTGCTCGCGCTTTTCGTTGCGGTAACGGTCATCAGACAACGTCCTGTAACCGTTGTGGAGACGGTGTCTTTGTAGAGCGCAGCGCCCTTATTGGCTTTGGTAAGCGGTCGATTCGGCCTGTAATGCTGCCGAGAGCGCGGACGGATCGACGGATGCACCGACGGACGCGACGGTTTGGGCGAGCCGTGCAGTGAACGAACTGCCGCCGCCGTCACCTATCACGAGGAACTCGGTCGTCGAGAGCGGAATGATGCTCGTGTCAAAACGCGCGCCGCTCGGAAGTATCGGAAGTCCGCCGATCGTACTCTTCGATACATCCGCGGTCGTCGTCGCGCCGGAGCCGCCCGTCATGCTGCCCTCGGGATACGAGACCATCCACTTCGCGGAGGAAATATCATAGAAATATTTGGTTTGATTTATCGGAGCCGCGTGGCCGTTCGGCTCGTCGGTGATGGTGCTCTGCACAGAGGTCACGACCGCAACGTATGTGGCACCGGCAGTGCCGATCTGGAGGCGTTCCACCTCCGTGCCGCCCGGAAAACTTGCGCTGTCTTTCGTGGTCGAAGCCGTGACCGCAAGCGCGCTCGGGTACCAGAAGGTGAATCCGTATGTCGGGTCCGTATACTCGGCCATACCGTATGTTTGCGGCGTGCTTGTCGCGGCCGTGTTCGGCGTCGAGGTCGGACTTCCGGTGCGCCAGATCGCGATCGCGGCAACGGCGACGATGATAACGACGAGGAGAGCGATCACGAGGCGGCCGAACGATGTCATGGCAGCAGTATTGCCCAGACTTACTTTTAGTACAAGCGTCATGACTCCGCCTAGAGAAACATCCCGGTCCGAACTGGAACCGGGATGCCTATCGGACGTTCAGACCGGAAGCCTGTAAAGCATCCACGATCCGGTCGCGAACGAAAGGAAGAACAACGCGTAAACGGCATACGCCAGCCTGCCGTGCCATCGAACGCTGCGCAGCCCGTTGAAGCGAAGCACAATGACGGCGCCGACAAGGACGAGAGCGGCGTCGATCGTCAGGTGGATCCAGAACAGCCATGGATTTACCGCCGCATACGGCTCGGGACTGAGTCGCACCTGTAGCTCGATCATCACGATCGCGAGAACGGTCAGGCACCCGATACAGGCGACGGTCCCGCGGTGACAGGCGAGCAGATAGTCGTCGCGCGTCTTCGCCAACCGCCTGCCGAGCCTCCAAAGTCTGAACATGTGGCAGAGGATCACGGCGACCACGACGAGCGTGAACAGCTTAAAGACGGGAAGGCCGAAGACCAGCATGACACTCTCCATTTCTTGGCAGGCTCCAGTATATACTGTAAAACTTATGACTATGGGACAGCGTGACCTGATCTATCTGCTGGCAAATTCCATAGCCCCCGTACTGGCGATCGCGGGTATTTTTTCGTTCGTCGTCGGAAGCTTCAACGTCGCGTGGGTGTGCGTGCTCGGGATCGTGCTTTGCATGGAAACGCGCGTGCAGGCCGGTGAGCGGCTGCCACGCACGACGCTTTTCCGCGTCCATCTTCTGTCGTCAGTCCCGCTCTTTATACTGCTCACGATACTTGCGTTCTTTGCGGGAGGAACGCTGCTTGAACTCCTGACGATCCTGTTCGGGCTCACCGCATTCTATACGGGTGCGATCCTCTGGTACCGCGGCATGCAGGCACGGATGCTACACTTACGGTGATGGAGATCGAGCTGGACAAGAAATACCGCTCGGGAAAGCGTACGTTCGTCTATCTTTTCATCCGTTTCGGATGGTGGATGCTGCTCATCGGGGCGGCGCTTTGCTATGTCGCATTCGAAGTAAATTTCGGGCAGTGGGATATGAACGCAACGCAATTCCTAGCCGCTCATCCCGATTGGTACGTGACCACGGGCATGCTTGCGCAATGGTTTTTGTATGCAGCGCTCGGGTGTTTCCTCTTAGCGTATCTGCGGGCGTCAGTGCTCTATCGTGGATACGTTTTTCACGTGGACGAGCATGCGCTTCACTTGCGACGCGGACTCATTCGCGTGCAGGAAATAACTATTCCCTATCATCAGATAAGCAACATCCACATCGAGCAGCCGTATCACTGGCGCTTTCTCGGGCTTGCGCAACTCGACATTACGATCGCCTCATCGCGCGAATCTCTCAGCAAAGTAATGAAACGACAGGATTTCCTTATTCCGTATATCGATAAATCGGTCGCGCGCGCTCTTTCGCACTTCCTCGTACGCGAAGCCTCCGGCGAGGAGGACGAGACCGACGACGAATTCGAAGAGGAGGACGATAGCGAGGATATTTCTATCCAGAACTAAGAGCGAGCCTCCGGCAGTAGCACTTTTGCCGGCTCTCGGAGACTGACGAGCCGAGAGGGAGTGGGATTTTTCAGCAGAAAAATACCCCGACGGCAAAAGTGCTACTGCCGGACGCTCGCCGGTTACGCTATCAACTTGAACTCGCGGAAGATCTCTTCGTAGAGCCCCATCACGCGGCGCGTCTCGCGCGGACTGAGGAGGTGCGCGGTACCCTGGTGTGCGACCTGATTACGTATCCGGTGCGCTTCCCACGCGAGATCGATCGTGCGGAAATTGGCCCGGTCGACCTGCTTCATTTTATCGGCCATGGTCTCCCCACGATATCCGAGCACGTCGAGAAGTTCGTTCAGCATGATGTCGGCCTCGAGAATGGCGAGCCGCCAGCGGCTGTCGTCGTCGGAGTTCGCCTCCTCCATGACGTGATCCCAGTGGAGTTGCGTACGCGAAATGTCGTGGGCCGCGACGGGGTGCGCCGCCGCCTGGAAGCGCGCACGTTCGTGTCTGCGCACTTCCATAAGCCGCAATGCGGAATAAACGATAAGCGCGCCGAAGAGTACCGAAAGTACGACAGCGACGGCGACGAGTTCCGCCCAGTGCACATACAGACCGGCATATTGTGCGGGCGATGACTGTTGCAAATACGATACGACCTGCGACGTCGTAACCGGCTGATTTATGAACGTAAGCGGCGGGGTGGATTCCGGCGCTGTGCCGGTGAGCGTGCCGACGGTCGCGGGCACCCACGTGAACGCGACCTCTCCCAAGAACCAGAAAATATTCGCGATCGCTCCGCCGATCGTATCGACTCCCATGTGAGAAGTATAACGTACGTTGTCCGGCTTACGTGAGGTCGCCGAGAAACACGACGAGGTTCGCGATGTGTTCGTCGACAGTGACCCCGAGCGCTTCGCAGCCCCGTTCGATGACCTTGCGGTCTATCTTGGCCGCAAAACGCCCCTCGCCGAAACGTTTTTTGAGCGAGCTCGCTTTCATCTGCGCGTACGGAACGGGATTGATCATGTGGTAGGCATAAAAAATGCCGCACATTTCGTCGCACGCCATAAGAGCTGCTGCGAGCTTTGTTTGCGGCAGGGTCGTGAATCCGTTGTATCCGTAGGCATGCGCTTCGACCGCATGGATGAGCTCATCCGGATACCCCCATTCCCTGAACCACTTCAACGACTCGCCCGGATGTTCGTGCGGATGCTCCTCGAAATCGACGTCGTGCAACAATCCGGTGATGTACCAAAGATCCGGATCTTCGCCGAATGTGCCCGCGTACCCCGCCATCGCCGTGCCGACCATGCGCGCGTGCACACGCTGATACTCGTCTTTGACGTGTTCTTCGAGTATCTTCTGCGCTGCGCTTCGCGTCGGGAGCGCCATATTATTCGTTTTCGATATCTTTCCCGGTCGCGAAAAGCGCGGTCTCACCGCGATGCGATGCGATGATCTGGAACCCGACGGGCAGTTCTTTTCCGTCGCGGGTCACGCTTCCCGAAGGGACCGACATGCCGGGCAATCCGGCGAGATTGAGCGGAACGGTAAAAATGTCTGCAGCGTAATTTGAAAGCGGATCGGCTTTCTCTCCTATCTTCCACGGAGCGATCGGGCTCGTGGGGATCGCGATCACGTCGACCGTTTTGAATGCACGTACGAAATCCTCTCGTATCAGTTCGCGGACCGCGCGCGCTTTTCGGTAGTACGCGTCCGCATAGCCCGAGGAAAGCACGAACGTGCCGACAAGGATGCGACGGCGCGTTTCCGGTCCGAATCCTGCGGCTTTTGACTTCGCATACACCTCGCCGATCGACGGGGCGTCGACGGAAAGACCGTAACGGATACCGTCGTAGCGCGCGAGATTCGTTGAAACCTCAGCGGGATTGATGATGTAGTAGACCGCAAGCGCGTACTGCAGCGTGGGGAGGTCAATGTCGACGATCGAATAGCCCGCTTTCTTTAACTGTTCGAGCGTCGCTTCAAAAGCGGCGAGTATGTCCGGCTCGATCCCCTCCTTCAAGAACGCGCGCGGCACACCGATCGTTCTCGGCTTTTTCATGCTCAGCCTTGCGTCAGGCAAGGATGTCGAGTCTTTCGGGTCGTGCCCGCGTATCGCATTGAATAGTATTTCCGCGTCGTCGATCGTTTTCGCCGCTGCGCCGATCTGGTCGAGCGACGAAGCTGCGGCCATGAGCCCGAAACGGGACACTTCGCCGTAGGTCGGCTTGAACCCGATAACGCCGCAGAACGCAGCGGGTTGACGAAGCGAACCCCCGGTATCCGAACCGAGTGCGCCGAGCGCAAGATCAGCCGCGACCGCGGCTGTCGAGCCTCCGGACGTTCCTCCCGGCACGCGGGAAAGATCATGAGGATTGTGAGTGGGGCCGAATGCGGAATTTTCGGTCGAACTTCCCAGTGCGAATTCGTCCATATTGGTGCGGCCGAGAAAAACCGCGCCTTGTTCCCTGAGTTTTTGTATAACCGTTGCATTGTAGCTCGCCCGATAGTTCTCGAGCATCTTCGAGGCGGCGCTGGCGATCCGACCTTCGATCAAAATATTGTCTTTGATAGCGAGCGGAATACCGGTCAACGGCAACGACCTCCCCGCCGCGATCAACTCGTCCGCTCTTTTCGCCTCGTCACGCGCTGACTCTTCCCACACTTCCAGGTACGCGTGGATGTCCTTGTCCTTCGCGCGAATATTCTCAAGATACGCATTCGTCAGATCGAGCGCGGAATACATTTTCGCATCGAGATCCTTTCTCGCCTGCGCGATGGTGAGTTTCGAAAGGTCCATATTACTTCTGCTTCCTCGAAACGACCTGCTTTACGACCACTCGGTCATCCTCGACCTTAGGGGCCGCTTCCAAAAGCCGTTCCGTGTAGGTACCCTTCTCATGCGGATCATTGTCCTCACGCATCACATTGCGAAGCTCCGGCGATTTCGTTTCATTGCCGACGTTCGCGCCTTGGATCGTCTCGACGAATTTCAGAATATCCGGTATCTCCCGTTCGAGTTTCGCCAGTTCCACATCGGTAACTTCGAGCCGCGCGAGCTCGGCGAGCGCTCTTACGTCGACTTTTGGTTCGGCCATTGCGAACACTATACGCGATTTTCGGCCTAAAAAAAGAGGTTACTTCTTCTCCCCAATGTAGTTCTTTTTGATTATCTCGTTGAACCGTTCGTTGGATTCTTTCCAAGTACTCAATGCCCACATGCATTTTACCTGCGCAGCGACGTCCGTAAGGTCGTCAGTCGATATCGCCCCCGCTTCAAGCGCAAGCTTCCCCGGTTCGTATATTTCCATGAGCGTATTACCGCCGACGAATTTGGTGGAAACGAGGACCGGGATCTTCAGTTCTTTGCTTGCATGACGAATGAGCGGAATGAGAGAGTATGGTTCTTCGCTTGGTACATTACCGGCCCCGAGCGACTTGAGAAGGAGCGCGGCGCAACGACCGGACTCGAGTGCCGGACTGATAAGCTCGGGTTGCAAACCGGGGTAGAGTTCGACGGCGAGCACCCCTTCGCTAAAATTCCTGTTGAGTACCAACGGTATCGTATCGTCACGTTTCAGAACTTCGGGGCCGAACGTCACACCAACTGCCGTTATGCTGCCAATAGGGGGAAATCCCGGCGAATCGAACGCCCTGAACTTCGACTCGCTTACTTTGATCGTACGATTCGCTCTCAAAACAACATCGTCGAAGACGATCATGACTTCGGCTACGCTCTTATCGACGGCTTCGATGGCCACTTTCATCGAGTTCTCAAGATTGAATCTCGCATCGGTACCGTACTCCACGAGCGGAAGCTGAGAACCGGTAAAAATGATCGGTTTTTTGAGTCCGCGGCCGAACGCGAACGAGATCGCAGTCGCCGTATATGCCATGGTGTCCGTGCCATGCGTAACAATAATGGCATCGTACTTCTCGTATACCTCGACGATAACGTCGATAAGCTGGTTCCAGTGCTTTGGACTCAGGTTGGTGCTGTCAAGATTTATGACCTGTCGAACTTCAACATCTGCCATATCCCCAAGTGACGGAACGATGGCGAGTATTTCATCGATACTTTTGGCAGGACGGAGCACGCCATTCTCGGGAATCATGGCGATGGTTCCGCCGAAACCGATGATGAGGACCCGTTTTTTGGAGGGAACGAAAGCGTCCATATACGATTACTATACGCGAATTTTGCATATACAAAAGTAGCGGCGGGCGCTTGGAGGCGCCCGCCTTGGAAAGGTCGGTTCAGCGAGTGATCAGTAGATACACATCGCGATCATCCGACTGGGTGGACTTGAGGCGCGTAATGAAAGCAGTGCGCCGCTTGCCGCCGTCCCTGTCGTTCTCGATCACTATGAAGTCGCCCGGTTCGGGGATCGCAGCAGCGATCGCCTGGAAAACGCGCGTCTGCGCGTCCACCTTGAGCGGAAGCAACCCCTCCATGGTCTGGCTCGCTGTGGATTCGACAAAAATCCAATGGCCGTTGTTCGCCTGAAAGCAGAAATACCACGACTCGGACTCGGACTCTTGGAATCCGCGCAACTCGTCCTCGGTGAGGGCTGTTTTGAGGAGCGCGGAAGTCGTCAGTGTGTTCGTCATTTCAGGTCTCCATGACAATCCGAGATTCGCAGGGTTGTGCCATTTCCCCTCTCGGCAATGTCTCTATAGCACCACCACTGTTATCACCCAGGATATTGATTCAGTCAATAAGGCGTAAAAGTCCCTTCTCATTCAGCACATCAACCCCAAGACTCCGTGCTTTTGCCAGCTTCGAGCCGGCATTTTCGCCCGCGATAACGGCGGTTGTTTTGGAGGAAACCGAACCGGAGACCTTGGCGCCCAATGCTCTCAGTTTGGCTTCGGCCTCTTCGCGCGACATTGATTCAAGCGTTCCGGTTATGACATACGTTCTGCCCGCGAGCGGAAGGTTTCTTTTTTGCGCCGGCGCCTTGAGCTTCATCTGCTTAAGCAGTCGCGCGATCAGCGCGAGATTGTTCTTGTCGCGGAACCAATCATGGACCGACTGCGCGACGATGTCGCCGATGCCTTCGATGCCCTGTAATTCTTCGACGCTTGCTTTCGCAAGTTTGTCGACCGAACGATAGGTGTTCGCAAGCAGTATGGCCGTTTCCTCACCCACGTGCGCAATGGAGAGTCCGACGAGAAACCGGTAGAGCTCGGTCGTCGTTGAACGCTTGATCGACTCGATGAGTTTTTTCGCCGAGAGCTCGGCAAAACCTTCGAGCTCGAGAACGTCCCCCTCTTGCAGCGTGAATATGTCGTCGAAATTCTGTATCAGGTTATTATCGAGCAAGATATCCACGGTCTTCTTGCCGAGGCCTTCGATATCGAGCGCACCTTTCCCTGCAAAGTTATAAAAACGCCTTCGAACGATCGCGCCGGAATTCCTGTCGACGCAGCGCCATGCGGCCTGCCCCGGAATACGCTCGATACGGCCGTCGCCTCCGCATTCGGGAATGCGAGTCGGCCATTTGAACGGCTTCGAATTTCTCTTGCGGAGTTCGGGCAGCACTTTGACGATGTCGGGAATAACGTCGCCGGCCTTTTGGAGAATGACGGTATCGCCGACACGCACATCGAGGCGTTTGATCTCGTCCTCGTTATGTAATGTCGCGCGCGAAACGACGGTGCCGGCGACCTGTACCGGCTTCAGATGCGCGACCGGCGTAATGACGCCCGTGCGGCCGACTTGGAATTGAATGTCCTCAAGGATCGTCGTCACCTGCTCTGCGGGAAATTTGAACGCGACCGCGAACCGTGGCGCTTTGCCGGTATACCCGAGCGCGTCCTCATAGCGCTTCTCGTTCACTTTCAGAACGATGCCGTCGATCCAGTATTCCTGATGGCGTCCTTTCTTTTTCCATTCCTCCCAGAACGCGATCGCCTCTTCGATGTTCTTCGCAAGACGATGGTGCGGGTTCACTTTGAATCCGAGCTCACGCAGGTAATCGAGTTCATCCATCTGGGTCGGCGGAAATTTCTCGGAGGTTTTCGCGACGTCATAGATGAATACGTCGAGTTTGCGTGCGGCGGCCATCTTTGGGTCGAGCTGACGAATGCTGCCGGCAGCGACGTTGCGCGGATTCGCATACAACGGTTTGCCCGCTTTCGCCTGCGCTTTGTTCAATAGTGCAAGATTTTTGGAGCTCATCCAGACTTCGCCCTCGACGATTATGTCGACAGGCCGCTCGAGCTTGAGCGGAACGCTTTCCATCGTACGGATATTGTGCGTGACGTCCTCACCTATCTCGCCGTTCCCGCGAGTGGCCGCCGTTTTGAGGAGACCTTTTTCGTACGTGAACACGATCTTCAAGCCGTCGATCTTGAGCTCACAGGCATATGTCGGCTTCGCCCCGTTCAGAAATCTTCTGACGCGCGCATCGAACTCGCGCAAGTCCTCCGGGGAGAACGCGTCGTTGAACGACCATTGCGCGACCTCGTGTCGCACTTTCTTGAATTGCGGCAGGGGTGCTCCGGCGACCCGTTGGGACGGCGACTCGGGCGTCACGAGCTCGGGGTATGTTCGTTCGATCTCCGTGAGTTCCTGCATCAGCGAATCGCGGGCTTCTTCCGAGATCTCCTCTTTGTCGTATACGTGAAAGAGCCGTCGGTACCGGTTGATGGAATCCTTGAGCTTTTCGTAGCGCTCCCGCGTGTCTTTGGGGACTGCCATTGCGAGAGAGTATAACGCAAACTGTCCGCCGCTAGTACTGGAGCTGCACCGTGCGCTGGAGTGCATTCTCGGCGGTGGATACTTGGCTACACGGCACGTTGTAGCCGTTGGCGGTAATAAGCGTGTGTTCGGAATTCGAGGACGCGCTGTATGTTTTCGCTATCGTCACGTCCGCGCAGTAGCCGTTCGAAACGTCTTTGAAAAGACTGTCTATCGTGAGCGTGGTCGTCGCCGCGCTCGCGGTCGAGGCGGTGTGTATCGACGATGCGGGCACCTTATCGCAGGTCTCGGCGGATGGCGTCGCCGCGATATCGGTGCTCGAGGTCGCAAAGGTATTCGGGTGAATGTCGGTACGGCTATCCCAGAAGAGCGTGCATTCGGCGACGGTGTCCGCGGCATAGAATGCGTACTGCGACGCCTGCCCGATCGAGGAGAGGGCCAGCTCTTTCGACACGATCGAGTAGATGGCGCTTCCGAGCGACAACGCGATCGAAGCGACCAGCGCGGCCAGGAGGAGCGTGAAGCCGCGCGACGTTCTATTTTTTTTCGATATCTTTTGTTTCATATCATGATCCGTTTATCCATGCGTATAGATCCTCATTGATGGTGAACGTTTGCGACTGGAGCGATCCTTGCGTCCAGCGTATCGTCACCGAAACGCGAAGTTCATTCGGGTCGCTTGAGTTCACGAGGTAGGCTTTGATGGTCCGCGTAAAACCCGTATTGGTCCAACCGTTCCCGTTCTGACATGACGATGCTGCCCAGGCACCTGCGACGTACGGACAATCGGGCCCGATCGCGCTGCCGTTGTCGTCGTATCCGTAGAGCGAACCGTTCGTCATGAGGGGCGGACAGCCGCCCGCTGCGCACGTATAGAGCGCGTTGTTGGATGCCTGCAACGCGTCCACAGTGAATGCGGGCGCGTTCGCGGATGTCGTTCCGTACGGAATGCCGCTGAACACGCTTGACGCCGAACCGCTCTCCGCGACCGCGAGAACATTGGCGTCGCGGACGCTGCGCACGACCTCGATCCCCTCCTGCGCGAGGTAGAACGCGGTGATCTGACTGCGGGAATAGTACGCGGCCGTGAGCGATTCCGCCGCGAGCGACATCGGCGCAATGAGCGCGAGCATGAGAAGCGAGATCGCGACCATCGTCTCTATCAACGTAAATCCCGAAGAAGTTTTTTTCATAGGTTAAGTAACCGCTGAACGGCCGTTGCCTGGATCTGGAACGTGGTCTGCGTGTTCAATTGCGTGCCGGCCTCGCCCTTGATCGTGAAAAGCACTTTCGGCTGCACGCTCCCGCCTGACGTTGCCGGCTCCGTCCCCACCACATAGAACGTCATGCTCTGGATCTGCACTTCCGGCGAGGTGATCGGTACCGTCACGACCGAACCGTTGATGTTCTCGGTGATGCAAATGCGTCCCACGGGGCAGACACCGCCGACGAAATACCCGATATCTTCGGTGCGGTTCGTCGGATCGGAACCGAACGGAGTGAAATACAGCGACGTCCCGCCGCTCGAACAATCGCCGTACGGGGGCCCGCTCGGTTCGGATTGCGTGCCGCAGCGGTAGTTGCTGCCCATACGGACGTTGCGCACCATGTTGTCGAGGGAAATGTCGAGGTTGTTCATGACCGATTGCAGCGCCTGTGCTTTTCTGTTCGCGTACACGAGGGAAAGCAACGTGGCGCCCGCGATCAGCATCACGATCGAGAACAACGCTACCGAAACCAGCATCTCGATGAGAGTGAATCCGCGTTGTTGCGTGCGTGTGCGGTACATAGATTATTGCTGCTCTACGCTGATCTGTCCCGTCGCATCGACGAGAACGGTGCGCGTGTCGCCTTTGGGTGAACGTAACTGGATCTGCGCTTCGTAGTAACACTGGCTGTAGCCCGGGCTCGTGATACACGGGATCGGGGAAGCGCCCCCGAATCCGGCGCTGATGAACGCCTGCGGCTCCGGACGCTTGTACAGAATATCGACTTCGGTCGCGGCAGAACACGTCTGGTTGCCGACCTGCGGAATGACGCACAAGCTCACGATATCGTAATTCTGCTGGAGCGTGTTCGTTTCCACGATGTCGTTCGATAGACAGGAGCCTTGGCACACGCCGGTGCCTGCGATGTCCGCGAATAGGAGATATTGCGAGGGCGCCAGCGTCGAGAAATGCATGCCGTACCCGTTGCTGAACGTATTCGTACCGCCTTGGCTGAAGCCCGTGACCGCAATGCCGTAGACCTGCGTCTGGCGCACGGTGAGCGCGACATCGTACGCGAGATTCTCGAGCGTGACCACGCCGCCGAATTTGTTGTTGTCCACCAATATGAGCGTCGAGAGAACGACGACGATCGCGCACACGACCAGAAGCTCTATCAGAGTAAAACCTTTCGACGCGCTCAAGGCAGGCCTGCGCTGAGATACGCGAGTGGATCGTGCCCAAAAAGAAGCATCAGCCATATGACGGCGCACGCGGCCGCCAGAAAGGGGCCGAATGCGACTTCGCTTCTCATTGTAAACCCCCACACCAATCTTTCCGAGATTGGTGTGGGGGTAAACCCCTTGATAACGTTACGAATTCTCTGTGAGGACAACGGCAACAAGATACATACCGAAACGAGCGCTCCCACGACGAAGGCTGCGATGATCGCGACACCTGCGTAGAGCGGTCCCAGAAGCCAACCGATCGCCCAGGCTAATTTTGCGTCGCCCAATCCCATCCACTGTCCCTTGGAGACGTACCAGAGCGCCGCGAACGGTAGCGCGGAGAATGGACCCGCGAGGAAAAGCGGGGTGAACGCCGAGAGATCGTTGGTCGACGTGAGATATGCGAGCGAAAAAAGCAGAGCGAGTCCGCACAGAACATACACCCACGTATCCGGAATGATGCCGTGTTTGATGTCGTATACGGATATCGCGATCAGGAGCACCGCTATGGGAAGGGCGAGGATCTGAAGCGTGAGCGGGACGGAAGCGGCGCCGACGAATGCGAACGCGATCGCGGTCGTCGCTTCAACGAGTGGGTATTGAACGGATATCTTCGAACCGCAAAAGCGACATCGTCCGCGTAAGAAGAGCCATGAAAGAACGGGAACGAGATCGACCGCTTCGAGCTCGTGCCCGCACGAGGCGCACGCGCTCCGGCCGGAAAGCGTTTTGACGCCGTGCCTGAGAACGAGCACGTTCAAAAAACTGCCGATGATCGCGCCGAAGAGCGCGAATGTGAGTACGTACGCAAACATACCGAAAGTATACCCTCCCACCAATGTATTGGTGGGAGGGTATATCCCGCGGCCTTACGTTCCCGTCTGATCGTAGACCCAAGCGCTCGCGGAACTGCACGAAGAACTTCCGGAACATTCAGGAGCGAAATCCCCGTTGGTGGGCGTCACGTTGGGACCGATCCCGTTGCCCCGCGAGGTATACGCTCCTCCGGTGCACTTGGTGGCGTTGCTCGTCGATGTGTCGCTGCCGAGCGTTTGTGCCAACTCGAGTTCGGCGCCTAAGTGATACGAAGTGCAGGCGGCGCCGGATCCGAACGCGGTATAGAGATAGCTATTCGCGGAATACGGATCGGTCGGAATGGTCGCGAGAAATCCGCCGAGCGTTACTCCCGCAGGACAGTTATTGTTCGCGCTTGTCGAGAGCGAGTTCGGATAGCTCCGGCAGGCTTCGTCGTAAAGCTCGAGCGCGTTTTGTATCTCGCGGATATCGGCGATACGCCGCGCGTCGCGGCCTCTTTGTCTCGCGGAGTTAAGCGATGCAAGAATGATCGAAGCGAGGAGACCGATGATGGCGATGACCACCAGGAGTTCGATGAGGGTGAATCCGCGAGTGTGTGTGACCCGTTTCATGTGACCGCGGGTTACGGCTTCACGTCATAGCAATACGAACCCGCGTCGGTGGACACACACTTCGCGTTATCAGCGCCGCTGAAGTCGGTGGTGTTGATGCCGGTCGCGCCTGTGCAAACCGAGCCGTCGGCCGTGCCGGTGCCGTATGTCCCTCCGGTCGAACCGTCGGCGTCGCTGCTTAGCGTGGCGGTATCATTCACTTCGAGTGAAGCTCCGAGGTGGTAGGCTCCGCAGCCGGATGTCGCCAATCCGGTAAGTGGTACATAGTCGTAGCAGCCTGTTTGAGTATCATTTGTGCAGGTTGCGCTGCTCGAGGGATCGGTCGGTATCGCCGAAATAAAGCTAGGTGCGAGCGGTGCGAGAGATGTCGGATAGCCGCTATTGGCGTCGTAGTAGAGTTCGAGCGCAAGCTGGATCTCCTTGATGTCCGCGACGCGACGCGCGTCGCGGCCTTTCTGACGCGCCGTATTGAGCGAAGCCAAGATGATCGACGCGAGGAGTCCGATGATAGCGATGACCACGAGGAGTTCTATCAAGGTGAAGCCGCTGGAGCGGCGGGAGGCGTTCATTGAGGTCAATTATATCGGGAAACGCGTTGTAGAGGCCCTTCCCGCTGCTGCATCTGTTGATAACCAAAAGAAAATCCCGGCGACGAGCCGGGACCTTCTCGAGAGATACGATGTCTCTGCTTAGAAGCAACCTTGCGTGAGCGAGTCGGACGAGCTGGCGCTTACCGACACCATGCCGGAGCTCAGACCGCCGCTACCCGCTTCGAGGTAGGTGCAGATCTCGTAGTTCTGCGTATTCGCCGCCGCTGCCGTGGTCGTGAAGATCACGTACTGACAAGCCGAAGCGGAGCTCTTGGTGCAGAGCGTACCGCCTGCGCCGACTCCCGGGTCCGCATAGGCCGAAAGGCTCGGCGTACTGCAGGTGTTGACGTTAGCACCCGTGGATGTGGTCGGTGCGCAGCCTCCGAGAGCAGTCGATTGTGTGCCGTTGTTCGTCGCCTCCATGGCATTCGCCATTTCCTTAAGAGCGGCGACGCGGGCGGCGTCGCGGCCTTTCTGGCGCGCCGTATTGAGCGAAGCCAAGATGATTGACGCGAGGAGTCCGATGATGGCGATGACCACCAAGAGTTCGATGAGGGTAAACCCTCGTGAACGAATTGATTTCATGTTAGTTAAAAAATAAATATCCTAGTAATAATCCCCTACTTCAGGTTTATGGAGTAAGTATAAAGCCGCTCTTGACGAACGCGGCGCAACCTGTGGATATCGACCGGTAATTGGTGACGCGTACCGCACACCTGCGTTTTGCCGTCGGGGTATTTTTCTGCTGAAAAATCCCGCTCCCTCTCGCACCGACGTGCTCCGAGAGCCGGCAAAACACAGGTGTGCGGTACGCATCTAGAAACTCGATGCCAAGTTGTATATCGGGATCAGAACCGATGCGAGGAGGAATCCGACGCCGACCGCGAGGAAAACGATCATCAACGGTTCGATGAGGGAGACGAGCGTGTCGACGGAGTTGTTGACCTCGCGACGGTAGAATTTGGCGATGGTCTGGAGAATGCTGCCCATGTTGCCGGTTTCCTCGCCGATCTTCATCATCGCGATCATGATGCCCGGTATTTCAGGATATTTACGAAGGGCTTCGGAGACCGGAAGTCCTGATTTTACGTCAGCGGTGGATTTCGTAAGGATCTTTTCATAGGTCGGATCGCCGACGACCGATGCGCTGATCTCGAGCGCGCGGAGGATCTGCACGCCGCTTCCGAGCATCGTCGCGAGGTTGTCGGCAATACGCGAAAGATAGAGCTGTTTGAACACGTTCCCGATGACGGGCACCTGCATTTTCGCGCGGGAAAGGACTTCCGCCCCTGTTTCCGTTTTGCCGTAGCGGTAGAGAAAACCGGCCGCCGCAATGAGAATGATAACGAGCAGGATCCAGTACGCCCGGAGGAAGTTGCTGAATCCGATGATGATCTGCGTATAGAGCGGAACGCTCTGCCCCACCTGATCGAGCATACCGGAGATGTTCGGGATGATGACGGTAAGCATCAAGACCATGACGCCGATGAACGTGATCATGATGAAGGCCGGGTAAATGAGCGCGTTGCGCGTTTTCGACGTGATCTCGTAGTTGCGATCGAGGTAGTCTGCGAGATACGAGAAGGTCTCGTCCAGCTTTCCCGATTCCTCGCCCGCCTTCACCATGTTCACGTAGAAATTCGAGAATACGTTCGGATGCTTCGAGAGTGCGCCGGAAATGGTCGAGCCTCCCTGAATGTCGTTGCCGACGTCGGTCAGGACGTCCGCGAGCTTTTGCGTGCGCGCCTCAGCCGCGAGGAGACGGAACGCGCGCAGTGCGGAGATCTGCGCTTCAAAGAGCGATGTGATCTCGCGCGAGATCATCACCACGTCCTCGTTGGTGACGCGCTGGAAGAAATCGATGTTCATCGAGAATCCTCCGCCCTTCGCCTTCGCGGCGTCGATCGCTGAAATAACGAGCCCGCGCCTCTGCAGCGCGCCGATCGCGAGATCGACATTGACCGCCTCGATCGTCCCTTCGCGCGTATTACCGTCCTGATCGATGGCCTTATAGTCGAATGTCGCCATACGCTTACAGGAGTTTCTGCAATACGTTCGGGTTCAACGAATATTGATAGGCGCTTTCCACGCTGATCTCGCCGCGCGCGACGAGTTCCGCGAGAGAGCGGTTCATATCGATCATGCCTTCGGTCGAGCCGGTCTCGATGACGGTGGGGATCTCGTGCGTACGCTTTTCACGAATGAGATTGGCGACCGCCTTATTGTTGATGAGCAATTCGCACGCGGGAATGAGACCGCCGGAGATGCGCGGCACGAGGCGCTGGCTGAAAATACCGGCCAAGGACGAGGCGAGCTGCAACCGGATCTGGTCCTGCTGCCCTGCGGGGAACGTATCGATGATGCGGTCAACGGTCTGTGCCGCGTCGTTGGTGTGCATCGTGGAAAAGACGAGGTGACCCGTTTCGGCGGCCGTGACCGCTGCGGCCATCGTTTCGGGTCCGCGCATTTCCCCCACCAAAAGTACGTCAATGTCCTGACGGAACGCGGAAACCAGCGCGGTCGGGAAATCTTTCGTGTCGATCTTCACTTCGCGTTGGTCGATGAGCGATTGTTTGGGTGTGAAAATGTACTCGATCGGGTCCTCGATCGTGACGATGTGTTCCATGCGTTCCGTATTGACGAGGTCGATGAGCGCCGCGAGCGTGGTTGTTTTCCCCTGCCCGACCGGACCGACGACCAGAAAAAATCCCTGTGACTTGCGCGCGAACGAGGTGAGCACGTCCGGCAGATTCAGTTCCGTGACGGAACGGATCACCTTCGGAATGAGGCGCAGTGCGATCGATACCGCGCCGCGCTCGAAGAACGTGTTGCCGCGGAACCGGACGCCTTCTGTGCTCTCATATGCGAAGTCCATTTCTTTGTCGACAAGGAACGTCTTTTCCTGCTCGGGCGTCAGAAGGAGTTTGGAGAACGCGAGCGTGTCCTCGGGCGTGAGGACCGGCTCTTTGAGCATCGGCGCGAGCTGTCCGGACACGCGGATGGTCGGGTGCGCGCCGTTCGAGAAGTGCAGGTCGGAACCGCCCTCGTGGGCAAGGACGTTGATGTATTTCTTGAGGGTGGCCGCGTAGTCGGTCATTGCTATCCATTGTATCGCACGTTCGCCCACGCAGTCGGCATAAATGTGTAAAACCGCAGCAGCTGTAAAGTGAACATATAAAAAGAAAGGGCCACCCGAAAAAGAAGTTATTTCGGGTGGTCCTAAGCCGTCATTTCCAGATGACGAGCTCATCGAGCGGAGCAGGCGGCTTCCCATCTTTGCAAAGCCCAGGAAGAATCCGCTTCAGCAGAGGCTCGAACGCACGCGATACGGTAATGCGGTGCTCGCGGGCATACGAACGAATTTCCGCGTGCGGATCGTTCCACCACTCCAAAACGCGACTGAAGTTGACGAAACCGTTAGCGTCAGCGTCGAGTTCGCTTTGATATGGTCCTTGGAAAAAACCATGTGTCCTGCACACCTTTCCCACGAACACATGTCCGCAGGCGCGCAGGGAGTATTGGTCCTCTAGAACGATGCACTCCTCGGCGTCGCACGTGCACGGCTTTGGACCCCTGAGGCCATCATGCCAACGCCCCCAAGCTTCGTCGCGCGTCGCGATGGTTGGGTATACACCGGACCACATTACATCGACGGTTCCATTCCAAAGGCCGTACAGCTCCGTGCCGTCGGCCAAATAGAGAATTGCCGGACTTCGTGACATGTTCGCATCCTCCGTTGCTGAAAATATATTAGCATATTATCAAAATAAGTCAACAGAGGCCCTGTCGGTCCTTGCTTTGTAAACACAGTACCGAGAGGTTACTTCCCCGTTTTCCTCTTCGCGATCTCCTCGCCCACGGCAGCGACAACTTCCGAGGGGATCATGCTCGCCTTGACGATGTAGCGGTCGGCGCCGAGCTGTGTCGCTTTCGCCCGTTCCTGATCATCGCTCTGATTGGTGAGAGCGATCTTCACCGCGTTTTGCGCGAGGTGCTCGCTCGCCAGTATCTGGAGGAACGAGAACCCGTCGTGTTCCGGCATGACGATGTCGAACACGACCGCGTCGGGATCGAGTCCTTTCTTGAGCGCAGCCACCGCGTCGTTGACCGATAGGAACGCGCTTATCTCGTACCCCTCTTGCGTGAACTTCATGCTGTACATATCGGCGAGGAACTTGTCATCGTCCAGAAGAAGTACTTTGCCTTTGGAATCCGTCATAGATTTTCTTCGGGTTCTTTCTCACCGGTCTCGGCTTCGACCTCTTTCGGGGGAATGACGAGCGCCTCGTCGTCGGTGAGAAGAATATTAGAGAGATTATTCACTTCGGAGAACGGTATCTTTTTTTCGTACGCTTTGATGATAGCATCCTCGCGCATCGTGAGCATTCCCTGTCCGCGCGCCGCAGGCCAGAGCTTATTCTCCACCGGATGGTCGAGGATGATCTTTTCGATCGTCTGCGTCATTTCCATGATCTCGAAGACCGCCATACGACCGCGCATACCGGTCGGGCATGTGGGGGTCGGTTGCGGCTCCCACGCCTTTTTCAGAACTTCGAAGCGATGTTCCTTCGGGAGCGTCTTGAGATCGTCCTCTATCTCCACGATCTGGCTCGGCGTCAGTTCCGTTTCCTTCTCCCCGCCTTCGCAGAACGTGCGCACGAGGCGCTGGGCGATGGAGGCGATCAAGACCGGCGGGATCAAATAGGGTTCGACGCCCATGTCGACGAGTCGCGTCACGACGCCCACCGCGTCGTTGGTGTGGATGGTCGAGAGCACGAGGTGACCGGTGAGCGCGGCCTGTATCGCGAGCTGCGCGGTCTCCGAGTCGCGTATCTCGCCGACCATGATGATGTCGGGGTCCTGACGGAGTGTAGTGCGCAAGCCGTTGGCGAACGAGTACCCGATCTCCGGACGCACCTGCGACTGCGTAATGCCGTCGAGGAAGTACTCGATCGGATCCTCGAGCGAGAGCACGTTCTTGCGCTCGCGGTCGATCTCGGACAGGAGCGAGTAGAGCGTCGTCGACTTACCGGAACCGGTCGGGCCGGACACGAGGATGAGCCCGTGTGGCATCTGGATCGCCTTGCGCATGATGGAAAGGTTGCGGTCGGTGAGACCGATCTTGTCGAGCGCGATGAATCCCTGTTTGTGGTCGAGGATTCGGATCACGAGCTTTTCCCCGTAATAGGACGGGAAGGTCGAGACGCGGAAGTCGATCTCGCGTCCGTCGATCGACGCGGAAAAGCGGCCGTCCTGCGGTTTGCGGCGCTCATCGAGACGGATGGACGAAAGTACCTTGATGCGCGCGGTGAGCGCGCGGTGTGTCGAAAGCGGGAGGATCACGCTGGTATGTAAATCGCCGTCCACGCGGTATCGCACGCGGACGCCGGACTGACCCGGTTCAATGTGGATGTCCGAGGCGCGGCCGTCGATCGCATAGCGCAGTATCGTCGAAGCGATCTTGATGGTCGGCGCGTCCTCCTGTATCGGGCGCTTGTCGTCCTCCTCCTGACTCTTGCGCAAAATAGGAGCGTCGAGGTCGAGAAGGACGGCCTCCGAATCGGAAGGCGGCGGAGCGTCCTTTTTCTGTTCGGTCTCGAGGTCGGTGACCGCGCGATCCACTTCCCCGCCGAGCCCGCGGTACATCTGGACGACCTTGTCGAAATCATCCTGCGAGATCTTGAAGACCTTGAACGGCATGCCGGTCGATTTCGCGATGAAGTTGAGGGCGTCGTACGCGCTCAGATCGTCCGGATCGAGCATGCCGATTTCCAGGACGCCGTCCTGCACCGTAAGCGGTGCAAGATGGTAGTGTTCCGCGCTTTCCTGCGGAATGAATTTCAATACGTCGTACGGGATCTTCGAGTCCCCTAGCGCGCGGGACGGTATCTCCGGGCGCACATCGGAGGAAGCGGCGCTCGAAGCTTGTGCGGATGCAGGCATCGCGTTAGTGGGCGCTCGTCTTCGGCGCAAAGAGTCCGGGTTGGATCTTTTGAGAGGTGGTGGCTTCCACTACCGATCCGGGTGAGACCGGCGCGAACGGGTTCGGCCGACCGACCGGTTCGGATACGACCTGTGTCGTGAAGTCCTGCAGGCTCATGAATCCGGGATCGCTCAGGATCGTGCCGTTCAGCGTGACCGTCTGCAGCTGCAAAAGCGTCGAGACGAGCTGCGCCTGCTCGGTGTCGGTCGCGTTCCCCGTGTTCGCGGTCGAAAGTACCGGCGAAGGCGACGAGCCCGTGAATTCGTACCACACGGCACCGAGAATGATCACAAGAAGGATGCCGGTGAGAAGTTTGTGTTGTTTGATGTATTCCATACGGATATTACGGGAGCCAATAGGTTTGCACCGTCATGGTGTAGGTGAAAACGGGATCCCTCTGGTTCGATCCGCCGGCCGCGCTTGAACCGATGGTGAGATTGAGGAGGTCCACAAGCCGTAGCGATGATTGCAGCGCGGTCAGGAATTGTGCGAACTGCTCGTACGTACCGTCGGTCGTGAATTGGATCGTGAGCGCGTCGTACGGCTGCGTCCCGCCCGCGATCGAGCCGACAACATTGTCGCTCTGGGTCGATCCCGGCGTGGAGATATTCACGTTCTGCAACGCCATGCCGTACCGGCCGGCGAGATTATCGAGATCGAGGATGAGGCGAATATTGTCCACCTGATCCGGAAGCATGGTCGAAAGCCTGTTGAGCGCGTTCGGATCGAACGAGTTGTAGCGGGCGAGCAGCGATTGTTTGAGCGCCTGCAATTGCGTTGCTTTCGCAAGTGCCTGATCGTACTGCGCTCCCTGCGCGGCAAGCCCCTGTACGCTGCTATAGGCCGGCTCGGTGTAGAAAAAGAAGATACCGAACGCTCCGGCGAGAAGTAATATGGCTATGACATTGCGTACCATATTAGTGTTGTGACGTACCCGGCTGCGCGGCGGGGGTCGACGTCCCCTCGAACGCGGGCGCGACCTGCGCCGCGGCCGGCGTTTGCGTTTGCTGTGCGGGAAGTTGTGCGGCGTTCGCTCCCGATACGAACGATTCGTAACTTATCGAGGTCGGATTGACGAGACCGGAGAAATTGAAGTTGACGCCGTTGGGTTCCGCACCGATGTTGGAGAAGATCGGGCTTTGGATGAGACCGCTCTGCGAGAAGACCTGCGCCTGCAGCGCGATCGAGTTGACGCTCGCCGCCACTCCCGTCATCGTGAGCCTGATGTGCTGCCGATCCGAGGCGTCGAGTTGGAGCGCGCTGAAGGAAATATCCTGCACGGTCGACGCCTGCAACATCGCGAATATATCCGACGGCGCAAGGTGCGCGGAGAGAAGCGACTGCGCGGCGGACATACGAGTGTCGAGTCTCGTGAGCTGCTGGATTAGGGAAGGATCGAAAGACGCTTCCGCCGCGTTCAGCTGGCTCAACTTGCTCGCGTTCGAACTTTGCAAATATTGCGTATAGAGAAAGACGCCGACGCCGAGCGCGGCCGAAATAACGAATAGAAGTATCGCGACCAGTATGAACAGTTCCGCAAGGCCTCCTCCCGCGCGGCGGATGCCGCCGGAAGTCACCGCTTCATGCGGGATGAACGTCGGTTGTGTCGGCGAATCCATATGTGGTTGTATCGAAATTGCTATCCGCGCAGCTTCCGGAGCGCGAGCCCCGCGGACACCGTGAATCCCGGACCGATGTCGCGAAGCACTTCGGTGAGGAACGCAGGCGCTTCGGTGCGGGAGAACGGATCCGCGATCTCCACTTCGGCGTTCAGGGAACGCTTCGCTTCGGCCGAGAGTCCGGGCAGAGATGCGCCGCCTCCCGTGAGGACTACGCGCGATACGTTCTTGTTGTATCGCTGCCCGTAGCTCAATAGTACCTTATTCACTTCCGAAAAGAGGCGGGTCAGTGTTGATAACAGGGCTTCATTGATACGTCCGTTCTCCTCCGTGGAATACGCCTTGGCCGCGACGAGTCCGCGTTCGCGCTTGACGCGCTCGGCCTTCTCGAATTCCCAATTCATCGAACGGGCGAGCACGTCCGTCATCTGCGCGCCGCCGGCTGACGTGACGAGGTGCGTAAGGCGGATGATGCCGCGCTCGACGATGTACATTTTTGCCGAGGCCGCGCCGATATCGACCACAAGGACGGGGGCGATACCGTGCGAAAGCGCGGAGCGGATCGCGCTGAATATCTCGATCTCGAAGAAATCGACGTGAATGCCGGCATCGGTCGTGATCGCCTGAAAATTCGCGATAGTCTCATTCTGTATCGCGACGAGCAATATCTCCTGCCCCGGCGCCTTCTGCACCTTGGGCTTGAGCTGGTCGAACGCACTGTCCTTCGCCTCCTCTTCCGGAATGACGAACCAGTCGAGTGAGACCTCGGAGATCGGTACCGGAATATATTTGCGCGCTTCTATCGGAATGACCTGCTTGAGCGCGGACGCGTCGACCTTCGGCAGATCGAGGATCGTCACGAGGCTCGATGAGAACGGGATCGAGATCCCGCCTTCCCGTGCCGTCACATTCGCCTCTTTCATCACGTCTTTTATCGCAGCGGCGATCTGTTCCGCCGGCAGTTTCACCGGCTTGCCGATCGGCTGTTTGCCGTATGGGCCGAGCGCTATCTCGCCGTAGGTTTCGAGGATGGCGGCGCCGCGCGACGCGCGTAACTGCACCATCTTCACGCTCGAAGAGCCGATATCGATGCCTAAGACCGATCCGTCCCCTTTTGCGCTCGTGAGATTCCTGAAAATATCACCGATAGAGAACGCCATGGTAAAAGTATACCATCGGAATTTTTACCCCATGAGAAAAGCGGTCCCGAGGTCATCGGAACCGCTGTAAAAGTGTCGAGCGAGCGTCAGGCAGCCTCTGGAATTTCCTCGAGCATGAGGAAATGCCACTGTGGACTGAATAGAGGCCCGTTCTGATGTTCGTCAAAGCGAAGGACATCAAGCGTGAGACATCCATTGTCTTCGAAGAACTTCGCTGCATAAGAGTACTCCTGATGGTCGTACACGATCTCACCGATCATCGCGAGCGGTAATACTTTCGCGAACTTCAAAGGAGACAGCGCAAGAGCAACGATGATCCCTTCCCTTGAACCGGCCATGATCTTTTTATTGTGATTGGCCCACCATTGAAGCGAGGCCCGCGGTAAGGACCTGCCGAAGCGGACGGCGCCTACTTTGTAACGAACGATGCCTCTCCTCCGTGGGGGAGGCGCGAAAGTCCCAGGCTCTAGATGGCGGAACCTGTGCAGGAAGCCGAGACCGTTTCCGATCATGGAGCGCCCTTTCTGACTTTGCAGCAGACCGTGCAAACTCCACTCGTGATCGATATCGAACTCGCCAAGTTCCACCTGATCGACTTTTACATCGATCAGATACGCCCACGCGGGAATACCGTCCTCTAGTGTCTTCTTCAAGTATGCGTGCCATACCTGGCGTCGTGTCGGGCTTTTGGTTCTTCATCGGCTAGCTTGCTGCCGATCTTTGCATAGAGGTCGAGATGATCCTGTGGGATACCGACCGCAGCACGGATCACCGGTCCTAACATGTCCTTCGACATGGTTTTTCTCCTTCAAGGAGCACGCTGTTCAAGCAGACTTGCATCTGCCACAGCCGGGAAACTATGCTTTATTATCTCAACTTGTCAATCTTCGCCGCCATAATAAAGTCGTTTTCGGAGAGACCCTTGATCGCGTGCGTCGTGAGTTCCACCGCAGCCTTGCCCCATGAAAGCTGGATATCGGGATGGTGACCTTCGCCTTCGGCGATCGCGCCGACTTTGTCGACGAACGCGAGCGCTTCCGCGAAGTCCTTGAATTTAAAATCCTTGGATATCCAACGCGCATCGCCGCTCAAGGTCCAGGCGTTCAGTTGTTTCAGCAAAACCTCCGCCTCCTCCCTGTTGAAGGGAGCGACATTGCCTTCGCAGGCGACACATTTCTTCTGCGCGAGTTCCGTCATGGAAAAAGTATACCATCACACCAAATTTTGGTGTCATGGCGTGTCACGCGCGGCAGTATACCCTCACACCAAAGTTTGGTGTGAGGGTATACTGCATGAATGGACGTACTTGGGGTCGTACGGCGATTTTTTGATGGTGTGTTGGATGCCGTTTTGCCCCCGCATGAACGCACCGCGCGCACCAAAGCAAGAACGCTTAACGATATTCCTCTTGTACCGACGTCGCACGAGCTCCTTGGCGCGACGATCACGACGATCCTCAACTATCGCGATTTAGCGGCGCAAGATCTTATCCGTGCGCTGAAATACGACGGTTCGGGCGCGGCCGCTTCACTTGCCGCAAGCGCGCTTGCCGACTACCTGCGGGAGGAACTGCTTTCCCTACAACAATTTTCGCCCCGCGAGATCCTGCTCGTGCCCGTCCCGTTGCATATATCGCGAGCGCGGGAACGCGGATTCAATCAAATAGAGATCGTTCTCAAAGCTTTACCTGCGGAATTCCGCGACGGAACGTTCTCAAGACTGGCTCCGGAGACACTTGTCCGCGTTCGCCCGACGAAAGCGCAAACGAAGCTACACAGAACGGAACGTATTAAGAACGTCGTCGGCGCATTTGCAGTATCCGATCCTGTTCGTGTCAAAACCTCGCACATAATCCTCGTCGACGACGTCGCAACGACCGGCGCAACGCTCGTGAATGCAGGAAAACCGCTCCAACAATGCGGTGCCAGAGTTACACTGCTCGCGCTTGCGCGGGCTTGAAATAGTCCGCCAGCTCCGACTCGATATGGTAGTGGTGCAGCTGTTTTTGCAATCTGTTACTGATGGGAATGTCCTCGGGCTTGAACGTCGGCCAAAACAACCGCAGCCAATCGAGAAAAAGATGTCTGTATACGCCGCGTCCTCCGAACAAATACGGCATTCCTTTCCACCACACGCGAGCGTTGAACAAAACCCCTCGTTGCCGCATCAAGGATAAAAAGCAGGCGTGTTGCATATAGATAAAAAATCCGGTCGCGAGCAATGCGGCATAGGCGCGGCGGAAAAATCCCCCGCCCGCCGCGACATAGAGCTCGAACACGGTCGAGCGGTGATGCAATTCCTCGAGCGAATGCCACGTCCAGACGCGATCCATCCGCTCGTCGACATCGACCCCCTCGAACAATCCGTTGTCCAATACCTGTTTCGCCATCGACGCGGTGAAATGTTCGATCGTCGAGCAGATCGCGAGACGCGTCTTGAGCGAATATGTGCGTTCTATGTACGCATTGAGATTGCGTCCGCGTCGCTGATATTTTTCGAACTGGAGACCCGTCGACTTGAGATATTCATTGTACGCGTCATGCACGCGCGCGTGGGCCTCCTCCTCGTGAATGATGTCGGTGATCTTCTGCGCGAGTTCGGGAAAACGGTTCCCTGCAGTAAGTTCGCGGACGGTAGATACCACGAGCCGCTCGGCGTCGGGAATGCCGATCGAGCTCGCGTTCACGAACAACGTGAAGAGTATATTGTCCTTATACCACCATCGGCGGATGGGCACGCCCTCTTTCTCAAGCTCCTGCGCATGCAGTCGTTCGCGCTCGTTCATCACCGGCTCGTCCATGCGAAAACTCTAGCACAAGCCGTCATTAGTACGTTATGGGTGCCGCTTCTTGCGCGTTTACAGCCTCGAAAGGAAAGCCGGTCTCGATATCAGGACGCGTCGTCTTATCCCGAAACTCGGGGAAGCCGTCCTGCCCGAGAGGGACTTCGTACTCGTGCATGTCCGACGTGTCGAACGGCTTGTCATACAAAAACTCCCGCGTCTTGGGATATATCTCGGCCCGTCCTTTCACGAACGTATATTGGTACGTATGAAGCGCAGAATGTTTACTTCGAAATCCTTCGATGGCTCCAAGATAGTACAACGTCCAGATCCGTTTGAATTTCTCATCGAAGATGTCCGGATTGATTGCGCGTATCTTTTCCCAATGCTCGAGCATCTTGGCGAGCATGACCTCCATTGTCTGCGCGTACAGGAAGTGACTATCTTCGAGATCGACGACGTGTAGATCGTATTTTGAAAAATGATCGAATATCTCCTGCATCCTAGGGAAGTAACAACCGCGCCAGATATATTTGGCATAAATAAAATCGGTGTAGTACGTGGTCATCGTTCCGACGTTCGTGATAACGCCGATACCGCCGGGTTTCAGCGCCTCGGAAATATTCCTGATCCAGTCCTCCACGCAATCCTTGCCCGCATGCTCGAGAACTCCGAGCGATGCATATTTGTCATACCGCTCTTTTTCGTGTCCGAGTTCCCGACAGTCTCTTTGTTCGATCTTTATTTTCTCCTGAAGTCCCATTTTCAGTACTCGCTCCTGCATGACCCTGTTCTGTTCGTCCACCAGACCGTAATTGACGACATCGGCACCGTATCGCTTCGCCATCATGAGCGCCATCGTTCCCCATGCGGAACCGACCTCGACGACTTTGTCACCGGGTTTCAAGCGCAACTTCCGGCATATGTATTCGTACTTCTTGAACTGCGCTTCGTTCTGGGATTCGGCGCCCGTTTCGTAATACCCTTCTGTGTAGCCGTACAACTCCCCGTTCATGTAATGAAAAAACTCCGAGGGCATATTGTAGTGCGCATACAGATTCCTCTTTTCCTGCAAATAGCTTCGGTTGTTGAGACGGTACTCCTGCCACTGTTTTAGGACCCAAGCGACCGGATTGAACGTTTTTTGCGCGGGACTTTTGTGCATCTCGAAGCTCATGCGCAATAACTTGCGCAGCGCCTCCACATTTCCGTCAGGCCCATCGATCGTTATATTGCCCAAGCGATACTCTTCAACGAACCCGATGTAATTGAATACGAACGTATTCCATTCCGCGTCGCTCGTATTGAACCGGACCGTAATTTCCACTTTGCCGGGAACATTCTGGTAGTTGGAGCCGTCGGCAAAAACGACATTGATCGGAAATCTGGACGTGCTGGTATGGAAGTACGAAAAAGCTTTCTTTATCGCGTACCTTTTCATCTCCGTCATTATGACACGTTGCGAAAGCCCTGTCAGAATTCAGCCGTCTCTCCGATCTTCATCACTGAAAATCGCTCTTGCGGAACGCCGATCGCGCTCAACTGCCGCGCAAGCTCGAGCGGCGGCTCGTCAAGCGGCTCCTGCGTAAGTTTGAACGTGCCCCAATGCATACCGATCGAACGCTTCGCGCCGACCTCTGTATGGATAACGACCGCTTCATGCGGATCTATATGAAAACTGCCGAAGATCGTGCGTGGATAGTATGCACCTATCGGGACGAGCGCGAGATCTATGTTCGGAACGCGTTTGCCGATCTCTTTGAAATATTCGCAATGGTAGCCCGTGTCGCCGACGAAGTAGACGGTGCCTGCCGGTGTTTCGATAACGTAGCCGCCCCAGCCGTGATCTTCCGTTCCGAACACTCTGCGCTTCGACCAGTGTTTGGCCGGCACCGCGGTGATCTTCAACGCGCCGATCTGCGTCGTGTTCCACCATGACAACTCCGTCACCGTATCGATGCCCCTTTTCCGGAACCATTCGCCTAAATTCTCCGGAAGTATATAGTGCGGCGCATTTCCCAGCCTCAAGATCGTATTACGGTCGAGGTGATCGTAATGAGTATGGCTGATGAGCACGACGTCGATCTTCGGCAAATGATCGAACCGCAAGCCGGCACGCGCGAACCGCTTCGGTCCCGCCCACTGCACGGGCGAAGCGCGTTCGCTCCAAATGGGATCCGTCAGGATATTCAGGCCGGCGAACTGAATAAGGAACGTCGAGTGACCGATCCACGTGAGTTGTATCTTCGCGGGATCGGGATTATTTATTTTTTCGAGGTTCGGTTGCGCGTACTCCGGCGCGTACGGCCGGTCGTTGTTTTTCTCCGACTGCCGGAGCCTGAATTGCCATTTGATGAATGACCAGAGCGTCTTGAACATGACAGCAGTATACTCTTTTGCCATAAAACAGGACCGCCGACTGGAGTCGGCGGCTGCACTGATCGTGCGGAGGCGTTACGTGTGGCGAGTGCGCTTGCGCTTTCGTCCTTTCGAAAACTCAAAGCGCGCCCAGTTGCACATGCGGCGTTTCAGATCGCCCATCTCTGCGTCCGTGACGGACCGGCGGAGTACTCTACCGAGAAAAGCGTCATCTGCCAGGATCTCGGCGACCGCTTCGCTTTTCTCCGAAGCGCGGACGAACGGACTTCTCACGCCGCCGCTCAACTCGAGCGTCAACGCGAGCGTCATTCGCTCGTCCAAGAGCGGTGTGGGTAACGGCAATGCCATCAGTTGCATGGTGTCCTCCTCGGCCGCGACTATAGCATAACGACTCTCATTCTGTATACTGGGCGACACAAGGAGAGGTGGCAGAGCGGTCGAATGCAGCACACTGCTAATGTGCTGACCGGGAAACCGGTCCGAGGGTTCGAATCCCTCCCTCTCCGAAGCTGAGGAAAATTCAAAACGTTTGCCACTTGTCGCAGCGGTTTCTTGGTTTCGATATTTAATTTTCTGTCGGTCAGTGAAAGGTTCGAACCGACGGAACTGAGAACGAGGCGTTTTGTCTTCGCATCTCCCTGGCGAAAGCAATTGGTGGCTCTGGCATTGAATGACATGAGCAGACGCGCGGGTTCGAACGGATCGCCTGTTTCCGTGCCTAGTTGTTCCTGAAGTTTCAAATTCTCCGTCTCTAGTTTCTGCCGCTCGGCAACGAACTTGTCATCCGAGATGAGATTGCGCAGGCGCAGTGAGGTGAGCGTGTCCAGCGCATGTTCGGTGTCGGTGATCGACTTCTTGAGTGCGCTGCGACGTGTCTCTTCTAGGTCTCTGCGGTCACCTTGCAGTTCATCTAGCCGTGCGAGAGCCCAGGTGTGGAGCTTCTGCGGAAGTTCCAGAGTGGAGAGGAAGCCTTCGATTTGCTCCTCTAACTCCTCAACCCGGATGCAAGGCTGCCTGCACTTGTAGTCGGAGCGGCGCTTAGTGCAGTGGTAGTAGACGTAATGAGAGCCGAAGCGATTTATTTTCCGCTCGGCCGTCACCAACATGCCGCACTCGCCGCAGCGGATCATGCCGGTGAAGGCAAACTCTTTAGTCTTCGGCTTTTCTTTGCCTCGTCGTTTGATGAGGGATTGCACACGCTCGAATTCTTCGATCGTGACGACTTTCTCATGGGCACCGGGGTAGATCTTCGCAGCCCACGGGATGAGACCAGCATAGAACGGGTTGCGCAAAATTTTGTACACGCCGCTGAGCGCAACCGGTTTCCCACCGAGGCGTTTGCGGAGCGGTGTGCGAAAGCCCCACTGCTCGTTCGCCATTGTTCGAATGGTCGGCACTGACGCGCCAGAGAGCGACGCCTCGAACATCTGCCGTATGATCGGAAAGCGCTCGGGGTCTTTCACGATCGTTCTTGATACCGGATCATTCAGGTAGCCGAGGGGTGCATGGTTGGGACGCCAGCCCTTCTCTAGCTTGGTGCGATTGCCGCGTCTCACATTCTCCGACAGCGCGTCCGAGTAGTACTTGGACTGCCCGAACATGATCTGCAACATGAACTTGCCCTGACTGTTATTCTCAAACGTGTACGTCGAGAACTTCAGGTCCTTGATCGCGCCTGTATCGAGCAGATAGACGATACGGCCGCCGTCGATGGAGTTGCGCGCCAGGCGATCCGGCGCCCAGGCGATAATGCCTTCGGCGCCTCCTTTCTCAATCGCAGTCATCATCTCGCTGAATATGGGACGGCCAGGCGCCTTAGCGCTGTGGGCTTCCTCGTATACGCGCACGATCTCGACCTCGGGACGATCGCCGAAGGACCGCTTCAAGGTCGTCAGCTGGGATTCAATCGACGCGACCTGCCGGTCTTCGGCCTCGGTGCTTTTCCTGCAATAGATGAAATAGCGCATACGCAGTATGGACTCGGGATTCTGACTCCGATCTGCGGAATGTCGAATCAGTTGTCCACACTAAAACCGTACCCACGGACGCATGCGTGGCTAGACGCCGTCATGTGCCGCGCTGGCAGATGATCGCGTCTTGGCGCGCGTGCGTGTGTGACGCCGAGCGCCAAAAAACTGAAAGAGCGAAAGCGTTCGAACGTCTTCCGTTGAAAAACTCGCAACCGTTTCTCGAAATAGCGCGATCGTTGAAAGTAAAGAAAACTTTCAACCGTGCGATTCGAGACGGTCACGAGCCTCCGACGTTCGCAAGTTCCCGAGCGATCTCTTACGCCGCCGATTTCGCAGCCCATTGCACGCCGGACATCTTTGAGCCTGGGCTCTGTCTCCATACATCCTCCTGATGAAGAGATCCACCTGCCCACCCATCGGGACGGATGTCCAAGGTGGTGGGAGGTGAATCTCGAATGAGAGGTGGAACGATGAACGGCTGTGGGTCCGAGCGCTGCAAGCGCGAGGAAGTCGGGGTTGTAACCGCGGGAGCGCTATACCAACAAAGTACTGATGCAACGTCGGTTTTGGGTTTCGGACACCATATACCGGTTGGGGATACGGTATCCCTACCCGTATCTACAATCTCACCCATGTGACCGGCTGTGGCGTCTGGTATCGCCTATGCGATTGTGACGTGATCCAGCGCGGGTAGACGTGGGGACGAGGGGACGTGGAAGAAGCATAGGCGTCAGAAGATCAAAGGCAAACCTGCAAACGGCCCCGCACACCGAGATGCAAACAGGTACTCACTATGTTTGCAGGCATACTGTGCAGACAGTGTCGCCAGAAAGCGCCTAGAATCAGCGATTTCCGCCATTGTGGGACCGGGCATTTCAGCCCCGACCAATGTCGTCTCGCGCTTCCATCTAGCGATATCTGGCGAAGCGCGGACCGGACGTTGCACAATCACTTTTGAACGAAATAAAAAAGCGCTTTGTTTTTTGGGAGCGGCATACCTACACGACGTCCCCACGTCCCCATGTCTACCCATGCTCTCGCTTGAATGCTAACGGCGTCGACTCTGCTCCACTAAATATCGTAAATAGCCGATGAAACCGTTTCGATCTGCAAAAGCCATGGAGGTACGTGTGCCCTTCGTATATCGGCGAAAGTCGAGGTGTTCATCTGGCAACTGATCAAGAAATTCATGTGCGCGAGTCGCTCCACCAGCCTTCAGACACGTAATGAGGTGAAGCGATTTTTTAGCCCGGGTCATGGCCACAAAAAATGCGTTCTTTGTGACCCAACTCATATTTACGCTGTCAAATCCGATGATAATCACATGATCGGCTGATAGACCTTTCGAGCCTACAATCGTCATAAGCTCGACCGCGCACATCTTTTTGACCTCTATTTCCTCGAGTTCCGCATCCTCCTCTTCTTGATGCTCGATTGCTTCTGCTTGCTCCTTGTCGATCGCGCTCCTTTCAAGGTCGGCCTGCAGGCGTTTTGGGTCCGCGATGGCAAGGTGTTCTGATAGCAATTCTATTTTTTCCTCTGCAACCATATTGGAATCGATAATTTCTCGAATCTTCGTTGCCTTCTGCAGCGCATTCTTGAGGCACGCGGCCTCCATGGAGCAGAGTGCTTTTTTCTGCTGTACTCCAACCTGAAGCAAAGGCAAAAGCTCATCATCCAGCACGCCCTCGTACTGCAACACCTTTCGAAGCGTGAAATTGTTGGACGGATAACTGGCGAGTGAGTAATAGTTCAGGACCATATAATAG
>Ga0210396_10000223_pt1 | contig 87120 bp, 68 predicted proteins | sample IncBWH17OmetaG_FD_155466 | JGI IMG/M metagenome (GOLD analysis project Ga0210396, IMG submission 155466) | Forest soil microbial communities from Barre Woods Harvard Forest LTER site, Petersham, Massachusetts, United States - Inc-BW-H-17-O ... | reverse complement strand
AATCCCCGCGCACATCGCCCACGCGAATCGCCTGGCCGGTAGCCGCTGCCGCGCCGATAATTCCCTCGCCCATCGGAATTCGCCAGTGGTCCACAACTTCTTGCCGGTGTCCGATGGCAAACCGGAAATACATCTGGTCCGTGCCTTCTTCAGGCAACAGCACGGCGAACACTTCGTAGTCAATCAGGCGTTTGATGAGGGCCGCCGCATTGGGCAGCACCTCGTCCAGATTCAACGACGCGTTGATCTCCTTGCTGATCTCCGCCAGAATCGCGAGCGTCTCCGCCGGAACCTCAATTTTCGAATTGAGTTTTGCTGAATCCATGTGAGTAAGATTAAAGCGCCTCAGCCCCCGCCGAGGAAGAGTCTGTTTTCCGCATAGAATGCGGTCGCAGCAAGGCCACTGCAAATGCGTGATCAATATATTATAACAGGCGAGAACTGGCGCTTGCCGAGGGCACCCGGAAAAGTTGATGCCTCAATACTTTCCACTGTCAGGCGCTGAACCTGCCGCGGCCTTCCCGGAACGCGCCTGCTCGACGATCGTCACGCCGGCGCTCGCGCCAATCCGCGTTGCGCCGGCCTCGACCATCTTCAGCAAGTCCTCGAGCGTCCGTACTCCCCCAGCCGCCTTGATCCCAGTGCTCGTCCCGATCGTTTCGCGTATTAGCCGCACGTCTTCGGGAGTCGCGCCGGAAATGCTGAATCCCGTGGAAGTTTTCACGAAATCCGCGCCCGCGTCTTTCGCGGCCAGCGACGCTTCCACTTTCTCCTCGCGTGTAAGCAGCGCGGTTTCCAGAATCACTTTGCAAATTCCGCCGCCACGGTGCGCGGCATCAACCACGCCTCGAATATCTGCTGTGACGGCGTCCAGCAGACCAGATTTCATGGCGCCGATATTGATCACCATATCTATTTCCTGCGCGCCGCGCTCCAAGGACTGTTGCGCTTCGAACGCTTTCACTTCGGGCAGAGTGGCGCCCAGCGGGAACCCAACCACTGTCGATACCTTCACGGCGCTGCTCCGGAGCAACTCGGCGGCTTGCGGTACATTCCAAGGATTCACGCACACGGACGCGAAACCGTATTTCAGCGCTTCGTCACATCGTTTACTGATCTCGTCGCGCGTCGCCTCCGGTTTCAGCAACGTGTGGTCAATCAGGCGCGCGATTTGTTGTGGGGTAAGCGTCATAGTCATTCGGAAGGCAGCGTTAGAACGCAAACGTCCTTGAGATTGCGATACCGTTCGGCGTAATCGAGGCCGTATCCGACCACAAAATCGTTGGGGATCTTGAATCCGACGTAATCCGCCTTCACGTCTTTGATTCTGCGCGAAGGCTTATCGAGCAGCGCCGCGATGCGCAAGGATTTAGGTTTGCGCTGTTCGAGCACGCGCAGAAGGTAGGTCAGCGTAATACCGGTATCGAGTATGTCCTCGACCACAATTACGTTGAGCCCCTCGATGCTGCTGTCGAGGTCTTTTATCAGGCGCACTTGGCCGGAACTTTCCTTGTTCTTGCCGTAACTGGAGACGGCGATGAAATCAATGGAAGTGTTCAGATTGATTTCGCGCACCAGGTCGGAAAGAAAGATGCACGCGCCCTTCAGCACGCCTATCAAGTGAACGCGTTGTCCCGCGAAGTCCTTGGTGATTTGGAGCGCCACTTCGCGCACGCGCTTCTGAATCGCCGCCCGGCGAATCAGTACTTTAAGCTTCTCGCCATCGACCACCACTGCCATGTGCGCTCCGTCTTCGACAAGAAAGCGCGTACTCTAACGCACGGGGTCCCGATTGACAAGAATGTCCGAGTTTCGGCTATCGCAAGTAACCCCAGGTGTGGAGGCGATCGCTGTCTTCCACCCAACGATCGCCGATGTCGGTGCGGTAGTACATGTTGGGAATGAGGACGTTCTTTATGCGCGAGTACACCTGCGTTTGCGCCTGTTTCATGGTCTGGCCCAAGCCTACGACCACCAGAATCACACCGGACGTTCCGGCCACAAGCCACTGGCCGTTCACTTGTTTCACGTCCTCGATGTGCATTTCGTCGGTAGGCGGCTTTTTGAAAACGATCACAGCGTTCTTCGAAAACGAGTCGAATGTTTCGTCGTCATCGAACGGAAACGGCGGTACCACGATGCGCACTCCGATCTGAAAACCGCTGCGGACTTTCAGCTTAGGGTCATTCCCGTTTGCCAAATCCCAGAAAAACTGGCCGATCGGCGTGATCATTCCTGCCTGTTGGATGCTGATCGTGGGATAGCCGAAGCGCGAAGTGAACTCCAGCGGATAAATTCCGTGGTGGTTGACGATGCAATTCAGGTCGATGTAGCCGACGTAGCCTTCCTCCGCCAGTTTCTTTTCCATCTTCTGCAGGGTCTGGGTGAATAGATTGTTGGGCTCACTCCAGAACATTGTCGTGCCCATCTCTCCGGTTGGCGGCCCGTTTTCTCCCGGGAAAAGCTTCTTGTGCTCGAAATTGATGTTGATGGGATAGACGAAATTCTTGCCGTTGAAAAATGCGCCTACGGCTACTTCCACTCCGGTCACGCGACGCTGCAATTGGAAAACCTTGATTTCGTCCGAGAGCGCTTTCTTGTAAGCCTCCAGCATGTAAATCACGTCTTGCCCGTCGTCTTCCTCACCGACGAACAGCCGCCGCTTCACGTTTTGCGCCTCGCCGCTAGGCTTGATCACGTAGCGGCCCGGATTCTGCGTTACGTGCTCGATGGCATCGTCGAAATTCGCAAATTCAAAGTAAGGAATGATGTTCACTCCGGCTTTTTTCAGTTCCTCCTGTCCAAACGAGCGGTCGTCTTCCAGGCGATCGGAGTAGGGTGTGCCGCCAATCACTTTCTTGCCGGCAGCGCGCAGAGCCTGCGCTTTCTCGCCCTGTCCTAGCGTGTCGTCGAAGATCAGGATGTCCGCCCACTCGGCATCCTTTTCCCAATCCTTGCACTTGGCTACGAAGCCGTCCGCGATATCGCGTTCCTTTTTGTCTTGGATGTAGTAACGGACCTCGTGGCCCTCCTTCGAAACTTGCCAGGCAATATCGCTGATCAGCCCCGTAAGTGAAACAAACAAGAAATTCCGCTTCTCCATCGAGTCGTCTCTCCTGACTGCGCGGCAAGTGCTTCACCAGATAGCGTTTAAGAAACGAACCATATTATGAGGGGATTGTTACAGCCGCGTGAACTCTGGATTTTCAAGAGCGATCTCAATCGTGCGCCCTGCGGGCGCTGCCTGATGTATAGCTGAAAAATCACATGGATATGACGGTGACCAACGAAGGACTGCGAATCGAGCCGACAGAATCCGCCAGTGGAACTTTTCACGATTCCGGGAGCGCGAAATTGAATGGGGATGGCAGGATTTGCTGAAGATCCTCGCGCAGGAGCTGGGCAAGCGACTCAATAAAATCGCGATCGAAGGGCACACGGACTCGAAGCCGCATGCCGAAGGCAGCAACTACGGTAATTTGGGAGCTTTCGGCGGATAGGGCCAAGGCGGCGCGCAGACTTATCTAACAGAATGGCCTGGGAGACGCCCAACTGACGCAGGTTCGTGGATTTGCCGATCAGCGTCTGCGGAAGCCTGATGCGCCTCCGGATCCAGCCAACCGGCGCATTTCGTTGATCGTTCAATGTATGATCAAGCCCGAAGCAGCACCGGATGCGGCGGCCGGCGCCCCTGCGTCAGCAGCCAAGGCAGCGGATGCAAAGACCACCGACGCCGCAGCGCCCGCCGTCAAGGCGCGGTAAGCCTCAACTCGTCACGCAATTCCGCTACCCTAGTTCGTTCACCGATATCAACTCGATGCGCGCCGCCATTGGACCACCACCGAATTTCGGGTAGCGTGCCGGGTGGAGAGGACAAACAATGAGCGAAACGACACAACCCGAGCCCTGGCTGCGCGGCACGTTGACGGAAATATCGCCGGTACCGAGGGCTGTGCTGCATGCCCTCGAACTCGCCAAAGAAGACCTGACTCGCTGGTGCGGCAATCTGAATGACGAACAGCTAAACACGCGGCCGGCGGAGGTCGCGCCCATCTCCTTCCACCTGCGGCACATCGCGCGCAGCGTGGATCGCCTGCTCGCCTATGCCGAAGGAAAACAATTGAATGAAGAACAACTCACGGCGCTGAAGAACGAGCTCACCCCTGACGCGACTAGACACGATCTGTTCACGGAACTGAACGCTACCCTCGCGAAATGCGCCACGCGCATCGCGCAAATCGATCCTGCACGCTTGGATGAACCTCGCTACGTCGGCAAGAAGCAGTTACCCACGACCGTCGGCGGCTTGCTCGTCCACATCGCCGACCACACTCAGCGTCACGTTGGTCAAGCCATCACGACAGCTAAGATTGCGACCGCGCTCCGCACGGGAACACCGTGGCCCTGACTCAAACTCGAACTGCCGCTCCATTCTCCGACTTAGTCAGATGCTCGAGCAGCTCCACTTCGGCCCGCGTCTGAAAATGATTGCGCATCCAGATCACGCCAATGCGCCTGAAAGCGGCGTCATCCGCTAACGGAACAAATCGGCAACCCTTCACATTTTCAACCGCCATTTCCGGCACCACTGAAATTCCCATCCCCGCCGAAACCATCGCCAAAATCGAGGAGAATTGGCCGGTCTCGAACACCACGTTCAATTTCGTTCGCGACCTCTGGCACGCGGACACCACCGACTCTCGGAAGCAGTGACCTTCCTTCAAAAGCAAGAACGGATCCGCTTCCGCTTCTTTCAGCGGTGTCGATTTTTCGCGTGCCAGCCGGTGCTCCTTCGGCACCACCAGGTACATGCGTTCTTTCAAAATTTCCTTGCACACGAATTCCGTCCCCGCAATGGGCAGAGCCACCAGCGCCATATCCATCGTGCCTTCCTGCAGGCGAGCCAAAAGGACCGGCGTAATTTCCTCCACCATCTCCAGACGCACCTGCGGATACTTCTTCAGAAAACGCGAAACGCGCCGCGGCAAGAAATAGGGCGCGATCGTGGGAATCGAACCAAAAATAATCGTCCCGGATTCCGAGCCCGCCATCTGCTGGATTTCCGAAGCCGCTTCACCCAATTCGCGCAAGATTGCCTGCGCGCGCGGCAAGAACGCCTGCCCGAAGGCGGTCAGCCTCACACCCCGCCCCAGACGATCGAAAAGCTTCGCGCCCAGCTCTTGCTCGATTTTCTGGATTTGCTGGGACAAAGACGGCTGGGCCACATGCTCGTGCGCTGCCGCGCGCGTGAAATTTCCTGCCCGGGCGACTGCGCAAAAATATCTGAGTTGATGCACTTCCATTATTTTGCCCCCCCGGCGTGCGCGACGCCACCAATAGATGATACCTATCAGTCGGAGACGAATAAAGTATTTCTCCTATCGCACTCCGCACGCTACCCTTCGCATTCGGGCACCTAAAGACGCCCTCCCCAACAAGGAGACAGCATGGACGAGAAAAAGCCGAAGCACGAGGTAATGACCACCGACGCAGGACGTCCGGTAGGTGACAATCAAAATTCGCTGACGGTCGGGCCGCGCGGCCCCGTCGTTTTCGAAGACTTTCTGCTATTCGAGAAGATGGCGCACTTCAACCGCGAGCGCATCCCGGAACGCGTGGTACACGCCAAAGGCTCCGGTGCGCACGGCTACTTCGTCTGCACCAGCAACGAAATCACGAAATACACCACGGCGAAGCTTTTCTCCGCCGTGGGCAAGAAGACGCCTACGTTCATTCGCTTTTCGACGGTAGGCGGCGAAAAAGGTTCCGCTGATACTGAGCGCGATCCGCGTGGGTTCGCCTTGAAGTTCTACACCGAAGAGGGCAATTGGGACATGACCGGCAACAACACGCCCGTCTTCTTCATCCGCGATCCCTTGAAGTTTGGAGATTTCATTCACACGCAGAAGCGCGATCCGCAAACGAACTTAAAGTCACCCACGATGATGTGGGATTTCTGGTCGCTATCGCCGGAATCGCTGCACCAAGTCACGATTCTTTTTTCCGATCGCGGCACGCCCGACGGGTATCGCCACATGGACGGTTTCAGCAGTCACACTTTCAGCCTGATCAATGCCAAGAACGAGCTCTTTTACGTGAAGTGGCATTTCAAGACCAAGCAAGGTATCAAGAATTTCACCGGCGAAGCGGCCAGCGCACAGCGTGGAATTGATCCGGACTACGCGCAACGCGACCTTTTTGAGGCCATCGCCAAGGGCGATTTCCCCAAGTGGCGCGTCTCGGTCCAAATCATGCCGGAAACAGAAGCCGAGACTTACCACATCAATCCTTTCGACCTTACCAAAGTGTGGCCGCACAAAGATTACCCGCTCCACGAAGTCGGTGAGTTGGTGCTCGATCGCAATCCCGAAAACTATTTCGCGGAAGTAGAGCAGGCCGCCTTCGAGCCGCGCAACGTCGTGCCGGGGATGGGCTTTTCGCCGGACAAAATGCTGCAAGCTCGCTTGATTTCCTATCCTGACGCGCACCGTTACCGCCTGGGCGTCAACTACGATTCCCTCCCGGTGAATAAGCCGCAGTGCCCTGTCCACACCTACAATCGCGACGGCGCGATGCGCTTCGATGGGAACTACGGCGCGCAACCGAACTACGAGCCGAACAGCTTCAATGGGCCGACTGAGGATCCGAAATTCCGCGAACGTCCCAAGGAAGTTTCCGGCGCCGTGGATCGCCACAATCACCGGCTCGATTCCGACTATTACACACAGCCGGGCAATCTGTTTCGCTTGATGAAGCAAGACGCCAAGGACCGCCTCATCAGCAACATTGCGGGAAGCCTTGGGGCTGTCCCGCGCCGTATCCAGGAGCTACAGATCCAGCACTTCTACAAGGCTGATCCTGCGTACGGCACGGGCGTGGCCAAAGGGCTGGGGCTGGATATTCAAGAAATAATCGGCCGCGCTGAAAAAGTGCACGCGGCTGACTAGTTCCTTTGGCGGCTCACTGGGGAAAAGGGGCGGACTCGATGAGCCCGCCCCTTACAATCTGCCCCTTTTGCTATAACGTGTTTTCTCCGTGCCCTCTGTGTTAATTCTTCTGATTTTGACTTCCGCCGCCGCACACTAATCAGCCGAAGCCGCCTGCCGCATCTCCTTCGTCTCGTTTCGCGGATGATCAGCCTTGGACTCGTGAAACTGCGCAGTTTCAGTTGACCCAGCCAGGGCAGTCGTTGAAGCTGCACCGCCAGTGATGGCTTGCTGCACGGTGTCGAAGTACCCGGTCCCCACAAAGCGTTGGTGCTTCACCGCGTCATAGCCAAACTGCTTCTCGCTGGCGAATTCCTTCTCCTGCAAGCGGCAGTAGGCGGTCATGCCCGCGTCTTTGTAGTTCCGAGCGAGTTCATACATGGCCAAATTCAGCGCGTGGAAGCCCGCCAGAGTGATGAACTGGAATTTGTAACCCATCTTAGCCAGTTCGCCCTGGAACTTCGCGATTGTCGAGTCGTCGAGATTCTTTTTCCAATTGAACGAAGGCGAGCAGTTGTAGGCCAGCATTTTGTTCGGATATTTCGCGTGAATCGCCTCCGCAAACTGCCGCGCTTCGGCCAAGTCCGGTTTTGAAGTTTCGCACCAGAGCAAGTCGGAATACGGCGCATAGGCCAGACCTCGCGCGATGGCCGATTCCAGGCCGCCGCGTATTTTGAAGAATCCTTCGCTCGAGCGCTCACCTGTCAAGAACTTGCGATCGCGCGGGTCAATGTCGCTCGTGAGCAAATTCGCACTATCGGCGTCGGTGCGCGCCATGATCAATGTCGGCACACCCATCACATCGGCCGCGAGGCGCGCCGCGACTAACTTGTGAATCGCTTCAGTGGTCGGCACCAAGACCTTCCCACCCAGGTGTCCGCACTTTTTCGCGGACGACAATTGATCTTCAAAGTGCACGCACGCCGCGCCGGCTTCGATCATCGCTTTCATCAATTCAAACGCGTTCAGATTGCCGCCAAACCCGGCTTCGGCGTCCGCGATGATCGGCGCGAACCAGTGAATTCCGTTCTTCCCTTCCGCATGATGAATTTGGTCCGCGCGCGCGAGGGCCTGATTGATCTTCCGCACGGCGTTTGGGACGCTATCGGCCGGATACAAGCTTTGGTCAGGATACATCTGCCCGGCGTCATTGGCATCGGCCGCGACTTGCCACCCGCTCATGTAAATCGCCTTCAGGCCCGCAGCCACTTGCTGTACGGCTTGATTGCCTGTAAGAGCTCCGAGCGCCGCAACATACAGATCGTCTTGTAACAATTGCCACAGGCGTTCAGCGCCCAAACGAGCCAGCGTGTGTTCGATGTGTACGGAGCCGCGCAACTGTTCCACGTCTTTCGCGGAATACGGACGCGTAATGCCTTCCCACCTCAGGTCGGTCTTCCAGGAATGCCCCAGATTGCGATGATTGCCGTTATGAGTGCTCATTGGTGCGACCTCGATTGTGAAGAGATTGAACTTCGCTTTGGAATCTGGCTGGACCGCCCAATCCGCGAATTGGTGAGGTAAGTGTGGAATGGAATGCTTAATCAGTCAAACTGATTGTCATTATCATGTTGATAGAATACTGTTATCAGACAGTTCTAAGGGACTATAGGGCTTTCCGCGTAGGACTCGTGGTACTGGACAGCCATTGGTGCGGGTGGTGACGCCCGGTGGAGAATAAACGAAGGACCTCAACGGAGAAATGCGCAATGGAAATTGACCAGATCGAGACGTTCCTTGCAGTGGTCACCTACGGCGGTTTCCACCGCGCGGCGGCGGCCCTGCGCGTGAGCCAGCCTGCCGTCAGCGCGCGCATTCGCGCACTGGAAGATTCCCTCGGCGTTAAGCTCTTCTCCCGTGTGCACGGCGGCCTCTCTGTTTCGCCGGCCGGAAAGGCTTTGCGGCCGCACGCGGAACAACTCTTGCGCGACGTGGCCCGGGCACGGCAAGCCATTCACGAAATGCAACCATCCGTTGGCGGCGCATTGCGAATCGCGGCCGCCCTTTCGGTCTGCACTTACTTTCTACCGGATGTCATCAAGGACTACCAGGCCGCCAATCCTAAAGTGATGGTCAGCCTGCGCTCTGGCACTTCCCTGCAGGTGCTGAAAATGGTCTTGGATGGCGAAGCTGAAATTGGCGTGGCTCGGTCGCTGAATCATCCGGAAGTGGAGACCATGACGCTGCGCGACGATCCCTTGATTCTGGTTGGACATCCCAATCATCCCGCAGCCCGCAAGCGCCGCGTACGCTTGGAGGACGTCGAGTCCATGCCCCTGATTTTTTTCGACCGTGGATCGAGCGATTGGACGTTAAGTCAGGGACTGTTTCGCCGCGCCGGTCAGCTACCCAATACAGTGCTGGAGGTCGAGACAATCGAAGCGGCGAAGCGCATGGTTGAACGCAAACTGGGGCTGAGTTTCCTGCCGCAGATCGCTGTCTCGCGGGAACTCCACCGCGGAAAGCTAGTCGCGGTCGAGATCGCCAACGTCGAGCCGCTGCGGCGCAACCTGGACGTGATCTACCCGCGCCACCGCGCGCTAACGCGCGACGCGCAAGCGCTTCTGCAGCTACTCCAAACGGCGGCGAACGCCGAGACGCCCATCCGCCGTCCAGGCAAGCGGCGCCGCTGATCTGGGTCTACTAGCCGCGCTTAAGCGGTCACCACTCGCGCCAAGGGCATGTCGCTGAAGTACGCATCTATCCGATCGGCCTGACATTATTGCGGCTCGCGTACCAGCAGGGCCGCAAGCCCGAATGAGGGAAGATAGAATGAACGCAGGTTTCTGTCAGAGGTTGATCCGTGAAAATCTCCATCTTGCCGTCTTTCAGTGCCGTTCCGTAGTAAGACGTTACCGTCCCCAGCCCGTCGGCGCCACTATGCTTGCCCATCCTGTATCGCAGCAAAGCGTAGTCGGACGCGTACACAACGACAAACAACGTCAATACCGCACCCCCGCCCCGTTTTGCGAAACTCGCGAAGTCTGCCATTTGGCGATCTAGCCTGGATTGTATGCCTGACGCGTCCAATTTCTCTCATTGATTTGTGACATCGCGCCGCGGGGCGTTGAACTCGAAACGAGGCTGTTGATCGCCCTCGCGGGTGCGATGAGGCGCGGCTTGGCGCTTGATTAGCGGTGGTTGCGGTGCGCGGGATATGTGTTGGGGAACGCGACGACCATGGCGGGATCACCAAACAGAATCCACGTGCGCCGCACGTCCGGATCCGTAATCTTGGACTTGGCCGTCAAAATAGCCTGGCCGAGGGGCTCGGATGGATTCGCGGCCAGGATCCGCAATAGCGCCTGGTCCATGGACGCCTGCGGCGGCGCGGTGGTGAAACCAGATGACGCCCACACGGCCACCGCTCCGCCATTGGGAGCCATCAGCAGCGAAGTCGAGAGGCTCGTCGCGTACACGTCGTGGAAAAACCCGTTCAGGCAGTCCATCAGCAAGAATACCGGCAACCGCCCGCCATTCGTCAGCGCAGCGACCGATGTATTGTCTAGCAAGTCTGCGAACGACCATTGTTCCTCGGACCCGTGTCCGGTGTAATTGACCAGCAAGACTCCGTTGTTTAGGGCGTCAAGAATTTGCTGGGAAACCACGCCGGGAGCCTGCCCATCCGCCAGAATTTTTGTGGTTATCACGGAAGACGGCAGCAGCGCGTTCGCCATTTCTGCTTCGGTGGAGAAATCCACTCCTATGTTCTGGTCCGCCACCACCAGCGCCTGGTGGGTCCAACTGCCCGTGGAACCACCTTGTTCGTAATTCACAATTTTAGAAACTGCCAGCGCAGCCTCGGCGGGGGTGCGCGCCGGAATGCGGCCGGTTGGTAGGGTTGCGAAGCCAGTCTCCTGGAAATCGGTGAGCCAATCGTCGGAAGCCGTCTTGAACGCGGCCGTTTCGATGATCCGCGTGGGTACGAAATCGAAATCGCCCAGGCCGAGGTAGTTTCGCGGATCGAGCGAGGCGTCTCCGAGCAGCAGCACGGACTGCGGCTTCTCGCGCCACTCGGTGACTGCATCATAGAGATAAGCGCGCAACGCGAACGGACTGCGCTCGCCGTAATTGAAAGCGTCGAAGAGTTGATCCACCGTGACCAGCGTCGTGTCCAGCCCCTGCGACTTACGCAGGCTCAGCAGAGGCGTCGCGCTCGACACAAAGTCCGAATGTGTGATGATGATCGAATCTGCGCCGCCTCGCTGCTCCAGCAGCGTGCTGGGTGGATGGTAGGCGATCGCGGCGGGCAAACAGATCTGATCGGCCGAAAAAGCCAGAAGCGTCCGTTGCGCGCCCCACGAAGAAGCCGAACCCGGCACCGTGACGGTGATATCCCACGCGGAGTTGTCCATATTCACGGAGCCGCCGAGCTGCACGATATTCAACGGATCGGTGATGTCATACACCTGGATCTGCGAGTTGCCGAAGCCCTTGATTTTCAAGTTCACGCCGGCCGGCGCCGTGGCCTGCAGCCAGTTTGAATCCGCCGCGTAGCTGTGCGGGTACTGCAGCGTGATGGTCTGCACCAAACTGGTGTCGTTGTCGCCGTTCAAAGCCGTCAGCGTGACCGTGTTCGTGCCCTCGTGAATCATTCCTAGTTCCACAGGGAATGTGCTGGTGTAATTTTCCTGGTCGTTGAAATTCAGGACTCCCACCGCGGAGCCATTCAGCGCAACACTCACGCTATGTGCCTGCCCGGTCGTCACACCTTGCAACGTCACCGACAGTTGCGCCGCAATGCTCGAGGTCGGATCGTAATGACTGACCGTCAGATCTTGGTCCACTGGATCCGTGCTGATCAATGCGCCGAAGAAATTATCCGCATTCGGCCCGTTGAGCAGTGCCGCAAAGTAAGTCGTGCGCTGTTCCAAGGTGGCCGTCGACAAAAAGCTCTGCAAGCTGGAGGCACCTGAGCTCGGCGGGGCCGACTCCGGAATCCGCTTGCCGGGCTGCCAGCCTCGAATCAGCCAATAAACGCGTGTACCCGAAAACGGCGTGTCAATCCCGGTTCCATAGAATGCGATGGCGTCACCCGCAGTAATTGGTCCGGTTTGCTTGCCAATGATCGCAATCGGCTGCTCAACGCCTTCCGCAAAAAGTTGCAGCATGCGGGTATCACCGCCAAAAGCAAAACCCGCAGCCGCTAGCTGCGCTCGCGTGATCACATACCAGCCTTCCGCGTTGATGGAAATTTTCGCTGCAGGCAATCCATCGAGATATGCGCTCGACACTTCCGACGTCACAGGACGATGCGGACCTCGTGGCGGCACCGGTCGCGGCAGCGGCAAGCGCGCCCCCGGACGCCACGGGGTCGCCAACGAACCCGGTGTAGACGATGCCAACGACCGCGTCAGCCGGCTCAGCAGCGCCGCTTGCGCCACTGGCGCGGCCTCGGAAACCGTCGAATCGGCGCTCACCGGACCGTGCGTGCTTCGCCCGCCATCCAGATCAACGTCTTCCAACACGTATGACGATCCCGGCGCGCCGTCAGGGTCAACCCACTGATAGGTTTTTGCCGTATGCTGCGGCTGCGCACCGCGCAAGAAGAGCGCTCCGCCAGCAATCAGCGAAGGATTGAGGCGATGCTGTCCCTGTGCATCCTGGCGGTAAACGTGGAAGCCAAGATTGCGAATTTCCTCGCGCGTCCGCCATTCCAGTACCACGCCGCCGCCCGCTATCGGGTGCGCCTGGAAGGACGACATCTGCACCGCCGTGGGCGCTTGAATCGTCGAAAGCGTGGACGAGATATTGTTTGAAAGGTTCGGGTCGCTGGTCGTTGCGCTCACCGTCGCCGTATTCGCCGCTAGCGATGATGAGCTAAACGTCTGCGCCGTGGTACTAATCGTGATGATTGCCAGGCCGCCGACGCTTAGCGAACCCAGATTGCAACTGACCGTTCCACCGCTCTGCGAGCAAGTTCCCTGTGTGGTTGACACCGAAACGAAACTCACCGCGCTCGGCAACGGGTCCGATACCGCCACTGCTTGCGCCACCGCCGGACCATTGTTCGTCACCTGCAGTGTGTAAGTTAGCGTCGCGCCTTGATCGACGGGCTCGGGCGATGCCGTCTTGAGGATGGCGACGTCGGCTTGCGAGGGCGAAGCCACGACAGTGCTGACCGTCGACGAGTTGTTCGTGGTGTTCACGTCATTCGTCGTCGGAGCGATGCTCGCAGTGTTCATAATGGTCGTGCCGGCCGTGCCGGGATTTGTCTTCACCACCAGCGAGAATTGCGCAGTGGCGCCCGAAGCAACCGCGGCGAGAGAACAAACGCCGGCACTACCGGGGCAACAACTGATCGCGCCCGTCCCACCTGCGGCTGGAAGGGTCGGACAAGTCACTCCAGCAGGAATGGCCAACGAAACGAACGTGGTGCCCGTCGGCACCGTGTCATTGTAAGTTACGTTCGTCACCGAGTTCGGGCCGTTGTTCGCGAAGTTCAGGAGGTAGGTGATCTTGTTCCCAGGCGTAACTGGATTCGGCGAGCCCGTCTTCGTCACGCTCAAGTCATATTGACCGGCGGACGCGACAGTGACGTTCACCGTCGCGCTGTTGCTCCCTGGATTCGAATCCGGAGTCGAGGTGGACGTGGTGGCAGTATCGGAAATGATTGTGCCCGACGCCGTCCCGGACGCCACATTAACCACCAGCGTGAAGGTCGTCGTCGCGCCGGAGGCCAGCGTGCCAATCGTGCACGTTACCTTACCGCCTGAGCCTGGAGTTGGGCAGCTCCACACTGTTCCGGTCTGCATGAATGAGACAAACGTGGTGTTGGTAGGAATCGCATCGTTAAATGTCACCGTCGTCGCCGAGGAAGGCCCGTCGTTCGTCACCGTAATGGTGTAGGTGATGTTGTTGCCAGCCTGCACTGGGTTCGGCGCGGCGGAATTGCTAACCACGATGTTCGCTGTGTTCGCCGCGGCAACGAGCGTTACCACTGTCGCTGTATTATTCGCGAGATTCGGATCGCTTGATCCGGATGAGACCAAATCCGTGTCCGTTATTTGTGTGCCACTCACGGTTGCGGGAGACACTTGCACGATCAACGTGAAGGTGCCCGACGCACCATTCGCAACATCAGGATTCGTACAGCTGATGTTTCCAGACGCGCCGACGGCGGGGGTCGTGCATATCCAGCCCGCGGCAGCAGTTAGTGATTGGAATGTCGTGTTACCGGGGATTGCTTCAGCGAACGAAGCATTAATCGCATCCAGCGGACCGTTATTGGTCACCATCTGCGTGTAGGTGATGTTGTTTCCTGGAATAACCGGGTTAGGTGTTCCGGCGTTCGTTACCGCCAAGTCGGCGCCCGCGCAATAGGCACCTGATTGCGTCCCGGGCGTTTCTGTGATGGCCAAGGCAATGGCAGAAACTCCTGGCTGTCCGCTGGTAGCGCCGTACGGATCGTTGGCAAGCGTAGTCCAGCCTGGAATACCGCCACTGACGTTGGCAGCTCCCGGCGACGACGAAGTGAAAATCACGCCCCCACCGCCACCCGCGCCGGGTCCATGCCGGTTTCCAGGGAAGGCGCCGGGTGCCTGCTCCGGCCAAGTGACCCCGCCGTTCCCGCCTACCGCGCTTGCCGTCAACCCGGTCACGCCGCCGCTGTTCGCAAACACCAGTACGGTGCCGCCCCCTCCGCCGCCCCCTCCGCCATCGTTCTCGGTTTCAAGAGCTGCTTGGCCGTTGGATGTTATCGCTCCGGTGCCCACTACCGAGCCGGTGTGAATGATTACGATTCCGCCGCCGGCCGTGCCGCTGCTGTTGATTCCAGTACATGGAGTAGAGCAGGTATTCGAAGTGCTGCCGCCGGTATCTGTGCTCGGATTCCAGAACGAACCGTTATTCGTGGTTCCGGCGCCACCACCGCCGCCCATCAGGATCGCACTGGTCGTCGCAGGGAAAGCTTTGCCGCCGAAACCACCCTCAAGACCTGCACTATTCCACCCAAAACCGCCGGTGCCTCCGCTGCCACCGTTCGCGCCGCCTCCGCCGCCGTCGTTCTGGTCATTTGCGGTCGGGTGAGCGTCTGTCGCGCCACCAGCCGCGTTACCCGGAGCTCCACGCGCGAAGCTGCCATTCGGATAACCTTCGTTGGCGGTGTTCGTCGCGGCCGTAAGCGTGGCATTGGCAACATACTTTGGCGTCCCGGCGATTCCTTCGCCCTTGGACGCGTTGGTTGTTTGCGTTGAAAGTGTTACGTAGTCAGTCGCGAGCGGCGTCGGTGGCGTCGTTGCCGCGGTGTAGAGCTGGCCCGCGCCACCTCGGAAGCCTTCCGCGTCCACGGCTACGGTGCCGCCCAGGGTAAGCTGCGAAGCGATGTCCAGCGCCAGCACGCCGCCAGTCGTGCCGTTCCACGCCAAAGCCGTGAGTCCCGAACTCAAAGTTGCGGAGGTGTACTGCGGCACGCGTATCACCTGGAATGTGGACTGCCCCGCGGTCGGATTCGTCGTCGGTGCCGCCGCAGCGCTGACGTAAGTATTCAACAGGCCGCCAGTCGGGCCCGTTCCCGTGAATGTTAGCGTCCCGCCTGTGACCGGCACCGCGCTGGTCGCAGTCACAAATTCGAATAATCCGGAGCTACCTGGATTCGTCGCGCCGTAACCTGGGTCACCAGGAACTCCATCTCCATAAGCGCCCGTGTTCGTCGAGTTGATGGTGGCGTTTTGCATCTGGATGATCAGCAAGAGATCACCGCTCGCGATGGCTGTCTGCGCCGCTGGTGCTGCGGCTGCGGCCCCCAGGACAACGGAAGTGGCGCCGGCATTCAGCGTTCCGACTGCACTACCCGGGGGGTAGTAAGCGTCCACGATTCCTGTCAGCGTGCCAGCCGCGCCGTCTTTGCCTGGAGTCGCGCAGACCAGCGGCTGCACAACGGTCAGCAGAGTCGCAGAATTATTGGCGGCTACGGGATCCGTACCGGTCGTCGAAACTGTGGCCACGTTCGTCATCGTTGTGGCAGTGGCGGGAGTAGTGCCTGTGACTGTGATGGTTATCGGAGACCCAAGCGGATAAGCAACCGCCCCTAGGGCGCAGGTAATCACCCCGCCCGAGGGCGCGCCACAACTTCCCACCGAGGTCGTTGCCGAGGCGTTCGTTAACGTAGGCGGCAGCGTATCCTTTAGCGTCACGCCAGAATCCGATGCCAAGCCCAAATTAGTCACCTGAATCGTGTACGTAATCGCCGAAGAGATGAACACCGGCGTCGGCGACGCGCTCATCGAAACGGCGAGATCGGCGTCCCCTGTTGTCTCCACCAATACGGAAGTCGTAGTCGCGTTGTTCGTAGGGACTGGATCGGTCGTTTGCGAAGTCACGTCCGCGGAGTTCACGATCGTGGTTCCCGCTGCCGGAGCGCTGCCGCCGGAATTCACGGTGACGACGAAGGTAAATGCGGTGGTAGTTGTTCCGCTCGCGAGGGCAGCACCATCGGTGCAAATGATTTGGCCCGTTGCGCCCACTGCCGGCGAAGTGCACGTCCATCCCGTCGGCGGCGTCATCGACGAAAACGTGGTGTTAGGTGGAGTCTGCTGATAGAGCACGGCAGTCGTCGCGGCGTTCGGTCCATTGTTGGTGACTGTCTCGGTGTAAGTAATCGTTGCGCCTGGTGCGACAGCTGGAGCGGACGCAGCTTGCGTCATCGCAAGGTCGGCGCCCTGCACTGTTACTGAAGCTGTCGCCGTGTTGTTTGCCGTATTTGGGTCCGTCCCCGTCTCACTTACCGTCACCGAATTCGCGATCGTTGATCCGACCGTTGCCTCGGGGCTGACCGAGACCACTACCGTGAAACCTACCGATGTCGAGGTGCTAAAGTCACCATTGGCGGTGCAGATGATCGCGCCCGTGGCCCCTACTGCAGGCATCGTGCCGCAGGTCCATCCGGCGGGCGGCGTCACCGACGAGAAAAGCGTACTTGCGGGCGTGTTCTGCGTGAGGGTCGCGCCAGCTGCAGCTACCGTCGTGCTGTTGTTCGTTACCGTTTCCGTGTAGGTGATGGTACCGCCGGTCGCCACTGGATTGGGAGCGACGGTCTCCGTCACGGAAAGGTCGGGAGTCGCGCCGACTGTTGTTGTTGCGTTCGCTACGGAGGCGCCTGGGTTCGCCGTGACCGTATCCGTGATTATCGTGCCCGCCGGTGCGCCTGTGGCAATCGTCACCGTGACCGTGAAAGTGGTCGTGTTGCCATTGTTGTAACTCACTGCGCCGCTCTTGTCCGTACAGGTGACCGTGCCGGCAGCAAGCACACAGGCCCAATGTGTGCTGGCCTGTCCGCTTACCACAGTACTTACGTAGGTGGTGCTATTCGCGAAGGTCAGGCTGGTCGGAACCGGCTGCGTCACTGTAACGGGGTTGGCACCGGAAGGCGTGAAGGGAAGAAAACCGGTATACGTCAAAACTTGGGTGTAGGTGATCGTGCCGCCGGCTGCGATTTGCGTTGTCGGAGCGGCAGCATCGGAGATCGTAAATTGTGCTGCGGCAGGTGCCCCGTACAAGAATAATGCGAAAAGCAAAAACACGAATGGCGCCGTAACCGAGCGCACACGTGGCGCGCGGCGTGTTGCGGCAAGCAGTACGCGCCGTGTTTGCGTGCGAACAGCGTGCAACAGGTTGGTTCCGGGCGCGCCAAACAGAATCTTTTTCCCGTTGCGCTCGATCGCGATGACCTTTCCCAAAACGATTTCCGTTGGTTCATCATTCTGCTGGCCGGCATCGCCGCGCGTCACAATCCTGCCCGTCACCTCCTCCCAGCCGACGATTCGATGAAGCCGGAAGCCTGCGCGACCGCGCGCCAGCACGATGTCGCCCCGCTGCGGTTGGCCCACGGAAATCGGCGCCACCTCCACGGTGTCGCCATTCAGCACGTTCGGCTTCATGCTTTGTCCGCGTGCCTGAAACCGCATCGTCAATCCACGCTGTAGCGTTGCTGCGCACACCAGCGCGAACTGCTGCGAATTGCTCTTTGCGGGCGTTTTAGGCTCACGCACGGCAAACCGCCTCCACAGCAGTGAAATCCGGAACGAACGAGAATCCGAAACACGGCACGCTGGACGTTACCGCATGAAAGAATTTAAGCACCGAGGAAAGCCCTTCGTGCGAATGGTGTGGCACGAAACTACGCGCGAACAATTCCGCGGCGCCTTGGGCAGCGCCGAGTGGCCGCAACTGGTTCGCTGGGCCATGCTGCAGCACGAAGATCGCATCCACGGGCGACTGCGCTGCCTCGGCAATTCCCGCGTCGCCGTGCCACGGCGTGCCGTACATTTGAATCCGGCCATTTTCCTGGCGAAGAATGATGCGGTCGTCGCTGAGCACGCGGGCCGCATGATGCTTTGACCACAATCGCGCCGATGTGCTCTTGCCCGCACCCGAATGACCGGTGAGCAGCATGCCGCGCCCGTCCGGCGCAATCACGCCGCACCCGTGAACCTCCACACCCTCGCCCATCGCCAGTCGATGAATCCACAGAAGTTCGTCCAGTGGATATTCGAGCGGATTCACTGGCTTTGCCGCCGGGAAATATTGCCGGGCCAGTTCGATTCGCCCACAAGAAAAATCGTCCGAAACACGGGCTTGCTTGTACGGACTCGGTCCCAAATGCGGCGTCGCAAAACGAAAGCAAAATCCTTCCGCGTCGCGATAAAGCTTCCACAACCCGCCTGAATCAAAAATCAGTTGCCCATGAGGCGCGCCAATGTGATCGTTGAATCCCACTTCGAATTCCACGTCGCAGCGCTCCCTATCCACCAGAAAATCTTGTAGTGCCTCATCCGCGATCAGCAACGGACCGCTTGGTTCAGAAGTCAATCCGAGTGAAATTCCGCCGATTCGCGCAGCCAGGCGTTTCCCGGCGCGGTCGTGGCGAATGTCTTCCCGAATGCAGGCGGAGGTATGCATGGCCTTACCGGTCAGGACCCCGGCGAACTGCACTTCAGCGCGGTGCAGCTTCCTGGATTCACGGGCCCACCGGATCCCGAGATCTTGCAATGCCCCAGCACAGCTTCATCCGGGCGCAGGCTCACGCGAATAATCTTCGGCGCCTGGTAAGGCTTCCGGTCGCCTGCCGCCTTCTGGTTTTCTTCAGTCATGCTTCGAGGTCCTTATCCCCATCAAGCGTGCGTCGAACTGCACGATCCACAGCCTGTGCCCGCTCCGCAGCCGGAAGCTTCCTGGAGAATTGGCAGGACGAGCGCGGGCATCGCCGGAACCCAGGAACCCACATCAATCTCGCCATTGCGAATTCGCAACGCGGAGGCGGTCATTTTTGCGTGCGTCTTACTATCCGTGCAGCATTCGCAATTTCCGTGCTCAGGCACTTCGATTCCCAGCGCGAACGCACGCAGATGAGCAACCTCGCACAGAAACTCGACGGGCGACTCGGCATGCCCGCTTTCCAGTTCGCCATTTGCCGGACACATGCTGCACAGCGACTGAATGCGGCATTTATCGCATTTCGTCTGGCGGGTCTTCGGTTTCATCCGGGTGCGCAGTAGGAAGTTTTCCCAACCGTCCTTGAAGCTTCCACCACGCCAGCTGTAGGTCTCTTGATGCGATAGAATGCAAATGCTCATCTGGCCCGAGGGGTCGATGGCGCAACTGCTGATCCCTCCGCCGCAGAAATAAACGTGATCGGGATCGTGATCCGTACCGGGCTTGGACATCTCGCGGTCCACGAGTCGGCGATATTCGGGAGGGCGTCGCGGATCGTGAAAGTCCAGCGCCACAGCTTCTTCCGGGCTCAGCCGGACGGCGACCGGGCTCTGCGAGCAATCAATCCGCGGATTCACGAGCGGGTCGAACTTGAATTCGACGCCAAACTCCTGCTCGGCCATGCGCTTCATCTCGAAGACTTCGTGCCGGTTGACCGTCGTCGGCACGGTCTTCAGCTTCAGCGGCAATTTGCGTTCGTTCAGCAGACGGATCCCGCGCATACAGCGATCGTACGATCCAGGAATTTGCGTCAGCGCCTCGTAGGTCTCGCGCGTCGCGCCATACATCGTCACTTCCACGGCAAACGGGCGCCACTCCGCGAGAAAATCCGCGATACGCGGTGTGATCATCGTGGCGTTGGTGAAGAGCGTGATCAGGAAGCCCTTGGTCTTGGCATATGCGTAGATATCGAGAAAATCTGCTCGCGCGAAAATCTCGCCGCCTGTGAAAAGGATCCAGAGGCAGCCCTCCGCGGCGATCTCATCCAGCAGGCGGCGGTACTCTTCCGGCGAGAGTTCCCCTTTGCGTGCGGCGGTATCCGACATGGGGAGATTGTTGTAGCAGTGCAGGCATTCAAGCGGACAACGGCGCGTAACTTCGATGGACACCTCCACCGGTGCGCGTTTGCCGAAGTAGCGGGTGTGGACCCCGCTACTGAATGCGGTGTAGGTTGCTTCGTTCATCCCAAGTACCCGGCCGCCTTCGTCGGATAACGTTTTCCTGCTCGCTAAGCAGGCTCGACCAGTCCCTCTTCGTTTAGTTCCTTCAGAAATGCTTCGGCGTCCGCTGTGGCCTGCTCGCGGGATAGTCCGTATTCCGATTGAAGGTGACTAACCAACTCGGCGGGATCCAAACCCTTTTCGATCAATGACCACAACTGCGTGCCGGATTCGTTGAAGGTGTAGATGGAATTGAGGTCGGCGACGCCACGGCGTATCGGCACGACGATCGCTTCATCGGCGACGACGCGCGAAACCACATTCGAGCTGCGACGCAAGCGCGCCGCGGCCATATCCCCCAAGACCGCCATAACCCCGCCCAAGGCCTAGTTTTGTAGTTGCATTCCAGTTACTGTGGTAACGCCTGGGGTTAACTTAAATGGCATGGGGGAGGGACTCAACTGGAATGTAGCTGGGGTGTGCCAAAGTGCTAACCGCTGACGAATCAGGGACGTGGCTGGCGAAACATACTGTCCTCTGGTCCAGGTTGAGCTTTGGAGGCGCGGGCTTCCAGCTTATACATAATGCACTACTTAGCTTCGGTCGCCTTGGCCGCTTGACGCGATTTTTTAGTTTTGCGGCGGCTTTGGCGCGGGCGCGGTGGCGCCTGAGGTGATTTCGGGCTTGATCGAAATTAGCTCCACTTCGAAAACGATGGTGGCGTTGGGGCCAATGTCGTTTCCGGCGCCGCGTGGGCCGTAGGCTAGATCCGGCGGAATGAAAAGTTGCCACTTTGAGCCCACCGGCATCAATTGCAGCGCTTCCGACCAGCCCTTGATGACTCTGCCGACCGGAATCGTGATGGGTTCGCCATGTTTGTACGAACTGTCAAATTCAGTGCCATTCAGCAGGGTGCCGCGATAGTTGCAGACCACCGAATCGCTGGCTGTGGGCTTAGGACCAGTGCCTTGGGTTACGATCTTGTATTGCAGACCGCTCGGCAGCGTGACGACGCCGTCTTTGGTTTTGTTCTCGGCCAAAAACGCATCGCCTTCTTTCTTATTGGTGTCTGCCGCGACTTGCGTCTTTTCTTCCTGGGTCTTGCGCACTTGGGCTTGCAGCGTGGCCATCGCGGCCTTGGCTTCTTCTTCGGTAAGCAGGGTCTTACCGCCGGCCATCGCGTCCTTCAAGCCGCGCAACAGAATCGCCGGGTCCACGTCAACGGCGTCGCGGTGCAGGCTTTTGCCGATGTTCATGCCGATGGCGTAGCTGTCCTTATCCTTATCGGTTGTGAGGGTGAGCTCAGAAGCGGGTTTCGCTGCTGCGTGATGCGTCGAGCCCGTTGCCGTAGTGGTCTGGCCCTTGGAAGTAGATGTCGAAGAAGATTTCGCCGGGGTCTGTGGGGTTGTCGCCGGAGTTTGCTGGGAATTCGATGCGGGCGTTTGTTGCGCTGCCGCAGTGCCGACCAGGGTCGGAGCCGCCGCCAAGACGATTGCTGCTGCAAATGTCGTCATCTCCAATGTTTTTCGCATGAAGACATTCTCGCATTGGTTCAGCGGATGCGCAAATTTGAGGGATGGAGAAAGTTGAAAGTGTATAGTTGAGAGCAGGGAGCGACAACCTGCACGAAAGCGACAATTAGAACCCGGTGCGACTCTTTGTTTTGTGTGAGTTGCGGCGAATTCTAATCACCTGGGGTGACGATTAGAAATTCCGGGATTGTGGGGGGGCGGAAACGTGCCCCGCGACGGGCTGGGGCGCAAGCAGTTAAAAGCTCGCGGGAAAGGCACCCTATCCCTGCGCAAGGACTGGAGCTATGGGGCCGTAAATTCAACGGCAGGTTCGCTAGGTGGTATGCTGCATCGCTTCGTCAGGTTCTGTTCACAGCGATTAGCATGAAGGGGCGACCGCCTGGCGCGCGTTTCCGGGCATTCCGGGTATTGGTCGTGTTCCGAACAGACGCGGACCGCTTTGTTGCGGACGATGTTTCGCCGATCGGTGCCGGTGAGGGGCTAGAAGATTGATGCAGAGTGAGTACGCGATGGGGGTTAGGCAGCATTGGGATTTCTTTATTGCCTATGCGGTGGAGGACAAGGAGGAGATTGCGCGCCCTTTGGCGGACGGTCTGAATGCACGGGGGTTGCTGGTCTGGTATGTGGATTACTCCTTGAAGGGAGGGGACGATTTACGAAAGTGCATTGACTATGGATTGTCGCGTTCACGATTGGGCATCGTGGTCGTGAGCCAGCACTTTTTGGAGAAGCAATGGCCGCAGGAAGAGTTGAACGATTTGGCGGGGCGCGAGGTGGATGGGAAGAAGGCGATTTTGCCTGTGTGGCATAAGGTGGGGTTCCCACAGCTGTTCAAATATTCGCCGGTCTTGGCGGATCGCGTGGCGGTCAGCATGGACAAGGGGCTGGAGCACGCAGTGCAGAGGATTTTGGAAGCGGCGAAGTAGGGCTTGGTTCGGTGGTTGGAAAATCCCTTCCGATTAGACCGCGAGATCCAGGCAAAGTCATTCCTATCGCAGAGGCGCAGAGGACACATCAGAGAAAAACAAGGCAAAATCGTTCGCGTGAAGGTGGACGATCCGAATTCAAGGTCAACTGCGAACAGCTTGCCCGCTTCGGCCCGAAAGGCACGGGACGAAGCGGCCGCTACAAGGGCAATCCAAAAACGGACGCAGCAAGCAGCGCCCTACCACGGACGCGAAACGCGAGCGGCCCTATGATGACTTCAGGGGAAATTGAATTTCGAGCATGTCGTCCAGGTAAATCTCTCGCTTCGGACCTGCCAGATGATAATTCGTGACGTTCATCCATTTTCGCAGGGCGTTGTAGGCGTGCTCTGCGCTGTCGTCGTCCGATTCGCAGTATGTGGATGCTACGGTGGCGGCGGGAAGTTCCTTGACGTCGTAAAAGCTGCGAAACGGGACTCTGCGTTTTAGCGCGACAAAGGGTTCGCCTTCGAGCGAACCGGAGTCGGCGCAACTGTGCCAGAGCACTCCACGCAGGTTTCCGATGGATTCGGGCGGAAGGCCATTCAGCAGCTCTTGCTCGAACGCCACGATGTCCTCGTAATTCGACACTTTTGCGCGTACGGAGGCTACGGGAGCGGCCGCACGACGCTTCACAACCACGGGCAGCGGACGCCGCGAATCGTCGAGATCGTTCAGTGCCGCGTCGACGAATTTCAAGGATTGGGTTGCCGTTTCGATGGATCTCTCGATGGTCCGCTTCAGTTCGGACAAAACCGCGCGCCGGTCTTTACTGGCTCGCGCGCTCCTGAGCAGATTGCGGACGTCGGTGAGCGATGCGCCGAGACTCTTCAGCGCCAGGATCGAGGCCAATTCCTCGAGTTGATGCGGACGATAGAACCGGTACCCGGTGCGGGCGTTCACACCGGCGGGGCGAAACAGGCCGATCTCGTCGTAGAAACGCAGCGCCTTGGCGGAAACACCGCTTAGATTCGAGAACTCTCCGATTCGATAGTGTGCGGCCATAACAGCACCTTCTCACTGGCAGATTGCCCTAAACAGTAGAACGATACCATTCCCGCAGACGGCACCGCGCTGATTTTTAGCTTGAACCTTCCCCTGCACTGGAATGTTTTACTGCCGAAGAGGAGAAAAACGATGGCTACTTTACCAACGCAGATGGGATTTCTTTTGATCTCTCTGTTTCCGCTCGGCCTGCTACAGGCTATAGGCACTCAAACGCCGGCTGAGACGGGGACAGAGGAGGGTCCGCGAACGGCGGTCGAGGGTTATTTCATGGCTCATGCTCTTGGCAGAGGCGAATTCATCACGCAGAACTTTGCTGCCGACGCCAAGATCCAGTTCGTCGAGGGCGACCAATTGAAGGTATGGACGCGCGACGAGTTTGCGAAACGTTTCCAACAGCCGGCGGCGGACGAATACCGCAGGGTCCGGCGCGTCGAGAGGCTGGAGGTGACCGGAACGGCGGCGAGTGCAGTGGTGACGCTGAATTACCCGCAGGTTCTTTTCACCGACCATCTTTCACTGCTGAAAATTGATGGGCAGTGGAAGATCGTCGGGAAAGTGTTTTTCGCCGACCGGAGGGACGCCGGGAAGGAAGCTGCGCAGGAGACGCTGCGGGATTGGATGCTGCCGTTCGAACCAAGAAAAATTATCGGCAACGTTTATTACGTGGGCTCGAACCTGATCAGCTCGTTTCTGGTCGTCACTCCCGCGGGCAACATTCTTTTGGACACCGGGCCGATCGAGATGCTGCCGCAGGTGACCGCGAACATCGAGAGGCTCGGTTTTAAGCCAGGGGACGTGAAACTTTTGCTGAATAGTCACGCGCATTTCGATCACTGCGGCGGATTCGCGGAATTCAGACGGCGCTCGGGCGCGGAAGTGGTGGCGAGCAAGCTCGACGGCGAGCTGATGGCGCGCGGCGGCAAAGGAGATTTCTTTTGGGGTGACGAGCTGGCCTACACACCCGTGAAGCCGGATCGCACCGTTGCGGATGGCGAGCGCGTCGGACTCGGCGGAGTGAGTTTGACGGCCCATTCGACGCCGGGACACACCAAGGGATGCACGAGCTGGTCAATGCGCGTGAACGAAGACGGCAAGGATTACGATGTGCTTTTCCTCTGCGGCTTGACCACATCGCTCTACAAGCTCACCAACAATGAACAGTATCCCGACATTGTGGAGGACGAGCGCGGCACGTTACAAAAGCTCCGCGGGATGCACGCGGATGTGATGCTCGCGTCGCATGGTTTTTATTTCGATCTAGCGGGCAAGGCAGCGCGGCAGAAGCCGGGGGCACCCAATCCTTTTGTAGATCCGGCCGAGCTTGCGCGACACGTGGCGGAGATGGAAAAGGACTTCGAGCAAGCATTCCGGGAGCAAGAGAGGCGGCGATAACAGCGCGGCGCACTGCGGGAAGAAACTGCGGGCGCATACAAGTAAGCAGCGCCCCTACATCTGGAGAAGCTTGGTTGAACGATTGGCGGAGAGGGTCGGCCACGCACCGGGTCATGGACGCCAATCGGGAGATTGGCGCTCCCGGGGTGACCAGCACAGCCAGGAGTAGCTGTGCCACGGAAACTAACAGAGGTCCCTCGTTGCGCTTCTGATGACGGGTTGATTATGCAGCGCAGTTAGGCGTGTGCTTGGGGGCCATCGGGCGATGCGTTGCCGACCGATGGCGGTCTGGGAGACCGCCGTTAGATACCTATCGGGACAGGTGCAGACAGTAAAGTTGGTTAGCAGGCGGATTCGCCGGTTTGGCCTATGGCTTCCAGCGGCGGCGAGGCGGTTGCCGAATCTTGCTGCGTTGCGGCGGCGGTTGGTTGGAGTTCGCGGCGCTGCAGGAAAGGGGCCCAGGTTTCTGCGATCGGGCAAGGGAGATGGACTGGTTGGAGGCGGACCAGGGGCAGCGGGAGTGCGGATTCCAGCAAGCGGCGGGCGCGCGGGCTGTTGGTCAGGTGGAAATGTTTGCGGAGGATGTGGCGCAGCCATTCTTCTTCCAGGCTGCGCACGCGTTGACCGTCGCGCGCATCGTCTTGTCCTCGCATAGTTTCCAAGGTGGCGCTGACTTCGTCTGATTCGCCGATTTCTGCCGCGCACACGAATTCGCGATTGTAATTTTCGTCGTGAAGCGCGTCGCGAAGGATGTAGGTTAGGCCGCCGGTCATTCCAGAACCAAGATTCATTCCAGCTGGGCCGAGGATGATGACGACGCCGGCGGTCATGTATTCGCAGCCGTGGTGGCCGACACCTTCGACGACAGCGAGCGCACCGCTATTGCGGACGGCGAAGCGTTCGCCGACGCGGCCGGCGATAAAGAGTTTTCCGCTGGTGGCGCCGTAGAGGACGGTGTTTCCGGCGAGGACGTCGCCGCGCTGTGCGGCCGCGGCTCCGGCGCTGATCGCGATAGTGCCGCCGCTGAGGCTTTTGCCGACGTAATCGTTGGCGTCGCCGAAAAGTTTGAAGCGCAGACCGGGGATGAGGAACGCGCCGAAACTCTGTCCAGCGGAGCCGCGAAATTCGCATTGGACATTTTTGCCGGCGAGGCCGTCGAAATTCGTGCGACGGAGAATGTAGCCGCTGAGATGCGCGCCGACGCTGCGATCGGCGTTGCAGATGGGCAGAAATTGCTGAAGCGGGGCGGGCTTATTGCGATCGACGCCGCCGACGAGTTTGCGGCGAATGTCCATGGCGCTTTCGGGCAGCTCGATTTCGATGGGTGCGCTGATCGCGGGGCGATGGGGATGATTTTGCGGCGACGCGGGCTTGAGCGGTCTCAGCAGAGGGGCGAGGGCTCCGGCAGCCCATTCATTGCGTGGGCGCAATTTTTCTACGGCGCCGACTATTTCGTCGAGCGAGCGAACACCGAGCGTGGCCATGCGTTGGCGGACTTCGGCGGCAACTCCCTGGAAATAAGACACCACCATTTCGGGATTTCCGGCGAAGCGCGCGCGGAGTTTTTCGTCCTGCGTGGCGATGCCGACGGGGCAAGTGTTCAGATGGCATTGGCGCGCCATCACGCAACCGATGGCTAGCAGCGTGGCGGTGCCGAAGCCGAATTCATCGGCACCGAGGAGCGCGGCGATGAGGACGTCGCGGCCGAATTTGAAGCCGCCGTCCGTGCGAAGGCGCACGCGATCGCGGAAGCCCGCACGCAGAAGCGCGGAGTGCGCGTCGCGAAGACCGATCTCCCAGGGCAGGCCGGTATTTTTGATCGAAGTGAGCGGCGATGCGCCGGTGCCGCCGTCGAAGCCGGCGATGGTGATGACGTCGGCACCAGCCTTGGCGACCCCTGCGGCGATGATGCCGACGCCCGCGCCGGAGACCAGTTTTACGCCGATACGGGCGGCGGGATTGACGGCGCGCAGATCGTAGATTAATTGAGCGAGATCTTCGATGCTGTAGATGTCGTGATGCGGCGGCGGCGAAATCAGGGACATCCCCGGCACGGCGTGGCGCAAGCGCGCGATGTACGCATTCACTTTTATCGCGGGAAGCTGGCCGCCTTCGCCAGGCTTTGAGCCCTGAGCCATTTTGATTTCGAGTTCGTCGGCGCGGCAGAGATATTCGGCGGTGACCCCGAAGCGCGCGGAAGCGACCTGCTTGACACGATTGGCGGCCTCGGGATCGAAACGATACAGGCTAGGATCTTCGCCGCCTTCACCGGTGTTGCTCCGCGCGCCGAGGCGATTCATGGCGACCGCTAGCGTGCGATGCGCTTCGGGGCTGAGAGCGCCCAGAGACATTGCTTGCGCGCTGAAGCGGCTGAGAATCGCGGAGACGGGCTCGACTTCTTCGAGCGGGATGGGCGCAGCGGGCGCGAATTCGAGATGGTCGCGGATGGCGACGGGCTCGCGCGTGTCGGACAGTTCGACGAAAGACGCGTAATTTTCGGGCGTCGGCGATTTGATGTAGCCGTGCATCCGGCGGACCAGCTCGGGAGATGTAGAGTGGCGTTCTCCAGCGTGGCGGAAGCGGTAGAGGCCGGCGTCTTGCATGGCTGCGGCGGGCGTGGCTGCTGCGAACGCGTGCGCGTGGGCTGCGATGGTTTCGTCCAAGATGTTTTGCAGACTTTTGCCGCCCAGGCTGGCGGAGGCGTCTTCGAAAAATTCCGTGCAGATTTCTTGGTCGAGGCCGACGGTTTCGAAGAGATGGCTATTGCGATAGCTCGCGACCGTGGAGATGCCCATGCGCGCAAGGACTTTGCGCAGGCCGGCTTCGACCGCGATGCGATACTTTGCTGCGCCGCCTGCTTGCAGATTTTCGGAGAGCTCCATCGCTAGATAGGGATACACGGCACTGGCTCCGGCGGCGATCAGCAGGGCGATGTGATGAGTTTCGATTATTTGGCCGGATTCGACTACCAGCGGAACATTGTGCGCGCCCTGAAGGACCATTTCTTTCCACGCGGCGGAGAGAGCGAGTAAGGCCGGGAGGGCGGCGCGAGATTCATTCGTGTGGCGATCCGTCAACACGATCAGTGACGGATTCTTTTTGGCTGCATCGGCGACGTCGTCACGAACACGATCGAGCGCGGCTTCGGCGGATGTGACACCTTTTCCGGGGTCGAACGTGAAGTCAATTCTTTGGACGGCCGGGCCCATTTTTCGCGGGACGAGGCGGGGGCTGGCCGCTGCGCTCCAAAGCGAATTTGCCTCCGATTCGTCTTCCAGTTCGGCCATTTGTCCGGCGTCGAGAATCGGTGAGTCGGCTACCAGATTTGCGGCCAGATAGACGTTGAGCGACATCACGTGGACTTCGCGCAGCGGGTCTATCGGCGGGTTGGTTACTTGCGCGAAACGCTGCTTGCAGTAATCCCACAGAGAACGCTTGGCGGACGAGAGAAATGCGGGAGGGGCGTCGTCACCCATGCTCCAGATGGCTTCCTTCCCTTCCCGGCCGAGAGGCTGGAACAGCAGGCGATATTGGTCTTCGGTCCAGCCCATCGCGGCCGCGAGTTTCTGCGGCTCGATTGCGGAACCTGGCGGGGCGGTTATGTCGGCCTGCAGGCGTGTCACGATCGATGCCGGCACCTGCGAAGGAGCGTGAGCGCCGCGCGGGACGTACGGATTAAGAACGGCTTCTTTCGGACGATCGGAACCCAGCAATTCGGAAACTTCATTGTTGTTGCGGAAGATCGCGCCGGCGAGAGCATCAACGAGCAGGATTTCTCCGGGGCCAAGGCGATTGCGTTCGACGATTTGTTTGTCGCGCAGATCGGCGAGGCCGACTTCGGAGCCCACGACGAGAAGGCCGTCGCTGGTGAGAACGTAGCGCATGGGGCGCAGGCCGTTGCGGTCGAGTTTCGCGCCGACCATTTGGCCATCGCTGAAGACCAGGGCGGCCGGACCATCCCAGGGTTCCTGTTGACGCGCAGCTTTTTCGAGGTAGGTGCGAAGCCTGACGAAAGTGCGCGGATCGGATTCCCATGCGGGAGGAACCATGCGCAGCAACGCAGCGGCAAGGTTGTAATTCTGGCGCAAGAACACCTCGACGACGTTGTCCAAACTGGCGGAGTCGCTCACGCCTTCTTCCAGGACATGAAAACCATCGTCGGCGCCGAATTCCCGGCGGAGAGCGTTTTCGCGCGCGCGCGTCCAGCGGCGATTGGCGCTGATCGTATTGATTTCGCCGTTGTGCGCCACGTAACGAAACGGCTGCGCGAGCTGCCAGGACGGACTGGTATTGGTGGAATAGCGCTGGTGAAAAATTGCAAAAGGCGCGGTGAAATCCGGAGCGCCGAGATCAGAATAGAACGCGCGAAGCTGCAACGGAGTAAGCAGACCTTTATAGACAAGTACGCGCGACGAGAGCGAACAGAAGTAAAGGCCGGCAATCGAGCGAGCTTCGACGCGCTTGCGCATCAAATAGAGCTGGCGTTCGAGATCTGCAGAGGAATCCTCGGATGAGAAAAAGCATTGGCGGATGACCGGCATGGTGCTCAACGCGGACGGGCCGAGAAGCGAAGGAGAAGTTGGTACAACGCGCCAGCCGAGACAGCGCAGGCTTGATTTCGCGGCCGCAGTTTCAATGGCTGAGTACGCGGCGAGTTCCTGACCGGGAGGAATGAAAACCATGCCCAGGCCGAAGGATTCGGGAAGCTCGATGTTCAGTTCCCGGGCGCGTTCGCGAATGAAGTGCTTGGGAATCGGGAGGAGAAGACCCGCGCCGTCGCCGCTCAGGCCATCGGCGTCAACCCCACCACGATGAGAAAGGCGCGCAAGAGCGATCAGCGCACGGTCAACAACGTCCCGGGAGCCTTGGCTGCCCAACTGAGCGATGAAGCCCACACCGCAGGCATCGTGGTCCACTTCCGGTTTGGGGGGAGAAAACCGCATGTTAATAGGTAACCCAGGCTCGGGGGAACAGTACAATCCAGAAACTTGATGGAAGGCATAAGCGTTTCGGTGGGGTCAGAAACGTGAATGAGGCCGATAAAATCTTTTTGTGGGGGCTTAACAGATACCGCCTGATACAGTTCCGCCATGTCTGCCAGCACGGCGCGCACGTTACGACGAGGCCTATTCGAAGGATACGATCCGGGCGGATTTTACGATGAAATGTTCGACGGTCGCCGGTTCGCGCGGCCGCACTACAGCAAGCTATTCGAAAAACTCGCGCTAATGGCGCCAGGGCAATTCGAAGAGCGGCGCAAATTGGCGGACCTGTCTTTTCTACTGCAGGGCATCACGTTCACTGTTTATAACGACGGCCAAGGAACCGAACGCTTGCTTCCCTTCGATTTGATTCCCCGCATTCTGCCGAATTCCGAGTGGCAAGGCATTGATCGCGGATTGGCGCAGCGAGTGGTGGCGCTCAATTTATTTCTGCGCGACGTTTACGGAAAGCAGTGCATTTTCAAGGACAAGCAGATTCCACGTTCGCTGGTGTATTCGTCTTCGCATTTTTGCCGAGAGATGATCGGCGTCGAAGTGCCGCGCGGGATTTACACACACATTTGTGGAATCGATTTGGTGCGCGATTCGAAGACGGGTGAATTCTGCGTTCTCGAAGATAACGTGCGAACACCGAGCGGAATCTCGTACGTGCTGGAAAACCGGCTGGTGATGACACGGACTTTCCCGGACGCGTTTCAGGATTACGAAGTGTTGCCGGTGAACCACTACCCGGCGGAACTATGCAAGATTTTGCGGAGCCTTTCGCCGCGTGGAGAAAATGACGCGCAAATCGTGCTGCTGACGCCGGGAATTCACAACAGCGCTTATTTCGAGCACAGTTTCCTGGCGCAGCAGATGGGCATCGAACTGGTGGAGGGGCGCGATCTGATTGTGGACGGCGGGATCGTCTACATGAAGACGATTTACGGATTGAAGCGCGTAGACGTGATTTACAGGCGCGTGGACGACGAGTTTCTGGACTCGTTGACGTTCCGGCCGGACTCGCTGCTGGCAGTGCCGGGGCTGATGGGCGCGTATCGCGCGGGGAACGTGGCGCTGGCGAACGCTGTGGGCAACGGAGTCGCGGACGACAAGGCCATCTATGCGTACGTGCCGACGTTCATCCGCTACTATCTGGGCGAGGAACCGATCTTGCGAAGCGTGGATACCTACCTTTGTTCGCGGCCGGAAGATTTGAGTTTCGTGCTGGAGCATTTGCCGGAATTGGTGGTGAAAGCCGTCGGCGAATCCGGCGGATATGGAATGTTGATTGGACCCGCGGCTGCGATTGGACGAATTCAGGAATTCCGCAAGCGAATTCAAGCGGATTGCCGAAATTATGTGGCGCAGCCGGTGATACCGCTTTCGCGCGTGCCCTCTTACGATTCCGCGAATGGGACAGTGGCAGGACGCCACGTGGATTTGCGGCCGTATTGTTTGTATGACGGCGAAAAAGTGACGATCGTGCCGGGAGGATTGACGCGCGTGGCGCTGCAGCGCGGGTCGTTGGTAGTGAATTCGTCGCAGGGCGGCGGGAGCAAAGATACCTGGGTTCTCTGCGGGGAAAAATAAAATGCTATCGCGGATCGCGGAATCGCTCTTCTGGCTGGCTCGTTATATCGAGAGGGCCGAGGATACCGCCCGGCTCCTGGACGTGAATTACCACATGATTCTGGAACAGTCGCACCAGCCGTACCGTTTGCGCTGGGACCCTTTGATCGTGATGGCGGGCGAGGAGCATCGCTTCCGGCAACTCTACAGCGAAGCGAACGCGGAGAACGTTTTCGAGTTTCTGGCGTTTCGCCCGGACAATCCTAGTTCGATCGTGCAGTGCGTAGCCAAAGCGCGGGAAAACGCGCGGACGATTCGCGACCGGATTTCGCGAGAGATGTGGGAAGACATCAATGGCCTGTATTTCGCGGCAAGCCGTTTCAATGCGGAGGAGGAAATCGCGGCGGGTCCGCACCGATTCTGCGACAAGATCAAATTTGGCGCGCACCGGTTTCACGGAGTGACGGACGCGACCTTGCCGCACGACGAAGGCTGGGAATTTTTGCGCATCGGGTGGTCGCTGGAACGCGCGGAGATGACCGCGCGGCTGGTGGACGTGCAATACCACAATCTTTTCGAATCGCCGCCCATGATCGGCTCGCAGGACAACCATCAATGGATGGCGGTGCTGAAATCGGTGGGCGCTTACGAGGCGTATCACCGGCAATATCATTCGGCGATCGAGCCGCAGAAAGTGGCGGAGATGATGATTCTGCACCCGCTGCATCCGCGTTCGATTCGATTCAGCATCGGCGAGGTGCAGGCGGGACTGCGCGCGGTGAGTCATACGAACGCGGGTTCCTATGCCAATGAAGCGGAGAGGCTAACGGGCAAGGTGCTGGAACGGCTGCGCTACGACAAGATTGACGAAATTTTCAAAGAAGGCTTGCACAATTATTTGAACGAGCTTCTGCGGATGTGCGGAGCGGTGGGCGAGGATATCGCGAGGACATATTTTTATTACGCGGTGGTGGCATGAATCGTTTTCATCTGCGTCATACCACGGAATTTCACTATGACGGGCCGGTGTCCGAAAGCTACAACGAAGTGCGGCTACGTCCCATTCAGGACGAGCGGCAGAGCTGCATTTCGTTCCGTCTGATTACCACGCCGACATCGAGAGTGACCGCGCACCGCGACGGTTTGAGCAATTGGGTGCATCAATTCAGCATTCTGCCGGAACACCGGTGGTTGAAAGTGGAAACGGAGTCGGTCGTGCTGACGCACGAGGCACCGCCCGCGAAACCGTGTCAGACGACGCTAGCGGCTTTCGATTTGGATCGCGAAGAAATCAGCGAAGAGTATTTCGACTTCGTCGCGCCGAGCGGGTACGTGCCGCACTTGCAAGGCCTGGGCGAAATCAAACGGACGGCTGAGGAAGTTAGCACGGGCACGGTGGTGGGATTCGTGAATGCGGCTTCGAATTTAATTCACCAGGGATTCCGCTACGTGAAGGGAGCGACGCACGTACATTCTTCGATCGAAGATCCCTTGGCGCTGCGCGCGGGGGTTTGCCAGGACTTCGCGCACTTGCTACTGGGTGTGGTGCGGATGCGAGGAGTGCCGGCGCGTTATGTCTCCGGATACCTGGTGCCGGGGAGGACGGCGCTGCCGGGCGAACGGCAAGAGCAAGAGGAAGTGATTGGAGGCCAGGCCACGCACGCTTGGGCCGAGGTGTATTTGCCGGCGTCGGGGTGGATGGCATTCGATCCGACGCTGGGAGGGCCGGTCGGTTTGCGTCACGTGCGCGTGGCGTACGGGCGGGATTACGGAGATGTGGCGCCGGTGCGCGGCGTATATAAAGGACACGCGGGGCAGAGATTGTCAGTCGATGTGCGGGTGCGTCCGGCATTGGATGATGAGGGACACGAGCAATTGAATGAATTGAAGGCCGCGCATCCGGAATTGACTGACGTGATGGAGAGGCCGCAGCAACCGGCGCAGCAACAGTAGTAGACGTCGGGGACCGGTTGCACGGCGTTTCGATTGAGACTCCGCACTAAAGCACGCCGCTACGACTGCAACTTCAACGGCGCTGCCTTTTACTTCGTTGGGGTGAACAGCTCGACGCGTATGTGCCAGGAGACGGATGCGCCCGGTTGGAGCGTGACTACGCCGGTATCTCTGTTGCCCCAGACTTTCTTATTGTATGGATCGGACAGATTGAATTGCGGCTCGACCGCGACGAAGTTCTTGTCGGGCGGCGCGTACACTTGAATCGCTTTGATGTCCGCGGAAAGCGCCATGACGCGCACGCCGTAGTTGGCGGCGGGGTCGGTGACGTTTACTACGACTTTTCCTTCGGCGTCGCGCCGCAGATTAGTGAAACATTCGTCGAGGAAAAGAGAGCCGAGAGGCTTTCCGCCCGCAGCATTGAAATCGTACGGAGTATCTTTGACCGGCTCGACCCTGCCCGTCGGAAAAACATTGTCGTAATTATCGACTAGGACGCGCTCTTCGGCGGGGACCTGGATTCTAGCTTGGGTGCGATCTCCGCTGGGAAATTCGAAGTAGGGATGAGCACCGATGGCCATGGGCAGCGGCTGTTTCCCGACGTTCTTGGCGGTAACGACGATATCAAGCGCGTCGTCTTTCAGCGCCATCTGAACTGACACATCCGTTTGCGAAAGCCAGTGGCCGCCAAAATTGCCGGCGTGGAGGAGCGCGGAGACGGTGGACTGCGCGGGTCCATTTTGATGCTTCACGTCCTTAAAATCGGACGACAGAATCAGGCCGTGCATGGCATGAACTTCCGCGCCGGGATTTTTGCCGTGCCAGTTCGCAGGAAGCGTGACTTGTTGGCCGTCAATGGCGGTCTCGATGGTCGCGCCATCCTGGGAGAGAGTCCCGCGAATGCGATTTGGATATGGTAAAAGGATGGCGCCGCCGATTTTGAAACTGTTGTTGCCGAAGGAATCGTTGTCGGTTTCCAGATATTTTTTGGCATCCGGCAACGGCATCGTGGTGAGTACGTCAACCGTTCCCTTCCCTGGAAGGAAGGCCTTCAGCTGCAAAAGATTCATGCCGTTGCCCGGCAGTACCGTGGCTTCGACGAATTGCAGTTTCGTTGGATTAGCCGGCAACGGGCGGGCGAGTGTGACCACAGGTTCGCCTCCGATGGAAATGGGCGCGGCCTTTTGCTCAGCCGATTGCCGGGCGCCAGACGCTTGCGCGTGAGATAGGTGCACCATCGATATCGAGACTGCGGTGAACGCGATGGTCAGTATTAGAAGCGACCGAAAGCCGCCTGTCTTCGTGGACATATTATCCTTTTAGGGTAGCAAACGTTTATTGGCAGTTAAATTCGCAACGGGACTTGGCTGGAGGTTGCGTCCGCGATGCATATCGAACGCAACCTTATACTTGGATTCCTTACTGGCTGGCAAGCGTTATCTCCCGAGCGTGAAAACAACGCAGAAACGTACCCACCGCAGAGACGCAGAGTAAACCTTGCTCGCGGGTCTTCCGTTGCGCGGTTCTTTCAATCAGCTCGGATTTTCTACCAGTAAAGCTATGCCTTGGCCGCCTCCGATACACGCGCTTGCGATGCCGTAACGCAGATTTGCACGGCGCAGCGCGCGCGACACCGTTACGGAGAGGCGGATGCCGGTAGCTGCCAGTGGATGGCCAATGGCGATCGCGCCGCCGTTGACGTTGAGCTTGTCGCGGTCGAGGCCGAGTTCGCGCTCGACTCCTATGACTTGCGCGCCGAAGGCTTCATTGATTTCGAAGCGGTCAATTTGATCGAGAGAAAGTCCCACGCCGTCGAGCAGTTTGCGAATGGCGGGGGCGGGCGCGATGGCCATGATTTCCGGCGGCACGGCGACAGTAGCGACCGCGACGATGCGCGCTAGGGGCTGAACGCCGCGCGATTTTGCGTATGCGCCGGAGCCGACCAGCGCGGCGGCGGCGCCGTCCACTATGGCGGAACTATTGCCGCCGGTTTGCACGCCTCCAAATGCGGGTCGGATTTTCGCGAGAACTTCGTAGGGCGAAGGGCGAACATGTGTGTCGGCGGCGAGGCTTTCAATCTTTTTTGAAATATCGATGCCGCGAGGCTTGTAGCCTTTCAGCTCGAAGGTTTCGGAAACCACCGGAACGATTTCGCCGGACAGGAAACAGGCCTTTTGAGCGGCCAGCGCGCGCGTGAAGCTTAATTCGGCGAAACGGTCAACTTCTTCGCGCGTGATCTTATATTCGAGCGCGACGCGTTCGGCAGTATCACCCATCGTTAAGCCGGGCGCGGGATCGAGAAGAGCTTCCCACAGAAAATCCTTGAACTCGATCTGTCCCATGCGGAACCCGCTGCGGTGAGTAAAGGCCGCGACGGGATTGCGGCTCATGGATTCTGCGCCGACGCAGAGGGCAAGATTTATTTTTTTCAGCGTGATCGCGTCGGCGGCCTGGCTGATGGCTTCGATGCCGGTGCCGCAGACGCGTTGCACAAGATGCGCGGGACGATCGACTGGAACACCGGAGTAGAGCCCGATGTGCCGCGGCAACATGTATGCATCGAAGCTGGCCTGGGCGACGCTGCCTGCGATTATGGAGTCAACGTCGGCGGGAGAAATTTTGGAGCGTTCGAAAACGGCGCGCGCGGCTTTAATGCCAAGGTCAATCGGGGAGACCAGGCCCAGCACGCCGTTGTAATCGGCGAAGGGAGTGCGCACGCCGTCGAGGAGCCAGATGTCATCGTAATTGATGAAAAAACCGCCTGCCACTGTTGCCATGATTCAGTTCTCCTTGATTCTGAAAATGCGCGGGGATAATTCCGGCGCGTAAAGATCTTCAACGATTGCAGCGCGACGCTGGAGGACGGCGAGCTGATTGAGCGAGCCCTTGTCCGTGATTTCGCCAGCGTCGAGTGATGGCGGCTCTTCAGCCAGGATCGCGCGAACGACGCGATTCGAGTTGCCTGTGGCGCTCGTCGCGAATTTCTCGAGCAGCGACTGAAAATGCGCGCGAACCGACGGATGCCGGAAGACTTCCAGCGCGGCCGCGGTTTCTTTGCGGTCGGCGCCACAAAGCGCGCAGCAGGCATCGGCATCAGCGAAAATAATCATGCCGATATCGTTACGGTCGTGGCCAGTGATGACCGCATCTCGCACGTACGGTGCAAAATCGGCCAGAATGCGCGAACGCAGCGGGCCGACGCTGACCCAGGTGCCACTCGCGAGCTTGAAATCCTCCGAAAAGCGGCCATCGAACAGAAAACCTTTGTTGACATCATGCGGATCCACGAAACACAGCGCGTCGCCAAAGCTGTAGAAGCCATCTTCATCGAAAACTTTTTGCGTCAGCTCCGGCTGGCGCCAATAGCCCGGCGTGATGTTCGGGCCGCGAACGCGCGCTTCCAGTTTACTCCCGTGGGGCACGAGTTTGGCCTCGACGCCGGGGATGGGGATGCCGATTACGCCGGCTCGATCCGTTTCCCAGGTGGTTTGAATCGCCATTGGCGCGGTTTCGGTGGAGCCCAGGCCGGTGACCATGATGATGCGCTCGCCGCAAGTTTCGAGCGCGAGAGAGCGATAAGCGTCCCAAACAGGTTGCGAGAGACCCGCGCCGGCGTAAAACAGCAAACGAAGATGGCGGAAGAAATTCTCACGGAGCTTCGGCTCGGCGCGGAGAGCTGGGAGCAGGTCTTCGTAACCCTTGGGAACGTTGAAGTAAACCGTGGGAGAAATTTCGCGCAGATTGCGGATCGTTTCGGCGATGAAGGCAGGGCCGGGCTTACCGTCATCAATGTAAAAGCTGCCGCCGTTGTACAGAGCGATGCCGGTGTTGTGATTTCCCCCGAAAGTGTGATTCCAGGGGAGCCAGTCAACGAGGATGGGAGGCTCGTCCTGCAAGAAACAGAAAACCTGCGCGATCATTTGTTGATTGCAACAGATCATGCGGTGCGTATTGATGACGCCTTTGGGCATGCCAGTGCTGCCGGAGGTGAAAAGAATTTTGGCGACGTGGTCGGGCTGGATTTTTTCATGCGCGGCTTCCACCGCGGGCGTGGACCTCGTCGCGGCTAGTTCGGAAAATAGTGTGGATTTTCTATTGGTCGCGGGATTTGTCGTGACGACTAACTCGGTGTCTGGGTTCACAACAGTTTCGACGGCGCGCTTGTAACGTTCTCCATCGGAGACGAAGACCAGGCCCGGCGTGAGCAGGTTCAGAGTGTGGCGCAGCTTGCCGAAATCGCAAGAGACCAAAGAATAGACGGGCGAGAGATGCGCCGTGGGGATGCCTACGTGCTGGCCGGCTAACATCAGCAGGAAATGTTCGACATCGTTTTCTGAGAGGATTGCTAGCGGATGTTCTGTTGACAGGCTGCGATCCAGGAGTGCCTGGCCGATGCGGCGGACTGCGTTCTCGACTTGAGCGTACGTAAGTGCACGCCAATCGCCGCTTTTTTGGCGCTGGGCTACGCAGATTTTTTGCGGCGAGATTCTTACCCAGCGGGTCAGGCGGTCGGTAAGAACTTTTGGATATGGACCGAGCGCTTCTTCTGGGCGAACTAGCAGCGCGCCGTCGGCCAGGCGTTCTAGGGTGGCGCCGGAAGTGCGCAGGCGGACGGAGCGGACGCGGTCACCGCACTCCTCGAAAGGTGGTGTAACCTTCTGATCTTCAGCGATGGATTTCCTCCCAGAGCCTCGAGAGCTGCTTGACGTCCGTGGTTGCTGGGACGTCGGTTGCTGTGGTGATGATCGCTGGGTGCAACCCGTCAATTATATTATGAAGCGATTGGCGGAAGCTTTCTGTGCCGGATTCGTCTGATTGAAACGCGCTGGATGGCACTGATTGGTCTGCGGCCGATGCGATCCGACAATGCACCGAAGACCAGTGTGGATATGGCCCAGGTGATGGCGAGGACCGAGGCCAACATGCCGACCTGCGAATGCCTTAGATGAAATTCAGGGACGATGTAGGGCGCCAGGTAGAGTTGGAACATGCGGTCAAGGAACACCGTGCCCCACTACGGCCTACAAAGATTCCCCCGCCGTTACGATCTCTGAAGTCCGACCTTTTCACCTCATCTTAAGAGCATGCAAAGTTCCTGGGCTGCGGCGCGTAGGTGCGGCAGGAATTTGTTGAGCATGTCCTGGTTTGACACGCGCTGGGCGTGCGCGCCGACGTTGACCGCTGCGACCACTTTGCCGCTGGGATTTTGTATCGGAACGGCCATGGAACGCAGGCCGAGTTCGAGTTCCTGATCCACGATCGAGTAACCGTTGCGGAGCACGAGCCGCAGGACCGGCCGCAGCTTATCGCCCGTGACGATGGTGCGCTCGGTGTAACTCGTGAACTGGATGCGCGCGAGCAAGGATTCGAGCTCGTCGGGCGGGAGATGCGCGAGCAAGACTCTGCCCATAGATGTGCAGAAGGCGGGCAAGCGGCTGCCGACGCCGAGGTCAATGGCCATGATGCGTGTGACGTTGGCGCGGGCAACATAGACGATGTCGAGTCCGTCCAAAGTGGCGATGGAGCAGGACTCGTGCATGAGACGACTGAAATGTTCGAGGATAGGCTGCGCGGCAGTCGCCAGCGGCATGGAAGAAATATAGGAGTGGCCGAGCGCGAGGACGCGCGGGCGAAGATAAAAGTGGCGATTGTCGTCGGAGCCAGCGAAGCCGAGTTTCGCGAGGGTGTAGAGACAACGGCGCACGGCCGCACGCGAGAATCCGGTTTTCGCGCTTACTTGCGAAATAGTGAGCTGGCGTTTTTTCTGCGAGAAGGCCTGGATCACGGCAAGACCACGAGCGAGGGAAGTCATGAAGTCCGGGTCCCCGGTGAGCGCGTCGATTTGCGCGGAAGGCGTGGGCGGCGCGGGCACTGCGGCGACCGGTGGAGCAGCGGGCTTGGGCGGAACCAGGGCGGCGCGAGATGTTTCAGCGACGGACGTGCGTGAAGTGGCGCGAGGCATTGAAATCTCCTGTCAGAAATCGGAGCGAGGGCGCAGGATACATGAATTGGGCGATAGGCGCACGCAGTTTCGATAATCGGCCTTGACAGCATGGCTCCGCATAAATAAATTCACATTAGCCGCGGCAAATAATTGGCCTACCCGCGCGCCGCTCGTGTTATGGAATGAATTGGAGGTAGCGGATTATGAGCATGGCTATGGCTAGCCGTCTCGTGGGCTACCGACGTCCTTTACCTGGAACGCAACCGAACCATTTGCACCCGCCATATGGGTCGTCGGTGAAACGCGCGCCGACAAAGCCGCTGATTTATCTGCCGCAGACGCTATCGGAGATCACGGGGCCGACGTTCGGGCCGGAATTCGTAGATGTGAAAGCTTGCGATCTGACGCGGCAGGGGTCAGGCGAAGCGTTGGGGGAACGCATCGTCGTCAGCGGGCACGTGCTCGACGAGGATGGTCGGCCCATGCGAAACACGCTGGTGGAAATCTGGCAGGCAAATGCGGCAGGACGGTACCTGCATAAAAACGATCAGCACGGAGCGCCGCTCGACCCCAATTTCACCGGCTGCGGACACGCAATGACTGACGACGAGGGCCGCTATCGTTTTGTGACCATTCGGCCGGGAGAATATCCGTGGGGCAATCATCACAATGCGTGGCGGCCGGCGCACATCCATTTTTCGCTGTTCGGTCCGGCGTTCGCGACGCGTTTAGTGACGCAGATGTATTTTCCGGGCGATCCGCTGCTGGCCTACGATCCGGTGTTCAATTGCACAGCGGATGAATCAGCGCGGCAACGGCTGATTTCGGTTTTCGATTGGGACACGACGATTCCGGGAACGGCGTTGGGATATCACTTCGACCTGATACTGAGCGGCCGCGAAGCTACGCCGATGGAAAAGTAGAATGACTCTGCGCGCGACGACATGGCAAACCGTTGGGCCATTCTTCACGATCGGCCTGACGCGGATGAACCGGACGGAGTTGGCTGGCCCGGGCGTGTCTGGGCAGCGAGTGACGATCGAAGGGCACATGTTCGATGGCGACGGCACGCCAATTCCTGACGCGATGATCGAAATCTGGCAGGCGAATTCGCACGGGAAATACAATCATCCCGAGGACGAACAGGATAAGCCGATGGAGCCGGGTTTCAGCGGCTATGGGCGAATTCCGACAGATGAGAGTGGGAGATTTAGTTTTACGACGATCAAGCCCGGGGCCGTTCCTGGCCTTGACGGAAAAATGCAGGCGCCGCACATTGCGGTTTCGGTTTTTATGAGAGGGTTGTTGCGGCGATTGGTGACGCGGATTTACTTTCAGGATGAGCCGGGGAATGCTGGGGATTTCGTGTTGAATTTGGTGGAACCTTCGCGGCGTGGGACTTTGATTGCGCGCAAGGTGGCTGGGCGAGAGGGAGCGCTGGAGTGGAATGTAGTAACACAAGGGGCGGACGAGACGGTTTTTTTTGATTGCGGGATGTGAGTCAAAAGATTTAACACATCAGAGGACGCGGAGTAAAAGCAGAGGCCACAGAGAAAACAGTCGGAACGCCATCGTCCCGCGCCGCAACATCGATGGCGCACTGAAGTGCGCCGTTACAAAATCAAATTCGACCAGTCGTCATACGGATCTGTTAACTCCAAACTTGGCGGGCTACGTCTGCTACCAGGCGCAGCTTGGCCCATGGCTCGTCTTACGACGAATCGGTTTCCGCGGCCAGTATACATCTGCCGCCAGGCGCGACAAGTTTATTGGGGGATGTTCGCCCGTTTTCTTGCCGCGAACGCGCCGACCGGTACTAGTTCGGGTGTCATCGGGAAAATCGCGCTCGCTGGCATCACTGCGTAGTTCGCCAGTCGTGACGCGACTACTCTCCCCTCGTAAGTTCGTTTCGCGATTCGCGGCGGCGGATTACGCGAAATTGATGTTTTGTTACCAGGACTTCGGCGGGGCGAGGGCGCGAATTGTAGTTTGAGGATTGCACGAAGCCGTAGGCGCCGGCGCCCCAGAGCGCCAGGATCTCGCCTGGTTCGGGCATATCTATGGGCCAATCGTGGAGAAAGCAATCACCGGTTTCGCAGACCGGACCAACTATATCCGCGCGGATTAATCCCCCAGGTTGCCGGACAACATGAGTGATAGGGTGAATCGCGCTGTAGAGTGCGGGACGGATGAAGTCGTTCATCGCGGCATCCACTACGATGAAAATTTTGCCGCGGTTGCGTTTGATGTAGAGGACGCGAGTGAGAAGCACTCCCGCAGGACCGACGATGGCGCGGCCCGGTTCGAGCAGCAGATGGCAGCCTAACGGGCGAATTTGCTCCGCGATTGCTTGCGCGTAGTCGTCAATTTGAAAGGGTTGCTCTTTTACGTAGCGCACGCCGACACCGCCGCCGAGGTCCACATACGCAAGCTTCACGCCTGCCGCCACGAGCGATTGCACGAAGGACGAAACGCGTTTGACAGCGCGACGATAGGGGGCCAGACCCAGGACCTGGGAGCCGATGTGCACGCTGATTCCCTGCCACGAAATCAAGCGAGAACGCGAGCGATCGAGGTAGAGACGCTTGGCGCCGTCCCAATCAATTCCGAATTTGTGGCGATGATGGCCCGTTGCAATGTGGCGATGTCCGCCGGCCTGAACGTCGGGGTTCACGCGCAGTGCGGCTGCAGCTTGGCGGCCGAGACGGGCGGCTTCTTCCGCCAGCACATCGAGTTCAGGCTCGGATTCCACATTGAAAAGTAAAATCCGGGCTTTGAGCGCCTCGCGGATTTCTTCTTTTGTCTTGCCGACGCCGGAGAAGACGATTTTTCGCGCGGGGACTCCGATTTTGCGCAAGCGGTGAAGTTCGCCGCCGGAAACAATGTCGAAACTGCTGCCCGCGCTCGCTAGCAAGCGCAGCACGGAGAGATTCGAATTGGCTTTGACCGCGTAGCAAATCGAGTGAGGGACGCCGCGAAACGCGCGATGGAAACCTTGATAGGCGTGCAGGATGCTGGCGCTACTGTAAACGTATGCGGGCGTCCCAATTCGTGACGCGATATCAGTCAGCGGGACTTTTTCGCAATTGATGACGCCTTGGCGAAATGTGAAATGAGGTGTGTATTCTGTGGGATCGATCGCTGCTGGAGCGGTTTTCGAATTCTGAGCCAAGTGCGCTTTCCGCTCCTAACGCAACAAATCTTCGAGTTGCGCGCGCAAATCCGTTTTTGCGTCGCGATACTTCACAATGACCGGGGCGTAGAGCGACAACCCCCACTGTTTCCCCTGCCCTTTCGTGATAGGGCGAGAGCCGGCGACGACCACCGCCCTTTCCGGTATCACGAGCGGTTCGTTTTCCGACGCACGGTAAATCTCGCCGCGCACGATGTCATAGACGGGCGTGGACTGATTTAGTATGGTGCCCGTGCCGAGAACCGCGCCGCGCTTCACAATTGTGCCTTCAAAGACCCCGCAGTTTCCACCCACCAATACTTCGTCTTCGATGATCACGGGCATTGCGCCGACGGGCTCGAGAACGCCACCGATTTGTGCGGCTGCCGAAATGTGGCAGCGTCTACCGAGTTGCGCGCAACTGCCCACCAGCGCGTGAGAATCTACCATTGTGTGGTCGTCCACGTACGCGCCAACGTTGACGAACGTGGGAGGCATGCAAGTTACGCCGGTCCCTATAAAGCAGCCGTCACGGATGCTGGAGCCACCGGGAACGATGCGAACGCCGGCGTCCTTGGCGATGTGCTTCACCGGATAAGTCGCCTTGTCGAAGAAAGGCTGCTTCGCCGGGTCTATGGACATGTCAACAATCGCGCCCATGCGAAAGCCGAGCAGAATGCCTTTTTTTACCCACGGATTGACGCGCCAGCCCGCAGGCTTCGACCTATCGGGCTCGGCGGCACGCACTTGCCCTGAGTTCAAAGCATCTTTGAACGATTGGAAGAGCGCAAAGTGGTGTTGCCCAAATGATTCAGGTACGTGCGCGAAAAGCAGCTCAATTTGCTCTTGCAGCATGCACTCTCCCCGAGAGGCTCAGCGTTTCGAGCGTACGCTGAATTCTCTGGAAGTTTTCGGGTTTGGGCGCGACCAAAGGCAAACGCCAGACTGGTTCGAGCAATCCCATCGCTGCCATGGCTGCCTTCACCGGGCCGGGATTGGTCTCGATGAAATTCATTTCCATCAGCGCGAGATATTGTTCCTGCAGTTCGCGAGCCTGGGCAAAATCACCTTGCAGGCTGGCGTGAGCGAGCTGCGTCATCTCCGCGGGGATTTCGTTGGAGACTACGGAAATCACGCCTCGTCCACCGAGCGCGATTACTGGCAGAGCCATGGCGTCGTCGCCGGAGAGCACGGTGAAGCTCTTCGGCGTTTGGGCGATGACCGAAGCGATCTGGCTGATATTGCCGGAGGCTTCTTTGACGCCCATGATGTTGTCGATTTCAGCCAGTCTTCCGAGTGTTGCCGGTTCGACGTTGACCCCGGTGCGGCCTTGCACGCTGTAGACGACGATCGGGATGGAGATTGCCGCGGCGATCGCCCGGTAGTGTTGATAGAGGCCTTCCTGGGTGGGCTTGTTGTAATAGGGAGTGACCGAAAGGATGCCGGAAACGTGCATGGATTCCAGTTCCCTCGCGAGTTCGATGACTTCGGCGGTGTTGTAGCCGCCCGCGCCGGCGAGCACGGGAGTGTGTCCATCGGCTTCTTCAAGCGTAATTTCGACGACGCGAAGGTGTTCCTCGCGGGTGAGAGTGGGATTTTCGCCGGTGGTCCCGCAAGGAACGAGGAAATCGATCCCAGCTTCGATTTGCCGCCGCACCAACCGGCGGAGCGTATCTTGGTCCAGGGAAAAATCGTGCTGAAATGGAGTTACGAGTGCTGTGCCGCATCCTCGGAACATATGGCCTCCTTCAAGGCTTGTTGCAAAAGATATGGTGCTTCGTGATTCGTCCGAAAGTCGGTACTTCAGCGGCTGAAGCCGCACTCATCGCGCATAAAATGGGCGCAGCAAGCAGCGCCTCTACAACAACCTACTCGCGCCATTTGCAGCGATTATTTCTCTGGGACACAACATCAGCCGTCGAACAAAACGTCACGAAATTCGAACCATCCGCGCTTCCCGATCACCCATTGGGCTGCCGTCAACGCCCCGCGAGCGAAGCCTTCGCGGCTACGGGCGGAGTGCCGGATGGTGATGGTATCGGCCGCGGAATCGAAGCCGATTTCGTGCGTGCCGGGATGTGCTCCGGCACGATTGGAACTGACGGAAATTTGGCGGCGTGGATCGGCAGCCTTCATTTCGTTTACGACTTTCAGGAGTGTGCCGCTGGGCGCGTCCTTCTTGGCAGAATGATGAATTTCCCATGCCCAGGCGCCATATTCGTGATAGCGAGCGATGCGCCGCGAGGCTTCCGCGGCAAGCTGAAAAAAGACATTCACACCGATCGAGAAATTAGGACTGCAGACCAACCCGGCGCCGCCATCCTCGACGGCGGATTTGGCGCGCTCGAGGTGTTCGGTCCAGCCGGTGGTGCCCACTACCGCGTTGATTCCGAGCGAGGCCAAGCGTTCGATGTTCGGCGCTGCGGCTGACGCATTAGAAAATTCAACGGCGACGTCAATATCTTGAAAATTGCGGGCGGTGATGGCAGACGCGGCCTCATTACTCAAACGATCGAGGCGTAATTGGACGGCAAAGCCGTATTCAGGCGCCAGCTGCTCAATGAGGCGGCCCATCTTACCGTATCCGACAATCGCGAGGTTCTTGTGAGTATTCGCATTCCGCCTCGTGCGCAGGCGTTCGGCGTTCAACACGACGGCATTAGGACTAACGAGAGTGGCGCTCATCGATCACCAAGCAGCGAGAAGCTGCTTGACCATCCTTTCGTAAATTTCCACGGCATCGAGGAGTTGTTTCTTAGCTACCCGTTCTTCCGCGGTATGAGCTACATGGATGCTGCCAGGACCCAGCAGGAACGGCTCGCCCCACGCGCCGGCGAAGGCCGGCACATCTGTGGTGTACGCGACAATGGTTGAGGGGAGTCCATCGAATGAGTTGAAGCGCATCGCGGGAATGGAAACGAGTTCGCGGGCTTCGGCGCGGCCCGCCATCGCGCGTTGGACTGCGGTGCGAATGTCGTTGCCGTCGTTGACGAGGCGAATGGCGATCTCGGCGCGAGCGGAATCCGCGATCACGTTGGGAGCGCGGCCGCCGGAGATGACGCCGATATTTAGAGTGCTGTGGCCAAGGACTTCGTCTTCAGGCAACGGAATTTTGCGGATGTCCTGCAGGACGTCGAGCAGCTTGTCTATGGCTGACTCGCCCAGCTGCGGGTACGCGGAATGCGCAAGGCGGCCCGTGGCTTCGATTTCGTAGCGGAGAATCCCTTTGGCCGCGACCGCGAGCTTATTTTCAGTGGGCTCGCCGTTGATCAGGAAACGTGAGCCGCGCGAGTCGCGCGCGGCGGCAAGTGCACCGGCACTATTGCGCTCTTCACCGACGACGAACAACAAGCCGAAGTTCGTGGTTCCCGTGGCTAGCAGTCTTTCGGCAGCGGTGATCATGGACGCGACGATACCTTTGGCGTCGGCGGAACCGCGGCCCCAGATAAATTCGTCATCTTCCGTGGAAGCGAAAAAAGGCGGCACGGTGTCCAGATGCGTGGACAGCGTGACGACGGGGCTCCTCCAGTGCGCGAACACGTTGAAACGATTTGCCTCGACGGGGCAGCGTTCGACGCGGCCGCCCGAGCGGGCAGCGAGGTTCGAGAGAATCTCGAAGACGAAAGAGCCGACAGCCTCTTCGTGATTCGTGATCGACTCGATGTCAACGAGCGAACGTGTTAGCTCGAAAAGATGCATCATTCCGCCGATACAAACGTGACTGGACGGCTTGTGCTGCGTTCTCGAGTCTTCGAATTGAAAAACAGAATGGAGGAGAGAGAAAGAAAGGCCGAGGAGATTACCCGGATGCCTTCACTTCCCAATAGCGCTCCACCCGTTTTTCAACGGATGACAGTGGGCAGGTATTAGCCTGGCCCCCCAATCGCCGCAAAGTGAGCTTCAGCGACGATTTCGGCGGAATGAACTACTGCGCCCCTTTCGCTCGGCCTCCGAAGCATCTCGGAAAATCAGACCCAGCTACTGGTGGCTTCCGCTCCTCTATCAAGAACAATTAAAAAGTATCAGAGTGGAGGAAAGAGTGTCAACCGAATCCGCAACTAAAATCGGAGCAGAACCCGCCGCCCCGCGATTGCTGCTTTCTCGTGACGATCAGGCGCGTAAATTGGAGCGCGATGGATGCCAACTTTGGCGCGCGTGCGCCGTTATGGCTTGGCGGAGGACTCGGTCCAAATCGCTTTTTAGGTAAGGATGGCAAAGAAAATCGAAAGCGCCGATGTGCATGGCAGCCAGGTAGTCGCGATACTCGTTGCGGCAGGCGGGAGCAGAAACAGCGATTAGGGGAACTTTGGTTTCCGACCGCCGCAGGTGGCGAGCTAAGTCTTTGAACGTCCCGTCTTCCAGCCAGAAACCGCACAGGCAAGCGGAGATATCTTTGCTCTCTAGCACCCTGCTTGCTTCAGCGACGCTCGCAGCCCACACGGTGTTGATCGTAAAACAAGGCAGGACGGTGCAAAGCCCGATACGAACTTGCCACTCAATCGCGGCTACCAGCACAGTAGGTGCGTCGGGAATCTCGCGCGGGCCGGATGTGACGTCCAGTTTGCCTGCTTGTTCATACCATGTCTCTGAATGCATGAGTACAGCCCTTTCTTTTTTGGGATGAGAAATATTAAAACCGGGCCGAACTTGCGTGGTTTCGATCGCTCGGGCTCAACCGCGTGAGGCTTCACTTCGGGCGGTCGAACTCGGGTCTTTTGCTCGGGCGCATCTTGCCAAAGCAACGTGTTTCGAACAATAAGGTCAACTCGTTACAGGTAAGAGGGAATCACTGTAGGACTTCAAACGGATTAGAGACAACGAGTTGAAGCTGCGCCTGGACTCGCAGTTTGGAGATCATGCCGACAGTTCCTAGTCTTCCCAGTACGCTGGGGGCCGAAAAAAAGTTCAGTGCGGCACCCAGTTGGGATGGTGACTGAACAGACCGTTGACGAAGCCCATCTGATAGACGATGAAGAGGCCGAAGCCGAGGCTGATCAAACCTGATGCGAGGCCGAGGCCGCGATTGAGGCGCGCGAAGCGGGCTTCGGAAAATTTAAACGGCACGGCAATCGCCGCGGTGATCAACATCATGCCTGCTACCGTGCCGAGGCCGAACACCAGCAAATAAAAAACTGCCCACGACGCCACGCGAATGGTCGTCAGCACGAGCAACGCGACAGCCGCGGATCCAGCAAGTCCGTGAACGATGCCCACGGCTAACGGGCGCAACACCTGGTAAACGCCCAGCCGACCGAACGTGCGATCCATCCAACCGACGGGTGTGGCGTCCTCGGCATGGCCGTGTGTTTCATTACCGCCGTGGCCGTGCGAATGACTGTGGACGTAGTCTCCGTGGCCGTGCGGATGCGTGTGTGCGTGCTGGCCCAGTTGCATGGGCGTGAGCGTCTCCGTGATCCAGCGCATCACTCCGGAAAGGTTGAGCACGCCCAGAAGGATCAGCATCAGGCCGACGGAGAATTCCATCGTCAGGCCAATTCTCGGTGGAATCACCAGGCCAAATAAAATGATTGCCGAACCAACGGCCAGAATTGTGATGGTGTGCCCCACCCCCCACAGAACGCCGATCACGGCTGCGTGACGAATGCTGCGCTGGCGGCTGACGATCGTGGTCACGGCAATGACGTGGTCGGGGTCCGTCGCGTGGCGCATGCCCAGAAAGAAGCCGAGCGCGATGATGGAAAGCAGGGTGATCATTTATTTTGGAACCGCGGCAGCTGCGCGAAAATGCTGGCGGCGGGTTTGGAGAAACTCCAGATATTCGGCCATGCCTTCGCCAGTTTTCGCCGATACTTTGAAAACCTCCATACCCGGACGCACCGCCTGAATATTTCGCCTTGCCGCGGCCTCGTCAAATTCCACGGCCGCCGCGATATCTGATTTCGTGATCATGGCGACATCCGCACTGTTGAAAATCGTCGGATACTTCAGCGGCTTGTCTTCACCTTCCGTCACCGATAACAGCACAAACCGCAAATCTTCACCCAGATCGTACGACGAAGGGCACACCAGATTCCCGACATTTTCGATGAACAGAAAGTCCAAATCGTTGAGGTTCCAGCCTTCCAGCGCATTCTGAACCATGGCCGCCTCAAGATGGCAGACCGTGCCGGTGATGATTTGCCTCACGAGCGCCCGGCTGCGAGCCAGGCGGGCTGCATCATTATCTGTGGCGAGGTCGCCGACGAGCGCGGCGACACGGTAACGCGTGTACAGAAGCGTCAGCGTTTTCTCGAGGAATGCCGTTTTGCCCGAACCCGGACTGGAAACAAGGCTGACGGCCAGCACGCCGGCGTCATGAAAACGTTCACGCAGCGCACGCGCAACAATGTCGTTTTGTTTCAGAACATTTTTTCTAACTTCCACCAATCGAGGTCCACTGCTCATTCCTTGATCTCCAGCGCGACTACTTCCAGTTCCTTGCCGCGCAATATGTTAGCGGTCGGAGTGCCACACTCGGGGCAGCAAAACGACTGAATCGAATCCATCAGCCGCGGAGCCTCACATTTCGGACAAAACACTTCCACGGGAATTTCCTCAATCAAAAGCCGCGAGCCTTCCAGAGGGGTTGCTTCGCAAGCCATTTCGTAGGAAGAGAGGAGGGCTTCCTTTACCACGCCCGCCAGCCGGCCCAGCTTGAGATAGACGGCCTGTACCTGCACGCCGCCGTGGCGTTCCGCTTCTTCTTGCGCCATGTCGACGATGCTCATTGCGATGGAAAGTTCGTGCATTCGTTTGGCCTGCCTTTGATATGACGACCGACCTAGAAAAATGATCCACACAACTTCTATGTCACACCGATCCTCCGCGTAGTATCGATATCCGGAAACGAAGCTAGCGGCTCAGGTTTGCCAAGCGCGGCTAGTGCAGCTTGCCCCAGGCTGATGCCGCCATCGTTGGGCGAAACCACGTGATTCGTCCAGATCTGCAGGCCTTCGCTTTCCCACTGGCTCTTGAGATCGTTCAGCAGCAGTTCATTCTGAAAAACGCCACCGGAAAGTACAACTGTATTCGTGCGCTGAGCCGAAACGAGAGCCGCCACCGCGTCGGCAAGCCCCTGGGCAATTCCTCGCTGGAACGTCCGCGCAATCTCAGTAACGGTTCGTCCGTGCAGCCGATCGCGGATTATGGCAGCGAGCAACGGACGAAAATCCAATTCCTCGTCGGCAAATGGAAACGGATACGCGTCGGCCGTGGGCGACACGCTACGCCTAGCCAGACGCTCCAACCACATCGCCGCTTGGCCTTCGTAAGTGATCTCGCGCGTAAAACCTAGCAGCGCCGCCGCTGTATCGAACAGCCGACCCATGGAAGTGGTGCTGAATGATCGGACACCGGCGTGGACCAATTGCAAAGCATTCTGATATCGCGAGGGAAATGAAAATGGCAGCGCCGTCAGGTCCGGCAGCTGGTTCAATTGCGCCAGAAACCCTGCCGCCGCTTGCACGGGATGAGACGCGGCCGCATCGCCGCCGGGCAACGCTGCTTCGCGCAAATGCGCCACGCGCGTGAATCCTACGCGCACGCTGCCAGCAAAAATTTCTCCGCCCCAAATCGTGCCATCGTCGCCGTAGCCGGTGCCGTCGAAGCTGACGCCGATCACGCGCTCGTCCCACGCGCCGCGCTCCGCGAGTACCGAAGCAATATGCGCGCGGTGATGCTGCACCGTACGCTTCTCGGCTGCGGAAAGCTCCAAAGCGTGCAAAGTCGAAGCGTACTGAGGATGAGCGTCGCGCACAACCAACAACTCGCGCGCATCGATCTCATACATCGTAAGTAGGTCCCGAATTGTTTCCCGGAACGCGCAGAAGGATTCGTAATGATCCAGATCTCCAATGTGCTGGCTGACGAACGCCTGACCGTCAACCACGAGGGTGATCGTGTTCTTGAGGTCAGCACCCAGAGCAAGAATGGGCCGATCGGTTGGAATCGCCGCAGTCGCGCTCGGCGCATACCCGCGCGCCCGTCGCAAAATCGCCGGGCCAAATGCGCCCACACGAGCTACAGAATCATCCACCCGGCGCGCGATGGGCCGCTCGCCGATCAAAAACCCATCGGCAATTTCGGCGAGTCGCTCGATCGCTTCTTCGTCGCGGTAGGCGATCGGTTCGCTCGAACGGTTTGCGCTGGTCATCACCAGAATTTCTGGCGCGCCGGCCGCAAATAAAAGCCAGTGCAGAGGCGTGTATGGCAACATCACGCCAAGCTCGTCATTTTCTGGTGCAACTCTGGGAAATTCTATTTTGGCCCGAGCCAGCACAATGGGCCGCTCGACGGAGGTCATCAATGCTACCGCTGCGGCATTCAACTCCAGTAACTTCTGTGCGACCCCGATATCTTTCACCATCAAAGCAAACGGCTTTTCCTTACGGAACTTCCTCTCGCGCAGCGCGCCAACCGCTTCCGCACTTTGTGCGTCGCAGGCGAGATGGTATCCGCCCAGCCCTTTCACCGCGACAATTTTGCCGGACTGCAAGTACCGCACAGCGGATCGAATCGCATTGTCGTCACCGCGCACAACTTCATCGCCCGCTCGAAAGAAATAATGCGGCCCACACCCGGGGCAAGCGACGGGCTGCGCGTGAAAGCGCCGATTCGCGGGCGCGCCGTATTCCGCGGCGCAGAAATCGTCCAGCCGCCATTCGGCCATGGTGGTATTCGGCCGGTCGTAAGGCAAAGCCCGTATCACGCTGTAGCGCGCACCGCAGTTGGTGCAATTGAGATACGGATAGCCATAACGGTGATCCTGCGAATCGAAAAGTTCTCGCAAACAGTCTTCGCAGACCGGCAGGTCAGGCGAAATTCGCGCGGTGGGTTGGCGTTTACCCGTGCTTTCCCGAATCGTGAATTCCGTGAAGCCAGCGGTTTCCGCAGGTTGCACACGCACTTCCGCGATTGCGGCAGCCTGCGGCGGACGCGCCTTCATCTCCGCAAGAAACGATTGCAGCGTTCCTTGCTCTCCCTCGAGATGAATCTCGACACCTTCTTCCGCGTTCAGCACCCAACCTTTCAATCCATTCGCGCAAGCCAGCCGGTAAACAAATGGACGAAACCCCACGCCCTGCACCACGCCGCGCACCTTGATGGAGTAAGCGTTCGGCATGAATTTTATTTCGCGCTCACCACGCAACCTCGGCCCTGCCAGCCGACCTGGATCACTTTGCCGTCTTTCACCAGGAGCGGGACCGTGTACGGCGCTTTCGCGATCGAGCGCATCCGTTCGCAGGCTGCGGGGTCCGCCTCCACATCATATTCTGCGAATTCAGCTCCCTTCCATTCCAACCAATCGCGCATTTCTCGCGTGTGAGGACAACCCGCCGTTCCGAAAAGTTCGAGCTTAGGCATGACCCAGGTCCTCCAACGACTCGCGAATCAGGTGGTAGATAGACGCTTGCACTTCCTGAATCCGCGGAATGTAATCCGACCGCACGATCAGCGGAAAATCCGCCAGCCCGCGACGCAGCACTTCCCCTCCGTCATACCCCAGCAAAGCCACGGTGAGCAAACTCCGCTTGCGCGCTTCCTCGAGCGCCATCACTACGTTTTTCGAGCCGCCGCTGGTGGAGATTGCGACCGCTACGTCGTTGGGACGCGCTTGCGCGATCAACTGACGTAGAAAAATCAATTCGGTGCCAACGTCATTCGCAATCGCGGAAATGTTCGCCGGCTCCATGGCCAAGGAAACCGCGGGAATCGGATTGTATCCAGCCGGGGGCATGACGCAATCAATCGCCCAATCGTTCGCGTCCGTCGCCGACCCGCCATTGCCAAAAATAATGAGCTTGCCGCCCCGTTCGATGCGTTCGCGAATACCAATCGTCGCGGCGCCGATCTTTTCGGCCTCTTCCTTGGCCACACGCGCGCGGAGCGCCGCGTCATCCCTGACTTTCATCTGGATCGAATCGGCAACCTCTGCAATCACGTTGACCGTCTCCTGCTTGTCCTTGCCGAGAAAAGGATAGAGAAAGCCCGCTTCGCCGACGTCGTGTCCCAATTCGCGTCGCTCGAAAAAGACGTGCACTGTCTCCCAAAGCGTATGGTAGAGAACTTCGGTGAGTTCCTGATGGATGAATGGGTCGTGCGTCGCGGGACCGGTGAAATAGGAACCCGAAGCGCCAGGCAGCGCGAACGTCATTGCTCCGCGCTGGCTGGCAGCCTCGAGCGCGGCCCAGACTTCGCGATCGCCCTCGGGCGGCCCGAAACCCATGACCATGTCGTCGGCTTGCACCAAGGTTTTCAGCCACGGCGCGAACGCGAGCGAAAGATCGAGCGCCGGCAACGCGCGTTTTCCGACGATCACTGGATGCACGAATTCTACCGAGACGTGCTGCGCGTCGGTGGCGTATGGCCCGCGCCCAAACGCGAGTAGTCTCCCGCCGCGGAGAAAGCGCTCGGACATTTCGCGGCATGCTTTTGCCAATCGCAACGCTTCGACGGCAAAAAAAGACTCGAGCACCTGATTTCGCTCAAGGAGTCGTCGTTCGATGTGTGTCGTGAGTCCCAGGCCCGTGGCCATTGCCATACCTAACAAATCCGCGGCAGAGGGTCGCCGACCAGCATGTCCACCATGCGGTTCCCCCCGTAGAGGGTCGTTACCAAAACCGCGCCGGCCGGTTCTTCGCGCACTTCGCCGATAATGGCGGCCTCCTCCCCACCGGGCGTCTCGCGTAACGCCTGCAACGCAGCGTCGGCGTGTTCCGCGGAAACAATCGCGAGAAATTGTCCTTCATTGGCGATATGCAATGGGTCAAGACCCAGCAGTTCGCAAGCGCCGCGCACGGAATCCCGCACCGGAAGTTTTTCTTCGAACAGCACGATGCCCTGGCCGCAATCCCGCGCCAGCTCATTGAGCGAAGTGGCCGCGCCGCCGCGCGTCGGATCGCGCATCCAGCGAACTCCGGCACCGGCTGCGCTCACCAGTGCCTGCACCAGGGGAAAAACGGAGCGCGTGTCCGAACGCAGATCGGCTTCCAAATCCAGATCTCCGCGCGCCAATAAAATCGTGATGCCGTGATCACCGATCGGGCCTGAAAGCAAGACTTTGTCGCCTGGCCTCACCGACTTCGGCGAAATCTCAACCCCGGAGAGCAGACGTCCGACTCCGGTCGTCGTGATGTACATGTGGTCGGCCTTGCCGTGCTCCACCACTTTCGTATCTCCGCCGGCGATCATGACTCCGGCGGTATCCGCGGCCTGAGCCATCGCGCGAACTTCCGCTTCCAGCACATCTGTCGGCAATCCTGCTTCCAACACGAAGGTGACGACGATCGCCTCCGCTCGCGCGCCGGAGACCGCCAAGTCGTTCACTGTACCGTTAATCGCGAGTTCGCCGATCGAGCCGCCAGGAAACCGCAGAGGCTTCACCACAAAACTATCCGTGGTCATGGCGATCCGTGTTCCATTGATTTGAATCTGCGCGGCGTCGCCCAGAGGACCGTGCGCGGAGCCAAACAGAAGCGGGGCAAACAATCCTTCGACTAACCTGCGGCTGGCCTTGCCTCCGGCGCCGTGCGCCATCTCGATTTGCGGTTCGCGGAACCTGATCTTGGTAGCAGGGGTGGCCATGAATTCTTCATTCGCTCAATTCGCCACGGCGTTGGCGATAGTAACGGGCTTGCGGTGCTCGTAGTTGTAATATGCGGCGCAAGAGCCTTCCGAAGAAACCATCAGCGCGCCCACGGGCTGCTCGGGCGTACATTCGTGTCCGAAAAGTTTGCATTGCGCCGGTTTCAGCACGCCTTTCAGAACTTCGCCGCATTGCGCCGCTTTTGGATCTGTGACGCGCACGCCGGGCACGGAAAAACGCTGCTCGGAATCCCACTCCGCATAACTCGTGCGAATCTTCAGCGCCGATTGCGAGATGAAGCCCAAACCGCGCCATTCGAAATACGGGCGGAGCTCGAATACTTCCCCCATGGCGCGCAGCGCCGCGCGATTCCCTTCCCACGGAACCACGCGCTTGTACTGATTTTCGACCTTCGCCTCGCCTTTGCGAAGCTGGCGCAGCAACATCGTGATGGATTGCAAAATATCCAGCGGTTCGAAACCGGACACCACTACCGGTTTGCCTTCATCTTTCGCAATCCAGTCGTACGGACGGCAGCCAATCACGGTGGAAACGTGTCCCGGACCCACGAAGCCATCGAGCCGCATGTCTGGTGAATCTAGAATCGCGCGGATCGCCGGAATAATCGTGACGTGATTGCAAAACACGGAAAAATTATGCAGGTCCTCGGCTTTCGCGCGCATCAGCGTCAGCGCGGTGGACGGAGCAGTGGTTTCGAACCCAATCGCGAAAAACATCACATGCTTCTCGGGATTGTTGCGCGCCAGCTTCAGCGCATCGGCCGGCGAATAGACGATGCGCACATCCATGCCGCGGGCTTTGTATTCCAGCGGGCTGCCGTGCGTGCCGGGAACGCGCATCATGTCGCCGAATGCGGCAAAGATAAAGTCCGGCTGCGCGGCCAAAGAAAGTCCGTCATCGATTCTGCCCATGGGCAGCACGCAAACGGGACAGCCCGGTCCGTGAATCAATTCAACGTTATCGGGAAGGAGGTCCTTCAAGCCAAAACGATAGATAGCGTGTGTGTGTCCTCCGCAGACTTCCATGATGCGATAGTGCCGGTTCGGATCGGCGAGCCGGCGGATTTCCTCGCCCGCTTTGCCGATGAGTTCAGGCGTGCGAAATTCATCTACATATTTCATTGCTTCAACCTCTGCCCCGGTGATCCTTGCTCCTCGTGTTCCAGACCGTAGCCGCGGACTTCTTGCATGGCGGCCTCGGCCTCGCCCAGCATGGTGAGGGTGCGCATTTGATCGAGGGCGTCCACTTCGCTGATCTTGCTCATCGCAAAGCCCACGTGGATCAGGACCCAGTCGCCCGGCACCGGAGGCTCATCCTGCAAGAGTCCCAAGTCCACTCTGCGGCGTACACCCACCACGTCCACCAGAGCCTGGCTCGAATTTTGCGCATCGAGCGCGACGATCCTTCCTGGTATTGCTAGGCACACGATGGAACTCCCGTTACCACGTTCCCGCCGTTACCGTCATTGGCTAGCCTCTCGGTTCATTCCTGCGGTCGAGCCACCATCTCGAAATTGAACTTGAGCTCGTCTTTTGATTTCAAAGCTCCGCCCGCGAATGAAACCGGCTTGATCCCATAATCCGATTGTCGCAACGGAAATTCGCCCACGATGCGCATCGTGGTTCCCATATGGTTGACGCGTGCATCGAAAGAATGGCTCTGCGTTGCTCCGTGAAAGGACAGCTCGCCCGCGACATGAACCCGCCACTGCTCGGCGCTGTCTTTCTGCACCGTTATTTGCTTGCTCTCGTACACGGCTGTGGGAAAACGGTTCGGCTCGAGAACCTGATCGTACATCGCCTGCTCGAGTTTCTTGCGGTCGTCGTTCTTCATTTCATCCACGACTTCCATTGCGCTAGTCCGCACAGTTACCCGCACAGAAGCGTTGTCAATGGTGTCAGGGTTGAACTGAATTTCCCCATCGTAATCGCGTATGGCAATGGTGGGATTGTGTCCAAAGGCGGAGAGCAACCCGGTTGCAAAGGCTTGCACTGAGAAGCGGCTAGCAGTTGCATCAATCTTAAATTTCACTGGCGCAAGTCCTTTTTGGGTTCCTGTTGGCATGATTTAGTTCCTAAGTTCCTCGTCTTGCCGGCGACCGAGGATGAAGTACGCGCATCTGAGTTCATCTTTCAGCTTCAGAGTGCCTCCGGCAACCGATGCGATTCTCAGTCCGTAATCAGATTGCATAAGCGTGAACGAACCCTGCGCCCGGAGCGTATCCTCTCCGGCCACGACCTGCGCTTCGAGGCCCACGCCTCGTGTGATTCCGTGGAGCGTCAAATCGCCGTTGACGTTCACCCGAAACACGTTTTCGCCCGTCTTCGAAGCGCTGACCCGCGAACTCTTGTACTCGATTCGCGGATAAACGCTTTTCTGCAAAACCTCGTCGAACATCACTCGCTCGATTTCACGGCGATCCATGGCGCTTACTTCGTCCATAATCTCCAGCGACCCAACGACGATCGTCAATTGCAGCGACGCCTTCTCCATAGTCTCGGGAACGAACTCCATCTCTCCAACCATTTCCCGAATGGCGAATTTGGGACTGTGCGCCACCACGGCTACTATTCCTGCCGCAAACGCCTGTACCGTAAATAAACTTGCGCGTGCATCAATCGCGAAATGAGCCAGGCCGGGGTTTACCAGGGCCATTGCCGCGCTCCATTCTCTGCGTAATCGCAGATTAGATTCAGGTCAATTCCCAAGGGAATCAACACACTGACTAACCGCGACTATATACCGCTACATGGCACGAAGACGAAAATATCGTTCAATATCCGGCAGAGCGGCGGAAGCGAAATCACCCAGGCCCATCTGGCCGAGATAGCGGCGCACCGTGGGATTGGACAACACCAATCCCGCGCCAAAGATCACAAGCGCCACGCCTCCCAACATGTAGAGCGTTTCTTTGTCGGTTCCGTTTGCTCCATCCGCCGGATTCATTATTTCAATCGCCATGAATTTCTCCTTTGCGTGATTGGAATCGGTTCATTTCTTCGCGGGCCATTCTCCCGCAAGAATTCGCGTGACTAATGATTCGACGAGTTTCGCGGCTTCGTCGACCGCGGCCATTACAGGCTCACTCAACCCCATCTGTCCTTCTTCCGGACCGAGCGTCGCTGGCACGCAGCCAACGAGCAGCACTCGCTTCAATTGCCCACCCATATTCATCGCCATCCGCAGGACCGCAAGCGGATTCATGCCGTGGGGCTCAATCGTCCCAGCCTGTGCTTCGGCGGAATTGAACTCCTGCAAATCCGGCTCGACTACGAAAAGTGTTCCGGGCGCGCCTTCGCCGGGGTAGGCGTCCACCAGGATTGTGGTCTCGTAGCCCTCCATCAACGCATAGGCGAGGTCGAATCCTCGAATTCCGAAGTCTGCCACGCGGACGCCTAACGGAAACGACTTGCTCGCTAGCTGATTGGCTACTTCGACACCGAATCCATCGTCCGCCAGAAAAATATTGCCGATTCCGGCGATGAGTATTCTCATTGTCTCGACGGCGGGCGTCGCTTCATCTTTGCCAATCGGTTCCACCTCGCTCGGCGCGAAGAAAAACCGATGCCCGGGCTGACGCATCAGGCCGATGTCTCTGCCGGGATCGTCTTCCACCACGACGCAGACATGCAGATTGCCTTCGTAGTCTTGCTCGAGGGATTCAACCGCCGCAGTTTTTCCCGTGAGTGCCAAATCGAATACGTCGCCGCCGACGCGTGGATGAAGCCTCACGCGATCACCGCGCCGCAATTGCACGCCTTGTATTTCAACCGACTCGATCGGAGTCTTATCTTCCAGGAGCTGCCATTCCCATTCGTTCATGGCTGCTCCTCCCTTGCTGGACGGAGCCCACGCAAAGCTCCATGAAGCTTTGCAAAATGCTCTTCGGGCAACGCTTCGGTTCGCTCCAGAATACGACGCGCGCGATCGTCAGACTGCCGCATTTCGCGTTTTTCTTCGTCCGTCATGGTCAAGATGCGTAGCGAGAGAATCTCGTCGATCTCGGCGCCGTCGAACAAATCACCGGGACTCTCCGGAGCAATCTGCGGATAGTCGTAGAGGATGATCGGCGAGGAGAGTAGGGTGTCGCGCTGGCCTTGTTCACCGACTAGAACGGGCCAAGTCCCCAAGTTTTGGCACGCGCTAGCGTAAAAGCGGTACGCTTCCGGAGGATCTACCAGAGAAACGAATTCGCCCTCGCGCACTTCCAGGATCGTGTGCGCCGAAACCAAGGACCGCGCCAGCGCTTCATCGCGGCTGGCCGTCACGAACGCTTCGACCTGCGAATCGTTCGAGATGCGCGTCGTGAGCTTGTATAGGCCTTGTTCCAAGCATTGGGCGGCGAACTCGATCTTTCCTGCCACACGGGCCTTATCGCGCTGAATGATTCCAACAATCAATCCATGCTCGTCCCGAACCGTTTCTCGCTCCTGCCTGGCGGACAGCCGGAAAGGCCACTGCATCGGCTGCGCTGCCAGCGCGGAGAGGTTGAACTCCGTCACTTCGATTACTTCTTCCACTGCCTCTTGCCATGCTTGGTAGAACGTGCCGTTGACTTCCAGCCGTTCGACCTTCTCAATGTCTGCATCCGTTACGGAAGAGAGTTCACTCAAAGGTGTTCGCACCTTCGCGATGGAACGCGCTACCATGCGCAGAAACCGGACGCATACCAAACACTGCGTGCCATCATTCCCTTGCGCGAGACATTCGGTTTGCATCGCGCAGGCGTCTGTGCCGCCTTGCGTTTCGCTGTAAACGCGCGGGTACACAACGCCAAAATTGAATCTCTGGCGGTTTTTCACCGCGGAAGGCCGGTAGGGATACAGCAGGTAACCTTCGTAAAGCACGGCCTTCACGATGCCGTCCACGAGCGCCGCGTTCATGACCGCACCGTTTCCGGAAGAGCGGTCAAAGCTCTCTCCAGCGCTTCTTCCCACGTGAGAATGCCTTCGCGCACCTTAAATTGATAAAGCTTTTCGAATGTGTCGCGCTGCAACGACAGCCACGCGGAATTCGGGTAATACATGTCGATCAAGTCCTTCCAAACCTTCACCGGCAGCCGGTACTTCGCTTCCTTGTCCCAAGAAATGGGCGCTACTTGCAGTGCCTCGTCCTCGCCCTGATAGAAGACCGTTCCGCTGAATTGGAAACAAAGAGGTAAATCGCCGCTGGTCACGCCGTGAAAATATTTTGTCGCGGCGACATTGAAATCGAACGTACACGGCACGGGCACATCCGTGGTGATACCTCCCGTAAAGCGCGGCACGACCACGCTCGCGTGAGTCCACAACATGCTGCGCAAAGTCTGGCCCCAGCGGCTGGGCTCGCCGAAAAGGTCCTGCAGCCGCGCCTGTTCGTTGGCGTCATACTTCCGGCGCGTCACTTCAATTTGGATTTGGGCTCGCAACGCGAGGGTATGAACGATTTCGTCGCTCGGATGATTGGCGATTCGCACCTTGAACGCGAGTAGCGGCGCGGCCGCATACTGGACGACCTCCGCGCCTGCGATGCTGAGTTGCAGGTCAGGCATTCGAACCCTCTTCAACAAAACCAGCTCTCGTCTTGAGCGCCGCGAAAAACGCGCCGATCTCGCGCCAGACTTCCGTCCCGCCGGAAAGCCCGCGCCAGTGAGTGCGAATCAGTCCCACCAGCTTGTAACCTTCATCAATCGGCACCAGGTAGTACTCCGCGGGCGCCACGCCCCTGGCATGGCCTACGCGGTTAACGAGCAACGCCGTCACGTCCGATTCCATTTCGTTCAAGACCGGATTCATCTCCACGATGTCGGTCCAGGTGTCCAGCGGAAGGAGCGATTCCGTGGGTCCCGCCGGACTGGGATACAGTGCGACCACTTTTTCCTGCGGCGTGCTTCTGAAAAAGAAGGCCATTTCGATGGGGACCATCAATCCGTCCCATTGGCCGTCGCTCAATTGAAAATCCCGCAGAAACAACACTCGCCGCGGAACGCGTTTGTACTTCGTGCCAGCCTGGCCTTCAAAAAGAATCGCGCACGCGCCGCAAGCGCAGATCAATTTGCGGCTGGCGGGCTCCACCAGGTGCTCGTGATCGGCGGCAAGCTCGCGGCTGCACATTTCACAGCGCTCCACCAGCGCACGCTTGCGGGCAAATTGCCGTAGAGCAGCAAACGCGCTTTCCTGTTGCGGCGGAAGCGCCGAGGGCATGTCAGTCATCGCCTCCTGCGACGCGTCCGCCGGATAAAGGTGCCACCGCGCCGCTGCTCTGGAGCTGGGCCAAGGAGACGAATCCGGTCTGTTTCAGCGCCGCAGCCGGATCTTCTACAACAATCGAAGTGGCGTCTGGGGCTGCGTCCTGTATTGCGGATTCGAGAGTTGATTTGACCGTGGCTGCCGTTGAACCACAGCCGCCAACCTTCAGATGCACACGCACGGAAACTTTTCCGCGGTCGTCAATCGAAACGAGCTCTGCACTGGCCGAATGAGATTGCAGGAAGGGCTGCGTCTTCGCCAGCGCGTACATCACTCGCGAGTGCAAATCCTCCGGATGCAGCCCATAAAGAAGCAGCAATCCACTGACTACTTCATCGCGTCCACACTTTCGGATGATCTTCTCGCCCGTTTCTCCGGCTTCGGCCACTAAGTCGAGGATTCGTTCCAGACCCACTCCGTGTAGTGCCATCAGAGATTCAACCAGCTCGCGGGCCATCGCACGCGCATTGGGATCAGCAGCGGATTCCAGTCGCTCGACCATTTCCCCGATCCGCTGCATCTTCATTTGAAGTTCGGTGTCCTGCGCCATGGTCTCCTTCAAAGACACAGGGAGGTAAGCGACCGCAATTGAGGGGGCGAACCCCTACCACTGCGCTCGTGCCTACCTCCTCGTTCTAGTTTCAACGTCTAGCGTCCCGCCCGATCGACGCGCGACTTCAGGCATGCGTGCCGAACATCGGCGAGTGATGCGTTTCGAGCACCTTTCCGTTTCCAAGGTACATGTGCACACCACACGGCAAGCAAGGATCGAAACTCCTCACGGCGCGCATGATGTCTATACCCTTGAATTTGTCCGGCCCGTTTTCTTCGAAGATCGGCGTGTTCTGCACCGCATCTTCGTAGGGTCCCGGCGTTCCGTAGATGTCACGGGGATTCGCGTTCCATGGCGTGGGCGGATACGGATGATAATTTGCGATTTTGCCGTCGCGAATCACGACGTGGTGCGACAGTACACCGCGCACAGCTTCGTGGAATCCGCAACCGATAGCGTCCTGAGGCACCGTGAACTCCGACCAAGTCTTTGTCCGGCCGGCGTGCAGTTCCGCTAGAGCTTGCTCCGCAAAGTGAAGTGCGGCACAAGCGGCGTACACCTGGAAGTAAGTGCGTGCGCGATCGCGTTCAATCGCGTTGCTCCATTTCGGGATCTTCCACTCGAACTCCACTTCGGGCAGCGACATCGTCTTCGGCAAATACATCTTCACGCTACGTCCGGTGGACTTGATGTACCCAATGTCCACCAGGCCGGCGAGTGCCGTTGCCCAGAGCCGCGCGATCGGTCCGCCACCCGTATCGAGCGCCAGATGATCGCCGGTTCTTTTGTCGAGCCAGCGCGGCGACATCACCCAGGTGTACTTGCCCGCGAAATCGCGCTTCTGCGGACGCGGGATCGTGGTTTGATTCCAGGGATGATTCTGATCCACGGGATTCCCCAGAGGATCGTTCTTCACGAACTTCTCGCCATGCTCCCAGCTGTCGTAATAAGAACTTCCCAGCAGGATGCGAATCTGAAGATTGATGTCCACCAAATCGGTGGTGACAAGCTTGTCGTCCACCACCACGCCAGGCGTGACGTACATCGCGCGGCCCCAGTCGGTCATCTTCTTGTAGGTGTAATCGCAAACCGCGGGATTATTGAATGAACCCCAGCACCCAAGCAGCACGCGGCGGCGGCCTACTTCCTCATATCCTGGAAGCGCTTCGTAGAAGAAATTAAACAGGTCGTCGTGCAGCGGAACCACCTTCTTCATGAATTCCACGTACTTCATCAACCGAACAATGTAATCGGTGAAAAGTTGAATCGTCGGCACCGTCCCCACTCCGCCGGGATAAAGCGTCGAGGGATGCACGTGGCGGCCTTCCATTAGGCAGAACATCTCTCGCGTCATCCGGCTCATTTGCAAAGCTTCGCGATAGAACGAGCCCGTGAAAGGATTCAGCGCCTTCATGATGTCCGCGATGGTGCGGAACCCGTGTAGATTTGCGCCCGGTGCAGCCGTTTTTTCCGCCTTGGCGTAGACTCCCGGATTCGTCTCTTTCACCATCTGCTCGCAAAAGTCCACGCCGACCAGATTGTCCTGGAAAATATTGTGGTCGAACATGTACTCAGCGGCCTCGCCGAGATTGACGATCCATTCGCCTAGCGCCGGGGGACGTACGCCGAATGCCATGTTCTGAGCGTAGGTAGCGCACGTCGCGTGGTTATCGCCGCAGATTCCGCAAATACGGCTGGTAATGAAGTGCGCGTCCCGCGGATCCTTCCCCTTCATGAAAATGCTGTACCCGCGGAAGATGGAGGAAGTGCTGTGACACTCCGCGACCTGACGGTTGTCAAAATCAATCTTCGTAAAAATTCCCAGGCTGCCGACGATGCGAGTAATCGGATCCCAGTTCATATCCACCAGTTTTCGCGAACCGGTCGGCGTACCTTTTGCCGCAGTGGTCATTGTTCCCATGATTTTTCCGCTCCTTTAATCTCGCGTAATTTCGCCGTTAGTTGCCCCGCTGCCTCAGTACGCCCCAGGCCTATAACCGGTGGTTAGTTCCGAGCCCGTGTGCCGCCACTTCGGTTCCTTGTTCACGGTGGCATTGGTAAACGCGCGGAGAGTTCGGATGGCCTTGCCGTAAACACCGATGCTCGCCGCGGAAACCTTCGCGCCCGGCGGTTCATCCATGAACGGCATGAACTTGTCCGGGAACCCGGGCATGGTGCAACCGATGCAAATGCCCCCTACGTTCGGGCATCCGCCAATTCCCGCCATCCAGCCGCGCTTCGGCACGTTGCAATTCACCACGGGTCCCCAGCAGCCCAGTTTCACGATGCATTTCGGAGAGCCGTACACTTCCGCAAAGTCACCCTGCTCGTAATACCCGGCGCGGTCGCATCCATCGTGGACGGTTTTTCCGAAGAGCCAAGTCGGCCGCAACTGGTCATCGAGAGGAATCATCGGAGCCAGGCCTGCAACTTGGTACAAAAGATAGAGGACCGTCTCCATGAAATTGTCCGGCTGCACCGGACAGCCCGGAACGTTTACGATGGGCAGGCCGGCTTTCGACTTCCAATCCCAGCCCAGATAGTCGGCCAGGCCCATCGCACCGGTTGGGTTGCCCTGCATGGCATGAATGCCGCCGTACGTGGCGCAAGTACCGCAACCGACTACCGCTAGAGCCTTGGGAGCCAGCCGATCAATCCAGTCCGTCGTGGGTATGGGCTGGTTCGTCTTCGGATCGGTGCCCAGCGCGGCCCAATAACCTTCTTTTTTGATCTTCTCGTTGGGGATGGACCCTTCCACCACGAGGACAAAAGGTTCCAGCTTCCCCTGCTCGGCTTGATACCAATATTTGAGGAAGTCGTCGCCGTTCTCGTACGCAAGCACCGGGTTGTGCAGATGCACTTTGGGCAATCCCGGGATCGCGCCCAACAAAACATCCTCGATGCTCGGCTGTGTGGCCGCAGTGATGGAGACGGAATCTCCATCGCAGCCAAGACCTGCGGTAATCCATAAAATGTGTACTTCGGGAACCGGGGAGGGCTTTTGCGTTTTCCGGCCGTAGGGTGCTGGTTCGGGCGTCATTACCAATCCTCCTTTCGGGCAGGTACAGGTACAACTCGCACAGAGACTTCTCTGCGCGAGGAATCCCGAAACTACGCGCCGTCCGCCACTTACGCTTGCGGACTTGGCGCTAAGCTCCTTTCGGGACGGACCTCTATTCAAGATTTCGATTGGGATAATTACAATGGCCGCAGAGGTACTTCAATCAGGCGCATGCGGAATTTGCCATAGGGGATGGCTGTAAACAGTCATAGGGGAATCCCCGATGCGCGATCGGAGGCGGAAATTCGGCTAATACCCGCCGTTCAAGTTCACCGTCCATTCGATCGCATGCTGCACCAGTTCGCGGGCGTTGCGCAGCGAGAGCTTTTCCTTAATATGAGCCTGATAGGACTCGATGGTCTTGACGCTGAGATGCAATTCGTCGGCAATCTGCCGGGTTCCATGTCCTTCGCCAATTAGCCGAAAGACTTCCAGTTCGCGATCAGTAAGGGTCACCAGCGGAGAGGTCTTAGGCGCCGAATGGCCGTGAACGAATTGTTGCAGCATCGTATTCGTGAGCCGGTCGCTGAGATAAACGCCACCCTGCAGGATTCTGCGAATCGCCACGAGAACTTTTTCCGTTGCTTCCTGCTTCATGATATAGCCATTCGCGCCGGCACGCATCGCGCGCTCCGCGTAAATGGACTCATCGTGCATGGACAGAATCAGCACGGGCAGGCTTCCGGTTTTCATGCGGATTTCCTTGAGCACGTCGAGTCCATCCGGACCGCTGAGCGAAATATCCAACAAGACGATGTCCGGCCGGAGCGTCGCGATCGCGTGAAAGGCTGAACGGGCTCCTTCGGCTTCCCCGCAAACCGACAGGTCAGCTTCGCGGTCAATTAATAATGCTAGACCTTGCCGCACGATGGGGTGGTCGTCAATCAGCAGCACTCTGAACTTTTTCACTTGGGGAGCGATTTGAGCTTTGCTGGCCATCGTATCTGCTCCTATTCAACGCTCCGAATGGGAAAGACGCAAGTCACAGTGATTCCCCGTCCTTCATTCGGCTGCACTTTCACCGACCCGCCCACCATATCCGCCCGGTAGTTCATAATACTCAGGCCCACGCCCGGCGGGTCGGCCGGCTTTTTTGGAAAACCCTCTCCGTCGTCTCGAATGATCAGCGTTCCCGTCCCGCTTTTGCCGGATAGGCCGATCAATATATGCTGCGATTTGCCGTGGCGAATCGCGTTGGTGACTCCCTCTTGAGCAATGCGATAAAGATGTGTTGCCAGATTCGCGTCGTGTATTCGCAATGGCTTCTCGCATTCGAATGTGCAACGAATGTGAAATAGTTCCTCGACTTCGCTTGCCCATTTTTTCAGCGCGGACATTAATCCCAATGGCTCGGCGGCCACCGGGTGAAGGCCTCGCGCCAACTGGCGCGTATGGTCGATGGCTTGATTTACCATTTTCACGATCTTTGCCGCTTCCACAGCTTCCGGCAGCGACTGGTCCGAAAGTTTCTCCTCCAGCACTTTGCTCATAAACGCGATGCCCGTAAGGTGCTGGCCCAGGCCGTCGTGCAAATCTTGAGCGATGCGCCGCTGTTCCCGCGAGCTGATTTCCAGAATCGCTTCCTCGAGGCTTTTGCGTTCAGTGATATCGAATCCCACGCCGTGTATAAACCAAGGCCTCCCATCATCTCTGCGGATCATCTTGGCTTCGCACTGAAACCACAGCACCCGGCCGTCGCGCGCGATCACGCGGTACGAAGATCTCAGCGGCTTGCCCGAGAGAAACATTTCCGCCGCCTCGAGGCTCCATCTCATTTTGTCATCGGGATGAATCTGTTGATACCAGCGCACCGGATCTTCCAGCCACTCACTTTGTGAAAATCCCAAGGCCGCTTCAATTTGCGGGCTTACGTACGCTTCGCCGATACCTTTATCCAGATAGGCCATGAAGACGACGGCGGGAATCTGCTCAACAAGGGCGCGGTACCTGGCCTCCACGCTCAGCAAAGGCCCCTGGGAATTCGTTTCAGCTTCAGCCGTTAAGGCCGCGTCGAAGGTGGGATTCGAAAACACAGACGGCTGCTGCAAAAACACTTCAGCCAGTTCTTGCAAAGCCTTCTCTGCTTCGAACAACGCAGCCGCATCGCGGGGCGTGTCCGTGGGGTGCGTCGTGTCGCTTGGCCAGTTGGCCTGCTTTAGAAAATCAAGCGCCATCTTCCACCTCTTGCAACACTGGCTCGCTGCTTATGAGCTGCTCATCGTAAATGGATTGCGCGAATCCCCTGCGCGTTGCCCCCTGCGACCCACCTCATTCCTTGCGGTGGCTTCTCCAGGGAGGTTCCTTATTCAAGGACGCCTGCGTGAATCTGCGCAGCGCGTGAATCGCGCGCCCATATGTCATCACCGCGCTCGACGAAAGCAGCGATCCCGGTGGTTGATTCATGAAAGGCATGAACTTGTCCGGGAAGCCCGGCATGGTGCAGCCGATGCAGATGCCACCGACATTCGGGCATCCGCCAATTCCTCCCATCCAGCCTCGCTTTCCCACGTTGCATTGGACGACGGGTCCCCAACATCCTAGCTTCACGATGCACGAAGGCGCTCCGTAAGCATCCGCAAACTGCGCTTGCTCATAATGTCCGCCGCGGTCGCATCCTTCATGCACCGTCGCGCCGAAAAGCCAGGTGGGCCGCAAGGCGTCGTCCAGAGGAATCATCGGAGCGTGCCCGCCCGCCATGTTCAGTAAATACAGCAACACTTCCGTGAAGTTGTCTGGTTGCACGGGACATCCCGGAACGCAAACGATCGGAATATCGGTGCCCGATTTCCATTGCCATCCAAGGTAGTCCGGCAATCCCATGCAGCCGGTGGGATTGCCTTCCATCGCGTGAATCCCGCCGTAGGTCGCGCACGTGCCCGCCGCCACCACTGCCCAGGCTTTCGGCGCTAGTTGGTCAATCCAATCGCACGTCGTGATTGGCTGTCCCGTGTTCGCATCTGTCCCGAAAGTCGCCCAGTACCCTTCTTTTTTATTTTTCTCGTTCGGAATCGACCCTTCCACAATCAAAATGAAAGGCGCGAGCTTCCCTTCAGCGGCGTCACGAAAAAAACGGACGAATTCATCTCCATTCTCGAAAGCCAGAAAGGGATTGTGGAATCGGACCTTGGGAATCCAGGGAAAGGAGCCGAGAACAATATCTTCGATGCTTGGCTGGGTGGCCGCCGTTAGCGCGATGGTATCGCCGTCGCAGCCAAGCCCCGCCGTCAGCCAAAGAATGTCAATTTCAGCGATGGGCGCTGAATCCCATCGCCGAACTTCGTTCGCGGGCGCGCCAGATGTCATATTTTTGCTCGGCTCTGCCAGGAACTGTGCAAACGATCTAGTGCTGGGCTGGATAGCGAAACGAATCCTAAGGGAGCGACTCCGTGGCCGATGATAACCAATTTCACGGATTTGCGCCATGAATTGCGACGCCAGCGACTCTCAGAACGCGCACGCAGATTGAAATCAGGCAAGCAAGAAGGATCTTCATCCATTATCGCCAGCGATGGAATGACAACGCGAGATAAAATCGACGAGATCGCGATGAACTCGTGTGCTTGCGACTCTTAGCGCTGCGCAGCATCCAGCAGGAGAAGTGACATGCCGAAAAAAAGTGCCGGGCTACTGATGTTCAGGCGGCGCGACTCTGGGGTTCAGGTCTTCCTGGTTCACCCGGGAGGACCCTTTTGGAAAAAGAAGGACCAAGGCGCATGGTCGATTCCCAAGGGCGAATACCCGGAAGGCGAAGATCCTCTCGATGCGGCGAAGAGAGAATTTGAAGAGGAAACAGGAATCAAAGCGCAGGGGGACTTTATAGAGCTCGGTCAGATCAAGCAACCGGGCGGAAAAATAATTGCCGCCTGGGCCTTCAAAGGCGACTGCTCGCCCAATGCGATTCGAAGTAACTCCTTCTCGATGGAATGGCCCCCGAAGTCGGGCCGCAAACAGGAATTTCCGGAGGTCGATCGAGCGGATTGGTTCGCTTTGCCAGAGGCCCGCAAGCGCATGCTAAAGGGGCAGATTGAGTTCCTGGATCGACTTATGGCCTCGTTTCGATGAAACCCACACGAATTCCACCTAACGTAAATGTTAGACGTACCAGAACGTCGTTGAAACGAGATAAGTTCGACAATTCTGGAGCCGAGGCGCGGACTCCGAACGCCGAATTCAGTTTAGGGGCGGTGTGGATCCAAAATCGAGCATCGGCTTTGCCCTCCGAAGGCATCCGGTGTCTGCGGATGGCACCGACCGCTCAGTTGGGGTAAGGCACGCGAAGCAGGGTGCCTGACGTTGACGGCAAAACATAGCGGATGCCGGCGTAGACCATGCTGAGATGTGCATTCCTGGGATCACCCGGAGCCACAAACCAGGGAGCGCGACTCAGATAGGAATACTGCGTGTAGTACTGCAGCGCGCCGAATCTCTGGCTTTTCCAGAAAGTCAGTAGCCAATCGAACGTGATCTGCTGGATGAAGCGATTATTTGTATTGGGTGAACCGGGACCGCCAAAGCCGATGACCGTTCCTGGGTGGGTGGTGTTCGTCGTGTCGGGGAAGAAATTGCGTCCGAAGTAATCCACGCCGTAATAAACCGCGAAAGCCTCCTTTTCGCTCGCTCTCCACTCGAGACCGGCAGAACTGGCTCCAGCATGCACCATGGAAAGGCTGACGTCTGTACCAGCAGGATTAGGGCGAACCACGAGTTGCGGCCCCGTTGCCACCAAGAAGTGAGCACCACCATCACTCCAAAAAGCGTTTGCGAGGAAAACGATTTTGTTGGGCAACAATTCGTAGTTTCCGGCGATCGCACCCCCTCCGCCAAACGCGGTACGCGACCTGAACTCTGTCGATCCAGTCGGCAGCACCGAGGCGTGTGCGCCGGTAAAAAAGCCCGTAGCTTCCACATGAAAGTGCCGGCCGAGGAGAGGCGTGTCGTAGGTGGTTTTGGCGAGAATATCGGGCATAAGATTCGGCGCTCCCGCATTGGCATTGTTATCGAACTGCAAGCCAATCGAGCTGAAACTCGCCGGAAGAGCGACGTAGTTGCCGATAAATTGATTGGAGTTTTCAATTCCTACGCCCATGGCCCAATGCTCATTGACGTGGTAGGCGACTCGAAACTCGGCCGCCCGTGTGTAAGGCACTCCGACGCCGAGGTTCTGGTCTTCGTTGTAGGTGATGGCCAAATCGGCGGGTATGGGGCCGATGCCCTCGCGGTTCGGCGTCAGCCAGCTCCACGTTTGTCCTCCTAAAATCTCCAACTTGCCGCGCTTTGCGTACCCAAAGTAAAGCCGCAAACGATTCGTAAGACCGTTCACGCTTTGATACACGTTGGGAGCGCTGTTCCCGCTGAAATCGCCCTCGACGTAGCCCAGGAAGTCAGTGCCTCTGAAATGGTCCTCGATCTTGAAGTTCAGGCGCGAGAACTGCGCCGTACTGCGGAATTCAGTCACCCTTCCCTGAGGAGTATTGCTGAAAGGTATGCCGCCGAAATTGGTGGCGATGTTACTCTGCGTGTTCGTGGTTCGAAATATATTCTCGAAGTCCACGAACCCGCCCGGTGTCAATAGCGCGTCTCCAACCTTGATGGAACCCAGCGGAGATTGGCTCCCTGGTCCTTCCTGAGAAACCGGCTGATTGGCGGCATGTACGCCCTCATAACTGCTCACGGAGGAAGAAACGGTCAGCGCCGCGTTGACTACTCGCGGTGCCTCTCCCCGGCTGCCTGCGGAAGCAGGTTGTTCACCGCTCAACAGCTTCTTCAGCGCTTCGATTTCGTCCTGTTGCGAAGCCACCTGCCTCTGTGTCTGTGACAGAGCTTCGCGAAGAGCCCTCAGCTCAGCGCCTTCATCCGAGTTCTGTGACGAATCCGAATTCTGAGCGCTAGCCTGCATGCACGTAAGCCCAACCGCGGCCAACAGCAGGCAGAATGCGCCTAGCGCTCTCATATTCAGCACTCCTTCTCTTTTTGGCGTTACGACAACAATGAATCGTCCGCAATTAGCAATGACGTCTGCGTCGGCAAATGCCGGGCTCAGCTGTCACGAATACCGGTTTAGATCGACTCCAGTGACTCGCCGACGTGCCGAATATTGCCCTTAATTGTGTCGACAACTTCGTCGAGGTTTCCGGCCAGTACCATCTTCCCCAGGGCCAGCGCGAAGCCCACGGCTTGCGATTTGTCGGCATGTGAAGGTATCGAAAGAGCATTCGGATCGGTCACTACGTCAATCAGCGCGGGCCCCGGATGCTGCAGCGCCTTTTTGAGGCCCGAAGTCAAATCGGCGGGGTTTTCGATTCTTACGCCCATCATGCCGACGGCTTCGGCAAGCTTCGCGAAGTTTGGATTCTTCAGGTCTGTTTGATAGTCGGGAAATCCCCCGGTTTCCATCTCGAGTTTCACCATCCCTAGAGCGCTGTTGTCGAACACAAGCACCTTAATAGGGAGGTCGTACTGCGTCAGTGTCAGCAAATCACCCATGAGCATGGCGAAACCGCCATCTCCCGACATTGAGATGACCTGCCTTCCGGGATAGGCACATTGTGCGCCGATAGCCTGGGGGAGCGCGTTGGCCATGGAGCCGTGGTTGAACGAACCGATGATCCGCCGGTCCTTGCTCGCCTTGATATACCGTGCAGACCAGACGTTGCACATGCCCGTGTCAGCGGTAAAAATCGCGTCGGGGGCCGCAACTTCACTGAGCGCGGCTGCAACTGGCTCCGGGTGCATGGGCAAGCGCTTTCCCACGTGGTCCACGTAGACATTCATTTTTCGCAGCTTCTCTTGGTGTTTGCGGAGGACGGCGTCCAGGTATTCTCGGTCGGGCTTTGTAGCCAACATCGGCAGCAGCGCTTTTAGCGTCTCACGCACATCGCCCCAAATTCCAAGGTCGAGCTTGCTTCGCCGTCCCAAACGCTCAACCCGAATGTCGATTTGCGCGATCTTGGTCTTTGTCGGCAGGAATTTGTCGTACGGAAAATCAGTGCCCAGCAGCAGGAGAAGGTCGCATTCGTGAATCGCCTCGTAAGCCATCCCGAAACCAATCATTCCGGTCATTCCCACGTCATAAGGATTGTTGTATTCGACGAACGGCTTTCCTCGGTAGGAATGCGCAACCGGAGATTTCACTTTCTCCGCGAGAGCGACCACTTCGTCGTGAGCGTTCTCGCATCCAATGCCGCAGAAGAGCGCAACCCTCTTTGCGGAATTGATCAGATCCGCCAGCCGCGCCAGGTCCTTTTCGCCGGGACGGATGCTCGGCCGATGGGTTACCAGGGAACGCGAGGCGGCCTCGGCCGGTATTTCCTGTCCAGCCAGGTCGCCCGGCAGTACGATCACGCCTACTCCACCTTTTCCCATGGCACTCTGCATGGCGATGTGCAGAACCCGCTCAAACTGAGCCGGATTCGAGATCAGCTCGCAATAGTGGCTGCATTCCTGAAACAGATTCTGTGGATGCGTTTCCTGAAAATATCCAGTGCCGATCTCGCTGCTGGGAATATGCGATGCGATTGCAAGCACCGGAGCATTGCTGCGATGAGCGTCGAAAAGGCCGTTGATCAGGTGGAGGTTGCCAGGGCCACAGCTGCCCCCGCAGGCGGCCAGCTTGCCGGTGAGCTGCGCCTCCGCGCCGGCCGCAAACGCGCCGGCTTCTTCGTTGCGCACATGGATCCATTTAACTTTGTTGTTCAGCCGTAGTGCATCCGTCACGGGATTCAAACTGTCTCCCACGACGCCGTAAATCCTTTCCACGCCCGCTTCGGCAAGTCTGCGAATCAACTCATCAGCCAGTCGATGTGCCATCGCCTTTATCCTCCAAGAACTCGTTGTCGATACGCTGAAATCGACTCAGTCCACAGCGAAACGGTCGCAATGCGGCGGTCCCGCTATCCGTGCCTCACTTCGGTGTTGACGCCGGATGCGCCGCCCGCCCAGTTTCACGAAGAAAGCAGCTCACCGCGATCGCTGCCGCACAGCAAACGATCCAAAAAAATGCGCCCTTCTGAAAATGCAAGTGAAGATTCATCGAGGTTCCGATGCCTCTACCGATATGCTTTGCATAAACCGGGCCAAGGAATGCAGTAATCCCAAAGACGAGGAAATTAATCCCGCCAGTCGCGCTCCCTTTCACATTGTCTGGATTGACTTCTTTGATGACGCTGTAAGGAATCATCGCGGCGCCGGAGGCGACACCGAAGACGAACATCGCAACGTGCACCGGCATTGGAAGGGGTTTGAGCGCGATCTGGGCGGCAGCCAAGATCATGACCGTCGCGCTCCCGATGATCACCGGCTTTCGTCTTCCGATGCGGTCCGAAAGCCATCCCAGCAGCGGACATCCAAAAACCCAGCCAAGGGGAACCATCGAGGCGATGACTACTGCGTTGTGATAGGAAAGTTGCAGATCCTTTTGAAATGAGGCGACGCCCCAAATCATGTCTCCAATCGTGGTCGGTGCGAACAACAGCCCAGCAACGATTCCGCAGAGATACGATTGGGGATTCGAGAAAACAATCTTGTACGGCTTCAGGATCGAGCCAAAGCCTCCTTCTTGCGCGTGAGGTCCGAACTGCTCCCTGGGGGTCGCCAAGTACAAGAACGCGGCGTTCGCGAGGATGATGACTCCTAAAACGATCCAGATGGTGTGCACTTCCAGTCCGTGTTCGATCATCGGTCCGACCACGGACTGACCCGCGGAACCGCCTAGCATTCCAACGCATTGCGTGGCTCCAATTGCTGTCGCCAGGTAGCGCGCGGAGAATCCGTGCGCGGCGAGGTAAACGGCGCCCGTAAACGCGAAGGCTGAGCCTGCTCCTTGGAGCAATCGCCCGACGTCACCCGCCACTACCGAACCTCCACTGAAGAAAAGGCATCCGATACCCAAGATGGCAGCGCCTATAGGAACGGTGCGCTTGGCGCCCAAATGATCCAATGCCGCTCCGGCGACCAAGCTCATTGTGGAGTACGTGTAGTAGTAGGCCCCCAGAATCGCGCCGATACCGAGTGCCGTAGTGTGAAATGAGTTTTCCAGCTCCGGAATCATCACGGCTGGGCTGGACCTCACCGCATACTCGAGAAAATAGAAAATGACCGTGAAAGCCCAGGCCACGACAAATGCGCGCGTTTGAGCCGCGCTCTGCACCTGCGCTGCGAGACCGCGAATCGTTGGAGAGGTCTCCCGTTCAGCGGTCACACGCGAGGAATTGCCTGATCCCATAACCGTGCCCTCCTGCTTTCCGCCTCGCATAATGCTTGTAAGTGCGAGAACCGCAGCTGACGCCTATCACGACAGCGCCCTCGAATGGCAATTCGTCGGCCAATTCCCTGCTCGTTTAGCCCCGTGGAAAAAAGCGACTTATCTTCAATCATCGAGTCGTGTGGCTAGGGCAACTGCCAGCATGCTCGCAACTGTGCAAATGCTGACGTCCGCAGAGAACCGCCGCGGGTTTGCGAGGACTCAGTCATAGAATCGGAAGGACCAGACGGAAACGGTGAGCGACGTGCGGGCACTTCGTTCAGCGGTGTTTGAACTTCGTGGAGTGACGCGACGCAAGGTGGTTCGAGTAGTCAACGGACTGGAGGGAACGATGCTCAGATGGCGCCGGCAAACTAACTTGCGGCACGGGCACGATCGGTTTCCATGTGCCCGAGTTTTTCGATGATGCGGTTACTGATCTTATCCCCTCGGAGGCAGCCCACAGGCCGCAGATCGTTCTTGCCTTGAACAACCGTCAACCACGAGACGCCATGATCGAGCATCGTAGCTGATGCCACGAGAGCTGAATCGTCTAGAGCCACATAGATGGGGTCCCCGTATAGAAGGTCACCCAGCTTGCGCTTGGTGTCCTCTCCGCGCATACCATTCGAACTGACAGCGATGCGAGCGATAATGTGATACAGGTCCTCGCGATCCAGAGTCGCCCACAACTGTTGCTTTTCATCCAAGACCAAGAGATGTCCCGTCGCACTTTCAGTGAGAGCTGCGACAGCTTCCGCAAACGTGGTTTGCTTAGTGAGCAGCTTCGCCGGAGGCGGGTCCATCAGAGCCGCGATTGTCTCATCCGCCAGAAGCGGCTTGGCCAGTGGCAAATAACGCCAAAAGTCTCCCGTGTGACGTGTGACTGCCTTGACAAGCACATCGCGAAGGGGCGCAAATGAGCCCGCCATTTGCGAGAACAGCGCGCTTCCGACTTGCGCCAGACGCACAACCGTGCGAGCACGAATGTTGGTTTCGTGAGGGCGGTTGGCCAAAAGGGCCTCCTCGCCGAAAAAGTCTCCCTTACCGAGGACGGCAATCACTTTTCCATCGGGACTCTCTTCGGCGGGCCGCAGGATCTCTACTTCGCCTTCTTCGATGATGCTGAAAACCTGGGCCAATTCACCTCGGCGGTGAACGAAATCGCCGGGCCGATAATATGCGCGCGTGACTTGCTGAGTCGCGTCGGTATTGAGGAAGCTGAGATCGCGCGGAAACAGTACGTCCCACGCCCAGTCGAGGGCGACCTTGATCCTGCGGGACCATGTCGGCAGCTTGAACAGGTACACGCCCCGCCACATAACCCACGCGAGGAAACCCGAGATGCGCATACCCAGCATCTCCGCGACGGCTTGGTACCCTCCGATGGAGCAGAGCTGCCCCAAAGCTTTGAAGCGGAAGGGCTGGGTAGGCTGACCTCGCAGAATTCGGATGAGGTTGAGCGCCGCTTGACGGCCCTGGCGTTCCGCGAATTGCGCGGTTGTGGGTGACGGTTTGTTATCGAACGCGTTGACGATGAATGCACAATCTCCCATGGCCCATGCGTTCGTTTGTCCTTCAATTCGCATATCCGGCACGGTGCGGATGCGTCCTCGCTCTTTGGCCACATTGAGGCGTTCAACAATCGGAGAAATCGTGGTTCCAATCGTGCAAACCACCGTTGCTCCCGCCAGCATCCGTCCATCCTGGAGCTGGATTCCTTCATGCGTTGCCGCCACGGCGCGGGTATTCATCAACATGGTGATGCCGGCCTTCTGCATCCTCTTTTGCGCGAATGCTCGTAGCTTCGGCACTACCTCTGGCAAGATCTGGTCCTGGGAGTGCACCAGTGTCACCGTCACGTCTTCTTTGCGAAAATTCCGATAGAAACGCGTGCTGCTGCGCACGAGCTCATTGATTTCTCCGGCCACCTCTGCGCCGCTGAAGCCGGCTCCCACGATTATGAAGCTCAGATACCATCGCCGGTGGTCAAGCTCACTCGCAGCCTCGGCATTCTCCATCTGACGAACAACGTGCTGGCGAAGATCAAGGGCATCGCTCACCACCTTGAAGGGAAAAGCGTGCTCGGTCATTCCCGGGATGATTCCCAGGTTGCTTTCCGCGCCGCAAGCGATTACGACGTGGTCGTAGTGCAGACGTGCCAGCGTGCCGCTGGCCGAATCGAATTCGATCTCCGATGCGGGAAGGTCAATTCTCTGAACCCGCTCGGTGCGACACTCAACTCCGGGAAGCATTTGACGCAGAGGAGCGGCGGCCGCGTCGGCGTTAATCGAAGCTCCAGCGACATCCGCCAAGAGGGGATGAAACACCATGTGGTTTTCGCGATTGAACAGCAGAATCTCGCACTCGGAACCGCGCAGCTTGTTGCGGAGGGTTTTTGCAAACTTTACGGCTGCAAATCCTCCGCCAACAATGACGACTCTCATTTGCCTATTATGTCACTACCAGAGTGGCATAGCGCCTCGAATTGACATCGCTAAAGACAGCGGACGACCGTTCAGGCTAGGGGCTCCGTCATGCACTGCCCAAATCGTCGCAATCGAAACTTGCTACTCGGCTGGAGCGATTGCCGTAATCCATCTGTGAGCTTTTGGCGCGCCCGAGAGATTCGGGACTTGAATGCGCTCTTGTGAATACCAAGCACCTGGATCGAGTCCGCCGGGGACAGGCCGCCGAAATCGCAAAGTTGAATTGACGCTCGCAGTCCGGGCGAAAGTTGACGGACTTGCTTCTCCAACAGTCCATAGATTTCAGCGGTTGTGCAGATCTGCTCGGGGTTGGGTCGCTTGTCAACGATTCTGTGCAGCAATCGTTCTGGCTGGCCGTTCAGAATTTCGTCCAACGAAGCTTCCGGACGGCTATTTTTTCTGCGGCGGATCATGAGGGCCGAATTGATGACAATGCGAGTCAGCCAAGTAGAGAGCGAAGACCTCCCCTCAAACGATCGCAGCTTTCTGTAGGCCTTGCACAGTCCTTCTTGTACTGCATCCTCTGCATCTTCCCTGTTGCGCAAAATAGCGAATGCCGTTCGATGGAGCTTGGCGGTGTAGCAAGTGAAAATCTGCTTCTGCGCGCGCAAATCTCCACCGATCGCTTGTTGAATGAGGGACCACTCCTCAGAAATAGGCGGGGACGCGGTGTCTCTTCCAGGATTCGGCGGCGCTAAGGTCTGTGAATTCCGCCTTGTTATTATTTTTCGCCTCAGTACGTTCAGGCGGAGGTGCTGTGGCCCGGGTGCGGATCGAAGATGGGACAAAGGATTTTGCCGTGTACCCACAAAGCCCCCTTTGAGAACGGTCTACACCTGCCAGATTGCAATCGGTGTGCCGACGTCTTTCCGGACGCACTCAACTCTCGCAAATGCTTGAAAGGAAAGAGTCATGGCCGACGTCGTGGCTCGCGCGCTGAGCGCGCTCGCCTGCGGTGATGATGGCAGGCTGACGACTGTCAGCCAATTGACGCGTTCCACCGTGATCGGGGTTTGTTCGCGCGACCGGCCAGCATCGGCTGATTGCCGCGCGCGATGGCCAATCCAGGCGGTAGAGGCCTTCAGAACCAGGGACGCACGATTCCCAGCTTCTTCATGCGAAAGTAAAGCGTTGAGCGGTTGAGTCCCAGACGAGTCGCGGCACCCCTTGGACCGGAGAGCACCCATCGCGTTTCCTTCAGCACCGCGCGAATATGTTCACGTTCGACGTCCGCGATCGTGTGGGGCTTCCCACTACCGTGCCCCGGGGAGATACGCGAACGAAGATCCCCGAGCGGCACGCGCAAGACGGAACTCGGCGAGAGAATTACTGCACGCTCGATTACGTTCTCAAGTTCGCGAATGTTTCCCGGCCAGCGATATTGACTCAACGCCTCCATAGTCGCCGATGGGATGGCGTCAATCGTTTTGTTCATTCTGCGCGCCGCTTCCTGGACGAAATGCCGCACCAGGAGCGGAATGTCTTCCGGCCGCTCGCGCAACGGGGGAATGCAAATCGGGAATACGTTGAGACGATAGTAAAGATCGCTGCGAAACTGCTTTTCCAGAATCATCGCTTCCAGATCGCAATGTGTGGCAGCCACGATGCGCACGTCAACTTTCTTAGTTCGCGTGCTGCCCAACCGCTCGAATTCCTGCTCCTGTAAGACGCGCAGCAGCTTCGGTTGGAGTTCGAGGGGAATGTCGCCAATTTCATCGAGAAACAGCGAGCCTTGATCCGCCAGTTCCAGCCGGCCGACTTTCTGAGTGACAGCGCCGGTGAAGGCGCCCCGCTCGTGACCAAAAAGTTCGCTCTCGAGCAAACCGGAAGGGATGGCGGCGCAGTTGAGTTTTACGAGCGTGCGGTTACGCCGTCGGCTGCGATTGTGAATGGCGCGGGCAACAAGTTCTTTGCCGGTGCCGGTCTCTCCCAGCAGCAGCACCGTCGAATTTCCCGTGGCCACCGTGTCAACGAGCCGCAGCACGTTGCGCAAGACGGCGCTCTGCCCCACGATTCCCTCGAACGCCGTCTCTTCGGGAAGGGCCTCGTCTAACAGTGCTATGTTCATGGTGATCAGTGGACCGGTCGCAGGCTGCGAGTCCCGGTTATGCGAATCTATAAATGTAATTGCATTTGCGTTCATCAGAGTGCTCCAGTCAAGTTAAGCGATAGGGCCGCGTGCCGTAGATTTAATCCTCAGTGCTTGCGCCTGGTTCGGCCGCTTTCCCTTTGAATCCACTCACGGATATAGGGCGGACAATTTTCGAGCTCGATGCTGTCGGCTTCGCAGCGCGCCAGAAATTTAACCGCCTCCCGATCGACGAGCGTTACATCCTTCAAATCCAGAGCTAAGTGGCGATTGACTGTTTCCAGAGTCAATAGTCGCCGCAACTCCGCCACGTCTTCCACCTCGATTCTCCCGCTCAAAGTGAAGACGATTTTCGCGTTCGCTGATCTCTGGATTTTCAGCATCAGCTTCAAGAGTGCAACCAGGAAGCCATTCGTAATCGCCTGATAAGAAACAGCTTCGCGCAGCACGCGTTCGCGAATCTCGCGATTTCGCTAATTTTTTCGCGAGCGACCCGAAGGTTATCAGACGAAACGGAGACTTCCGTAACTATGTTGGTAGTTGTTCTGCCGAGGAGACCAAACTTGGAACGTTCCGTTAGGTAGCGCTAACAGCTGCTAGTTGTTCTTAGAAGCGTAGTTTTTGAAGCGAAATTTATCGATCTTTAGTGAGCGGATTTTGGACTCCAGTGTAGACGCGGGCAGGCCCAGCAACATCGCCGCGCCCAAAGCGCCGGACACCCTGCCGCGAGTCTTGGCCAAAGCAGCTTCGATGATTTCCGCCTCTTGAGCCGCAGACTTCTTGGCGAGTGGCTGACTCGACTGCTGAGCGCGGAAAGATTCAAGAGAGAGCCAGCTTTCATCCACTGAGAAGGTTTCCGAATCGCAAACGATGACGGATCGTTCGACGATGTTCTGCAATTCACGAATGTTGCCTGGCCAGGAGTAGGAGCGGAGCAGTTCCAGGGATTTCTTCTCGATCGTCCGTATCTTCTTCCCGGCTTTGCGTGCGTAGCGGTGAATGAAGTACTCGACCAGCATGGGAATATCCTCTTTTCGATCGCGGAGAGGAGGTATTTCGATCGGAAATACGTTGAGGCGGTAGAAGAGATCTTTCCGAAAAGCGCCAGTGGCGATGGCGGCCTCCAGATCACGATTGGTCGCGGCTATGACGCGCACATCAGCGCGAATGACTTGGTTGGCGCCCACGCGTTCGAATTCCCTCTCTTGTAAAACGCGCAGCAGGGCGATCTGAGTTTCCATGGGGAGCTCACCGACTTCATCCAGAAAGATCGTGCCTCCTTCCGCAAGTTCAAACCGCCCCAACCGCCGCTGCAGTGCTCCGGTGAAAGCCCCCTTCTCGTGACCGAACAGCTCCGGTCCTATCAATGCCGGAGGAATCGCAGCACAATTCACGCTTACGAAGGCTCGTGACGATCGCGAAGATCTCTTATAAACAGCACGGGCGATCAATTCTTTGCCCGTGCCGGTCTCACCGGCGAGGAGTACGGTCGAGTCCGTGGGCCCGACCTTAGATACGCGGGAAAGCACCGCTCGCAAAGCGGGAGATGAGCCCACAATTTCCTCGAACATCGATGCGCTATCGATTTCTTCGCGCAGCGCAACATTCTCGCGTTGCAGCCTCTGTTCAGCCTGCTTCCGTTCTTCGATATCGGTTCCGCTCACATACCAACGCGTAATCTGTCCCTCTTCGTCGTGCAATGGGTTGTAACGGGCCAAAAACCAGCGGTAACTTCCATCGCTTTTGCGCAGCCGCATCTCCAACTCGAAAGCAGAGCCCTTGGAGACAGCACGAGCAGACTCGCCGGTGACCCGCTCCCAGTCGTCGGGATGAACATACTCCTTGTGGTAGCTCGGAACCGCACTCTTAAATCTCTGCCTCCATTCCTCAAGAGTAAGACCGAGGTAATCGAGCAGGATGCGGTTAGCGTAAAGACGTTCGCTATCCGGTCCGAATACGGCAACAAGTTGGGGCGCCAGATCCAGGATCTGCCGCAGCCCTACCTCTTGTTCGCGGATTTTGTCTTCTGCCCGCTTGCGATCTTCAATGTCCGTTAAAACGCCATACCATTTGAGGATGTTGCCAGCTTCATCTCGCAGGGGGACGCCGCGCTGCAGATGCCAGCGATATTGCCCATCCGCGCGTCGGAAACGCACCTCATCCTCACAAGGCTCGCCGCTGGCAACGCACGCGAGCCACTTAGCCTTGTGTCGCTCAAGATCACTGGGGTGAAATCCGGCCTCCCAACCTGATCCGGCGATTTGCTCTCGCGTCATCCCGCAGTACTCTACGGATCGACGGTTGGCGTAAGAATTCGAGCCGTCCGGTAGCGCGCTCCAAACTACCGCTGGAATAGTGTCAATCACCTCGCGAAGCTCGGCTTCTTGCTCTCTGATCACCGCTTCTGCGCGCCGTTGCTCACTGACATCGGTCACCGCCCCGACCAACTCGACGTTGCCGGATAAATCGCGCAGAGCTTGGGCTCGCACATGGACGTGCTTCATTTCTCCGTTCTGCATAACCAGGCGATACTCGTGTTCGAAATCTCTGCCGCTCTTAGATACATTCTCGATGACCTGTTGTACCAGCGCCCTATCCTGCGGATGTGTGCGCTGCAACACCATGCTCAGGGTTGGTTTCTCGGCAGGGTCGTATTCGAAAATCCTATAGGTTTCGTCGGACCAAGCTATTTCTCCGGTATCGGGTTTCCACCCGAAGCTGCCCGTGTGGCTGAGCCTTTGAGCTTCGGCAAGATAAGCTTCGCTCCGCCGGATCGCTTCTTCCGCAAGTTTGCGTTCTGTGACGTCCATTATCGCGCCGACAATTTCTTCGTTGCCCGACTTATCCCTAACGTAATGCGTAAGATCATGAATATGCTTTATCGCACCATCAGGCATAATCAACCGGTGCTCGAAATTAAAGTCACTTCCACCCTGAGCCGCACGCTCAAGGGCGTCTTTGAGAATACCCACATCGTCAGGATGAGATCGCTGCAGTATCAAATCGGGCGTCGGTTCCGTCCCGGGTGGGTACCCGTAAATCCGAGCCGCTTCCTCCGACCAAAATATCCGCTTCGTACTTCCTTCCATTCCGACACTGCCGGTGCGACTGAGTCTCTGCGCATCTGCTAGATGCGCCTTGCTCCGCCGAAGTTCGACTTCTGCCGTTTTGCGCTCGTCAATATCCATACTGGATCCGTACCACTTGACGATGTTGCCGCGTTCAGACCGAAGAGCTACCTTGCGATGGAACATCCAGCGGTATTCTCCATTGGCTCTGCGGACGCGCGTTTCGTATTCGAAGATTTTTCCGGTCGCAAGACACGCTCGCCACCTGGCCACAATTCCATCCAGTTCTTCAGGGTGAATGAAAGCGGTCCAATTCCAACCGGAGACTTTGTCCAAAGTCACGCCGAGGTATTCCAGCCAAGGCTTATTGAAGTAATCCAGGTAGCCGTCAGGCCTGGCGGTGTGTATCAGCGCGGGAATGGAATCGATGAGAAGCTGAATATTCAACGGTTCGGATTCTGGTCTCGAGGAGGCCATCGCGGGCATTATATTCTTTTTAGTTTTTTTCGCATCCTGCATCGCATCTTCGTCCATACGACGCGAGGGCACTGCCGTGTGGTGCGGCGCGGCACTGTCGATATCTGCGCAGTCGAGAACATGTTGACACTCGCTCGCGGGCTCTGTATACCCTCAGGCTTACAAAGCTCAACCTTTTCAGGCAGATCCCTACGCGGGAAACTTGGGGGCACGAATTGCTTCTAATCCGACCCCTAGCTAAATAGAGGAGGCCACCAAATTATGGCGTCCGCCAGTACGCCGGCTCCCGCTCACACAGCGGCGCCCGAGCACACTACGGCACCACCGCAGCCAAAATGGCGGAAGTTCCTAGTCCCCGCATTGGTCGTGCTGCTGGCCGTGGCCGTTGTGATCACGATCACCAGGAACTGGAATTCGTGGGAAGGCGGCCGCATCGAACAGGTTACGGACGACGCTTACGTTCGAGGAGACCTCACCCCGCTGAGCACGAAAGTCCCGGGCGTCGTTCGCGACGTAAAGGTCTCCGATTACCAGCAAGTGCGCAAGGGAGACCTGCTCGTCGCACTGGAAGATGACGATTACCAGGCGCAGGTAGCCCAGGCAAGCGCTGCGGTAGAAGCTGCGAAAGCCGCGATCGAAAACAATCGGCGCCAACGTGAACTGCAAGACACGCGTATCGATCGGGCCCTCGCCGGAATCGACCAGGCGAAATCCCAGATCGCCGCAGCGGAGGCCGGCAAACAAGCCGTGCAAGCCGATGTGGTGCGCACGCAGGACGAACGCACGCGCCAAGAAGGGCTCTTTGAATCTCATTCGACCACGCAGCAAAAAGTCGAGCAGGCCGTCGCGGACCAGCAGCGCTTCGCAGCTCAACTCGCAAGCCGCGACGCGGATTTAGCGCAAGCAAAGACGTTGTTGCGCAGCAACGAACTAGCGGCGGAGGCTGAACGACGCGGCAAAAATGTCTTGGAATCGCAAGACGCGCAGCTCGTCGCAGACCTTCACGCAAAGCAGGCAGCGCTCGCCGTCGCGCAAGTGAATCTCGGCTACACAAAGATCAGCGCACCCGACGACGGTACCGTGGGTGAAAGGCAGGTGCGGCCCGGACAGTTGGTGTCTCCCGGAACTCAGGCAATCGCCTTCGTCAGCAAAATCAAATGGGTTCTGGCGAATTACCGCGAGACACAGCTCACGAACGTAAAAGTCGGCGACCCGGCGGAGCTTCGCATAGACCAATATCCGGGACGCGTGTTTCAGGGCAAGATAGTCGAAATCGCGCCCGCGAGCGGTTCGCAATTTGCGCTGCTTCCGCCCGACAATTCCACCGGTAATTTCACGAAGGTGGTACAGAGAATTCCCGTGAAGATCGCCTTCGACGATCCGAACACTGCGACTATCTTGCGTCCGGGCCTCTCCGTCATCGCCACCGTACGCACCAGGCGCTGATTGGAGCAAATGATGGCTGTCTCAAGCAGTGCTTTACGTTTACCTCCACCAGCGCAAATCGCGAAGAGCCTCGCCGGGGTCGCGCCGTCCGAGCTGTCGAAGAGCCCGTTGCTGGGAATCTTGGGCGTCATCATGGGCGCTGGGATTGTGACTCTTACCGGTCGAATGATCACGCTGGGACTCGCCGATCTCAAAGGCCATCTTGGTTTTAGCTTCGACGACGGCGCATGGGTCAGCAGCTCCTACAACATCGCCTTGATGTTCATCGGGCCTTTTACCGTGTATCTGGGCGCTTTGATGGGACCGCGGCGAATCCTATTTCTCGCTGCCACGGCGTTTACCGTGGTCTGCGCCTTCCTTCCGCTCGTGCACAGCTACACGCTGCTCATTACAGGTCTCGTATTGGCCGGGTTGGCCTCCGGGACGTTCTACCCGCTTACGCTCACCTTTGCGCTGCGAAATATTCCTCTGCGGTTCCTGCCCTTCACGGTCGCGTTATACGCGACCTTCGTGGATGGAGCTGTGAACATCGCCCCATCACTTTACGGCTGGTACAGAGACCATCTCTCGTGGCACTGGATGTTCTGGAATTCCGCCGTGATCACGCCACTCATGGCGCTCTGTATCTATTACGGGATACCTGCTTCTCCTGCCCCCCCAAAGTCCAACACAGCGCCGAGTTTCGCAGCTTTTCTGTACGGCAGCACCGGATTCGCAATGTTGTATGCCGCCGTCGACCAAGGCGAAAGGCTCGACTGGTGGCGCTCGGGGTTGTTTAACGCGTTGTTCTTTGGGGGCTCATTCCTCCTGTTAGCGGCCACAGTACGGCGCCTGCAGGGCCCGAATCCCTTGGTTGACATGCCCTATATTCGCCAGTGGAATACGCAGCTGCTGGGCATTCAGCTGTTTTTGTTTCGCTTTTGTCTGGTGACAACCATCATCCTGATCCCGCAGTCGCTGGCAATACACGGATTCGAAGCCGATCAGATTGGGCCCGCAGTGATTTGGAGTGCAATTCCCCTGCTTCTCTTGGCGTTTTTGGCCGGGCTTCTCTTACTGGTGGGTTTTGATTCGCGCCTGCTCATGGCTTGCGGTTTTGTGTTCATGGCTTTTGCGTCGTATCTGAATGCAGAACTCACCAGCGCGTGGTCGGCATCGAACTATTTCCGCACCGAATTGCTCATGGGCCTCGGACAGTCGTTCGCGTTTATCGGCTTGGTTGCAACGATCATCCTACAGGGGATTTTTTCGGGAGGATTATCGAAGCCGCAATGGATTTTGACGTTTTCTGCATTCTTTCATACCGTCCGACTGTTTGGCGGAGAACTCGGCGCAGTGTACATGGGCCACTTCATCGCGCAGCGAGAGAAGTTACATTCAAACCTGCTCGGCCTCCACGTGCAGGCCGGGAACTGGATCACGGATGCCAATGCTCACGCGCTCACGGCGGGAGTCTTTTCGAAATCCTCAGGACTGCCTGCCGCTACGGAACGGGCGATCGGACTCATAAGCGGCCGGGTTCGTCTTCAGGCGTACACGTTGTCCATTATCGATGGCTTCTATTTGGTTGCCTGGGCCTGCGTTATTGCCCTCCTGCTTGTGGCCTTGTTGCGCGAGTCGCCGCTGAATTACGGTGACCTAAGCGCCATTCAACAGCGATCGCCCGCGGCACAGGAGGCAAAGGCATGAACGCGCGTATCGGGGTTCTGATCGCTGGTCTGTCGTTGTCTGGCGCCTTGATTCCTACGGCGGCGCAGGAGGCGGCAACTCCTCGCCACATTACACTTCGGGAGGCGGTACAGCTGGCGCTCAAGCACAATCACTATGTGCGCATCGCTCAGTTCCAGGTTGAGGCGAAACAACACGCCAAGGATGTGGCCAAGAGCGCATATTTCCCCTCCATAAAGAACGAGAGCCGTTTGTTCGAAGTGACGGATACACAGTTCATTCAAATTCCCGCAGGCAGCCTCGGCACTGTAGGAGGCACCCCACTCCCGGAGCGTTCGGATATTCTGAATCAAGGTGGAAAAACGTTCATAACCAGCGGTACAACGCTGGCGGAACCGCTCACGCAGTTGTTCACACGCGTGAAACCAACGAACGACATGGCTCGTGCGGATTTGAACGCCACTCGCGCGAATTCGCAGGAGACAGAGAACGAAGTCGCGTTGAAGGTTCACGAGCTTTACTATCGTGTTTTGATCGCGCAGTTGCACCGCAACGCAACCGAGGCCAAAATCAAGGCGGCGCAAGACCTGCAGAGCGAGCGTGTGCAAGAGGTGAAGTATGGCAGCACGCTAGATGAGAACCTGGTCGAAAGCCGCGCACAATCTCTACAAGCAAAACAGGAACTACTAACCACCGAATTGCAGCTTTCGGACCTGACATTGCAATTGGACGATCTTATCGGACTGCCGCTCACCACGGAGCTCGCGCTCGACGCAAGCGTTCCGGCGGTTCAGGATACCTGCGAGCGAGAACAGTGTATAAAGACGGCTCTGAAATCGCATCCAGAAATCATCGCGGCGCGCGAGGAAGTGCGGAAGGCCGCAGCCGGCGCACAACTGAGTAAAGCTGACTATGTGCCGGACGTCTCAGCCTTCGCGCGCTACAGTTACCAGGATAATCTTCCATTTCTGGCGCGCAACTTTGGAAGTTTTGGCGTTCAGTTTGAATACGATATTTTCGATGGCGGACGAAGACGCGCGGCCGTGCGCGAGAGCAACGTTGTGCTGGCCGAGGCGAAAGAAAACCTGGAACGTATCAGCGACGAGGTTCAGGTCCGCGTGCAAGTTGCGTACAACAAACTGCACCGTACTCAGGAGATGGTAAGCGTTTCCGAAGAGCTGCTCGCCCTGCGCACTGAATCAACTCGTGTCACCGCGCAACAGCTCCAGCAAGGCGAGGCGCTCAGCTCGCAGGCCGATAGTGCTGTCGCTCAGGAACTCGACGCCCAGACGCAGCTTCTTCAGTCGCAACTCGACTACGTTCAGGCGCGCGACGAACTGAGCCAGGCGATGGGATTCACGCCCGAATAGTTGCTGAGCCATCCGACGGGATGGGCATTTTTGCCGCCCGTTTGGCAGCTCTTGGGAGGTCTCATTGACGCGACAGTTGCCAGTATGCCGACATCCGGTTCACTGATGCCCGCGATGCAGTTTGAAATGAAGTGAGTTAGAAAATCTGGAGCCGAGGCCCGGACTAGAACCGGGGACCTGCCGATTATAGTAGTGGCATTGCAATGTACCTAAACTAATGAGTTTTCCAGAGTTTCATGTGGGCAATAATCCGCAGATTTAGGCGTAGTTGTTACGTCAGATGTTACGAAGATTCGTTCCATTGCTCGAATCGCGTTGAAGGCTATTCTCAGTCATCAGATTCAACCGCCTGCTGCTACGGTCCTTTCCACCTGGTCCAAAGGCTCCGAGAACCTTTATGACCACTGCCGCTAGGGTTTTTGCGAGTGGGTAGAGTCGTCCATTACGAGCAATTGCTTCTCGCAAGTCCACTCGAAACTTTTCTCGGCGGCTAAATCGCAACCACGATTGCGAAACACTAGAAGCTATTGCACAACCCTCCGTTAGACAATCATGAAGCAAGCGATATGGAAAAAGGCTCGATAGATGGTAAGCAGGCGATCGTAGCGAACCACCAGACGGCGGAAATTCCCCAACCAGGCCGTGTTCCGGTTTGGCTAAAAGCAATTTGCATCTTCCGACTTGGGAGTGTCCGACGGTATATGACATCAATCAGGACTTGGGTATTCGACCGAACTTCGCGGCGCGCTATTTCCGCTCATTTCGTCCAGGATTTTTTTAACTTCGTTCAGTTCCGCGAGTTTGCGGCTCCGGAGCCAAGCCACCCTGTACCATAGCACCGCCGCCTGCATCAGCACGCAGGCAACCAGCAACGCAACCCAGGCCTTAGGATGAGCCCCCTCAGTAAAGCCGCTATCGCCACCTGCATCTCGCTCCGTTCTTCATGATGATCT
>Ga0210396_10000222_pt1 | contig 87318 bp, 75 predicted proteins | sample IncBWH17OmetaG_FD_155466 | JGI IMG/M metagenome (GOLD analysis project Ga0210396, IMG submission 155466) | Forest soil microbial communities from Barre Woods Harvard Forest LTER site, Petersham, Massachusetts, United States - Inc-BW-H-17-O ... | reverse complement strand
GAGGTGGTGGGGGTTTTGGGGAAGCAGTGGTGGCTGGGCGGCGGAGCGTAGTGGATGTGCAGGTGTTGGAGGTGGGTGTGATGTCGCTGGTGGTGGGAGGGCGGCAGTATCGGTGCGTTTTGGATGGGGATGGGGTGGTGATTGGTGGGCAGCGGTATGGGTTTGAGGTGGACGATCCGCGGTCGTTACAAGGGCGGAGGGGTGGTGGGGGTGGGGTGGGTGGGCCGCGGCCGGTGAAGGCTCCCATGCCGGGACGTGTGGTGCGCGTGCTGGTAAATGATGGACAGGATGTGGTGGAAGGTGAGGCAATCGTGGTTATCGAAGCGATGAAGATGCAGAATGAGCTTCGGTCGCCGAAGGGTGGGCGGGTGGTGCGGGTGGCTGTGGGGGTGGGGGATGCGGTTGGGGCGGGGGATGTTCTGGCGGTTGTGGAGTAGAGACCTAACGCCGATTTACACCGATGTCACCGATGCAAAAAAGGCAAAAGCAGGTGATGAGCGGGAGCCGTTGTCTGCATCTCGAATTGGGTTGCTTCAGGAGGCTCGCTGAGCTTTGAAGCGGCGGGCCTTCATGCGGTTGCCGCAGACCTTCATGTCGCACCAGCGTTTGGTGTGGTTTTTACTGGTGTCGAGGAAGAGCCACTGGCATTCGGGGTTGTCACAGGAGCGCACGGTGGAAAGAGTGTCCGAGGTAAGAAGGTCGGAGGCGCTTAAGGTGAGAAGCCAAAGGGGAAGTTCTGGAGCGTCCTTGGCGCCGGCCAAACTCCACTCGAAGGATGAATCTTTCCGATGGAGCGTTTGCTTGAGGCGGGCGGTTTGAAAGTGGCGTTCCAGTACTTTGAGTTGCGATTCCGGAACGGGACGGTTGTTTAGGGTGGAGTAGAGGGTGCTGGCGAGGGTTTCGCGGAGCTCTTTAGCTGATTCCAGGGTGTTTGCGGCTTTGCGAGGGGTTATGGTGCGGATGAGGTGCTGGGCCTGTTTGGAGGGCAGGAGGTTGGATTGGGTGGTGAAGTGGACCAGATCCGTGTAAGTGTTGAGAAGTTCTTCAGGGCCGCTCTGCCGGAAACGCCAGTCGAGAGTATTGATGAAGTCGAGCGTCGGATGGGCGGCTACAAGCTGAAAGTTCGGTGGTGGAGTGATTTCGGTGATCTTCATGGCTGGCTCTTTGTAAACTATTTTTTGTGGCTAACCTTCTAAAATCCATTTACAGGTTACCTGGCATCCTATAGGTTAGTAACTATCTATGACTTCTACAACAGTTAGTAGACGATCGGCAAGCTCGACGCTAAGAGGATTCGATATCCGGGTCATTCTGGCGTTCTTTGCGATTTATGTCCTGTGGGGGACTACGTTTCTTGCTATCCGAATCGCGGTGCAGGAAGTTCCGCCACTGTTTGCCGCTGGATGCCGGTTCTTTGTAGCTGGTGTGGTGCTTTACGGATTTATGCGGGTGAAAGGGCAGCCTCGGCCACAGGCGAAGCAATGGCGCAGCCTTGCATTGATTGGGTTGCTGATGTTCGTGGCGGAGTATGGGCCGTTGTTCTGGGCGGAGAAGTATGTGCCGTCGGGGGTGACATCGGTGCTGGCGGCGTCGGTCCCGCTTATTACGATTGTGCTGGAGATTCTTGTGTTTCGGCAGCAGCGATTTCGCTGGAGTTTGCTGGGCGCTGCTCTGCTGGGTTTTGCCGGCATTGCGGTGTTGCTGCTTCCGAGCGGCGAGAGACACTTCGGGATATTCCCTTGCATTGCGATTCTTATGGGGACGATTGGATGGTCGCTGGGTTCGGTGCTGAATCGTTCGTTGGAGCTGCCGGAGTCGAGGCCGTTGACTTCGGGTGCGGCGATGATGCTGGGCGGGGCTGGTCTTCTGCTGTTGTCAGCGATGTTCGGCGAGATGCATCCTCTGCCGCATGTTTCGCTTCGGGCCGGGCTGGCGATTCTCTATTTGATCGTCTTCGGCTCGCTTTTGGGTTTTACGGCTTTTGTGTATCTGCTTGGGAGGATGCCAGCTACGCGGGTTGCTAGCTATGCTTATGTGAATCCGATTGTGGCTGTGGCGCTGGGGTATTTTGTCGCGGGAGAGGTGATCACGGTGCGAATGCTGATTGGGGCGGCGATCGTAATTGTTAGCGTGTTTTTGATTTTGCGGAAGGACAAGGCGGCTTAGCGCAAAGTTGAGACTAAGGATCGCAAAGACAACTGCACAGACAACTGCAGAGGCACCCCACCCTTTCGCAAAGCCGCGAAAGGATGGGGCACCCGCTCCGGCCTTAGACTAGCGTTCCGTCTTTTTCTTCCCTTGACATTCGACAGGTAAAGGTATATTTCTGTTGTCGAATGTCGAGGGAACAATGGCGCCGAACACAGATCTTTTGCAGGGAACGCTCGACTTGCTGGTTTTGAAGACGCTTGCGCTGGAGCCAATGCATGGCTGGGGGATTGCGCTGCGGATTCAACAGGTGTCGAAGGAGGCGCTGCAGATTGGGCAGGGATCGCTGTATCCCGCGCTGCATCGGCTGGAGTACAAGGGGTGGATTGCGGCCGATTGGGGGCCTTCGGAGAATAATCGCAGGGCGAAGTTCTACTCGCTGACACGCACGGGCAAGAAACAGTTGGAGGCAGAGTTGGAGAACTGGGAACGTCTGACGACCGCGATTGCTCTGGTGCTCAAAGGGATCTAGGAGGGTGGGCATGTTCAAGGGGTGGCTGATGCGTCTTCGTTTTCTGGTGGCTCGTAAAGGCCATGCAGAGGTGGATGAAGAGCTGGCGTTTCATCTGGAGCAGCAGACGGAGGCGAACGTTGCTGCGGGCATGACGCGGGTGGAGGCTCGGCGGCGGGCGGTGATTGCGTTTGGAGGTGTGGAGCGGGCGAGAGAAGAGTGTCGGGAGGAGCGGCCGGGTTTCTGGATGGAGACGCTGGTGCAGGATGTTCGGTATAGCGTTCGTGGGTTTCGACGTAATCCGGTGTTTACGCTGACGATTGTGGTGACGCTGATGCTGGGGATTGGGGCGACGACTGCGGTGTTTAGTGTGGTGGATCGGATACTGTTTCGCAGTCTGCCGTATGCCCATGCGGACAGGATTGTGTCGGTGGGGTTGGTGCAGTCGCTGGAGACGCAGGAGTTTATGCTGGGCTATTTCTACTACGATTGGCAGCGCAATCAGAAGCCCTTTGAGACGCTCACCTCCGAGAATGCTGTGACAGGCGAATGTGATCTGACAGAGAGAAACCCGGTGCAACTCAGTTGCTCATCGGTGGAAGGTAATTTCTTGCCCACACTTGGCATCTCGCCTGTCCTGGGGCGCAACTTTCTGCCGGAAGAAGATGAGCCCAACGGGCCAAGGGTAGCTCTTATTTCGTATGGCTTGTGGCTCAATCACTACAGCCTGGACCGTAGCATCTTGAATAAGACGATCGACATCGATGGCAATCCGGTTCGCGTGATCGGCATATTGCCCAAAGACTTCGAGATGCCCAGACTTCAAGCAGCAGATGTGCTGTTTCCAAGGACTGTAGATGAGGCAACCGACCGCAAGTCGAATGGTGGGCTTGGAGGCCCAAGACGAGCCTTCGCCAGACTCAAACCCGGAGTGAGCGTTGAGCAGGCCGAGGCGGAGTTGCAGCCGCTCTTTCAGCAAGCTTTGAAGCAGATCCCGTCAGATTTTCGCTACGACTTCCATCTCAAAGTTCGTTCCCTCCGCGACCGTCAGATGCAGGATGTGCACCTAATCGCCTGGGTTCTTCTCGGAGCTGTTTTCGCGGTACTGCTCATTGCCTGCGCCAACGTAGCAAGCCTCTTGATGGCGCGCGGCGCGATGCGACAACGCGAGCTCGCAGTCCGCTCTGCTCTTGGGGCCAGTCGCGCCAGGCTAGCCCGCCAGGCGTTGACTGAATCTCTTCTGCTATCACTCGCCGGAGCAATAACAGGAGGCGTCCTCGCCGAAGGGCTATTGCGCCTCTTCCTCGCCATCGCCCCGGCAAGCATTCCGTACCTCAACAAGACGCAGCTGGATCTCCGGATCATCTGTTTCACCGCCGTTCTTTCGATTCTCTGCGGCGCAATCTTCGGTCTTGGGCCAGCGCTACAAAAACCAGGCGGCGGAGCGCTGAGCGGACGCTCTCTCAAGTCTTTCTCCCATGCCACTGTACGTCAGTGGCTGGTCGTCTTGCAGATCGCAACAAGCATGGTCTTACTGGCCGGCGCGATGCTGTTGCTGCGCAGCTTTCGCAATCTCGAAAACCAGAATCTCGGCATGCGCGCCGACAACACCCTCACCGCCAGCATCACGTTGGGACAACACACCTATCCGACGCCCGCAAGTCAGCTCAACTTCTTTCAACGACTGACCACAGGACTTCGGTTTGCCCCCGGCATCACTCTTGTTTCGGTCAGCGACTCCCTTCCGCCCGCCGCCGGTCGTTCCAGCGGTCGCCTTGATGAGATCGTCGTGGCCGGAAGGTCGCCTTCTGACGCAGGCATTACCGGAGTTGTCGCCTCGCGTCGGGTGTCGCCTGAATACTTCGACGCGTTGGGGATCCCCATCGTTCAGGGCGAAGGCTTCAGGGAGGAAGATATGACCGCAAGCCAACACCCCATTGTTCTTAGCAAACGCCTCGCATCCCTTGTCTTTCCAAACGAAAACCCGATCGGCCAGCGTATTCGATTCGATAAGGTGGCCGCCTCCGAGCCCTGGAGCACCGTTGTCGGAGTCGCCGCAGACGTAAAAAACAGCGGCCTCACCAAGGAGGAGGTACCGGAGTTCTACCGGCTCCGACGAAATCTTCCGAGCGACTGGGGCTGGCCCCGAACGTCCGTGATAGTAGTCCGCAGCTCGCTCTCTGCGGACCAGACCTCCCGCTGGATCCGCTCGCAAGTTGCCACACTGGACCCGACCTTGCCGGTTGACATCGAGACGTTGCAAATGAAAGTGAGCAAGCTGGCGGATCAGCCTCGGTTTCAAACCCTGTTAGTTGGGTTCTTTGCCTTGATTGGGTTGGTACTGGCGGTGATTGGACTGTATGGGGTGATCTCGTTTCTGGTAACGCAGCGGACGCAGGAGATTGGCGTACGGATGGCTCTGGGTGCGAGTAGAGGCGACATTTTGCGGCTGGTGATGGGTAGGAGTTTACGGCTGATTGCAGGTGGAACGATAGCGGGTTTGGTTGCTGCATTGGCGGCTTCGCGTGTGCTGTCGAGTCTGCTGTTTAGTGTTGGGCCGCGTGATCCGTTTAGCTATGGCTTCGTGGTGGTGCTGTTGGTTTGTGTGGGCTTGGTGGCTTCGTTGATTCCGGCGAGGTCGGCGACGAGGGTGGATCCGGCTGTCGCTCTGCGGAGCGAGTAGCGATGCTGTAGTTTGTCTCTGGGACAGCCATCTCGCGTTTCCACTCGATCAGAGCGCCCGATAAGAGGGGAGCGCTCGGGTGACTCGATCAAATCGTAGATTCGGTCAAAGGTCAAAAAGGATGCCCTCGCTTACGCAAGGGCATCTTCTCCATTTAGACCGCGCAAAATAACTCCCTCTTTTCGACAGCAGAGCAGGTCTTGCCTTAGGAGGCCTTTGCCCTTGAGGCTGCTGCTTTGGCTTTGAGTACTGCGGCCTTTGCCTGGGCCCGCGCTTTAGCTGCCTCACCTCTGTCTTTGATCTTCTGCAGCTGGGTTTGTATCTTGCCATCGAGCTGGTTGATCTTTTCCTGGAGCTTCGCTTTGCGGTCGGCCTTTGCCTGGGCGTGCTCGGCCTTCATTTGGGCGAGATCGGCCTTCATGGCGGCGACGTTCTCTTCCTGGATTTGGTTCTGTACGTCCGAAAGAGCGCGCCGGTAGACGGTCCCACCGATTGCTTCCATTCGGGTGTCCACTGGTGTAACCCAGTCTTCTTCGATTTCAGCGACCAGAGCGACTTTGTTTGGCTTTAGCACCTTGGTGACGTCGTCGATGAAGTCCTCGCCGATGCCGAGGTTTGCGAAGTCCATGCCGGCGCCGGCGCCCATGCCAACAGCAGCGCCAGCGAGCATTCCTGCAGGACCTGCCAACAGACCGATGAGGCTGCCGAAGGAGGTGCCAACCAGCGTGCCGAGTGGTCCGGCGGTATCTCCTTGTTTTATCGTTGCGGTGCCATCTGCCTGTTTGGCTAGCACAGCATAGGCGTATAGTCCGATGCTGCCCTCGCCGGCCAAATGCTGAAGTGCCTTCTGTCCTTCATACGCTTTGCTCTCGTTGTCAAAAACTACTACTAGCATTCGATCCATAGGTCATCTCCTGTGTTCCGCTGGGGGATATTGTGGGCCGAACCATGTTGTCGACAAGGCGGATTTGCGCATCCTGCGCAAGGTGAAAATCGGTGTTCTGAAGGAATTCGTCTTAGCCAAAAAGAGGGGTGGCTCGAGGGGGTGAAGAAGTGATTCCGGAGATTGTCGAAATCAACTAATACCGCTCTGCGGGAACCCGGTGCGGCGGATTATAGACCCTGGCGTCAATTTCCGGCACGCGGAGTTTCCACAGGGTCTGCGGAACATTACACCTCCTTCAACTCACCGTGGTTCGGGCACTGAGCCGAAGTTATTGTGATTTTGTGTTCGGGTGTGCGGTGGGGACGGGCTACAATCCTGCAACGAATTTTTTCGAATAAATCAGCGAGGGAACGACGAATGAGCGATGACGTTGCTGTGAGCGGTGGTTTGAGTCAGGTGGAGCGTGTGGTGGATACGTTTATCGCTCCTTCGAAGACCTTTACGGATATTCTGCGGAACACGAGCTGGTGGCTTCCGTTTCTGCTGCTGGTCGCGACGTCGCTGGTCACAACTGTTGTTGTGGAGAAGCAGGTCGGATGGGTGCGCGTGGCGGAGAATCAGATTCGTCAGAATCCTAAGCAGGAAGCGAAGATGGCGGATTTGACGGATGCTCAGAGGGCCGCCCAGATGCGCGTGACCGCGGTGGTCTATCGGTATATAAGCTATGGGTCGTTTGTGTTCATCCTGGTCTTTGTGTCGATGTTTGCGCTGATTTATTGGGCGAGTTTTAATTTTGGCCTGGGAGCGAGAACGACGTTCGGCCAGATGTTCGCAGTGTGTATGTATGCTTCGTTGCCGCGGTTGTTGACGATGTTGCTGTCGATTGTGACGCTGTTGTTTGGCGGAAGCGCGGATACATACGACATGCGCAATCCGGTGGGGACGAATCTGGCTTACTTTGTGCCGGATGCGGGACCGGCGTTGAAGACGGGGCTCAGCTTCTTTGATGTGATCGGGTTGTGGCAGCCAGCGTTGCTGGTGATCGGGATGGCGATCGTTGCGAAGGTGTCGAGAGGCCAGGCCGCGGCAGTGGTCGTGGGGTGGTGGCTGATCGGGTTGATCGTCAGCGTGGGTATCGCTATCTTGACGAGTTAGGCTGGGGCGACCACGGATGACGCGGATTCAAACGGATTTAAGAACAAACAAAATCAAGAGCAAGGACGAAATACAGGGATCCTTCCCTTTCCCCTTCGACAAGCTCAGGGTCAGGGTCAGGATGACGACTTGATCTGCGGGTGGAGTTGGGTTTCTTGCCGTTCGAGTCGGTTCTGGGCAGGCTGCTTCGCTCAGAACCGACGGTTTTTTGATCTAGAGTAGTCATGGAAAAGCCTTTGGGCTTGAGTGAGGGTTTGTGATGCGGCGTCTGTTGCGGTTGCAGGCGGTGGTGCTGTTGTCGATGGCTTTGTGGGGGCACGCGCAGACGGCACACTATGTCGGATCGGAGAGCTGCAAGAGTTGCCATGCAGAGGCGTTTGCGGGATGGAAGCAGACGCGGATGGCGCGGGTGGTGCAGGATCCGAAGGTGCATCCTGAGGCGGTGCTGGCGGACTTTACCCATGCCGATCCGCTGGTGACGTTTGAGCTGAAGGATGTGGCGTTTGTTTATGGGAGTAAATGGAAGCAGAGATTTTTTACGAAGCGCGGCGATGATTATTTTGTGCAGCCGGCGCAGTGGGACGTAGCGAAGAAGCGGTGGCTTCCATATCACGCAGAGGCGGGGACGGATTGGTGGGTGCCGTTCTATGGGACGAGCAACTTTGAGCGTCCGACGGGGCCACTATGCGATGGGTGCCATTCGGTGAACTACAACGTGGAGAGCAAGCAGGTGACGGAGTGGAACGTCGGCTGTGAGAAGTGCCATGGGCCGGGGAGTCTGCATGTGGCGCATCCTACGAAGGCGAATATTGTGAACCCGGCGAGGTTGGATCATGTGCGGGCGAATGATACGTGCATCCAGTGTCATAGCCAGGGGCGGCCGTTGCAGGAGGCGTTTGCGGGCAAGCGCTACGACTGGCCGGTTGGGTTTACGGCAGGTGAGAGGCTGGCTGACTATTGGCAGTTGGAAGAGCTGAAACATGGAGTGACGAATTTCTTTCAGTACGCAGACCTGACGGCGCACAAAAACCGGATGCAGGGCAATGACTTTATCCAAAGCACGATGTATCACAGGGAGCTGAGGTGCTTCGATTGCCATGACGTGCATAGCGATAAGAATCCGGCGAATCTGAAGGCGGTGGGGAATGCGCTGTGTCTGAAGTGCCATGCTGCTTCGCTGGAGAATCCTGCGGGTCTGCATGGGACGGTGAGTGAGCATACGCATCATGGGGAGGGCAGCAAAGGGAGTGAGTGCGTGGCTTGTCATATGCCGCTGATCGCGCAGACGATCAGGGACAATTTCGTAGCAAGCCATACGTTTCGGTTTATTACGCCTACGCTGACGGAGCAGGCGGGCGTGCCGAATCCGTGCACATCGTGTCATAAAGACAAGACGAATGCGTGGGCGGCGAAGGAGCTGCGTGGGTGGAAGACGGTGTCGCCGTGGAGGATGGCGCAGCCGTAAGTTTGGGCTTTACGGTACTGGGTACGAGGTGAAGGTGGAGGCGGGGAGTCCAGCTGCGTTGAAGAGGTTGGCTGAGGGGAAGCTGGGCCAGGCATAGCGGACGTAGCGTGGGTCGGGAACGGTGGGGCTGGTGGCGATGATGGTTTCGCCTTCGATTTTGGCTGTGGCGGGGACGAAGTTGCCGTCGGCTCCTGCAACTTCGAAGCCCTGGACTGCGCCCTGAGCCTTGAGGCCAGAGGCGTTTGTGAACCAGACGTGCATCGCGCCGTGGTCGGGGTAGGCGAGGCGGAAGAGCGGGCCGGAGGAGACGAGGGTTTCGCCGAAGACTATATTGCGGGCGAGGAGCGAGAGGCGCTCGCCTACGGTTTGTTTGTCGGAGGGGTGGACATTGTGCTCGCTGCCGATGTCGATGGTGACTGCCATGCCAGTGTTGACGAGGTGGAGGGTGCGGCGCTGGGCGTCACGGAGGAGGCCCCAGTTTTCTCCGGGGCTGTCGAAGGCGGAGATCTGGGCGAAGAGGAAGGGGAAGTTGCCCTGATGCCACTGGGTGCGCCAGTCCTGGATCATGGCGGGGAAGAGGCGGCTGTAGAGCGGGGCGCGGTTGAGGGCGGAGTTGGTTTCGCCTTGATACCAGATGACTCCGCGGATGGGGAGTGGGGTAAAGGGGGCGATCATGGCGTTGTAAAGGGCGGCTGGACGCCAGGAGGCGGGGTCGGGGTGCCACTTGGGGGTGGTGGGTTTGCCCTCGGCTTTGAGTTGCTTATCGGCCTGATCGACGCGCTGCGCGGTGGTCTCGCTGTCCATCTTCTCGGCGCGGGCGGCGAAGACAGGCGTGAGGGCCGCGTCGGCCCCGAGGGCGTCCATACTGGTCCAGGCTTCGGCGGGAGTGCCTCCCCAGGTGGTGTCGACGAGGCCGATGGGGACGTATTCCTTTTGCTGGAGGGCACGGGCGAAGAAGTAGGCTACCGCGGAGAAGTTCTTTGCGGTTTCGGGCGTGCACAGCGACCAGCCGGTGGCTGCTTTGACGTCTTCGAGGGGGTAATCGGCGGTGTCCTTTTCAACAAGGAGGAGGCGGATCTGTGGATAGTTCGCGGCGGCGATTTCTTTGTCGGCGTCTTTGACTACAGCGTTGCCGGGGAAGCCAGCGAGAGGCATCTCCATGTTGGATTGGCCGGAGGCTATCCAGAGATCGCCGATGAGGATGTCATCGAGCTGGAGGGTGTTGGTGCCGTGGATGGTGAGGGTGTAGGGGCCGCCGGCGGGTTGGGCTGGGAGGCGGAGGCTCCATCGTCCGAGGTTGTCGGTGGTGGCAGTGTTGCTTGCGCCTTGGAGGTCGACGGTGACCTGCTCGCCGGGTGCGGCGTCTCCCCAGATGTGGATGGGCATGTCGCGCTGGAGGACCATGTGGCTGGAGAAGACTTTGGGGAGGGTAACTTCGGCGGGTGCGGTGATGGTGAGGGCGAACAGGGCAACGGTGTACAGCAACTTCATGCGTAAATCTCCGAGGTAACCTTTATACCGACTTTGCTACAGGAGAGAAAGCCAGGCGACAAGCGCGGCGAGCTTTTCGTCTTTCGTCCACGGGGAGCCAAGCGCGGATCCTAGACCGGTGAGGCGACGAACAAGCTCGTCGGGCTGAAGGTGCAAAGCGTGTGAGGCACTTGCAAGCAGTTCGCTCTCTTTTGCAGTGAACATCTCGAAGCCGCAGAGCAGGCTTGCGTGAATCAGCGCTTCACGGAAGAGTTCTCCGTCGGCGGTGTGGATCAGCGCATGAGACGACAGGATTTGAGGGAGGGCCGGAAGCGGTCTTGCGGAAGCGAGGAGCAGACCGCAGCGCTTGAGTTCGTAGTCGTGCTCCTGAAGGCTCGTTTGGACGGAGCGAATGGCTTGATAGGCGAGGTCCCCGGCGTCGGTGCGAACGCGAGAGATGATGCTATGAGCTTCAGCCGGCGGTCTTTTTACCGCGCTGTGATAGGGCTGCCGAAATTCATACGTGAAGGTTTTGACGAGGTGAGGACGTTGACGCAAAAGCACCAACGGCAATCCCTCCTCGAACGATATCGCGACGAGAGCGGTCCAGCCTGAATGGGCGCGAAAGCCGACGGCGGCGTGCTTCATAGAGCCTCCGCCAGAGATCTTACCGCTCGGTAAGGGACTGGGCGAGTGTGCCGGTTAGCTCGTCTTTGTGGGAGAGGTGGGCGGCGGGGTGCGCTCGGAGCTGGTGGATGAGACACGAAACGAACTGGGTTGGTAGCCGGGTGGCAGATGGGTGCTGGGAATGGCGGCGGCGTTGCCGTCGCGCAGCGCGCTGTAGTGAGGGGTCATGATCTCGATGCCGGCTTTGTTGAACTCGTCCTGGATGTTCTGATTGAGTTCGCTGTAGATGGCGACCATGCGAGAGGGTTCCCTGGTGTAAGCGTTGATCTGGTAGGAGGCGCAGAAGTCCTCTAGGCTGGTCTGCAAGACAAAGGGAGCGGGGTCTGGGAGGATGCCGCTGGCGCTGCTGGCCGCGGCGATGAGGAGGGTGTGGACCTGACGCCAGGGTACTTCGTAGCCGATGCCGATGGTGACGTGGAGGATGAGTGGCTGTCGCTGAGAGGATCGGCTGAAGTTGATGACCTGGCTGCCTAGCACGAGAGAGTTAGGGATGGTGACGAGGACGTTTTTGACAGTGCGAATCTGGGTGACGAGGAGGGCCTTCTCGGTGACATCGCCTACGGCGTCGGCGATCTGGACACGATCGCCGATGTTGAAGGCGCGGGTGTAGGTGAGCAGAACGCCGGCGACGGCGTTGGAGACGGCAGAGCTGGAGCCGAGCGAGAGCAGAACACCAAGAAAGATGGAGATGCCTTTGAAGGCAGGCGACTCGGAGCCGGGCAGGTAGGGGAAGGCGACGATGATAGCGAAGACGATGATGAGGAGCTGGACGATCTTGCGAGTGGGCATGGCCCACTCTGGATAAAAGCCAGACAAGGAGATGGTTCCGCGGCTGAGCTCGCGAAACACGAAGCGAGCAGCGCGGAGGGCGAGCCATGCAAAGAAGGCAATCACGAGGACGATGAGAAGCCGCGGCAGGTAGTGGATGAAGGCCGCCCATCCGGCACCGATGGGCGAGAGGATGTAACCGCGGAGAATGCGGCCGTAGGCACGTGTCCAGGGGAAGAAGCTGAAGACGAGGAGAATGTAGAAATAGAGCAGTAGTGCGGTGAGAATAAACCGGACCGTCTGAAAGAGAGAGAGCAGCAGCTCGACGACGCGGGCTTCCGACAGGAGCTCGAGCTTCTGCACTTTGATGCTGTGGATCTGTGTGCCCCGCCAGCGCTCGATGAGAGAGTAGAGTGCGGGAAAGACGCGGCGGAAGACGAGGAGCAAAAAAACGAGCGCAATGGTGCTGAGGAGAGCGTAAAGGGCGTCGAAGGTGATGCTGCGAGCGGTGTACTCGTCGCGGACCTTAGGGATGGTGTAGCGGATAATCCGTAGCTGGGTTTCGGCGAGGAGGAAGCGAGAGGTGGAGTGAGCCGCGGCGTCGGCATCGGTGACATTGACGAGGACGAGGTCGTTGGAGACGATTCGGGTGACTCCGGGAAACTCGACGGTGTGGATGTCTTCCGGATTGTGGCTGTGGTCTCGCCTCACCTGCTCGAGGCGGGCGCTGGCACCTGCGGCACGGGCCTGGGCTGTGGCGGAGCCGATGGGGGTATTGATGGTGAAGAGGGTACGATCGCCGAGTTTAACCTCGGCTGAAGGTGGGGGCGGCGCTGACTCTGGTGTTATTTGAGCTGCGAGGCTGTGCGTTAAGAGCGAGAGCGCAAGAGCCATTGCGAATAAGAAGCAATACTTCGCAATAATCAGCTTGCGCTTCGTATGAAATAAGAAAAGAGGAGCGAAGCTGCACATCGGAGTGAGCATCCTGCGCCTACAGGAAAGAATTTAAGTCCAGCGTTTGAAGACGAGAGAACCGTTGGTACCACCGAAGCCGAAGGAGTTGGAGAGCGCGTAGTCGATCTTTGCGGCCTGGGGCTTGTTGGGGACGTAGTTCAGGCGGCACAGCGGATCGAGTTCAACGATATTCATGGTGGGCGGGGCTGTCTGCTCGAGCATCGCCATGATGGTGATGCCGGCTTCGAGTCCGCCTGCGCCGCCGAGGAGGTGGCCAGTCATGGACTTGGTGGAGCTGACGAGCAGAGTGCCGTTTTTCGCGCGTTCGCCGAAGACATTCTCGATGGCCTGCGATTCGAGGGCATCACCGAGGGGGGTCGAGGTGGCGTGGGCGTTGACGTAGTCGATAAGGTCGGGCGAGATGCCAGCGACCTTGATGGCGGCGGACATGGCGCGGAAGCAGCCTTCGCCCTCGGGAGCCATGCCGGTCATGTGGAAGGCGTCGGCGGACATACCGTAGCCGATGACTTCGGCGATGATGTTTGCGCCGCGGGCCTTGGCGAACTCGAGCTCTTCCATGATGAGGATGCCGGCGCCTTCGCCTACGACGAAACCGTCGCGGTCCTTGTCGAAGGGACGGCAGGCGTGCTCGGGGTCTTCGTTGCGAGTGGAGAGGGCCTTCATGGCGGCGAATCCACCGACCCCCATGGGGGTGATGGCTGCCTCGGTGCCTCCGGCGATCATGGCGTCGGCGTCGCCGCGCTGAATGATGCGGAAGGCATCGCCGATGGAGTGGGCGCTGGAGGTGCAGGCTGTCGCGGTGGCCTCGTTTGGCCCCTTGGCGTTGTAGCGGATGCTTACGTGGCCAGCGGCGAGGTTGACGATGGAGCCGGGGATAAAGAAAGGCGAGATCTTGCGCGGTCCGCCGGCGAGCATGGCCGAGTGTTCGCGCTCGATGACGTCGAATCCGCCGATGCCGGAGCCGATGTGGACTCCAAAGCGGTCGGCGATCTCGGGGGTGACCTGGAGGCCGGAGTGCTTCATGGCTTCGTCCGCCGCTGCGATGGCGAAGTGAATGAAGCGGCCCATCTTGCGGGCCTCTTTTTTGTCGATGAATTGCAGCGGGTCGAAGTCCTTGACTTCGGCGGCAAAGCGGACGGGATGGCCGGTGAGATCAAATGCCTTGATTTCGGCCATGCCGCTCTTGCCGGCGAGCAGTCCTTGCCAGACTTCGGGGACGGTATTGCCGACCCCGCAGATGAGGCCGAGGCCAGTTACGACTACGCGACGCTGCTCCATTGTTACTTGCCCTTCTGGTGCTTTTCGATGTAATCGACGGCGTCTTTGACGGTCTTGATCTTCTCGGCATCCTCATCGGGGATCTGGATGTCGAAGGCTTCTTCGAACTGCATGACAAGCTCGACTACGTCGAGAGAATCCGCGCCGAGGTCTTCCTGGAAGCTGGCGCCGGGGGTCACTTCTGCTTCATCCACTTGAAGCTGCTCGACGATAATCTGTTTTACCTTTTCATCAACTGCTGCCATGTCGTTCTCCTGTTTAATTCTGTAATCGAATCTCGTGACGTATGTTTGCGGGTTATTGCACGCCAACCTCAAGAATACTGAGCGCCTAACAGAGTGTAAAGCAATCGGCGCATTGACGTTGGCGGGGCCGCTGCTGAAGTGTAAAGGAAGAATCTATATTTTTGATGGTGAATCGAAGCATCTTCGGTTCAGGAAGGCCAAATGGAGTGCAGAGAAAACGATTGTGGGCGTGAGACGCGGGGCTGGCCGGGAAGTATTAGCGTAACAACGGGTTTGCCAGAGGTGCGTGAGTAAAAGCGGCGGGTGACGCAGAAACGGCTGTCGATGAAGAGTTCTACGACGGAGTTGTCGATGAAGAGGTGAAGGCCGGCCTGCGTGGGGAGGGGTTCGGGCATTTCGATGCGGACGTCGTCGACGATTAGGGTTCGCGGTGATTGATTTTGATCGGAGCGGATTTCGACGAGAGTTCCGACGGGGTCGGAGATACGGTAGGGCAATGGATTGCCAGCGGTGGCCGCCTGAAGGACGCAACGGAATTCCTGGCGGGTGTTGGGTAGTTGGGCGGGATTGGGGTTGGTGGAGGCGCGAAGGCGTTCTGTCTGAGGGGCTGGGGCGAGCATGAGGTCGTTGCCGTTGAGGGTCAGGGTGCGGGGTAAAGACATCATGCCTGACCAGCCGGCGGCTGCGTATTCGGCTTGCGGACGGGTTTCGGGGATCCAGCCCCAGAGGATGCGGTTGCCGTGGGAGTCGAGCTGGGTTTTGGGAGCGTAATAGGTGCCTTTGCCGTAGTCAAGCTCGCCAGTGCGTTCGGCGTGGAAGAGCATGGTGCGGCGATCGAGGACGCCAGACTGCCAGATGGTTCGGCCCTGGATGGAATAGATGAGGATGTGTTTTCCGCCGGTGCCGAGTGGAAAGAAGTCGGGGCACTCCCACATCTCGCCGGTATCGACGGGGTTGTTGCCGGGGATGCCGGACCACTGGCCTTGCACCATGGGGTGAAGGTATTGCCAGGTGTGGAGGTCGCTGGAGCGGTAGAGGAGGACGTTGCCGCCGACTTTCGGAATACCAGAGGCGATGAGGGTGTAGAAGGCGTCTCCCTCGCGCCAGGGGGCGGGATCGCGGAAGCCAGTGACGTGCATGCCGGGCGGCGGTGTGGGTATGACGGGTTGGGGGAACTTATTCCATGTGTTGAGGCTGTCGTCTGTTGCGATGGCGAGGCATTGGGATTCGCGGAAATTATTGTGGCCATCGCTGAGGGTGGCTTCGGCTAGCGGGACGGTTTGGACGCCGGTGTAGAGCAGGTGCGGTGTGTTGTTGTGGACGATGGCTGTGCCGGTGAAACAGCCCTGAGCGTCGGGGCCTCCGGGGGTGGGGGCGAGAGCGATTGGAAGGCGCTGCCAGTGAATCATGTCGGGGCTGACGGCGTGGGCCCAGTGCATGTCTCCCCATACGGCGGCGTGGGGATTGTATTGGTGAAACATATGGTATTGGTCGCGCCAGTAGATGGGGCCGCAGGGGTCGTTCATCCAGCCGCGGGCGGGTTGGAGGTGGAAGGCTGGACGTTGAGGGTCTTGTAGAGAGGTATCGCGTGAAGCGCTGTCCTGGGCGAAGACGCCTCTGAGCGGGCGGGCTACGGTACCTGCGGTCGTCAGGGCGAAGATGCTCAGAACGTTTCGGCGGGTGAGCTTCATGGTCGATAAGCCTCTCGTCGCACAGCGCCTTTGATGGTAGGTCATACCCGGACCTGTTGTACCCACGTGGGATAAAGTTCGGGTTGGGTTTGGCGAAGATTTGGCGTAAATTTGGGGGATGGAAGCGATGACGATGGTCTGGTTTTTGGTCGGATGTGTGGTGGGTGGGGTGGTTGCGTGGCTGATCGGAAACAGCCGTGTGCAGGGGGCCCGTGCGGCATCCGAGGCCCGTTTGGCGGCGAGGGACGCCGAGGTCGCTGGACTTCGCGATGGATTGTTGGCGAAGGAACGGGTGATTGAGGAGAAGGTGCGAGAACTCGAGGCTGTGCGGGAGGCGGGAGAAAAGGCGCGGCTGGAAGCTGCGAAGTTAGCGGCGCAGCTGGATGCGGAGCAGAAGGCGGCTGAGGAGAAGATACAGGCTCTGGTGGCGGTGGAGAAGAGCCTGAAGGATTCCTTTGAGGCGCTCGCTGTCAATGCTCTTGATGCAAACAGCCGGCGGCTGATGGCGTTGGCCAAGGGCGAGTTGGATAAACAACAGATGGAGTCGGCGAAGGATCTCGCGGCGAAAGAGTCGGCAATCGAGATGTTGTTGAAGCCGATGCAGGAGTCACTTGCGAAGTTGTCGACGCATAGCCAGGACCTGGAGGTGAAGCGAGAGGGTGCTTATCGCGAAGTGCTGTCGGAGATCCAGAATATGCAGAAGTCGCATACAGACCTGCGTAAAGAGACGACGCAGTTGGTGGCTGCGCTGCGCGCTCCGAAGGTGCGGGGGAACTGGGGAGAGATGCAGCTGCGCAAGTGCGTTGAGTTCGCTGGCATGGTGCAGTATGCGTCGTTCGAGGTGGAGAAGTTTGTAAGGGGCGAGGATGTTTCGATCCGGCCCGACTTGATCGTAAAGTTGCCGAACGGGCGGAGCATTATTGTGGACGCGAAGACTCCGCTGGATGCGTTTCTGGATGCAAGCGCAACTGAGGACGAGGTGATGCGTTCGGCACACATGGCGGCGCACGCGGCACGGGTGCGGAAGCATCTGGATGCGTTGTGTGGGAAGGCGTACTGGAAGCAGTTTCCTGAGTCGCCGGACTTTGTTGTGTGTTTTTTGCCGAGCGAGGTGTTGTTCAGCGCAGCGTTGGAGCAGGACCCGTCGCTGCTGGAGTACAGCGCCGAGAGCAGGGTGCTGCTGGCGACGCCGACGACGCTGATCGCTCTACTGAAGGCGGTGGCGTATGGGTGGAAACAGTCGCAGATCGCGAGAGATGCGCAGCTGATTCGCAACGAGGCGTTGAACGTGCAGTCGAAGCTGGTGGGGATGCACGATGCGATTGTAGAACTGGGCAAGAGGTTGCGCAGCGCGGGCAAAGCGTACGACGACATGTTGGTTAAGGCGGAGGGACGTGGCGGATTATTCTCCATCTCGCGTAAGCTACGGGAGCTGGAGATCGGGGAGCAGGAGCTGCCGGTGTTGGAGCCGGCGGCGGTACAGTTACGGCCATTGACGAGCGATGAGTGGCAGGGACGATTGTCGCTGGTGGCGGCGGAGACGGCAGAGCCGGAAGAGTAGATCGGGCTATGAAGATGATCCGGGTGGGGTCGCGCTTGATGACGTTCACATTCGCCGATTGAGAGTCGGTAAGCTGGAGATAGAGTCCATGCGCACTCCGGAGAAGATGCAGGAGGGGTAACGATGCCGATTACGAACTACAGCGTGCTGGCGGGCGATCCGGTCGCCGGGAAGATGGTGACGGGGGCGAGTACGCACTATCAGATCACCATGAATGCGCCGGGTGGGCCGTTTACTGTTGCGGTGAATATTCAGTCGGTGGATGGGTCGGAGGTTTTGTACGCTATTGAAGAGGGGTTTGCTCCGCCGGACGAGGCTGGGCTGCTTGCGTTGCCGATGGGAATGACTCCTTTGAAGAGTGAGTCGGGTGGGCTGGCGCTGGACTTTGTGCGGTCGCAGATCGACGGCAAGCCGATGATTACGCAGCAACAGATGACGCTGTTGCCGCAGGTCGAGTCGAAGGGTTTGAACGAGCAGGAGCGCATGTTGAATCGTGCGCGGGCGGGCGCGTTGCAGAATGCCGTGGTGACCCTTTTGAACATGACGATTGCGGATAAGGACGGCGTGATCTATGCGTTTGGCAGTGAGTATGCGGATGGTGGGAAGGTGGATGGGATTCACGATATCCATATGAACCAGGGAAATCCTGCGAAGGGCGGGCATAGCGGAGATAACGGGGCTTGGCAGGATGGGGCCCTGTTTATTCATCTGCCATCGAAGGGGACCTGGACGGCTGTGTTTATTGCGTTTCAGGCGGAGTCCTGGAATACGGATGCTAACGGCAATCCTGTTTAGCCCTCAGTGAGGATGCGGTCGGTGATGGCGGCGGCCTCGACGGCGGGTCGAACGTCGTGGACCCGGAGGATGTGGGCTCCTGCAAAGATGGCGGCTACGTTGGCGGCGGTTGTGGCGTGGAGCCGGGTTTGTGCGGGTGGGATTTCGGCGTGAAGGGCCGCGAGATTTGGGCGTTCGGCGAGGGTGTGGCCGAGAAAGCCTTTGCGAGAGGCTCCGATGAGGATGGGCTGGTTGAGTTCTTGGAACTGGTCGAGGTGGGCCAGTAACGGGTAGTTTTCGTCGAGGCGTTTGCCGAAGCCAAGGCCGGGGTCTAAAACGATCTTGTTATACGGGATGCCGGCGGCTACGGCTGCTTCCAGGCGCGCTTTGAGTTCGCTCAGGACTAGTGGCACAACCTGATCTGGAGCGAGTGCGGGGAGGGTTGACCATTCGCCGGGACGACCGCGAGTGTGCATAAGGATCGCTCCGCAACCAAGGTCGGCGCAGGTGGCGGACATGGCGGAGTCCCAGAGGTGGCCGCTGACGTCGTTGACGATCTCGGCTCCGGCTTCGATTGCGAGACGGGCGGTGGAGGCGTGGAAGGTGTCGACGGAGAGGATTGCGGTGGGTTGTGCTTTGAGGATGGCTTCGATGGCGGGAAGGATGCGGGTCTGCTCTTCGTCGGGAGAGAGCGGAGCTGCATCGGGCCGGGTGGATTCTCCGCCGATGTCGAGGATGTCGGCTCCTTCTTTGAGCATATGGAGGGCTTGAGCTACGGCTCGGTCGGGGGCGGCTTGTGGAGTGTAGAAGTGGCCGCCGTCGGAGAAGGAGTCGGGGGTGATGTTGAGGATGCCCATGATGACAGTCCGCTGGCCAAGGGGTAGGGTGCGGGTGCGGAGGAGCCACTCGAAGGATCGGCGGCGGGCGAAGGGCATAGTTTGGATTCTAGATGCAGGGAGTAAGGAGTAGGAGACAAAGGCGACGTGGGTGCTAGACTGCGCGGATGGTGAGGTTGATTCGCTGTTTGATGATGGTTGGGTTGTGCGCGTGCGTTGCTGGAGCGGAAGTTAAGAACGGCGATGAGCCGGGGGCTGTGGATTCAGCGTTGTCGCGGCAGATTGATGCTCTGCTGGCTGATCCAACGGTATCGCGTGCTCACTGGGGGATTAAGGTTACGGCGATGGATGGGTCGCCGATCTACTCGCTGAATGAGGGCCAGCTTTTTCAGCCTGCCAGTAATGCGAAGTTGTTTACTACGGCTGCGGCCATGGCGCTGTTGGGTGGAGGGACGACGTTTGAGACGAAGGTGGTGGCGAGGGGATCTTTCGATGGTGCGGAGAAGCTGACGGGGGATCTGGTGTTGGTTGGTGGAGGTGATGCGAATCTCTCGGGGCGGGAGATTCCTTATGTTGCTCCGGCACTGCGGCCAAAGCCTGCGCCGCCTGCTGCTCCTGCGCTGCGATACCTGGAGGAGATGGCCGATCAGATTGCGAAGACAGGGTTGAAGGTGGTGAAGGGCGATGTGGTGGGAGATGACACTCTGTTTCCGTGGGAACCTTACGCGGAGGATTGGGCGATCGATGATGCGGTATGGGGTTATGGGGCGCCGGTGTCCGCGCTTTCTATCAACGATAACCAGTTGAAGGTGACGGTGACTCCCGGAACTGCAGCGGAAAAGCCTGCGACGGTGACTGTCGATCCGGCTGTGCAGTATTACACGCTGGATGTTTCGGGGTTGACGACGGGAGCGGCGAAGAGCGGTAGCCATGTACAGATGGAGCGGGCGCCCGGCTCGAAGGTGCTGCGGGTCTATGGCTCGATTGCTGTGGATGCGCAGCCCGATGAGGAAGAGGTGGCGATCCATGATCCCGCTGAGTATGCGGCGATAGCCTTGAAGGGGATGCTGGAGGCGCGTGGGATTACTGTTACCGGAGCGGCGCGGGCGGAGCATCGGATTTCGAGTGATACGCGGGGATTTGTGCAGGCATCGCATGAACCAGTTCCGCAGATGAATTGGACGAGGACGTATGAGGTCATGAAGGGGCCGCTCGGCTATGTGAACGACTGCGCTGCTGTTGGATCGGCTTACCGCAATCCACTGGCGAGGCATACTTCGCCGACTCTGTTGGAAGACGTGATGGTGACGAACAAGGTGAGCCAGAACCTGCATGCGGAGATGTTTCTGCACGACCTTGGAGCGGCTGTGCTTTACAACGGATCAACGACCGAAGGGGCAAGGGCGGTGCGGGCGTTTCTGGAGCGGGCGGGGGTGGATAAGGATGATTTTGTTTTCTTTGATGGGTCGGGTTTGAGTGGGCATGATCTGGTGACTCCGCGGGCTACGGTGCGGTTGTTGCATTATGCGAGTGCGCAGCCTTGGTTTGCGGATTGGAAGAAGAGTCTGCCGGTGGGTGGGGAGGATGGGTCGCTGGCGGAGCGGTTTGCGAAGGCTCCGCTGAAGGATCATGTGTTTGCGAAGACTGGGACGCTGGGTGAGGCGCGGGCGCTGTCGGGTTATCTTGAGGCGGCTAGTGGGCGGACGGTGATGTTTTCAATCATGGTGGGGAATCATATGCCGCACTCGAATGCGGACCGTGAGGTGATGGACAAGATTGCGGCGGCGATTGCGGCGAATAATTAGCGGTCGTGCTTCGCGATATCCCATCCTTCGCAGAGGCGCTAAGGATGGGCATCCGGGATTTGTGGTGCGGGATGCGAGAATGGATTTGTGAGGATTTCTAAATTTTTGTTGGTTGGTTTTGTGGGGTTGGCTGGGTGTAAATCGGTGCCTCCGCCTACTCCGCTTGAGCAGTTGAATGTGCAGCAGATGCGTGGACATGCGGTTTATCAGGCTCATTGCGTGGTTTGCCACTATGACCGCAGGAATGGACCGCTGAATGGGCCGTCGATGCTGGGTGTTTTCAAGAAGGATTATCTGCCTAGCGGTGCTCCGGCCAATGATGACAGGGTGACGGCGACTATTCTGCATGGGCGCAATATGATGCCGGCGCAGGCGAACAAGCTGGATGCGCAGGATTTAGAGGATTTGCTGGCTTATCTGCATACGTTATGAGTGACGAGAGAGTAGTGGCGACGAAGAAGGGACAGATGCTGCCGGGGATTGCGGGCATCTGTATGTTCATGATTTTTATGACGATGTTGAACGTCTATGCGACTTTGCATGGGGCGTTTGGCGAGGGCAGGGCGAAGTATGGGGTGCTGGCTCTGTGCACCCTGCTGGCGGTGGGCATCTTTGGGTTGCTGCGGCTGAAGAAGTGGGGATGGGCGCTGGTGACGGCGGCGTGTTTGTTGCTGAGCATCGGGGATTTCCTGTGGTTTGAGAAGACTCACGCGGGGTTTTTTATGGTGCGGGGATTGTTTGCGCTGGTTTTTTTTCTGTACCTGGTGCGGACTGAGGTCAGAGATCGATTGGTCTGATTTTGCAGGGGGTTTTCACAAAAAGCGCGTGCACGTGGTGGCATTTTTGTGGACAAAATGTGGTGAAACGGGTGGATAAGATGGTTGGCGGATGTACGTTTTCGGGCGAGTGTTTTTTGCACATTTTTCGGATTTATTTTCGGTGGCCGCCGACGGCGGATGGAATCTATCGCGCCCAGGAAATCTGAGCTGCCTTGCATCAACCGAAGTGCACTTAAATTAGGGCACCCCGTGGGATTTTGTTGTTGCCTGAATGTAACGTCTCTGACATATTAGATTCACACAATCAACATTTTCCGAGAGCACCAATGCTCCGTTGAAACTCTGCGCGATTCAGACTGCTACGGTTCGTGTCAGCAAATTATTCCTATCGATGTAACTTTTGCGAGGCCATGTGAGACTTTTTCGTTATTCCCTATTGCTAGTAGTTCTGTGTCTTGCGGGCGTGAGTTTTGGGCAGAACGCCACAACATCGCTACGCGGACTTGTGACCGACCCGACGGGTGCTTCGATTCCGGGGGCTGCGGTTGCCATCGTTAATTCGGCGAACGGGGCAAGGGTGGACGCGGTAACGAATGCTCAGGGGGAGTACTCGCTACAGCAGATTGCGCCGGGCACGTACACGATCACAGCGACAGCTCCGGGGTTTGGCAAGTTCACCACGACGGCGCAATTGCTGGTGGCGCAGCCTGCGACGGTGAATATGAAGCTGCAGGTGAGTTCCGATGTGGTGTCTGTGGACGTCTCAAGCGTGACGGAGACGATCAACACGACGGATGCAACGATAGGCAATGCGATCGACAACGAGACGATCATGCAGCTGCCGAGCGAGGGCCGCAATCCGCAGACGCTGCTGGCATTGCAGCCGGGTGTTCTGTTTATCGGAAAAACGGACTCGACGGAGAGCCGGAACGGTGTGGTGAGCGGAGCGCGCTCCGACCAGACGAACGTTACGCTGGACGGTGTCGACAACAACGATCAGGTTAATCCTGCGGCGTTTACCGGTGTTTTGCGTACCAGCCTGGATGCGACGGAAGAGTTTCGCGTGACGACCTCGAGCTCGAACGCGGACACGGGACGGTCTTCGGGGGGACAGGTGAACCTGGTAACGAAGTCCGGCACGAACCAGATTCATGGGTCGACGTACTGGTATAACCGCAGCAACCTTGGGGTGGCGAACGACTGGTTCAACAAGGCGGCGCAGATCAACTCGGGCGAGCCGAACCGGCCTGGCCATCTGATCCGGAACACCTACGGAATGTCTTTGGGCGGGCCGTTGAAGCACGACAAGATCTTCCTGTTCGGGAATTATGAAGGCAACCGGCAGAACGAAGCTCTGCCTACGGTCCGGACGGTTCCGACGGACTCGCTGCGAGCCGGAAACCTGACTTATATCGCTGCTGATGGAAGCAAGGTGGTGCTAACCCCCGACCAGTTTGCGAGCATGGACCCTAACTGCTTGGCCAACGGGACTTGTCCATGGGGGCCGGGTGTGAACCCGAACTCCGTGGCGCTGTTCCAGCAGTACCCCCATAGCAATGGGTTCGCACTGGGTGATGGTCTGAACACCGGATCGTACAGCTTCGCTGCTTCTGTGCCTTTGATCCAGAACGTTTACATTACACGACTGGACTACAACATCAACGAGAAGCACCGGGTCTACATTCGAGCGAGCATGCAGAACGATACCGAGTCGTTCGCTCCCTATTATCCGGGCCAGCCAGCGAGCCAAAAGGACACGGACAATTCGAAGGGCATCACGGCCAATTACAGCTGGACGCCAGCCTCGAATATCGTGAATAGCTTACGGTATGGGTTCACTCGCCAGAGCATAGCATCGACGGGCGTGGGCAACGGGGAGTACGTGACATTCCGGGGACTGGATACGCCTGAGGCACGGACGCGCAGCAGCTCGACGATTGTGCCCACCCACAACATCATCGATGACTATACCTGGACGAAGGGTAGGCATACGGTACAGGTTGGCGTGAACTATCGGCGGTTCACTTATCAAAACAGTACAGACGCAAACTCTTACTCGGGCGCCACGGCGAACGTTAATTGGATGTTGAACGCAGGCATCGCCGGTTATGGCGGTAGCCTGGATCCTTCTGCTTTCGGCTTTCCTGCGGTGTCGAGCGGGTTCACCACAAACTACGACTATACGGCCACTATGCTGGCCGGGTTGACGAACGAGGAGACGGGGAACTTCAACTATCAGCTTTCCCCCGACGGCAAGACGGGGACGTTGCTTGGTCTAGGAGCGCCGGTGAAGCGGAGCTTCCGCTCGAACGAGTTCGAGTACTACGTCCAGGATGCGTTCCGTCCGCTGCCGAACCTGACGATTACCGCGGGCCTTCGCCACACTATCCTGCAGACGCCGTGGGAGACGAACGGGCAGCAGGTGCAGCCGACGATCGACATGCACCAGTGGTTCCAGACGCGCGGCCAGCAGGCAGCGCTTGGCAACAGCGTACAGCCGGATATCTCCTTTGCGCCCTCCGGGAAAGCGCATGGCGGCAAGCCGTTCTACCCGATGAACTGGCACAATATCGCACCGCGCTTTGCACTCGCTTTTGCGCCTGCGCCTGAGGAAGGTACGTGGATCAACAAGCTGCTGGGCGGCGCGGGCAGAAGCTCGATCCGTGCAGGCTACGGCATTTATTACGATCACTATGGCCAGGGGCTGATCACGAACTACAGCAAGGCGGGTTCGTACTCGCTGTCGAGCTCAATCTCCAATCCTTCAAACACGCAGACGGCGGACACGACGCCACGTTTCACGGGACTGCATAACCTGCCCGGGCTGCTTCCCTCAGCGCCATCGTCCATTGCTTATCCACAGACTCCTTCGAACGACCCCAGCACTACGGGGTTCGCGATTACGAACGGTCTGGATGATCATTTGCAGACTCCGTACTCCCACGTCTTCAATCTTTCACTGCAGCGCGAACTTCCCGGTGGATTCACGCTGGAGGCGAACTATGTGGGGCGTCTGGGCAGACACCTGCTGCAGCAGATTGACCTCGCTCAACCGCTTGATCTCGTGGACCCGAAGTCAGGCATGGATTACTACACGGCCGCGACGATGCTTTCGCAGTTTGCCGACCAGAACCGTGTTCAGGTTCCGATCATTCCGTACTGGGAGAATCTGTTTCCGGACGCGATTGGTGCGGCAGGCGGCAATGGCGTAGATGGTAACAGCGCCACACAAAATATCTATACCGATCTTTGGTTTACTACGAATCCAGACGGTTCACCTGCGCCCATTAACCGAGGAAATGAGACAAACGCGCTTGCTGCCATGGACATTTCCTGCTTTCCGGGTTGCGGGGGTCAGATCGGACGTTACTGGCCATTGCAGTACTCGTCGCTGTATGTGACGACCTCGAACGGAACGAGCTCATATAACGCGGGGCAGTTTGTTCTTCGCCATCCGATGAAGCACAACGTGCAGATCGATTTGAGCTACACATACTCAAAGTCGCTGGATCTGGGCTCCGACTCGGAGAGCAATCCAACAAATGCAGTCACAGCAAACGGAAGCTCGGCTAATTTTGGTTTTATTCTCGATGCCTGGAATCCGCGCAAGAATTACGCGGTGTCCGACTTCAGCACGACGCACCTGCTGACCGCCGACTGGATATGGCTTTTGCCCTTCGGGCACGGCCAGCACTATGGCGGCAATGTGAACCATCTGGTGGACGCAATGATTGGCGGCTGGAACGTCTCGGGAATTGCACGTGTATCAAGCGGGCTGCCGTTCGCAGTCTACGATGGCAAGGGATGGACGACGAACTGGAATTGGCAGAGCGCCATGGTGCAGACAGGGCCAATCAAGATGAGGAAGCATCAGGATTCGAACGGCAGCCCACAGGCGTTTGATGATCCCATTGTGGCACGTGCAAATATGCGCCTTCCATATCCCGGTGAGGCTGGCCAAAGGAATCAGTTCTTCGGCGACGGGTACTTTGACATCGACATGGGACTGCATAAAGGGTTCCATTTCGGCGACCGCTACCTTTTGAACCTCGCTGGTGAGGTGTTCAATTTGACGAACACGGCGCGGTTCGACGTGCACTCGCTTGATACCGGATCGCAAGATCTATCGCAACTTGGTGTTTATAGTGCGGAGTTGACGCAGTATCGCCGTGTGCAGGTGTCTGCCCGGTTCCAGTTCTAGACAAATAACGGTAGTAATTCGAGTCCCGCGCTTAGAGATGTTTTCTGGGTGCGGGATTTTTCTTTTTTGGGTTGCTTAGATGCAGGATTGCAGAGAGGCAAGGGATTTAAGAACGAGCAAAGACAAGAGCAAAGACGAAATACAGGGATCCTTCACTGCGTTCAGGATGACGACTTAAACACTGGACAGGTTCTGAGGGTGTTCCGAGCCGGACGGATGCAGGGCGGATACAATAAAAAGAGATGACTCCTACGGCTGAGCTTGTGCAGATCGACCTGTCGCCGCGGAAGCCTGCGCCTAAGCCGGCTTGGCTGAAGGCGAAGGCTCCGATGGGCGAGACCTTTCATAACCTAAAGAAGATGGCGCGCGAGCTGAAGCTGCATACGGTGTGCGAGAGCGCGCAGTGTCCGAACATTGGGGAGTGCTGGAACCAGAAGGCCGCGACCTTCATGATGCTGGGGAATCTTTGCACGCGGCGGTGCGGGTTCTGCGCGGTGCCGAAGGGCAGGCCGGAACCGATTGATCATGATGAGCCGCGGCGGGTGGCTTATGCGGTGGCGCAGCTTGGGCTGCATCATGCCGTGATTACGAGCGTGAATCGCGATGACGACAATGTGGGCGCGGCGCAGGCGTTTGTGAAGGTGGTGGAGGAGGTTCGGTTGCAGGCTCCTGGGTGCAGAGTGGAGATTCTGACGCCGGATTTTCAGGGGAATGAAGAGTCGCTGCGGATGGTGGTGGCGGCGAGGCCGGAGATTCTGAATCACAATATTGAGACTGTGCCTCGGCTGTATCGCGTGGCGAAGAGTGGCGGGCGGTATGAGCGGTCGCTGCGGTTTCTGGAGCATGCGAAGGAGATTGCTGCTGAGATGTTCTCGGACCGCGAGGGCGACCAGATTGTGACGAAGACGGGCATCATCGTGGGGATGGGCGAGGAGATGCACGAGCTGCTTTCGGTGTTCCGCGATCTGGCGGATCGCAAGGTGGATATTCTGACGATTGGGCAGTATCTGCGGCCTAGCCGGGATCATCTGCCGATGACGCGGTACTACACTCCGGAGGAGTTTGCTTTCCTGAAGCATGAGGCGATGGGGATGGGCTTCAAGCATGTGGAGAGCGGGCCACTGGTGCGGAGTAGCTATCATGCGCAGGAGCAGGCTGAGAGTACTGGGCTGGCGTAGATTGAAACGTAGTTATTGAAAGCACGAATAGTCGTAGCTACACTGCAAGTCTATGCGCATCCTTTTACGTCTGATTGCGGGATTCACCTTTCTCTCGGTAGTTGGCACACTAATCCTTGTCATACGAATATGGCATTGGGGTGGGATGTTATCTCTCGTCCGCTCGGGCTCTTTCGGAATTTTGACCATCGCTGGGTGGGTGATTACGCTTGTCGTTGGGCCGCCTGCAGTCGTTCTTCTGTGGAAACAGAACGATGCCGGGCGGATCGCTGCGATTATCGTTTGGGGGAGCATTTGTCTCTACTACTTACTCTTTGCGGTCTTGTTTCGTAACCCCAACATGCTCTACGGCCAAATAACCTTTGACATTGTCGGCAGTGCGGTCCTAGTGGTTGTTCTGCTCTCCTCTCGGGCGCGACTGGCATGCCAAGCTCAACCTCTGCCTATCGATCCGCCGATTGAAGTCTGAGCGAAAGGTTCATTGGCGGAAAGGGGGCTTCATGCATGTGGAGAGCGAACCGCGGATGCGAAGAAGTAGCTATCATGTACAGGATCAGGCTGAGAATATGGGGTTGGCATAAGCAAAGCTGAGAAATTGTTGGACACTGACGCTGAGACGTAACGTTCCGTGGCAGAATGTTTTTGTCATCAGGAGGCGCTATGAAGAGGCTTGCTTGTGTTTCTGGGTTGGTCTTCGGTTTGGCGTGTTGCGTTGCGGGGGCGCAGGAACAGCCTATGCATGCGCCGGATGGTGGGACGCGGGAAAGGGTGGAGAGCCTGACGATTCTGCCGGCGACGAATGCTCTGTTTACTGCGACGGTTACGACGGAATGGACGACGATTCTCGTGGACGGAAGCAAGCAGACGATCTGGAACCATAGGACGATTGCCCGGGACAGCTCGGGGCGCGCATCCTGCAGGAGCGACGTCTTTTCGCGCCGAATGGAGACAAGGTGACCACACATCTCTTCGAGGTGGACTATTTAGATCCGAACCGGCGTGAGCGGTATATTTGCAAGCCGCAGGAGAAGGTCGTAGCGTCTCAGTTTGAATCTCGGGATTGGGAAGTGGACCTGTGGTTATTGGTCACATCGACAATGCGGCGCACAGATAGTGTTCAACCTCACCTTAGCGTGACGTCGGCTCAAGCTATTCTGAAGAACGTAGAAGGGAGATTTGCAGCATGGCAAAACTTGTCTACGGATTGAGCCAGTCCCTCGATGGCTACGTCGACCACATGAAGCTTGGGCCGCCTGTACCCGCGGCCTTCCGTCACTTCATCGAGCTGGTGCGCGGCGCGACGGGCCTCATTTACGGTCGCCGCACGTACGAGATCATGCGTTATTGGGACGAAGATCTTCCTGATTGGGACGCGGAGGATCGCGAGTTCGCGGTGGTGTGGCGGAGCCAGCCGAAGTGGGTCGTGTCGCGTTCCCTCAAGTCAGTTGGCCCCAACTCGACGCTTGTCGCGGATGACTTCGAGAAGGTGATACGCAGACTGAAGGCCGAGCTGGCTGGCGAGATTCAAGTTGCCGGACCAGTCCTGGCGCAAAGCCTGACCGAGGCCGGTCTTATCGATGAGTATCGACTCTACCTCCGCCCCGTCGTGTTTGGTGGTGGCCAGCCATTCTTCGCGGGCCCCCGGCCGCCGCTCCACCTGGTGGCCAGCGATTTAATCGCCGATGACCTGATTCGGTTGACGTACGTTCCTGCTTAATGGCGCGACTCGCCCGACGGACTGCGCTCAGAAATTCAAACTGAGACACTACCGAGAAGGTGTGCTATGTGAGCGAGTACAACGCGCCGCCATCAGTGAGCCTGACGCCTGCGGGACCGTTGCCTAGTGGGAAAGGGGCGGTACACCGCGAGGAGTTGGGACGAAAGACGATTGAGGGTGTCGATGTAGTTGGGTCGCGCGAGATTACCACGATGAATGCGGGAGCGTTCGGGAATGAGAAGACCGAGGACATTGTGAAGGAGTTCTGGTATTCGCCGCGGCTGGGGATTAATGTCATTACGAAGCGGTTTGATCCTAGACATGGCGTGCAGAATTTTGAGGTGAGCAATATCAATCTGAGTGAGCCGAATCCGAAGATGTTTCAGCCGCCTACGGATTATCGCGTGGTGAAGATGAATGGGCAATGATTCTGTGCTCGTAGAATGAAGATATGGCTCGTTTCTCTGAAGTGGATCGGATTGAAGCTGCGATCAAGAACAAGAGTGCGAAGGAGCTTGAGTGGTCGATCTGGTACTGCCAGATGCGGCAGAGGCTGCCTTCTGCTTTGAAGTCGCATGTGAAGTATTGGAGTGAGATGGAGGATAGGGTGCGTCAGGTGACTGAGCCTCCGGTGGCGGAGGTGAAGTATCCGGTGAAGAAGAAGCGGTCAGGGCGTGGGTTGGGGATGGGGCCGGTGGATTGAGCGAGGGACTCGGGTGCTTCGCTCGGAATGACAAACTAAGGCAAAGCAACGACAAAAACAAAATACAGGGATTCTTCGCTTTGCTCAGAATGACGACAGAAACAAACAACCGCAATTGCAAAAGCAGATCCCTACGGGATGACAAAACAAAGAGAGGCGATTGCAACAGCAGAAAAGCAAGTGCAACATGGCTTGGAGTGTTTAGTTTTGTCTTAGCGAGGGTGGGAGTAAGGGGCTGCTGAGGGTGTCGGTGGTTTCGGTTAGGTAGTAGGTGGGGATGTTTGGGTATTGCTCTTCGACTAGCTGTAGGGTGCGGAAGTCGAAGCTTTGGATGTCGGCGCGGGATTCCATTTTGTTGCGCTTGATTGCTCCGGCGAGCGTTGTGACGAAGGTTTGTGGGTCTACGGTGTGGTTATGGGTGGGTTCGCCGTGAGGTAGTGGCAGCGCGGTGACGGAGCGGCCGGGTGGGTCGTTGGGGAGGGGGAGGATCTTGGTTTCGATGTTGAAGCGGACTTTGTCGGCGTTGGCGGCGCGGGCTGCGGCGTCGGGGTGCCCCTTGCCGGGGCCGGTGCGGTAGTAGTCGGCGTAGAAGCGGGTGAAGCGGAAGAGCTGCTCGACGTAGGTGGGGACGTAGGGGTTGATGAGGTGCTCGTGTGCGGCGAAGGCTACGGCTACGGGTGAGAGTGCGAGGTCGTTGCGCTGGTTGGGGAAGGCGGCGCTGTGGAGCTTGTCGCAGATGAAGGTCTGTTGGGCTTCGTGGCTGGAGATGTCACGCAGGTAGACACGGTTGGCGAGGGTGTAGGGAGTGCCGTCGGCGCGGCGGCAGGACTCGGGGCTGAGGAACTGGTCGTGCCAGATGAGGGAGACGCGGTCGGTGGTGACGCCGGTGTCGGTTTCGATGGTGGTGATGAGGTGGTCGAGGCCGGCCTCGAAGGCAGGGAGGGTGTTTTCAGGGCGCAGGCCGCGGGCTCCGCGATGGCCGGAGACGTCGAATGAGGCGAAGTAGGCGGAGTCTGCTGAGTTGGCGGCGCGCTCTTCGGCGAGTACGGTCTGGAGGATGTCGGGGCGGTCGGAGATGAGGCCGTCGACGCGGCGACGGATCAGGATGCGGATGACTACGGGGTCGTTGGGGTTCCAGGGGATGACGCGGAAGCCTGCGTGGTGGAGCTCGGCTACGTCAAGCTCGGGGTGGTCGCCGAGGAGGATCTTGTCTTGGGGGGAGAGGACAGGCGCGACCTTTACGCCGTGTGCGAAGGCTTGGGCTCGGGCGGCGGTCATCAGGCGGAGGGAGGGATTGGTGGGCATGGTGTTGGCCTGCTGGGCTACGGCGATGCTGGTGACGAACAGAAGAGTCGAGGTGGTGACGGTATCGAGAAAAAAGATCGACATAGATGCGAATGATAAAGAAGGAATTCAATGCTGTGAATCTGCGCGATTTATGTTGCAAGGACGGTGGCGATGCTTCCTTTCTGGGATCCGGTTCGGACAGCTCATCTATTTCACGGGCATTTCTCTTTAGTCTTCTGCTATTGTTGGGACGCTTCCGAACTGGGCTCCACGGTCGTTCTAGTCGGCGATTGACCTAAGGAGAACTCCGATGAAATCGATGCTCGTTGGATTCATAACAGCGGCAACGCTCTTCGGCTTCGGTCCTTCCTTTGCGCAGGAGCCCGAACACCACGCCCATTGGGCATACGACGGCAATGATGGCCCCAACAAATGGGCAACGCTTGATCCTGCTTATGCCGAGTGTAAGGTGGGCCACCGTCAATCACCGATAGACATCCGCCACACAAAAAAGGAAGACCTGCCACCGATTCAATTTGACTACCAGTCTTCGCCGCTGACCGTTGTTGATAACGGTCACACCGTAATGGTGAACTACGCGCCGGGGAGCTTCATCACCGTCGGCGATCATCGGTACCAGCTGACACAGTTCCATTTTCACCATCCAAGCGAGGAGCATATCGATGGAATGGGCTTCGACATGGTGATCCATCTGGTTCACGCGGATGCGAGTGGACAGCTGGCAGTCGTAGCTGTTCTGCTGAAACCAGGAAAGGTCAATGCAGCGCTGCAGACCGTATGGGATCATTTGCCAAAGGAGAAGGATAAGGTAGCCACAGTCGAAGGTGTGTCGATTAACGCGGCTGATCTCCTACCGGTCGATCATGGCTACTATACATTTGTCGGATCGCTCACGACGCCTCCCTGCACGGAACCGGTCACCTGGTTTGTTCTGAAGACGCCCGAGGAGATTTCAAGCGGAGAAGTTGAGACGTTCGCCAAGCTCTACCCACACGATACGCGGCCTACGCAAAAGCTGGATGGTCGCGTCATCCTCGAATCAAAGTAATTTTCGGTTGCTATCTCGTTAGCCCTGCTGCAACGCCGCAGCCAGCCTGCCGTGCGAGGCTTTAAGTTTTGCCTCTGCTGCAGCGCGGTCAAGCGAGAGCTTCTGCATGGCGATCGCTGTCTTCACTGATCCGCTCTCCTCAAGGAGACGAGCTGCGGCCACCATATCGACTCCGGTTGCGGCGGAGATGATGCGCTGGGCGCGGTCGACGAGTTTTGCGTTGGTGGGCTGGATGTTGACCATGAGGTTGCCGTAGACGGCTCCGGTTTTGATCATGACGCCGGTGCTGAGCATGTTGAGGACGAGCTTGGTGGCGGTGCCTGCCTTGAGGCGCGTGCTGCCGGTGAGGATCTCGGGGCCGGTGACGGGTGCGATGGCGATGTCAGCGATTGCGGCCATCTGCGAGTTGGGGACGCAGGTGAGGGAGATGGTGAGGGCGCCGATGGATTTGGCGTGTTGCAAGGCACCGATGACGTAGGGGGTGCGGCCGCTGGCGGCTATGCCGACGAGCGTGTCTTGTTGTGTGAAGCCTGCGGCGGCAAGGTCGGCAGCGCCCTGCTCGGGGATGTCTTCTGTGGATTCGCTGGATTTGCGGAGGGCTTCGTCACCGCCGGCCATGAGGCCCTGAACGAGCGTGGGCGGGACGGAGAAGGTGGGTGGGCACTCGGAGGCGTCGAGGACGCCGAGGCGGCCACTGGTTCCGGCTCCGATGTAGAAGAGGCGGCCGCCTTGCTCGAAGCGCGTAGCGATGGAGTCTACTGCCTTAGCGATGTGGGGAAGTTCGGTGGCGATGGCGGCAGTGACTTTTGCGTCTTCTTCGTTGAAGATGCGGAGCATGTCTAGCGTCGGGAGCTGATCGATGTGCTCGGAGGCGGGGTTGCGGGACTCGGTGGGGAGCGTGGCGAGGTTCATAGTCGTTTTAAGCGTGTACCCTTTAGGGATGATTCTCACAAAGAACGAATCGCAGGCGTTCTGGATCTGCGCTGTCATTACGAGCATAAATGCTGTTGTGAGCGCTGGCTTTTCGATAGCGGCGGTGATGGCTAACGGCGGGGTCTATGCGATGTACGGTGCGTCGCGCAGCATTGCGCTCGTGCTGGTCGTTGTGGCTGTGTTGTATCTTCGTTCGCCTGTCGGCGTTGCCGCAATGGCGTTGACGATGGGACTGGTGCAGGCCTTCGACGCCGTGATCGGCAGGCTCGCGCATGACACGATGAAAACTATCGGGCCTCTGGTGCTTGCGGCGGCTACATTGTTATCGCTTCTTCCTTTGTTGCGCGGCATCCGAAACAGTTCCATTCACGCGAATGGATAAGGGATTGATACCGCGCAGGCACACTAGCGACGATAGTAGGACTCGTCGTAACCGCGGAGGTAGGATCTGCGGAAGGCGTCGCGATACGGGCCGTAGGGACCCATTGCTGGATCGTAGCCTGGAGTGTCGTGGAAGTTGCGATCGCGCTGCGGGTGATGGCCGAAGCCATTGTAGACGTCGCGCTCGCCGGCTTCTGAGCCGATGCGAAAGCGCCTTCGTGTTCGGCGCGTTCGATGAGTGGAGGGGCGCTTTGGTAGCTGTTGTAGGGCGGTGGCGGTGGTGCAGCGGCGTAGTAGGTGCGAGAGGCGCAGCCAGTCATGAAAAAAGAAGTCAGGACAATTGGGAGAGCTGCAAAACGAACGAATTTCATAGTGCCCTCACTGTTTAATCGGCGCATGTGCCTAGATGCACACGCTTCGAACAGGTAAACGCTGGATTGAGAAGAATGTTGTTGTGAGATGTAAGGATTATTGAGCGATGGTCGCGGGTTGGATCTGCTTCGTCATAATGATTTTGCTGGTGTTGAAGCCTAGAGATGCTCCTTTTTGCAGCAATGTATTGACGATTTCGTGGTCGAGGTCTGGAGTGCGGCTGAGTATCCAAAGGTTCTTTCGGCTTGGATTGCCGACGAGTGCCCAGCGATAGTCAGGGTCGAGATCGAGTATCCAGTAGTCTCCGCTGAGGGGCCAGAAGAAAGTGATCTTGAGCTTTGCGTTGGACTTGTCTTGCTTCGATGCGATCTTCGCGGTTCCTTTGGACTGAGCTACTTTTCCGTTGGATTTCCTGCAGGTATTGAGGACTCCAATTTTTCCATCGGGTTGTGGTGTGTAGGTCGCGGTTACGTCGGAGACGCATTTGTTCTCCCAGATCAGCGGCAGACGTGCGATCTCGAACCACTTACCCAGGTAGCGTGTCAGGTCAACATGATCGGCTGTCTCCAGCGGCTCATCCGCGCCGAAGGCTAGCGCCTTGAGGCCGAAGATGGCAAGCGCGAGAAGAGACACGCGGGTTGCGAATTTCATACAGGTGTAGATGATGCGCAGGGAAGTTTGCGTTGGTTCCGCAGCGGATTTCAGAATTCATGAGACGAAAATATTCAATCCGCGTCTAACCCTGCATAAATCAATGGGCCCGCAACACTTCGGCTAGAAACGCTCAAAGGATTCACGCTTACTGCAGTGAAACGAAAGAGAGATTGCTATGCGAAGGGCGATGTTCTGGTGGCTTGTCTTGATTGTGTTGCTTTGCGTCGGATGCGGAAGAGGGCAGGTTCAGATTCCTGCGACGCCCGCGGGACAAACGCTGCAGGCATGGCTCGATGCCTTCAATAGCGGTGACCGGGCGAAGGTAGAGAGCTACATCAAGACGATGGATTCCACGCAGACGGTGGAGTCGATGATGGGCTTCGGCAAGCAGACGGGTGGGTTCGATCTAGTTTCGATTGAGAGCAGCGAGCCGTTGCTGATTACGTTCAAGGTGAAAGAGAAGGCGAGTCCTACGGTTGCTTTTGGCAGTTTGCAATTGAAGACCACACAGCCGGCGATGGTCGAAAACTTAAGTGTTCGCGCTGTGCCTCTCGGAGCCGTGATTGAGAGCGTCAAGCTCGACGCTGCCGAACGGCAACGTGTGATTGATGGCGTGGCTGCGAAATTGACTGAATACTATGTCTACCCTGATGTCGCGGCGAAGATGAACGAGGCCATGAGGGACCATCAAAAACGCGGCGAATACGATGACATGACGGATGGCGGCGCGTTTGCGGGAAGACTTACGAAAGATCTGCGAGACGTAAGTCATGACCGGCATCTGCGCGTCGACTACAGTCCGTTCAAGCTGCCCCCAGACCGCGACGGTCCCAATGCTCAAGACATGGAGCGGATGAAAGCCAGGATGGAGCATGATAACTGCGGATTTGAGAAGGTTGAGATTCTGCCGCGAAATATCGGCTATGTGAAGTTCAATATGTTTGCCGATCCTGTGGTCTGCGGCCGCACGGTGGCGGCGGCGATGGATTTTGTCGCGCATACCGATGCAGTCATCTTCGATCTTCGCGATAACGGTGGCGGCGATCCGCAGATGGTCACTCTGATTGCGACGTACCTGTTCGACGGCAAGGAACATCTGAACGATCTCTACGACCGCAAGTCGGACAAGACGACGCAGTTCTGGACGCAGCCCTCTGTGCCGGGAACGAAGGTGGGAGGAGCGAAGCCTGTTTATGTGTTGACGTCGAGTCGAACATTCTCCGGAGCGGAGGAGTTCAGCTATGACCTGAAGAATCTGAAGCGGGCCACGATCGTCGGTGAGACGACCGGCGGTGGTGCGCATCCGGTTCGCGGCATGCGGATGGATGATCACTTCATGGTGGGAGTGCCGTTTGCGCGGGCGGTGAATCCGGTATCGAAGACCGACTGGGAGGGCACGGGCGTCGAGCCCGATGTTCCGGCGAAGGCAGCAGATGCATTGGAGACCGCGCAGAAGCTGGCGGAGGCAAAGCTTCAGGGGAAGTGATCGGGATAGGAGGTTTGCTGCGAATTCGTCCTGAAAAGGCGGCCTATCAGCCCGGAAATACGCTTCGGAGCCGTAAAATAGATGGGATAGAGATTTTCTTCAAAGGACGATACAGGTAGATGAGCGTTGATACACAGGCAGTTCTGGCAGGGCAGGTTGCGGCGGCGGCAAAGGCGGCTGGGCTGGTAGTGGTTTCGAGCGCGGTGGGTAAGGATTTTTCGGGCAATCCGACGACACGCTTCACGCTGGGACTTGTGGGCGATCAGGCCAAGACTGAAGTGCTGGAGCTGAGCGACAAGTTCGACTTCAGCAAGAAAGAGCTGCTGGACGATGTGACGGTGTACCTGGCGGAGTCGGAGAAGCGGCTGAAGAATCCGCGGCCGGATTGCTACCTCACATTGCATGGGCTGCTGCCGTTGAGCTTTGGCAAGTTTGAGTGGCCGTTCCACCAGTCGACCTCGGGCGCGGATACGTTCCTGGTGCATGGCGAGGTGAGGCTCGAAGACGGCAACGAGAGCATACTGCACGCAAAGGTTGCAGCGGCGATGACGCTGACGTTTGCGGAGATCGTGAAGGCTCCGGAGCAGCCATTTGCTGAGGGCTTTATCTACAACGCCGTGCGCAAGACGATGGATCAGGGCCAGTTGGAACTGGTGAAAAGCGGCAATCGCCAGCCTGTGCCGGTGACGACGCGCTACTACAGCCGCTGGCGGAACAAGTTCAGCTTCAACGATACGACCGAGGCGCAGCGGCAGGAGTATCTGGCGGCCAAGGCGTTCTGGCTTTCGGGAGTTCTGGGTGGTGGTCAGCCTGTGTGGCTGCTCGATCCACGGGACGCTCAGTACCTGAACACGACTGTAGACGAGCTGAAGAAGACGACTGAGGCGCTGGCGCGCGAGGGGTTGATTCTGCTGGCGGCGGATACCGAATATGCTATGCCGACCGAGGCGTTGATGGGCCATCGCGCGCAGTATGAGGCTGAGGTTGCGGCGCAGCTGGCGTTCATCAAACCATCCTTCAACGAAGATATGCGGAGCGGCCACACGAATATGTAACTTGCGCGGTAAACGGCCTCCATGCCACTTTTGTGGGACTGCTCGTCGGGTTCGAGTGCAGTAACGAAAGGGGTATGGAGGCCATTCTCTTTGAATTTTCAGGCATATTTGGGGTGTGGTGGCGCAAACAGGCTTGTTTTCTCTGGCGTTTCCCGTCCGCGATTTAAATTTGCCAACGATTTTCGGTTCGTGATACTGTCCCTGTGGCCTTAAGGTGCAATTTGACCCGAAAGGAATGAGGAAACAATGAAATTAACCCGAATCGCTACACCACTGATTGCAGTGGCGCTTATGAGCGGCGCGCCCCTTTTTGCGCATGCCCAGACTACACAGAATGCAGCACAGACTGAGGAGTGGAACACTCCTCCCGCAGGTACCGAGCAGGCGCAGCAGGGCTACCGCGATGGTATTGAAGCGGCCCAGCTTGATCGCGCAGCCAAGCGGAAGATCGACGCGAAGGCGTCGCACCTGTACGTCCATCCTCCGGTGAAGGGTGCGGCTCGTGATGAGTACCGCACCGGCTTTACCGCAGGGTATGAGACGGCAGTGAAGCACAGCAACTCCGGCGTCTAACGACGTAGCTGTTGCAGGAAGATGTTACGAGAAAATGGCCCCGATGCGGGGCCTTTTCTTTTGTCGTCGACTATCGGCGATGGCTGTGCGGATACTACGGTTGTAGGCTGGAGAGATGCGGACGATGCGGATGTTTTTTATGCTGGCGGCGGGGTTGGTGGGACTGGGTTCGAGATTGATGGTGGCGCAGGATGCTACGCCTGCAGCAGCGCCGGTTGCGCCTGCGGCAGCGAGGACGGTGGAGGCTCCGGTTGATGGGCTGGTTCGCAGGGATGGCTACACGGTGGCGCTGACTTTGCCGGATAAGCATGAACTGCTTGTGCGAGGCTTCGAGTTTGACGGGGAGACGGTGTCGACGGACAAGCTGCACTTCAAGCAACTGGCGCCGGGAGTGGTTGAGATTACTAGCCTCGCGTATTCCGTTGGGGACTGGCGGTTTCGCGTGGCCGACTCGGCGAACTACTACGGGCTTGGAGAACGGTTCAACGCGCTGAACCATGCGCGCACCGTGGTTTTGAACTCGTCGCAGGACAATGGGATTGCGAAGGGGTCGTCGACGTACAAGCCAGTTCCCTTCTTTATGTCTACGACAGGTTATGGGCTTTGGCTCGATACGACGGCGGAGGCGATGTTCGATATGAACGTCTCCAGCGCGACGGATGTGATTGTGGATGTACCGGCGCAGAAGTTGAGGATCGTGCTGTTTACAGGGCCGGAGTTCCCCAAGATTCTTGAGCGCTTCACTGCGTTGGCAGGACGCGCGATTGTGCCTCCGTATTGGGCGTTTGCCCCGTGGATGGGGCGGGATTATCACCAGAACGCAGCACAGGTGTTGGAGGATGTAGACAAGACGCGCGCGCTTGGTTTGCCCGCCAGTGTGATCGTGATCGATTCGCCGTGGACAACGTCCTATAACAGTTACAAATTCAATCCGAAGCAGTTCGACGATGCTGCGGGGATGGTGAAACATCTGCACGACGAAGGTTACAAGCTGGTGCTGTGGCATACGCCGTGGATCGATTCGCAGTCGAATACGCCGGGAGAGGTGGGGTTTGCGGACAAGATGCTGGCCCATGCCGAGAACTATGACGAAGCTGCAACGAGTGGTTTCTTTGTCAAGATACCGGATGGCAAACCCTATGTAGGTCGATGGTGGAAGGGCATGGGATCGATGATCGACTTCACGAATCCACTGGCGAAGCGATGGTGGCAGGATCAGGTGCGGCAGGCTATTGCTGCGGGAGCAGATGGATTCAAAGACGACGATGGCGAGGGGAGTTTTCTGGGAGACGTGAAGTTTGCCGATGGCACGGACAAGCGCCTGATGCAGAACCGGTATGCCGTGCTCTACAACAACGCGATGGAAGAGCTAATCCAGAAGGACATGAAGGGCAACGGTGTGCTCTTTGCTCGCAGCGTGACGACGGACGGCCATGCGGGAGCAAATGGCATCGGGTTCCTATGGGGCGGGGACAGCCAGTCGAGCTTCAGCCCGGAGAATGGTTTGCCGACGGCTGTAACGGCGGGATTGAACGCGGGGATGAGTGGGATGCCACTTTGGACATCCGATCTCGGTGGCTATCTAAAAGTTGGAGCGACTCAGGACCCGCTGGTGCAGATGCGGTGGACGGAGTACTCGGCGTTTTCCCCGGTGATGGAGATTCTGTCGCAGACGAACGAGCAGCCGTGGAACTGGGATGAGAAGGCTGGTGGATCTTCAGGAACGCCGGCGCTCGAGGTCTACCGTAAATATGCAACGTTGCACATGAGTTTATTTCCTTACCGCTATGCCGCTGCCCAGGAGGCAGCAAAGACGGGCATGCCGATTATGCGTGCCCTGGTGTTGCAGTATCAGAACGATGACCGTGCGCGTACGACGAAAGATGAGTACATGTTTGGGCCGGATTTTCTTGTGGCTCCGGTGATCGATGAGAATACGCGGCGGGTGGTGTATCTGCCGGAGGGCGACTGGGTGGACTACTGGACGGGAAGCCGCTTCAGCGGCGGGAAGACGATGCTGGTGGACGCTCCGGCGGATGTATTGCCGCTGTACGTGCGAGCCGGTGCGGTGATCCCGAAGATCCCAGAGGATGTAATGACGCTGGTGCCGCAGAACGAGAGCGGAAACAGTAAGGTGAAGTCGATGGATGACCGCCGCGTGTATGAGTTGATTGGCGGCTCTGGCTCGGCGGATACGACGATGACCGACTTCGAGAAGCGCGTTGTGGTTCGCGGCGCGAATTCGGTGAAGATCACAGGGGATTCGGCGGCGCACATGATCGTGCGGTGGCGATTTGATCGAGTGAAAAACGCGACGGTGAATGGCGCCGTGGTTAAAGTTCAGACGGATGCCACGGGAGATTTTGTGGAGTTCGACCACCTGAAGGAGAGTGTGGTGGCTTGGCAGTAAGTCAGTCGTCAGTTCCCCGTTGTCGGTTCTCCGTTGCAAGATCCATAGATCTCTAAGCAACTCTACTGACAACTTGCAACTGACAACTTCAAGTCAGGCTGTGGTTTGCGGGTTGAAGTTGTTTCCGGGCGTGGTAGTGGCTCCGCAGTGAGTGCAGAAGATTGCGTTGGGGTCTATGGGCCTGCTGCATGCAGGGCAGGACGGGCCAGGACGACTGCCGAGAATCTGGCTGGCGATGTAAGCGGCTTGCTGTGCGTTATAGCGGCGGACACGGCCAGGCATAAAGAATGCGTCGATCAAGCCGAGGATGGCCGAGATGCCGGTCCAGCAGAGGAAGAGGTAGATAATACCGAGGCCGTTGCGACGGAGATAAAAGTGGTGAATACCAAAGCAGCCAAGGAAGATGGCGAGAAGGACTCCAATAACCTCGTCGCGGCTGGCATGATGGAGCTCGGCGTAAAACCAGCTGCGCTGGTGGTCGGTCATGTTGACGGTGTAGATGGGATCGATGGCTTGCATGTCGAATGCGCTCCAGACTGCCTGAAGAGCAGTACGCGGAGTCGGGCTCCGTGGTTCCAACACGAAGATTTCAGCGCCTACCGATCGGGAAGCTCAAGCCCACCTTGGAGTTGAAATCATTTCGCCAGTCTCCCTCCGGATACCGGAAGATGTACTCCGCCGGAGTGACTGCAAGCGAGACCCATTTCGCCAGGGGAAAGGAAAAGCTTGCTCCTGCCGCTACGGCGAGTTGGTTCGTGATCTTGCCGGCACTTGATGCCCGCACATTACCTACTTCGGCAAAGATCGACGGCCTTACGTTGGGATGGGTGAAGATGTTCTTGCTCACTCCAAAGGTAATGCCATGCGAATTCACCGATCCTTTCGAGTTCACACCGTAGTAGTTCGTGAAATTTGCGAACCCGGAGTAACCTCTGCCAATCGTTACCGCGGGCCGGATGAACCAGCCATTCAGATTCGAGCGGTAGTTTGCTCCCTGGTCGGCCCAAAGGTAGGTCCATCCGGTCGTGATCGTGGCGATAGGTTCTTTTGGTTTTTCCTGCGCCTGCACTCCGGGGTAGAGGGCAAATGCTACGGTGAGCGACGTTAGCCAACGGCCGCACAGTTTCATAATGCCTCCCCTCGCCTGCTGGATCGCGCGTTGATTTTGATTCCTCTTTCCTTGTCTTCAGTGTCCACCACAGTCTGATTCGCAGGCCTACTTTAGAGTTAGCTCGTTCTGCGTGCAACCTGCTGTCGCTGCAACAAGTTGGGCGATCTATCGAATACGACTTGATCAGTCGCAGTTTACAGATTTGGATGAGGTGAGTAGAGTGCTGATTAAATTGGACGTCGGAGCAACCGCGTTTCGTAATGACCACTCTTACCAGGAAGGCAGGAGGTCTCTATGGAAGCTGTACATAATGGACAGTGTGGGCTCTGTACCCACTTCGGCGAAACCCATGCAAGGAACTCTGCACTGGTGACAATTCTAAAGAGCCATGAAGCGCCGTTGAACATGCTCGATGATTGCGGTCATCCGAAACATGCAGCCTTGCACCTGAAGGTGACGCCGATCAGCGGATGCGACGGCTTTACGCCTGCTGCACAAGCTTAGCCAAAACCTGACGCTTGTTATAAAAAGCACCGTAGCCACTTCAGCAGTACGGTGCTTTGCGTTTTCATCTCCTTGAAGCGGCATAAAAAAGCCCTCACCATAGCGAGGGCTTTTTATTCGGTAGGTATAAGTTACATATCCTTGACGCCGTCGACGAAGGCCTTCAGCTTGCGGCTGCGGCTCGGATGACGGAGCTTGCGGAGCGCCTTAGCCTCAATCTGACGGATGCGCTCGCGGGTGACCTGGAAGCTCTGTCCAACCTCTTCGAGCGTGTGCTCGGAACCATCTTCGAGGCCGAAGCGCATCTTGATGACACGCTCTTCACGCGGCGTCAGAGTGCGAAGGACCTGCGACGTGTATTCCTTCAGGTTGACCGAGATAACAGCGTCGGACGGGCTGACGGCCATGCGGTCTTCGATGAAGTCGCCGAGGTGCGAATCTTCTTCTTCACCGATAGGCGTCTCAAGCGAGATGGGCTCCTGCGCAATCTTGAGGACCTTGCGGACCTTCGCGACAGGAATGTCCATACGCCTTGCGATCTCTTCCGAGGAAGCTTCACGGCCAAGCTCCTGCACGAGCTGACGGCTGGTGCGGATGAGCTTATTGATCGTCTCGATCATGTGCACCGGAATACGGATCGTGCGGGCCTGGTCGGCGATGGCGCGGGTGATAGCCTGACGGATCCACCACGTTGCGTACGTCGAGAATTTGTAACCGCGACGGTACTCAAACTTATCGACAGCCTTCATCAGGCCGATGTTGCCTTCCTGAATCAGGTCGAGGAACTGCAGACCGCGGTTGGTGTACTTCTTCGCGATCGAGACGACGAGGCGCAGGTTGGCCTCGATCAGCTCACGCTTGGCGCGCTCTGCATCCATGTCGCCCTGGATCATCTCGCGCTGCGTGCGCTTCAGGTCGGCGATTGAGATTCCGGCGTCCTGCTCGACGCGCTCGAGATCGATGCGGCAGTTCTTCTGCTGGCGCTTGTACTCTTTGCGCAGTTCTTCGGACTTCGAAGCCTCGTGCTTGTTCTCAAGTGTCTTGATCTGACGCTCGAGCGTGCGCATGGCATCGACGGTCTTGTTGACCTTGTCCAGCAACCGCTTCTTCTCGCCGTTGGTGTACTTCAGCTCGCGGACGATGCGGTTGATGTAGACATGCTCGCGACCAATCAGCCAGCGGGTCTTGCGCGTCTCTTTCGCCTTGGCCTTGGCGTCCTTGCCTACAGGAGCGGCAAGCTTCTCTTCGAGCGCGTGAATCTTCTTCTGGTGCTTTAGGATGACGTCGATGCGGCCAACCGTGGCGCGAACACGCGCAGCCAAAATCTCTTCGGTCAGCTCTTCTTCGTCGAAGGTTACGACTTCTTTGATGTTGCGGACGCCGCGCTTGAGGTCTTCGCCGAGGCCCACGATCTCGCGAATAACAATCGGCGAGCGGGAGATGGCTTTCATGACCCGGAGCTGCCCGCGCTCGATGCGCTTGGCGATCTCAACCTCGCCCTCGCGGGTAAGCAGGGGAACGGTACCCATCTCGCGGAGGTACATGCGAACAGGGTCGTTGGTCTTCTCAAGCGTGCCGGGCGAAAGGTCGAGCTCTACGTCGTCGGACTCTTCACCGGCCTCGGGTTCGTACTTGTCGCGGTCGCCGCCAAACTTCGATTCACCCGAGAGTACATCGATGCCCTGCGTGTTGATGGTGGTGAGAAGGTCATCGAGATCGTCGGGAGTCGTGATGTCACCGGGCAGAAGGTCGTTGACCTCGCCATATGTCAGGTAACCCTTTTCTTTCCCTGTGTCGATGAGCTTATCTATGTCGTCTTCGTACTTGTCAATTTCTTCAGCCACGGCTGTGCGCACTCCTGCGAAATATTCTTAAGATTGGGATGCCATCTGGTCGATAAAATCGGTATCCAGACGGAAATCTCCCTGGGTTGTTTCGTAATGGGCAGGGAGCAGATAGCGGTTTAGACCGCTTTGGCCAGCCGTATGACCTTCAAGGAGGTCAGGGCATTCAAGGGCACACTTCCCCAGCGAATCACAGCATACCACAATAGTTAGACGTATTCAGTGGAAAAAAGGTTCGGTGGGGGTTCCCGCAGCGGTTCGCCCTTGATACCGTCCTGATGGCGCGGACAGCGCCGTAAATGGATGTCTTTGCCGTTAGATCCATAATCATGGTGGCAATGGCTGCAACGCAAGTGGTAGATCGTCTGCCCGGGAAAAGATTCTGAAGGAAATCCGGTTCTGGCAATGACGACCTGGCCGTGTTTGTTCTTGTATCCGGGGTCTGTGGTCTGAAAACGAGGCATTCGATAGATTTCCGCTGTGTTAGTTATAACATAAGTTATAATGAGCCTATGGATACCAGAATTCGCAAGATCGGGAATGGTTATGGGGTCCTTCTGCCGAAACAGATAGTGGATGAACTGAGGCTGGAGGAGGGTAGTGTGCTCTCCATCGTCAAAGATGCTGAGGGAATACATTTGTCACCCTACGACGCTAACTTCAGTGAGCAATTGGAGGCATTTCGCCGTACCGAGGCAAAACACCGAAATAGCTATCGAGAACTAGCGAAGTGAAGCCGGTACGGCTGCTGGACTTCAGAGGTGTAAGCGCGATTCATGCGGAGTTGATTACGCGCTATGGCGGCTCAATGGGCCTGCGCGATGCCGGCCTGCTTGAGTCGGCGATTGCGCGGCCTGCTCATTTGCACGTGTACGAGGAAGACGCCACCATTGCGAGGCTTTGCGCTACGCTGGGTTGGGGATTGCTCAAGAACCACGCTTTCATCGACGGCAACAAGCGGGTGGCACTGGGTGCGATGGTGGTTTTTCTCGAACTCAATGGATACGAACTCACCTGTTCAGAAGCCGAAGAAACAGACATGGTGCTCCGTGCCGCCGCAAGTGAACTGAGTGAGCTGGAATGGAATGAATGGGTCGAGCGGGTTGCGCAAGCCAAACCGGCTGCGTAGCTGGCCACTATTCGGCTAGCCTTCTTAGGGCGTCACGGTTCTCATTCATAACCCGCTTCATAGCCTTCATCTGGTCCGCGAATCCCTGCTCGTAAGGCGTAAGCTCGATGCCATCAGGAGTTTCAGAGACACGCAGAGTGTCACCCTTTTCTGCGTTTAGCTTTGCTCGATCTTCCTTAGGCATGACGGACTCCCCTGGCTAGTTCTAGCAAATGTTATAGCATCACCCTTCCAACTGCGGCCCCGATCTGCGAAGGCGCGAAAGCAACGCCGCAGGCTGCAACGATTGCGGAAAATCCAGCAGGCTCGCCAAGAATGCGGGAAAGGTGTCCTCGGTGATGCGCAGGGACTCGGGCAGGACGTAGATGTTCATGATCAGCTCTGAGACCAGCAACGACGCCGCCGCTGCAAAGAGCCCATAATGCTTAGCCAGCACATACGTTAGAACGACCGTAATACTGGTAGCGAAAAGATAATAGGCGGCCAGCTTTTGATGCTGATTGATCGCCGCCACGAGGGTCGAGCTGGTCGACCAAAACGTGTAGATCACAACTACAAGGAGCAACTCGGTAAGAAGCGGTCTGCTCGGAGGAACATGACCTCCCGTCCAGTGTGTCAGAAACCACGGTCCAACCGTCATCATGACGAAGACGATGCCGAAAGAGATGATCAGCGCCATCTGGCACGAGCGTCGATGCAGCGAACGGAGCAACGGAATGTCGTTGGTTCCGAAGGCGTTGGATAGCTCCGGCCAGAAGGTATTGTTGACCATCGACATCATCTGCAGCGCAACCCGGGAGACGGTGCGCGCTGTTCCGAAGATGACGACTGCAGTAGGTCCAAGCGCATACCCGACGGCCATCAACGTTCCTTGAAGGTTTAAAGCGTTGCCCAGTGGGAAGGCCATGAAGGCAAAGGCGGGTCCCGCCAAGCGGCGAATCTCGGATAACCGGGCATGGCTCCAGCCATAGCGGACCCAGGGAATATCCCGGCGGACCATAATGCACAGCACAAACGTAAAAAACGCATTGGCGCATGCCAGTACGAGCGCGGTCATTCGAGCGCCACCACCCAGGCAGACAGGAATCAGCATGACGCCAAAGGCCGAGAGAGCAAAGACGCTCTTCATGAATGAGCCATATGGATATCGTCCGACGCATCGGTAGGCAGACTGCAGGAGAGCCTCGAGCTGGTTGAGCAGCACAGAGCAGCCAAGGTAGAAGATGACCCATTTGCTGTCGGTCGAGCCGATTTCATGAAGCTTCAAATGCTCGGCTACAGGAAAGAAATAAAGCGTGATTCCTAACAGCAGCATTACGGCCGTGCAGACGATGGAGATGAGCCACCAGCAGCTTTGGAAGACGCTCAGAGCGCCCTCGCGGTCGCCGCGCGCCGTCATCATGGTCATCTCGTTACCGGCGACGTTGCCGAATCCCATATTGCTGAGGCTGAGGTAGGTGGGGATCGCCGTCACGATCATCCACTCGCCATAGAGCGGAACGCTCCAGAAATGCAGAAAGACCGGCACCTGGACCAGTTGGATGATTGACGTGGCAAACTTGCTCACCAGGTTCGAAAGGAAACCGAGAAGAAGACGTCGCTTTGTTGAGTTATCCATGGGCCTCGATGGTTGGGATTTGACGCATGGTTGCTTTCAGCAACTCAGCGGCTGCCGTTGCGTAGAGCGACATGCATCTTTTGTGCGAACGGACGAACCATCTGTTTGCCTCGCTCAACGACGTTGCTGAAAGTGACAGGAAGGGGACGGTCGGCAAGGAAGGATTCCAGGACTGACAGGCCGTCGACCCGCTTTGCCCAGGGCTCAAGAATCGGATAGAGCGCGGCTCTCTCCGCGATGGCGAACTCTTCGTACGCTGTTGTGATGTAGCGTAGAAAATTGGCTCGGCTGGCCTTATTGATCCATCCGGTGTCCTTCATGCCGGCGCGTTGTGCAGCCAGCGGCATTACCTCGTAAAACATTCGCTGCTCGTCGCGAATCCACATGCCGAACCGGTTGCGGAACTTGTTGCCATCGTGTCCAACCCGGTAGCCGCTGATGATCTCGTTCTCGTAGATGAAGGAGCCGAATGGGGCGAGCTGCATGAACATCGGCCAGTCCCCAAACGACTCCATGTCCGCGGGATATCCACCGGACTTTATTAGCATCTCCCGGTTAACAGCGAAGGCGGCAAAGCTGGCTTTAGGACCATTCTTTTGTTCCAGTAGCGTGGCAGGCGGTAGGGTCACCGCATTGACGCTGAGCATGTACTGGCTCGAGAGCGTCTTTCCATCGCGATCGATGGTGTCCCATCCGGCGCGCACGACAACAGCGTCTTCGCGTCTCTGGGCTCCGCGAATCAGCACCTCGCAATAATGTGGCCGTGCGAGATCGTCGCTGCTGAGCAGCGTGCACCAGTCGCCGGAGAGGCTCGAAAGCGTGAAGTTCCACTGGCCACTGACGTTGCAGCCAGGAGGCGGCTTCACGCCACGAACGTGCTTCGAATATTTTTCAATGATCTCCGGGGTGTTGTCCGTGCTGTAGTGATCGGAGATGACGATTTCGTCCGGCGGGCGCGTCTGATTCAGGAGGGATAGGATTGTTTCTTCAAGAAATTCGCCCTGATTGTAGGCGGGGATACCCACTGAAAACGTCAACGGCTTAGTCATTATTGGCGATTCTAACAACAGCGCGAGTAGATTCCTGACCAGTCTGCCAGCGGTAACTCTTCAAGACAATGGCTCCTTCTGGTTACTACGCCCGCCGAAAGGACAGTGCTGTCGAGATCAGAACTGGCGGAGCTTGCGATCGATCTGCAGCTTCTCGGCAGTCAATTGAGCAAGCATCGCCGTGTCACCGCGCCGATCTGCCTCCGCCATCAGAGAGCGCACCTCGCGCTGCCGACGTTCCAGCCGTCGCCGCTCGAGAGTATGCAGCGCATTCTCCACCTTCTCAGCCATGGATTGATTTGCGTTCGAGCCGGAGTCGTCGTGATCATCATGCTGTTGCAATGCGAGAGCAAGCAATACTCGCGTCGGCTGGTCTGGCGCGGCGTCGAGCGGATTTGGCGGCGCAGGTGCATGGGTAAGCGCTTCAAGCACAGGTGCGGCAGGCAGGCCGTCGTACCATTCCGGATGATGCGAAAGCTGTTCCACAGCGAGAATCCGTGCAGCATCATGTTCCGGCAGCACAAGCGCCCGCAGCAGAATGCGTTCGGTCTCGCTGGCAGGATCCTGCTGGTGCGAGCGAACGCTCTCGACCCGCTGCGCTGCGGCCTGCTTCAACTCCTGCCGCATGATGGCGGAGTCGATGCTCAGTTTCTGCGCGGCGTCAGCGGCAAACTCGTCGCGGTGAATGCGGTTTGGCATGCGGCGAATGTGCGGCAGCAGAAAGTTCATTGCCTTTGTTTTGGCGTCCGGAGTGCGCGCCGGAAAGAGCTGGAGGGCGCGATCTATCAGATAATCGCTATGCCGCTTCGCCGTGCGCAACGCAGCCATGTAAGCCTGAATACCGTGCTCGCGAACGTAACGATCGGGATCAAGCCCGCCTTCCAGCGCGATCACCTTCACCTCGAAGTCCTCTTCCGTAAGCAGCGCAATGGACTTCTCGGCAGCATTCGCCCCAGCCTGATCGGGGTCGAAGTTCACAACAACGCGCTTCGTAAATCGACTCAGCAGTCGCACCTGCATTTCGGTGAAGGCAGTACCGGAGGTTGCCAGCACGTTGCGAATCCCCGCCATGTACACCGAGATGCAGTCCATCTGGCCTTCGACGAGCAGCGCAAAGTCATTGGTGCGCATATCGGCCTTGGCCTTGTCGAGATTGAAGAGCACCTGCCCCTTCGTATAGAGCGCAGTTTCGGGCGAGTTCATGTACTTTGGGCCGGACTTTTCATCCGAGTCGAGTGCCCGCGCCGTGAAGGCAATCGTCTTGCCTTGTTCATTCGCAATCGGAAACGTAATCCGCTTGCGGAACCGCGCATAAAGCTGGCCCTGCGTTCCATCCGCCTGCTCCTTCGAGCTGAACAATCCGCTCGCACGCATTACTTCTTCACTGAAGTGCGGCTTCAACCGTTCGCGCATGTCGTTGAAATCATCCGGCGCATAACCAATGCGAAACTTCGCAACAGTCTCTGGTGTCACGCCACGCCCGGTCAGGTACTCACGAGCTCTCGCCGCCTCAGGACTCTTCAGGTGCGCCTCGAAATACTGCGTGGCCGCCTCATGGATATCGATCAGTTGACGCCGTAATCCTGCCTCGCGGGCCTCTTCGGGCGAGCTGAACTCGCGCTTCGGCAGAGGTATCCCGCTCTTGGTTGCAACGACGCGAATGGCCTCGGGGAAGCTGATGTTCTCGAGCTTCATCACAAACGTGAAGACATCACCCTTCTCGTGGCAGCCGAAGCAATAAAAGTAACCGTGGTTGGCGTTTACCGAGAACGAGCCGGTCTTCTCCTTATGGAACGGACACAGGCCGGTATAGTTCTGCGCCCCAGTTTTGCGCAGCTTCACATAGTCGCCAATAATCTTGACGATGTCGGTCTGTTGCTTCACGGTCTGGGCAAAATTGTCTGACATGATCCCAATCTCTGAGTGTAGATGAGCCGGTGGTGGTCGAAGCCGGAGGCATATCGAGCCGGACGTCTATATCCCTTTAGTTGTAGCGGGATACGGCTTATCGCAAGAAAAATTGAAACTTAATCGCCGATTGCGTGTTTCGATGGAAGTGCACCACGATAGGCCACATCGAAGGTCTGTTGTACATTTTTGAGGCTGCGGCCATCCACTGGCCTATGCCGTTCCCGGGGTAAATGAATGCAAATCTCCAGTCCGATTCGTAAAGTTCTCATGGCAGCAGCTCTTGCGCTTATTCCTGCGTCTTCTTTCGCAGGCGTCCTGATCTCCGTAAACATCGCACCGCCGGCGTTGCCTGTTTATACGCAGCCATTATGCCCAGGCGAGGGATATATCTGGACTCCCGGCTACTGGGCATGGGGGCCTGAAGGATACTACTGGGTTCCCGGCGTCTGGGTTCAGCCGCCCACGGTTGGTGTTCTCTGGACCCCTGGTTACTGGGGCTGGACCGAGGGTGCATACATCTTCCACGCCGGCTACTGGGGTCCGCACATCGGCTTTTACGGTGGCGTCAACTACGGCTTCGGCTACGGCGGCGTCGGCTATGAGGGCGGGCGCTGGGACCACGGCGTCTTCGCCTACAACCGCAGTGTGAACAACATCAACATCGTCAACGTTCACAACGTCTACAACCAGACCGTCATTGTGAACAACTACAACCGCGTCAGCTACAACGGTGGCAACGGCGGCATACGGGCTCAGGAGTCAGAGCACGAGCGGGAGGCCTTCCACGAGCAGCACTTCCAGCCCACGGTCAATCAGCAGAGTCACGAACAGTTCGCCCGGCAGGATCGTGGCCAGCTTGCCAAGGTGAATAACGGACGTCCGCCGATGGCAGCGGCCAGAACTCCGGAAGAGTATCACTCCGCCGCGCAACCGCACGGGGAAAACTTCAACAACAACCATGGCAACGTGCCCCAGGCCAACCAGCGTCCGGCCTATCAGCAGAACCCGCAGCAGGCCCATTCGCAGACGCAGCCCTACACGCAACAGCAGCAGCAGAACCATCCGCAGCCGCAGACCTACACGCAGCAACCGCAGAACCATCCGCAACCGCAGACCTATACGCAGCAACCGCAGCCTCAGAACCGCCCACAGCCGCAGGCCTACACGCAGCAGGCCCGTCCGCAGGCACAGCCCGCCTACACACAGCAGTCTCATCCTCAACCGGAGAGCCGCCCGCAGCCTCAAAACCGCGAGCAGCCTCATGCGCAGCCGCAGGAGCGTCATCAGGGCGGTGAACCCGGCCATCCTGAGGGTCATGACGGCCACGGCAAATAGCCGTATATACTTATAGGTGTCCAACAGAGCGGCCGTCGGCAACCCCGTCGGCCGCTTTCTCCTTGCGAGATAAAGTAGCTGCAGGTGCTCTCTCCCCAACAACTCGATCAGGTGTGTGTGGTCCTGGTGCGGGCACGCAATCCAAACAATATCGGCGCAGTAGCGCGAGCCATGCACGACTTCGGCTTCCGTCATCTCCGCCTCGTCAACGACTACACCGTTCCCTTTGAGACGGCGCGATCTGCTGTCGACGCCTCCGCAGTGCTTGCCTCCGCAACCACCTTCGCCAGCGTTGCCGATGCAGTGGCAGACTGCACACTTATCGTGGGCACAACTGCGGTCGGCGAGCGCGCGCTGCAGCATCCGCTCCACGCACTCCCCGAAGCCGCCACCGCCATCCACGCGGAACTGACGCGTGAGGATGCTCGCGTCGCGCTGCTCTTCGGCTCCGAAAAGACTGGCCTCAGCAACGACGAACTCAGCCATTGCCACTGGCTCCTGACCATCCCCATGGAGCAGCACGAAGATATTCGCCATCCATCGATGAATCTCGGGCAAGCGGCGGCGGTGTGCCTGTACGAGTTGGTTCGCCAAACCGGAGTCCATGTCGGCACAGGCGTTCCACAGGCCGCATCTTCGGGCGAGGTCGAGCGCATGACTGCTCTGCTCAACGATGTGCTCGAGAAGACCGGATACACCAGACGCCATCCCGCAAACTCCGACGAAAACCAGATTCGTCGCCTCGTTTTGAGGATGGGGCTTGCGGCTAACGACCTGCCGGTATGGATGGGAATCCTGCGTCAGGTGCTGTGGCGCGTGCGCGAGGCCGAAGGTACTGAAGAGTAATTTCAATCGTCTATCTATTGCGAATCCTGCGGATAACGGTAGACTAGGCGTCATTCATAAAACAGCAGAAAGAGACCATAACAAGGTTAGAGGCAGCAAAACGATGTATCTGGGGAAAGGTTTGTCGGCGATATCAGCGCTTGCAATAGGTTGCATATTCACAACAGCGGGCTTGGCGCAGGGAAAACAGCTCACCACCGATGATTACGCGCGAGCCGAAAAGTTCATGAACTACAACGTCAATCCGCTCGTGTATCACAGCGTAAGCGAACCCACGTGGCTACCCGATGGCCGCTTCTGGTATCGCGACCGCGGACCCGAAGGAGTGACCTTCACCCTGGTCGATCCCGCGAAAGGGACCAAGGGTCCGGCGTTCGATCATACGAAGCTCGCCAATGCACTAACGGAGGCTTAATCCGCTAAGCACAAAATCGATGCGCAGCACCTGCCTGTCACTGAGTTGGCCTTTGAAGGCGCGACCGTAGTCGTAACAGCGCACGGCAAGCAGTTTCGCTGCGACCTCAGCGGAGCAGGCGTCTGCACTGCCGGGGCCACAAAGTCTGAGACCAGTGCCGCCGCTCCCCGCCGCCGCTCCCCATCAGACATCTCCCCCGACAAGACCAAGGGCGCCTTTATCCGCGACTACAACCTATGGGTCCGCGACATCGCCACCGGCAAAGAGACGCAGCTCACTACAGACGGCATCAAGGACTTCGGCTACGCCACTGACAACGCCGGTTGGCAGATGAGTGACAACCCCATCCTCGTCTGGTCACCCGACTCAAAAAAGATTGCCACCTTCCAGCAGGACCAGCGCAAAGACGGTGAGATGTACCTCGTACCCGTCACCAACGGCCACCCGCAGCTCAAGGCATGGAAGTATCCGTTCGTCGGCGACAAAGACGTCACCATGATCGAGCGCGTCATCATCGACGTCGACTCGCCCAAGGTTATCCGCCTCAAGATGCAGCCAGACCAGCATCGCTCTACCATCTGCGACGACGTAAGCTGCCGCGGCGGCAGCGGATGGGACGACGTGCAATGGAGCGAAGACGGCAAGCATCTCGCCTTCGTCTCAACCTCACGCGACCACAAGCAGGAGTGGTTCCGCGTGGCCGATGCCGAAACCGGCGACGTTCGCGAAGTCATGACCGAGACCGCGCCGAAGTTCTTTGAGAGCGGCAACGATAAGGTGAACTGGAAGCATCTCCCTAAGTCCAACGAGATCCTCTGGTTCAGCGAGCGCGACAACTGGGGTCAGATGTATCTCTACGACCTCACCACTGGCAAACTCAAGAATCAGATCACTCACGGCGAAGGCAACGTCACCCAGGTCCTCGCAGTTGACGAAGCCGCCCGCAAAATCTACTTCCTTGGCGTTGGCAAAGAGAAGGGCCGCGACCCATACTTCTCGCACTACTACAGCATCAACTTCGATGGCTCCGGCCTGAAACTCCTCACGCCCGAAGACGCCGACCACGCCATCACTCCATCTCCCGACGGCCACTACTTTGTCGATGTCTACTCAACGCCCACACAGCCCCAGACTACAGTCGTTCGTAACAGCGACGGCAAGGTTGTCCTCGATGTCGCCAAGCAGGACATCACGAAGCTGGTAGCCGCAGGATGGGTTCCACCGACGCCCATCACCGTCAAAGCGCGCGACGGCAAGACCGACCTCTACGGCTTCATGTTCAAGCCCACGAACTTCGACGCTTCGAAGAAATATCCCATCGTGAACAACGTCTACCCCGGCCCACAGACGGGCTCTTGCGGTGGTCGTAGCTTCGCGGCATCGCATCGCGACATGCAGGCGCTGGCGGAGCTTGGCTTCGTCGTCGTCTGCATCGACGGCATGGGTACACCCTTCCGTTCCAAGGCCTTCCACGAGTTCTACTTCGGCAACCTCGGCGACAACACCATCCCCGATCAGGTAGCCGGAATGAAGGAGCTCGCCGCGAAGTATCCCTGGATCGACATCGACCGCGCCGGCATGTACGGGCACTCCGGCGGAGGAAACGCAACCGCAGCAGCCATGTTCAACTACCCCGACTTCTTCAAGGTAGGCATCGCCGAAAGCGGCAACCACGACCAACGCGACTACGAAGACGACTGGGCAGAAAAGTGGGCTGGTCTCGAGGTCAAGAATCCCGACGGCACCAGCAACTACGACAGCCAGGCCAACCAGAACATCGCGAAAAACCTGAAAGGCCATCTCCTGTTGGCCCACGGAACGATGGACAACAATGTTCCGCCTAACAACACGCTGCTCGTGGTCGATGCCCTCATCAAAGCCAACAAGGACTTTGACCTCCTGATGATCCCAAACGTCGCCCACGGGTACGCGGAGGCCGCGCCCTACATGGCACGCCGCCGCTGGGACTACTTCGTCCGCAACCTCGCCGGCAACACGCCGCCGAAGGAGTACCAGATGAAGCCCTACTCCACGATTCAGGCGGGCATGGCAATGGGACCAGGCGACGACGATCAAACCGACCAGGACTACGCCCAGTAAGGAAACGCAAACGAACGGGCCAGCGAAACTCACCTCGCTGGCCCTTCTTCTTTCAGTTGCTTTTGCTGTTGCCTGTTATTTTGTTTGTCATCCCGTAGGGATCTGCGGTTGCAGTTGCTGTTGCTTGTTCTCCGTGAAGTAGCTCTATAGCCAGCCCTTGGTCCTCGCGATACGCGCGGCATCCACACGATTCGCCGCACCCAGCTTCGCAATTGCATCAGACAGATAATTCCGCACTGTCCCTTCGGAAAGATGCAGTTCCCCAGCAATCTCGGTGCTGCTCCTCCCATCGCCAGCCCGCTGCAGAATCTGCCGTTCACGCTCCGTCAGCGGATCAGGCTCCGCACTCCAGGCCTCAGTCGCGAGCGCAGGATCAACCACGCGCAACCCTTGATACACCCGCCGAACCGCATTCGCCAACTCCGCCGCAGGCCTGTCTTTCAGCAGATAACCCCTCGCTCCCGCATCCATCGCGCGCCGCAGATATCCGGGCCGCGCAAACGTCGTCAGGATAATCGTCCTCACCTCAGGATGGCTTGTCTTCAGTGCAGCAGCCAGCTCCAGCCCAGTCATCTTCGGCATCTCAATATCTGTCACCAGAACATCGGGCGAACAGGTAGACACTGCATCCAACGCAGCCTTTCCATTCGCGGCCCGGGCCACCACGCAGATGTCTGCCTCCAGGTCCAGCAGCGCCGCCAGTGCGCCGAGCACCATCCCCTGATCTTCCGCTATCACAACTCGAATCTCCGCCATCACTGCACCATCCCCGTCGTTGAAGAATTCGCCGCGACCGGAAGTTCAACCACGAGCGTCGTACCGTGTTCACTGCTGATCGAGAAGCGCCCACCCAGCGACTGCACTCTCTCCCGCATTCCTCGCAGTCCATTGCCTTCCTGTTTTATTGGATAAGGTCCATCGTCCTGCACCTGCAGCGAATGAAAGCGATCCTCTGTCGTCGTAAAGCGCATACTGCACTGCGTCGCGTGCGCGTGACGAACAATATTCGTAACAGCCTCACGCAGCGCAAGACACAGCACCGTCTCTTCCGCAGCCGTCAGCTTCGGCAGCGCAGATTCGCAAGCCAGCGCCACACCCGCTGTCTGCAGCGTATTGCGCGCCATCTCCACCTCAGCGGCGAGTCCCTGCGACCGATACCCTCCAATCGCCTCGCGAACCTCTTTCAGCGCCGTCCTCGCCGTCTTCTCCACCTCTGCAATCTCCTGCGACGCACGGTGCGGATCGCGATCTATCAGCCTTCCCGCCAGTTCCGACTTCAACACAATCACCGACAGCGTATGCCCCAGAACATCATGCAGGTCCCGCGCAATCCTCTCCCGCTCCGCCAGTGCCGCCAACTGTTCGATCTCATCATGCGCTCGCCGCAGCTTGTACTGCGAGCGCTTCTGCTGCGCGACAAAGATGTTGCTCGTCCCCACCACAACGGTAAAGAAGAGAGATACGGCGACAGTAATGGGATTGAGATGCAGCAGCAGGCCTTGAATCGCGATTCCCAGGCATTGCGCCACCATGATCGCGATAACCGTCGGTACCGAAGCCACCGCAAACGGGAGAAACGCCGCACTATAAATGAAGAAGCTCGACGAGCCTGAGTTGATCGGAATCGATACCAGTCCTAGCACATAGAAGGCAGCCAGCAGAACATACCGCACTCTCGCCGACTGCGTCCGCATAAAGCCCACGTAGATGGCCACGAAGACAGCGTAGATAGCGATGCACACCAGCCAGTACCGTATCTGACGGCGCAGAATCGGTTCCACGAAAAAGAACACCGAATACGCCATCCAGATATACCCGGTGCCGCTGCGACTACCTATGTCCGGGCTCTCGCACGATGTTTGATCTTTATTGTTCATCGCTTCCCCGAAAGTGTACCGCGCATCACGCATTCTGCTGCGCCCGGTTGAAGACCAGCCAGCTCGTTCCCAGCATCACCATGGTGAACCCCGCAAGTCCAACCCAATGGCTCACTACCGACGTGTTATTCGCATATCCAAAGATGTGGAGCATCACCTGCGCCAGATGATACATCGGCAGAGCAGGCGCAATCCTTTGTAGCCAATGCGGCAGATATTGAATCGGCATCCAAAGGCCACTCATAAACGACATCGGCAGGTAGATCAGATTCACAATACCCGGCGCCGCATTCGCGGGAATAAGCAATGCCAGCAGAAACCCCATGCTCGCAAACGAGATCGACCCAACGATGCTGATGCCATACATCTTTACCAGCTCAACAGCAGTCAACGACACGCCGCCCATCGTCACAGCAAGCGCCGTCAAGGCCGTAACAATAATCAGCCCAAAGGCGATCGCTCCCATGCACTTCGCAAACAGATAAGCCATCGGTGGCATAGGGCTGGCACGCTTCACCTCCAACCACCCCATAGCCCGCTCACCGGCCAGGCCAACACCAATGCCGAACAGCGCCGCGCCAATCAAACCAAAGCAGGCATATCCGCCAAGCAGATATCGAGCCATGTGGATTCCGCTGCCATTCGTACCGCGATTGCTCACGCCGAACAGAAGGTAGAACATGATAGGAAAGCCAATCACCGCCAGCGAAAACGACCGGTTGCGCAACAGCTTCAGAAACTCGTACTTTGTCTCTTTGCGAAATATCTCTATGGTGCGACCGATGCCCAACGTCTGTGGCTCGTGATAAGCGATAGATGAAGTCGACATGATAATTCTCCTTGTCCTTCCGTCCTGCTAACGTCAGCGCGAAGTAGTAAGCGCAAGAAAAGCATCTTCCAGCGCCGGACTGGCGATCTCGAGGCCGCTCAGCGTCTCATCACGCAACAGCATCTCGCGAACAACCGCTTCAGCATGCGGTGTCATAACAACAACGTCATCGCCGCTCTGCTCCACGCTCATCACACCCGGCAGCGCAGAAAGAAACTCCACAGTCAGCCGCGTGCGGCAACGAATTTTACGGCCCGCACTCACGCTCTTGATCTCGGCCGGCGTTCCTTCGCTGACTATCTTTCCCTTGTTGATCACGACGATCCGATGCGCCAGAGCATCAGCCTCTTCCAGATAATGCGTCGTCAGCAACACCGTCTTGCCGCGATTCGCCAGCGTGCGTATCTGCTGCCAAAGGCCACGCCGGGCCTCAATGTCCATGCCCACCGTCGGCTCATCTAGAAACACAAGGTCAGGATCGCCGCACAGCGCCAGCCCAAACAGTACGCGCTGTTTTTGCCCGCCGCTCAACGTGCTGAACATCTTGTCTTCAACACCCTCAAGCTGCGCAATCCTCACGATCTCCGCCACCGGCAGCGGCTTCGCATAATAACTGCGAAACAGATCAAGATGCTCGCGCACTCGCAGCGTCTCCGGAATCCGTGCAACCTGCAGCATTGCGCCCACGCGAAGCCGCGTCTCAGGCGTCTGAGGATCACCGCCAAACACTCGCGCCATCCCCGCAGTAGGAGCAATCAGCCCCAGCAACAACCGCACCGCCGTAGATTTGCCCGCGCCATTCGGCCCCAGCAGCGCAACCACCTCGCCCGGTCGCAGCGCAAGATTCATCCCATCCAAAGCAACCGTCTCGCCATAGCGTTTCGTCACATTCGTCAACGCAGCGATCACCTGCTGCGACCGGGTCTCTGAAGAGAACCGCTCAACCGCTGTCTCTCGCATCAGTGCAGTAGCTGGCATCATGCCTCCTCTGTTATCTGCCTACACCAGAGATCATGTTCCTGTTCGCTGTATTTCAACAGTGGAGAACGTCACGAAACAACATGACAACTGTCATACCGTTCAGTCGAGCATCGCCAGCACACCTTCCCGGCTAAGCCCCCGCTGCCGCAGCGTGCGTATCGCCAGCGCATCATGCCGCTTCGCCAGCCGCACACCAAGCTCATCCACCATCAGCCGTGTATGAAAATAACTTACGCCAGACAAGCCTAACGCACGCTGCAGCAACATCTGCCGAGCTGTAGACTTCAACAGATCGGCCCCTCGCACCACCTCGGTAATCCCCATCGCCGCATCATCAACAACACAAGCAAACTGATAGCTCGGCAGCCCATCCTTGCGCCAAACCAGAAAATCCCCAAAGTCCCCACCCGCCGTAAACACCTGCGCTCCCACATTGCCATCGACAAAGCGAACGGCCTCGCCATCCGGAACCCGAAACCGATAGTTCATCCCCGGCACCAGACTTCGCGACAAAGCCTCGCCAACAGGCCGGCACCGTCCGTCATACACCGGCTCATCATCAGCATCTTCATGCGGAGCATGCATCATGCGCGCCAGATCCTTCCGGCTGCAACCGCACGGATACACAAACCCCGCATCAAGCAATTGCTCGAACGCCGCACGATACAGCGCCCCACGCTCCGACTGCGAAACCATCGGCGGTTCCCAAGCAATCCCCAGCCAGGCGAGATCCTCGATCATAGCATCAACAAATTCACTCTTCGACCTCAGCGGATCAAGGTCCTCGTTACGCAGCAGCGGCGCTCCACCCGCTGCTTCCGCGCGAAGCTGTGCCACAAGAAACGTGTTCGCATGTCCTAAATGCAACAGACCTGTAGGCGAAGGAGCGAGGCGACCAATGTAGGGAATTTGCAACCTAAGCTAGTCCTTGTGGTCTGCCATTAGTCTCGCGAGTCCCAACAGTAGTATTGCCAGACCGCTTAAGAGGAACGCCAAAATATTGAGACCTGTTACCACATCGAGCCACCACGGCCCAACGGCAGCGGTGAAATACGCGAAATTGAAATAGATAATAATCGGGGTCAGCAAAATGCTGATGACAAAAATTATGGCGGCGATATGGAGGAGACGCCTAGCATCTATGAACCGATCGGCAAGAGCGCTCAAAAGAGTCTGCTTTGCGACTTGTCCATCAAGTATGCCCATAGCGATACGAATAGCTTACATATAATCAACCCCGTACTGCACCGGAATCTGCGTAAACGCAATCCGAGTAGGCGCAGACTCCCGCGCCGGAAGCATCCCCGCAAAGTGCAGCGTCGTATGCCCATACTTCAGATTCAGCTTATCCATCGTCGCCGAAAGCTGCCCCCGATTATTCGGATCACCAAACAGCTCCTCCTGATGCTCATTCTCCGGAATCAAATTCCGCAGCGTCACCCCCACAAAAAACGGCCGCTGAAACTCCGCCCCTTGCGGCCGCTGCTTCCATATCCCGCGCAGCACCTCCAGCAGCGTCAGCGTATCCTGGCAATCCCTGAACCGCGCCTCCATCCCCCAACCCGAGTGCGTCAACCCGCTGAAATGTTTCTTCGACTTCACCTGCGCCGCCTGCTCCCTCGTCAGCGCAAACCGAATCGTCACTGCCATCGACCCCGCATAAAACTTCTCCATCCTCAGCCGCATCGCAGCCTTGTGCAGCAGCTTATGCGCCACCGACCACGCACCCTCCTGCGACCGAAACTCCGGAGCCATCACATGCGAGTGCCCCAGCGACTTCTGCACCCCACTCGACACCGGCGCTCCATCGTCCCCTGTCACCTCGCCCCGCAGCCAGTGGTACAGCCTGTCGCCCCAAACGCTATCCCAAAGCTTATGCATCCCCGCACGATCGAGCGCCAGCAACTGCTCCATCGTCGTAATGCCTTTTTTATTCAGCCGCACCTCAGTCCGCGCTCCCACCCCCGGCAGATCCCGCAACTCCAGATGCGCAATCGCCCGCGGCAACTGCGAGGGCAGCAACCCGATCAACCCATCCGGCTTCTGCATATCGCTGGCAATCTTCGCGAGGTAACGATTCGGAGCCATTCCAATCGAACACCGCAGCGCCACGCCAACGTTCTTATAGATCGACTGCTTGATCTCCAGCGCAATCTTCCTTGCCCGCGGAGGCTCCTGCTCGCGCCCAATCAACTCGCACACCATCTCATCAATCGAAGGCGTATGCGCCACCGGACAACAAAGCTCCACCGCATCCGCAATCGCCTTCGAGTACTTCGCATACTCCGTATGATTCCCCTCAATCAGCACAATCTCAGGACACGTCTTCTTCGCCTCACCCACCTGCGTCCCGGTCTTGATCCCCAACTCCTTCGCCTCATAACTCGCCGCAATGCAGCAAGTCGTATCCGCCATCGTAGGCACAACAGCTAGCGGCCGCCCGCGATACTCCGGGTGCAACTGCTGCTCCACCGAAGCAAAAAACGAGTTCAGGTCGATATGCAGAAAGCCAAACCGATCGGGATAGGGAGCGAAATCCATAAGCAAATATGAACAAATTGTATTCGCTTTTTGTTTGCCCTGGTGATCAAAGATTGGGCCAGTCTAAAAGCGCTCAGTCGCAGTGACTCCAGTCAGTGTTGGTATAGAACTGGACGGTGTACCAGTCATCCTCCAAGCGCCGTACCCCTGGGACTTCACAAGGGATGCCATTAAATTTTCCGGGCTGGCCGCGCTTTGCCGCCATAGCAAGTGAATCATGTGGATCGAAAACGAGATACACCGTGGTGTCGGATCCCGCAAACCCCCAACCATCCCACTCTAAATGCTTGAATTCTTCATTGGTGGGGTTCGCTTGAGCAAGCACCTTAGCTTTGTAAGTCTTCGAATGAATAAGCCAACGACCGGTTGTGCGCATGTAATCGGAAATAGTCCATAAGAGCCATAAGACGCTACAGAACGCTACTAACATTGAGAGAGTCGAAAGACTTTGGCGTCGTATCGTTCGAATAGCAATCACCACCAAGATCAAACCGATAGTTGCAGCGATCCCAACTGTATAAAGAAATGTGCCGAAATCGTCGCCGAAGGTCATCTTTGGGAGCACGACGATCATTGCTCCCAATGCGCCGCAAAACGGAAGCCGCCAATTGAATCGGTTAGTTGCTGTCTCGGTCATTCAGGAATGATACGTTCCGAAGTATTCCTCAACCCGAGGAGTGCCACGTAAAACGCCCATGGGCAGCATGGCAGGTCTCACTAGTCGCCCGTCTTCTCTTCCACCACGTAATAGACAATGCCAAACGGGTCCATAAAACAGAGCGAGCTCCCGTTATCGCGCAGAATCGTGCACCCATTCGCAATCAGCCCTTCCTTGGCCGCTCGTATATCCTTTACCGGAAAACTAGGAATCGGCAGGCAAGGATCAAGATCCGCTTGCAACTTTAGAAGGAAACTCCCCGCGTTATACGCGACGCTCTTCTCCGTCCGGCCCACCATCTCAAACTTCATCACGTTGGTGTAGTAGTTCTCCGCCGCCGAAATATCAGTGAGATGAATCGCGACGAAATCATTCGAACGGAGCATGACGCCTCCTGACACAACGCAATATACGCTCCATCAATCACCTCTGTCCGCAAATCCTTACCTCCACTTGCTAAAATCGCTCCCTATGGCCGCCGCCGAACATCCCGCTCCCCCCGCAACAAAGCCCACACCCCACCAGCGCAAACTAGCCGAGCTGGCCGCCCGCCACGCCATCGCCGAAGAAGGCGGAGGCCCCGAGCGCCGCGCCCGCGAGTCCGCCGCCGGCAAGCTCTCCGCCCGCGAGCGCATCGACCTCCTCCTAGACGAAGGCACCTTCGAAGAGACCGACAAATTCGTAACTCACCGCGCGACCGACTTCGGCATGGCCGACCAACGCGTCCCCGGCGACGGCTTCATCACCGGCCACGGCCGCATCCACGGCCGCGTCGTCTTCGTCTTCGCGCAGGACTTCACCGTCTTCGGCGGCTCCCTCTCCGAGTCCAACGCCGCCAAGATCGTCAAGATCATGGACACTGCCCTCCGCGTCGGCGCCCCCGTCATCGGCCTCAACGACTCCGGCGGCGCCCGCATCCAGGAAGGCGTCGTCTCCCTCGCCGGCTACACCGACATCTTCCTCCGCAACACCCTCTCCAGCGGCGTCATCCCACAAATCTCCGCCATCCTCGGCCCCTGCGCCGGCGGAGCAGTCTACTCTCCCGCCATCACCGACTTCACATTGATGACCGAACGCACCAGCTACATGTTCGTCACCGGCCCCGACGTCATCAAGACCGTCACCCACGAAGACGTCACCATGGCCGACCTCGGCGGAGCCGCCACACACAACGAGATCTCCGGCGTAGCCCACTTCATGGCCCACGACGACCGCGAGTGCCTCGCCACCATCCGCGAACTCATCAGCTTCATCCCCTCGAACAACCTCGACGACCCACCCCGCCGCGCCACACAAGATCCCGCCGACCGCGCCGACGCCGCACTCGACACCATCATCCCCGACGAGTCCAACCAACCCTACGACATGGTCGAAGTCATCAAGCACATCGTCGACGACGCCTACCTCTTCCAGGTCCACGAGCACTACGCCCGCAACATCGTCGTAGGCTTCGCCCGCATGAACGGCCGCCCCGTAGGCATCGTCGCCAACCAGCCCGCCTACCTAGCCGGCGTGTTGGACATCAACGCCAGCGTCAAAGGCGCACGCTTCGTCCGTTTCTGCGACGCCTTCAACATCCCTCTCATCACCTTCGAAGACGTCCCCGGCTTCATGCCCGGCATCCAGCAGGAGCACGGCGGCATCATCCGCCACGGCGCGAAACTCCTCTACGCCTTCGCCGAAGCAACCGTCCCCAAGCTCACCGTCATCACCCGCAAAGCCTATGGCGGAGCCTACTGCGTCATGAGCAGCAAACACCTCCGCACCGACGTCAACCTGGCCTGGCCCACCGCCGAGATCGCCGTCATGGGCCCCGAGGGCGCCGTCAACATCGTCTACAAACGCGAGTTCGACGCCACCCTCCGCCGCGCCGAGGCCGTCATGCCCCAAGGCGTCTCACTCTCCGAAGAACAAAAACTGGAAATCCTGGCCGAGATCCGCGCCGAAAAAGTAGAAGAATTCCGCGAGCGTTTCGCCAACCCCTACGTAGCCGCCGAGCGAGGCTACATCGACGCCGTCATCCGCCCCAGCGAAACCCGCCGCCGCCTAAATACTGCCCTTGACATGCTCTCCACCAAACGCGAAAAGAACCCACCCAAAAAACACGGCAACATACCGCTGTAGAACTCGGTCAAGCGCACATCACCCTCGAGCAGCACCTAACGTCGTGCGCCACGCATTGCTCCCACTGACCCCGTGATTCACGCATCCGGGCCAGCATGTCATCCGTCGGACGCAGCCAAACCCAGTTTTTTGCGGACTCCGATAACCAACGGCTATAGAATGCCCGCATGGGGCGCTCAATTCTCTTGGCTCTGGTGTGCTCGGTGGCAATCGCGCAAACGACCAGCGTCCGCCAAAGTAATCTTACAGCGCGCCCATTGTCTCCTATAGTTCGCGAGCGCGCCCCTGACCAAGTGCACCGCCTGCCTGCACAGGTACAAGCTGACTTGATATCCAAGCATTGCAAACTTCCGGTCTATGCGGGACCTTTCGGCCTAACCGGCGCATACACATCCGGTCATTTTCGCGATCGCACCACGCTTGATTGGGCGGTGGTCTGCCACGTCCCGGACCGCAGCGGCAAGCATGTCCTGCAGCGCGTTTTCGTCTATTCGCCAGGCCCGAACGGCTGGAAGTCCGACCAACTAGCTTTCCCTAATGGAACAGAGCCTGAGGGTCAGGACTGCGAAGAATCTGTGAGTGCTGCTAGCCCCGCCGTAATCAGAGACTACAACAGAGCACTTGCCGGAGGTCTAGAACAATTGCCGTCACTCGCCCATGAGGGCGTTGAGGTCGGCTACTGTGAAAAGGCATCCGAGATTTATTTCTATCGCGCCGGTCACTGGCTGAAACTACAAGGTGCGGATTGATCCGCTCCCGAAAGTCGGGTTTTCGGAAACCTCGATTCGTCGGTTCAAACCGATCCACCACCCGTTGCGCTTGCCCTTGTTTCTCCCATTCCCCTATACCCTGTTTTCATGCCCGTAAAAACCATCTCCACTACCACCGCTGAGCACTACACCTGGGGCAACAACTGCGACGGCTGGCACCTCGTCAAAACCCCCGACCTCAGCATCATAGAAGAGCTGATGCCCCCAGGCACCAGCGAAACCCGCCATTACCACACCCGCTCCCGCCAGTTCTTCTACGTCCTCCACGGCGAATTCACCATAGAAATCGAACACCACGAATTCACCCTCAACGCAGGCGAGGGCATCGAGATCGCCCCCGGCCAATCCCACCAGGCCATCAACCGCAGCGCCGCTCCGGTACGAATTCTCGTTACTAGCCAGCCACCTAGCCACGGCGACCGCATCGACGCCTAAGTCCTTATCTTTCAATTCGCGGGCTCTTTTATACGCAGCTCGTCAAAAAAAAGTTGCGTTTCGTCACAAAAAATTTGTTGACCTTTCACAATTCTCCCTGTACTTTCACCTTCATTGCAAAAACCTGGCAGAAGGCGCCTGAGAGCGCCAAACTGTCCTTTTCAAGGACGCAGCGGACCTGTGCCTTACGGGCTTCCCTCTGTGTTGAAGTGCATCATGCTCGGGAAAAATTACTGCGATCGAACTCACGAATTGCGGAACCAGCCCCAGCCACCAACCTCTACGAATTGTTTGCGTGGAGATTTTTATGAGAGGCCAAACGAGATGAGATCCATCCAAAAGCTGTGTTTCGGCTTTACAGCAATACTCAGCCTGTTACTGCTGACATTCACCCTGCTCCCCATCGCCTCCGCCCAGGAGACCACCGGCGCAATCCAAGGTACGGTCACCGACCCGACCGGTGCAGTCGTTGTCGGAGCCAAAGTAACCGCGACCGGCGACAAGCTCATTCAGTCGGCGACCTCCACTACCGACTCGCACGGATTTTACCGGCTGAATGCACTGCCGCCCGGTAAGTACACCCTCACAGTTTCAGGTAGCGGAATGCGCGCCACTGCCACCGATCTGAGCCTGACCGCCGGCGCCCTTCCGAATCTCAACTTCAAGCTCACCGCTTCTAATACTGAGGTCGTCATCGATGTCAGTACCGCGGTCGCATTGGTCGATACGACCCAGAGCAAGGTCGAGACAACGGTCACGAACGAAGTGCTGCAGGAGATTCCGAAGGGTCGCTCCTTCCAGTCAGTGATTCCGTTTGCCCCAGGCGCCCGTCAGGAGCCTTTACAGAGCACAGGGGCCACCACGGGCCAGGTGAATGGGACCCTGAGCGGAAACCGCACAGGCGGATTCCAGATCGATGGCGCCAGTGACGGCGAAAACGTATACACATCGGAAGGTGTCAACGTGACCGGCATCGTCGGTGGCGGCGTTGGCTATAACGTCCCAATGGAGTTCGTGCAGGATGTACAGGTCAAGAGCTCCTCATTCGAAGCAGAGTTCGGCGGCGCAATGGGCGGTGTGGTCAACGTTATCCAGCAGAAGGGCAGCCGTGACTGGCATGGATCGGTATTCATGCACTACCGTTCGAGCGCTCTGAACGCGAACGATCAGTGCGCCTGGTCATCAGTCTGCGGTCTGCGAAAGGACCCGGGAACGACGACGAACTCAACAACCCGCACGGACCAGGCCGCACAGTACTACATCGGCAAGCAGGACCACTACCGCACAGTTAACCCAGGCTTCACCATCGGTGGACCGCTGCTCACCAACAAGCTGTGGCTGTTCTCCAGCTACGTTCCAGAGTTCTATCGCATGCGTCGTGATGCGAACTTCACTAAGACCAATCCTGGTCCTCGCTCCTTCTATCAGTCGCAGGACCAGCACTATGGCTTTGCGCGCCTGGACTACTCCCCAATCAGCAAACTGCGCCTCTTCGCCAGTTGGGAAGATCTTTATACCCGCCTCATCGGTAACAGCCTTCCGAACCCGGATAGCAAAACCGGCCAGACGAACAGCAGTTCTACTACCGATCCAACGACCTTCCGTGCGGACTCCGGTCAGGTTTCGCCCGCTGCCATCTACAGCTTCGGCGGCGACTACACCATTACCTCGAATCTGTTATTGTCCGTTCGCTACGGTTATCTGTACAACAATGCAGAAGATCGTGGTAAAACCACAGGAGTTAAGGACCTCTTCGATACAGGGTCAGGTGACGGTAAGGGCAATGGTGTTACCGGACTGGATGGCTCCACGGTTCCGGCATCCTATCAGCAGATCGCTGGCTACACCAATCTAGGAACCAACACAACACAGAAGTTCAACGTTCTCAAGCGCAAGACAATCTCGGCTGATCTCTCGTGGCTTAAGACCGGCTGGGTTGGAACGCACAACTTCAAGGTGGGCTTCTCCCGGAATACGACCTACAACGACTTGCTCAGTGGATACAACACCGCGTACGTTAACTTCGACTACGGAGCAGATTACACGCCTGCGACCTCTGCCACCGCTTGCGATGCAGTGATCAATGCCAACATCACTGCGTATGGAGCGTCTGCGGCAGGACACTGCCGCGGCAACTACGGCTACTTCTACGTCAACGACTACTCCACGGGCGGCATCGCTCAGGGAGACAACGAAGGGATCTACGTTCAGGATGGCTGGACCGTTGGCCAGACTGGTCTTACGGTCAATGCCGGTGTCCGGTTCGACCGCGAGTATCTTCCGCCATACAGCGCCGGCGCCTCGAGCATCGGCTTCGACTTCACCCAGAAGATCGGTCCCCGTATCGGTCTCGCCTACGATGTGCTGCACAACGGCAAGCTGAAGGTGTACGGAAGCTACGGCAAGTTCTACGACATCATCAAGTACTCGCTTCCTCGCGGCTCCTTCGGTGGCGAATACTGGCATGAGTGCGTCTACGCGCTGGACGATCCCAACTTTGCTAACGTTGTCCCTGGCAATAACTCGGCCGGCCATGCCTGCCCCACAAGCGGCGGTGCCATCGGCATGGGCAGCAGTTATCGCTTTATCGAGAACGTCGATCTCCGTAAAAACGTCATCAGCACAACTGATCCTGGCGTCGATCCCAACATCAAGCCGATGGCGATGCACGAGTTCGTGGCAGGTACGGAGTGGGCTGTTAAGCCGTCTCTGTCCTTCTCGGCCCGCTACTCCCGCAAGCGCCTTGATAATACGATCGAAGATATCGGAGTTACCGATTCGCTGGGCTTCTACATCGGCAACCCCGGCCCAGGCTATGGCGACCTGCTGCACCGCACCCTCTCAAGCAATGGCTTCACGGCCCCGCTCTGCGCTAACTGCCCAATTCAGCCTAAGGCTAACCGGGAATACGATGGTCTGGAACTGCGGGTAACGAAGACGGCGGGATCGCACTATTTCTTTAGCGCCTTCTATACCTACAGCCGTCTCCAGGGCAACTACCCCGGTCTGACCAGCACCTTCAACACCGACGGTGGTGGCGGTCGTCAAAGCCCCAACAACAACCGCTCCTTCGACCAGCCCCAGATGCAGTTCACCGCAGCCGGCAAACCCTTTGCTGGGCCCCTGCCAACGGATCGTCCCAACACCCTCGGCGGGTACGCTTCCTTCCGGCAGAAGTGGTTCGGCGGTGAATCGCAGTTCGGTCTGTCGCAGGCAATCTACCAGGGTTCTCCTGTGAGCACCGCCTGGCCGACCGGAACCTCTACCTCCTCGGTGCAGTTCGTCGCGGACCAGAGCAGCTGGGTGCCAATTACCCGCGCCAGCAGCGATGGCTCCATCGTTGCCGGTGCGATCCAGCACGGCCGCCGTACGCCGGCTTACCTGCAAACGGATGCCAACCTGACTCACTACGTGCATGTGAGCAAGGAGCATGAGAACCGGAAATTCGGTGGTGAGGTCAACGTTAGCAACCTGCTGGGCCAGCACTCAGTCACCGGCTACAACCAGGTTCCTCTCACAGCCGCCGTTTACCCCAAAACCACCACCAACCCCATTGGTATCGACTGGAATGCAATGATGACCGGTTGGGATTATGTGGGTGTGAGCAACACCAACAACAAGCTAGTGTCCAGCACCTACGGACTGCCGAACCTGTATCAGACAGGCCGCCAGATTCGTCTCAAGGTTGCCTACACCTTCTAACGATGTAACCCTACCGCACCGGGGACTGCGCAAGCAGTCCCCGTCTTTTTTTTGCAGAAGAAATCCACAGAAATATTTTCAAAAGCTGCAAAATTTCCGGCTCCCGAAACGAGCCCGAAAAATCACCACAACTTGTCCATCATGTGGGAACTTTTCACCACAAACGAACCACAAAAAATAGCCGTAATTCTCCCAACCCCCCTCAAAAACAGGCCCAAAAACAGAAAAACCTGCCTCAAAAGAGCGTCAGAAAAAATCGCGCTATTTTCCGGTGTCGATCCTCAGATCAATGTAAATCTGGTTCTTGCTGTCGAACGAACTGATCGTCTTTACCTGGCTTTTCTTCCCATCACGCTCAGCCCAGATCTCATAGTCCGTATTCTGAGCCAGCTGTCCAAACCGGTACGTACCCTGCTCGTTCGAGATAAAGCTTTTCACTGCAAGACTATGCCCATCCTTCAGATAGACCACAGCTCCCTGCAGCAACCCATCCGACTTATCCATCACCCTCCCCTGCACCACCCGCTGCACAGGCCCACGCTGCTGCGCAAACAAGCTCGCCACCGGCGTAACCACCGAAACCCCAGCAAATGAACAAGAAACAAGAACCACCTTACCGGCAACACGGAACAAAGTATCAGAACGCTTCATAAATTCAGTATACGGCTACCCACCACAGCAGGCGCTGGTTATTCCTCCTCCTCATCAACAAGATGCGCCGTATCTTCATCGTCATAGCCGGCCTCCTCCATCGGAGCCAGCTCTATCGGATCGACAGAGACAATCTCGAGCCCAACCCCGCACTCATCGCACTGCAGGGTCTCGCCCTCCTCCACCTCATCCACATCAATATCGAGCGGGTTATCGCATTCAGGACAAATAACAGCCATAATCAAGCCTCCAGTCTTTCGGTTCACCACCGCCCTATAGGATGATAGGAACGGCACACGCAAACGTCCGCTATTTTTTTAGCGGCCACGCCACCAATACGTCAAGCTACGATTTTTTCGAAATGATTTGGTTTCCACAAAGGACGATGATCTTGACTGACAATTCCCGCCTCCTTTTTTTCCTTTCTCTCGCTGCACTCCTCGCCACCAGCCTGCACGCCCAGTCGCCAATTACCCCTGCACCCAAAAACCCCGCCATCGCCGACGCCCTCCAGCAGGTCTCCCCCGCCCACGTCCGCGCCACAATCGAAAAACTCGTCAGCTTCAACAACCGTAGCACCCTCTCCAGCATGGACACCGATTTGCCTCCGGGCACAGGCATAAGCGCCGCAGCCGACTGGATCGAATCAGAACTCAAGCGTATCTCAGCCGACTGCGGCGGCTGTCTCGAAGTAAAGCGTGATGACTTCATCGAGCCTCCTCAACCCGGCCCGGCTTCTCGCATCCTCAAACCCACAAAGCTCACCAACGTTTACGCCATCCTACACGGAACTGACCCCGCCCAGGCCGACCGTCGCGTGCTTGTCACCGGCCACTACGACTCCCGCAACTCAGACAATTTCAACACTCACGACCCTGCTCCCGGCGCCAACGACGATGCCAGCGGTGTAGCCGTCTCCATTGAATCCGCGCGTGTCCTTAGCAAGCTAAAATTCCCCAGCAGTATCGTTTTTGTAGCCGTAGCAGGCGAAGAACAAGGTCTTAACGGCAGCCGTCACCTCGCCAAACTCGCAAGATCAGAGAACTGGCAACTCGAAGCCGTCCTCAACAACGACATTGTAGGCGGCGACACCACCCCCGGCGACAACGGAGCCGACAAGACGATCGTCCGCGTCTTCTCCGAAGGCGTTCCCGCTGATGCCGCGCTCGATCAAATTCGAGCCATTCAGAGCCTCGGCGCCGAGAGCGATTCCACCTCACGCGAACTCGCCCGCGCCATCGCAGAGATCAGCAAATCCTACTTTGCTCCATCATCCCAACACGCGTCCGCAGGAACGCCCGTCGGCAAACCACACAGCAATCTCATTAAGGTCGTCCCCTCCTTCCATCCCGTCCTCATTTTCCGTCGCGATCGCTTCCTCCGCGGCGGCGACCACACCAGCTTCAATATGGAGGGCTTCACTGCCGTCCGCCTTACGGAATGGCGCGAAAACTTCGACCATCAGCACCAGAACATCCGTGTAGAAAACGGCATCCAGTACGGCGATCTCCTCAAGTACGTCGATTTCAACTACGTCGCCAATGTCGCCCGCCTCAATGCTGCAACACTAGCCACTTTGGCCTCCGCCCCCGGCATCCCCCAGAACGTTCGCATCCTCACCGCCGCGCTCGACAACAACACCGAGCTTGAATGGCAGGCGCCCAAAGGTATGCCCGTCGGTGCCACCTACGAGGTCGTCTGGCGCGACACCGAAGACCCCACCTGGACCATGTCGCAGAGCGCAGGCTCCGCCACAAGCATCAAATTGCCTATCTCCAAAGACAACGTAGTCTTCGGCGTGCGCTCGGTAGACGCAGCCGGCCACCGCAGCATCGCTGTCCTTCCCACGCCCACGCGGCCCACCCGTAGCTTTGCCCAACCGCCGCCCAAGTCATAGTTGCCGCTTTCGTGGTGAAATAGAGGACAATGGCACGTTCTGGCCCCATCTCGCTAGCACTTCCGCCCTTCGCAGGATCGACGCGTCGCCTCATAATCATCAACCTCTTCGTCTTCTTCGGCTTCGCCCTCTTCGGCTGGGTTGCTCCCGCATCTATAAGTTTTCTGTTCGGGCATCTGGCGCTCATTCCTGTAGCCGTGGCCCGCGGCGAAGTCTGGCAGCTCATTACCTACGCCTTTCTACCGATGGGCATCCTAGGTACGCTCTTCGCGATGCTCAGCCTCTGGTTCACCGGCTCGTATCTCGAGGACATCTTCGGCCATCGCTGGATCATGGAGCTCTATCTCATCTCCTCTGCCGCCGCCGCGCTTCTTGCCTCAGTCCTTACCTTCACCCATATCTTCGGTCTGCGCCCTGACCTGGTCACTCTCGGCTCGTGGGCGCCTATCTTTGCACTTCTGGTTGCATTCGCAGTCATAGCAGGCGAGCAGGAGATCCGCCTTTACTTCATTATCCGAATGAAGGCGAAGTATCTGGTCGCCATCTATATCCTCATCAGCGTCGCCGTCCTGCTCAAAGGCGACGACCGCTTCGGCGCACTCACCCAACTTTGCGGCGCGCTCATGGGTTATCTCTACACCCGTTTCGCCCCTCGCCGCGGCCTGGCCTTCGGTCTCAGCGAACGCTACTTCGGCGTGCGCAACGGCTACTACCGCTGGAAGCGCCGCCGTGCCGCGCGTAAGTTCGAGGTCTATATGCGCAAGCAGAACCGCGACGTCCACTTCGACAAGGACGGCCGCTACGTCGATCCCGACGAACTCCGCCGCGATCCCAAAGACAAGCGCTGGATGAACTAAGCGTTCATAACGCTGTGGCGTCCATCTTCGCAGTGCGATATGCGCATTAGCCTGTGCGAAGATGGGACGAGTTCCGGAGCAGATCAGTGGATCGCAGAAACTTTCTGGCGGGTTCGACGGCTGCAGCTATCGTAGCTATCTCAACGGGGTCGGGTCTTGCAGAACGAAGTTCCGCGCGCGCGTACCGCGTGCTGGGAGTTCTGTTGCGAAATGGATCACTGTATCCCGGCAACGAGAATGATGCTCAGGCATAACGAGACGTCCATTTCATCGAACGGATGAGAGCTGCGAACGTCGACGCAACGGATGAGGGTTATGTGGCCATTCCATTCCGTGCGCCCATAAGAAACTGGCCCGGGCCAAGGATTGCGTGGGAGTGTGGCGAGCGCGTTGCGCCTTATCTAAGCAAAGGCGAGCTCCCACTGTTGATTAGGTGCGACTGTAGCGTCATTATAGGAACTACGCAGGCATTAGCCCAAGTGGCAGGCTGTTACAGCTGCTGGCGGTCGCGGACGCTGAACTTCTAATGAGAAGTTCAGCGTCCGCACCAAGTATTGAATTGCTTTCTTGTTAGCTTCGAACCACAGTCTTCAAATGCAGATCCCGCATCTGCTGTTCCGTAGCTGCACTAGGCGCATCCACCATCAGGTCAATCGCCTTCGCCGTCTTCGGGAAGGCAATCACTTCACGCAGGCTCGTCGCCCCAGCCAGAATCATCACGATGCGATCCAGTCCCAGCGCAATGCCGCCATGCGGAGGCGTGCCGTACTCCAACGCATCCAGGAAGAACCCAAATCGCTCCTTCGCCTCGGCATCGCTCATCCCCAGCGAGCGGAAGATCTCTGCCTGCACATCCTGCCTGTGGATACGAATCGAACCCGAGCCCAGCTCCGTCCCATTCAGCACAATGTCATACGCCAGCGCACGAACGGCACCTTTATCGTTCGTAAGCCGCCCAGCCTTGATGTCGTCTTCATGCGGCGAGGTAAACGGATGGTGCGCTGCGTTCCACACCTTCGCCTCCTCGTCCCACTCATACATCGGGAAGTCCGTAACCCAAAGGAACTTGTAGTCCGCCTGAGTCCCAGTCTTCTCAAACCGCTTATGCTTGTCCGCGAACTTCTGCGCCAGCTGCAAACGCAACGCACCCACACGCTTATAAAGCCACTGCGGATCGTAGTTCCACTTCTCCGGTGTCCCAAGCTTCGGCGTAATCACGACCACAAGATCCTCAGCCGTCACGCCACCCTCAAGCGTAGGTTCTGCAGCCAACTTCGCAACTACAGCATCGGCCAATGGAGCAAACGCCTCATTCGTCTTCAACCGCGACACATCCAGCGAGTCGAGCCCGCAGTCGCCAAACTCCTTGCGAATATCGTCCGTCAGTCCTCGACGCTGTGTCCCGCTGATCCCGCCAGCCTTCGGAATCACAAAGCCCAGCACAGGCAGCTTCTGCTCAATCTTCAACTGCTCGCGCAGCGTAGGCGTAAGCTCATCGGTCAGGTTGGTCAAAGCAGGCAAACGCATATCCGGCTTATCGATTCCATACCGGTAAATCGCTTCGTCATACGTCATCTGCACAAACGGAGACGTCAGCGAAATCCCAGCCGTCTTGAACGCCGCTCCCAAAAATCCTTCGACGATCCGAAACACCGTCTCCTGCTGCGGAAACGTCATCTCCAAATCGATCTGCGTAAACTCCGGCTGACGATCTGCGCGCAAGTCCTCATCGCGGAAGCACCGCGCAACCTGGAAGTACCGATCGAACCCCGAGATCATCAGAATCTGCTTGAAGATCTGCGGCGACTGCGGCAGCGCATAAAACTCCCCCGGATGCACACGACTCGGCACCAGATAATCCCGCGCGCCCTCCGGCGTCGACCGCGTCATAAACGGCGTCTCGATCTCCAGAAACCCATTCTCCGAGAGATATCCGCGAATCGCCTGCGCCACCTTATGTCGCAGCGCGAAGTTGTACTGCATCTCCGTCCGCCGCAGGTCGAGATACCGATACTTCAGCCGCACCTCTTCATTCGCAATCCCATCTTCCGCAGGCGAAAACGGAGGCGTCTTCGCCTCGTTCAGCAGCAGCAGCTCCTTCGCGACGACTTCAATCGCACCGGTCGCCATATTCGGATTCTCAAGCCCCGCGCCACGCCGCCGAACCGTGCCCTTCACCGCGACGACATACTCCGATCGAGCCGCCTCAGCCTTGGCATGCGCCTCATCCGAGACCTCTTTATCCAGTACCACCTGCGTAATACCGGTACGGTCACGCACGTCGAGGAAGATCAGGTTCCCGTGGTCACGCCGCCGGTTCACCCACCCCATCAGCACAACGTTCTGCCCGTCCTGCTCCACACGGAGCTCGCCACACATCTGTGTCCGCTGCAAATTACCTAGAAAATCCAGCATCGTCTCATTCACTCTCAAATCTGTATTACGGAATAAAAACTTATTGCGACAGCGGAGCTAGTCATAGGAAAAGGCATTGCAATCAGCCTTGCAGCGCCTCAACCAACTCGCTACGTGGAATCTTCTTCTGCTCCCCCGCGCCAAAATCCTTCACTGTCAGGATACCGGACGCAATCTCATCCTCGCCGACAATGATCATTTTGCGTGCCAGCTTATCGGCCGCTTCAAACGACTTCTTCAGCCGAAACGAACCATCGCCAACCTCTACCGACAATCCAGCCCGACGCAGTTCCTGAGCCAGCGCCAGCGCCGCAGTATTCTGTGGAACGCCCATCGGAGCGATATACGCATCCAGCTTCTTCTCCGTCGCCTCGCTTGCCTGGGCCTGCAGCGTCAGAATCAACCGGTCCTCGCCGATCGCAAATCCAATTCCTGGCGCCTTCGGCCCCCCGAGCATCTCGCTCAGCCCGTCATACCGACCGCCGCCAAGCAGCGCATTCTGCGTCCCCAGCCCGCTTCCATCAGGAATCGTAAACTCGAACGTCGTTCGGGTGTAATAGTCCAATCCACGAACAAGCCGAGGCTCCACGACATACGAAACCCCACAGGCATCCAGCGCGGCCTTCACCTGCGCGAAGTGCGCCTGCGACTCTTCATCCAGATAATCCGCAATCTTAGGCAAAGCATCGATCGTCGCCTGGTCGCTTGGCTCCTTGCAGTCCAGCACGCGCAACGGATTCGTATCCGCCCGTCGCTGGCAGTTCTCGCACATCCCCGCCTTTACCGGAGCAAGAGCCTCCTGCAGCGCCGCAATATATCTCGGCCGGTCTGTCGCAGATCCCACCGAATTCAACGCCAGCCGCCAACCCTTTATACCCAGCTCATCCAAAAACGTAGCAAGCATCTCCAGCACTTCAGCATCGCGCAGCGCACTCTCGGCACCCGACCACGCCGGCCCGATCACCTCTGCCCCAATCTGCCAGAACTGCCTGTACCTTCCCCGCTGTGGCCGCTCCCGCCGAAACTGCGGCCCAATATAGAAGAGCTTCTGCAGCATCCCCGTATCGCCCATCTTATGTTCGATATAGGCCCGCACGACGCCGGCAGTATTCTCCGGCCGCAGCGTCAAACTCTGACCCTTATCCGAGTCCGCTCGCCCGCGGTCCTCCCACGTATACATCTCCTTCGAGACGATGTCCGTCTCCTCGCCCACCCCGCGAGCAAACAGCTCCGTCGCCTCAAACACCGGCGTCCGAATCTCCCCAAATCCATACCGCGCAAACACTGACCTTGCGGTGGATTCCACACGATTCCAAAGCTCCGTCTCGGGCGGCAAAAGGTCACGCGTCCCACGTACTGCCTTCAAAATAGCCATTCTTATCAGTGTAACGAACTTCGCCGCAGACTAATGCGGTGAGTCATTACATTGGATACATGACGAACTCGCATTCGCCGCTGTGACAGTTCAGCATTCCCTTCCGCACTAACCTCGCCGAAGATCCTGGCGGAGTCCATCCTTTCAGGTCAGCCCGCCGAACCCTGGTATCGCCGTCCTCCAACTGAAGGCCGTGTGTCGGCGCCTTCTGCAACTCAGTCGCCTTCTCTCCGGTCACCACAACTGAATATTCAGCAACACTATTCTTCTCCTCACACTTGCCCACCGGCAGAACACGCTGTTTCATCAACGCATTCTGGCCATCCTTGATTCCGGACAGAATCCCTTTCCGCTTCAGCGCACTCTCGCGCGCCTGCAATTCCGTCTTAATCTTGTCTGGACCCTTCAGGGTGAGGCCTTTCGGAGTCTGTTGCGATTCACTCAAGAGCGCCAACTCATACATGCCCAAGGCAGCCGACTCATGCTTCTTCTTCTCTTCAATCTCCCCCAGGTGAAGCCCCACCTCCGCTCGCGGTTGATTCAGCCATGACGCACGAACATAGCCTTCAGCCTCATCCGTCTTGTCTTCCTTAAATAAAACCCATCCCAACGTGTCCCACGAGGCCACCAGTAACGCCTGTTTCGCCATCTGCGTCCGGTCTTCCCCCCCCGGTTTCCAGTTCGCCGACTCTGCCGTCAGAAGCTCCACCGCTTTCTGCGCACTCTTCTCCGCGACTTCCAGCTCCACGTCGGCGTTTGCTAGCTCATAGGCACCCGTATTCAGTACTCTTGGATCGCTCGCATCTCGCAACACGGCCACCAGCGTGATCTTTCCTTCGCTTGTCTTTCCTGCATTCATCTGAGCAACCCCAAGCTGTATCTGCAGGGCCGTATTCTCAGGCGACTTCGCAGCCACCGGCTCAAGCAGTGTCACCGCCTCCTCATACTGACTGCTCATCGTAAGCATCCAGGCCAGCGTCTTTACCGGAGTATCATCCGAAGGATTCAATTTGACTACTGTCCGCAGCGTTACTATCGAATCGTCAAGATGCCCTCCATTCATCTGTGCCCACGCCATCGAGTTATACACCCAGAAAGTATTCGGATTGAGCGCGATCTCCTTCTTGTAGTTCTCCACCGCAGCGTCCCATCGTTGCCGTTCGAACTCGAGATACCCATAGGTGCTCCACAGACTCGTCTGCTTGTCGTTGATCTTCTGCACCTCGTTCAGCGTTTTTTCCGCCTTATTTATCTCGCCGCGCTGAATGTCCTCGTATGCCTCGCTCACCAACCGGGCCGCTTCCGGATTATTGGAACCCGGCTTCGGTGGCCCTTTTTCCTCTGCCTTCGTTCCCGTACTTGTCAGCTGAATAAACGTCTCTCCCTCAGACACCGTCGCATCCAGCCACTTCTTATAGGCCTTCCACTCCGACGCCGGAACGCGTTTCTGCAAAATCTCCACCCGCCTCTCCACCGTCAGCGTCTGGCCCTCTATCTTGTACGTCTTATCGAAGCTCGCAAACCCAGTCTTCTGATGCACCACCTCCGGCAGTTCAGCGCCCCACCCCTCCGGCAGCTTGATCGTCGAAATCGATGTCTCCACCCGCGGCGTTCCCAGCTCTATCGGCTGCTTCTTCGGCGGGTTCTTTTCGTCGATTGACGGCAGAAACACTAGAGGAAACAACGGCAAAATCTTGTAGTTGTCCCAGTCTCCCGTCTTCTCCCGCTCGTAGTCGTAGCTCAGCTTCACCGGATCGGTCGTCACATCCGGTCTGCTTGCCTCTGCATGACTCGTCGTGCCGCCAAACCCCATCCCCTGCGAGAGCTGCTGTACCATCTGGTCCCACTGTCCCGGCGGGACCTGCCTCAACACTGTGCGCAGCACTAGCTCCTCGTCTCCGCGAGAGGTGTACTCCACTTGGGCTTTCATCGTGCCGTCTTTGCTCAGCGTGCCATTCCCCACAAACCGCCCGAAAGCCGCAAATGGCAGCGCAGGAGGCGTTCGCTCGATCTTGGGAACCCCGGTCTCCGGAATCACCAGCGCCTGCTTGTCCCGTATCACCGGCAGCAGCACTTGGTATGGAGCAATCTCCGCCGTCGCGTCCAGCCATACCTGTTTTCCATCTACTGGCACCGTCGTAATCAGATGATTGAAGGCTCCCGGTGAAGGAACATCCTCGTTCATCCTGATTCCCGCGCCAATCAACACCGCCTCCGGATGAAATCCCGCCACCGTCAGCATCGATGCCAGCAGTGTGTGCTTGTCCTTGCAGTCGCCATACTGATTGCCCAACACGTCGCTCGCCTGATGCGGCTGATACCGCCCCACTCCAAACGCAATACCGATATATCGCACCTGGGTCGCAACATATCCATACAGTGCACGAACCTTACTCTCATCGGTTGTCTTGCCCGCAATCAGCTCTGCCACCTTGGCTTTTACCTGCGCGTCCGCCACCGTGCGATCAAGCTCCAGCCCGCGATACCATGTGCCGACATCCTCCCAGCTCTTGAACGTCGTCCACGCAATCGCCGGCAACTCACCGTCAGGATCGACCTCTTTGGTATTCGCCTTCCCATCCTTGTTCACCGTCGGCTCCAACTGCGAGCCCGTCCATCGATAAATAATCTCACTCCCCGATTCACTCTTAACCGGCGTATGCTCCGGGCTCCAGACCTTCACATACTTGCCCTTCGGCACATGCAGCTCGATACTCTCGTCCAACACTACGATCCCGGAGCCGAAGCCTTCCTGCCCCCAGAACTCGCCCGGAGCCTCCGCCTTCGTCCGCAGGATTCGGGCCTTGTACTCCAGCCGGTCGCCCACGCGCAGATTTCGTACAGGAAGCTGTTTCTCCTTCAGGTCGCTATAAAACGGCGCAATCCGAGTTACCTCTTGTGGCATCTCCTGCGCATCGGTTGCGGGAGTCTCGACCACACTTCCGTCCGGCTTCCTTACCCTGACATAGTCAATATCGACCCGCTCATTGCTGCCCGCAAATGGAATCGTCAGCACCCCGAACTGACGCGCAGCGGCCTCCGACTGGATCCGCAGCACCGCTGTAATCTCTTTGGAGCCCGTTCCATCGGCGGCATAACGATAAACCGTCTCTTGCCGCTCTCCCACAAGAGACTCCGCCGTATAGGTCGCAGCATTCTCGGTTATCTTCCCGCCCGCCGCTTCTTGCCCCCAGACACACCCCGGCAGAAGACCAATAAAAAACAAAACCACAATTAAACGCATGTCTTACATTTACAGCACATCGAATCCGAATGTCATCGAATATTGTTCAAACACTATTCCAGGGCATGCTCGATCCGGGAATCGAGCCACCCCTCAAATTACTTATTCCCCAGCTCCTTCAAATAAATCGTCGTATAGTCCAAATAATTCTGCGCATACTGTAGAATCATCTTCCGGTCCTCATCCCCCAGCGTCTTCTTCACCTTACCGGGCACTCCAGCCACCAGCGAGTTCGGCGGAATCACCGTCTGCTCCGGAATCACCGCGCCAGCAGCAATAATCGACCCCTCCCCAATCCGCGCATTATTCAGGATCGTCGCCCCAATTCCCACCAGCACAGCATCCTCCAGCACGCACCCATGGACGGTAGCGTTATGCCCAATCGTCACCATCTCACCGATGATCACCGGATAAAGATGCCGCATACCATGTAGCACAGCACAGTCCTGCACATTGCTCTTCGCGCCAATCCGAATCGAGTTCACATCGCCCCGAATCACCGCATTCATCCAAACGCTCGCCTGTTCTCCCAGCACAACGTCGCCGATCACCTGCGCCGAAACGTCGACATAGCAACTCGCCGGGACAACCGGCACGATCTTCTGATAGCTCCGTAACATGAACCCGATTTTACGCCGCCGGCACTTTACTTAGCCCCGCAGAACATAGAGGCACCGAAGTTTAAGTCTGCCGTTGCCAGGCCTTTGGCGTTGTACCCGTTTGGCGCCGAGAGGCTTTGGAGAGGTGACTTGCGTCGGCAAAGCCCGTCGCTGACGCAATGGCCTCAAGATTCCAGTCGCGACTCCGAAGAAGCGTCTTGGCCATATCGATGCGGCGTTCCAGAACGTACTGGTGTGGCGTAGTACCGACACTCTCGCGAAAGGCACGGGCAAAGTGAAAGACACTCAGACCCGCCACAGCGGCAAGCTCTTCCAATCAGAATCTCTGATCGCAGATTCGCGGCAATGTAGTCAAGTACACGGTTCAATGCCGGTCTAGCGATGCCCCCTTTGCGGTACGCAGGAGTAGCCGAGGCACGGCCGTATTTGCGGATGAGAGCCACAGACAGCGAGAGCCCGAGAAGATCGCCATACAGTGGACCGGTGGCAGAGTCTGATGTGACCTCGCGTTCCATCTCGGTCAAAAGCAAACGTAGCTGATCATCCTGAAAGGACCATAGATTCTCAAAGTCGGGGACCTGATTGAGCTCCAGTTGCGTCGCCGCCATGGCGAGGATCGATGGATCGATCGATGCAATGATGCGCTGCGATGGTCCATACCAAAGAAGGCTGTCGCGAGTGCCGGGCGTAAGAAAAATCAGATTGCCGGCGCCTGTATTCAAATGACCGCTGCGGCCATGGGAGTGCCAGTCCATCTCAACAGGGCCGCTGGTCTGGAGATGCAGGCAGAAGGTGTGGTGTTCGTGCTCAGGAATTTCGACTGCGCCGACGCGGTGCCTCTCAAGGATGAGTCCAGTCCATGGCGTCGACGCGCTTGCGCCATGGCTGATGGGGCTCCCGGGGAGCAGTGGAACGGAGCGGTCTCCGACCATGACCGAGACGCGTGGGCCGATATCGCCGGGTTGGAGAGTGTTCTGGCGCAAATGTCGCAGCCTCAATCTGAATGATAAGGAATTGCAGCAAGAACAGACAGGACTCAGCAGAAATCGACCACAAAAGCCGTAGAGATCGGCGTATCCCTTGGATTGAGGTGCGAGATGAGCATTATTGAGAACATCGTGGACGGGTTCATCATGACGGTTGGTATCACCCCACCGAAGCCAGAGCAGAGGCGCGTGGCAACTATCTTTATTGCGACTGGACTATTTGGAACTATCGCTGGTGTTCTGGCCCTGGTAGGGATAGCGATCCAAAGGATCGCGGCTCACTAACGCTATGCCTGCGGCTTGTCACATTCAGGCAGCAAACGTGGTCTCGTGGACTAGAATCAATGTATGGCCTCGAACCCCAGTGTTTCCGCGCATACGCGGGTCGTCCATGCAGTCTGCTCTCATGATTGCCCTGATTCGTGCGGCGTTCTTGTAACTGTAGACGAACTCAGCGGACGCGCAGTGAAAATGCAGGGTGATCCCTCGCATCCCGTTACCCGTGGTTTCTTATGCGGCAAGGTGGCGAAGTATCTAGACAGGGTCTATTCACCCGACAGATTGCTCTACCCAATGCGCCGGAAGGCCGGCGTGCCGAAGGGGCCGCTCATAAAGGGCCACGAAGCAGAAGCGTTCGAGCGCATCACATGGGACGAAGCTTTAGATGAAATCGCAGCACGTCTGAAGCGTGTTACAGAAGAGTTCGGTCCCGAAAGCGTGCTTCCGTATAGCTACGCCGGAACAATCGGTCAGCTTGGCTATGGGTCGATGGACCGGCGGTTCTTTCATCGGCTCGGTGCCTCACAACTCGACCGGACCATCTGCGCAACTGCGGGTGGCACAGCGCTCAAAAGCGTATATGGTATAAAGCTTGGAACTACCCCCCAGGACTTCGTCCACGCCGGGCTGATCATTGCATGGGGCGCGAACATCCACGGCAACAACATCCATCTATGGCCGTTTATTGAGGAAGCGCGGCGAAATGGCGCACGTCTCGTCGTGATCGATCCATACAAGACCCGAACAGCCGCGCTCGCGGATGAGCATCTGGTAATCAATCCCGGAACGGATGCGGCGCTGGCACTCGGCCTGATGCATGTGATCCTGCGCGAGGGTCTGGAAGACCGCGAGTACATCGAACGCTGCACAACTGGTTTCGCAGAGTTGAAGGCCCACGCGTTAAAACCGGAACACTCGCCGGAAAAGGTAGAAGTCACAACCGGCATTGCGGCTGAGACGATTGTGCGTCTAGCACGCGATTATGCGGGCTCTGGACGCAACGGCCGCAAACCGGCTGCGATCCGGCTGAACTACGGAATTCAGCGAAGTGAAAATGGTGGGACGGCAGCACGAGCCGTCTGCATGCTTCCACTATTAACGGGAGCATGGCAGCGCAAGGGTGGCGGACTGCAACTCTCCACCTCGGGCTCATTTCCATTCAACTCCGATGCATTAGAGCTGCCGGAGCTGATGAAGGCGAGCCAGCTCGGCAGGCCGGCACGGATAGTGAACATGAGCCAGTTAGGCCGAGCGCTCACGCTTGAGGATGCCGGTGTTGGTGGACCTCCCGTAAAGGCACTCTTCGTATACAACTCGAACCCCGCCGCAGTGGCCCCGAATCAAAACGATGTTCTGCGCGGCATGACGCGGCAGGATCTCTTCACAGTTGTCCACGAACAGTTCTTCACAGACACAGCAGACTACGCCGACATATTGCTCCCTGCCGCGACCTTCCTTGAGACGAAAGATGTACAAGGAGCGTACGGTCACCTATTCGCTCAGGTTTCGCAACGGGCGATCGAGCCGCTAGGCGAAGCTCGAAACAATGTGACCATATTTGGCGAGCTGGCGCGGCGAATGGGCTTCGAAGAGCCTTGCTTTGACGATCGCGAAGATGAACTGATCGATCAGGCATTGAACACGGAAAACCCTTGGTTCGCTAACATCACGCGGCAGCGTTTGGAACACGAAGGACACATTCCGCTACAGCTCCCCGTGAACGACGACGGCATAACGCTGCCTTTTTCTACCGCGGAGTGGTTCAAGACCCCCAGCGGCCGCGGCGAGCTCACACCAGTGCCGGTCTTCACTGCTCCTATCGAGTCGCGTGGGGGCGCGGTAGCAGAAAAATATCCACTCGAGTTCCTTCCGAGGAAAGCCGACAACTACATGAACTCCACCTTCGCCAACCTACCAGGGCATCAACGAATGGAGACTCGAACCGCAGGAATATTGGAGATGCACGCCGCCGACGCGTTGCTCCGAGGCATCACGGAAGGCGATGACGTAGTGGTCTTCAATAATCGCGGAAAAATCACGCTGCGGGCCCATGTAAACGGCCATGTCGGTAAAGGCGTCGTAGCAGCCAGACTGGACTGGAATAAGCTCTCTCACGACAGGACGAATGTGAATACCCTGACCAGCGAACGCCTCACAGACATCGGTGGTGGAGCCACATTCTACTCAACCTTGGTCGAGGTCCGGAAAGCTTAGTCATAATCAACGCGTGAAATAATAGAGGCTTTCCAAGCCTTAGAGGAGTGTGCATGCCAAACGGTTTACCGGGCTTGGAAGAGATCAAGCAGGCGGCGGAGCTTATATACAAAACGATGCCTGCCACACCTCAATATTCATGGCCCCTCTTAAACAAACGCGCCGGAGCCGAAGTCTGGATAAAGCACGAAAATCATTCGCCCGTGGGCGCCTTCAAAATTCGCGGCGGCCTGGTCTATATGGATTGGCTCCGGCGAGAGCGGCCTGAGATGTCGACGGTGGTGTCGGCCACGCGTGGGAATCATGGGCAGTCAATCGCGCTGGCAGCGTCGCAGTGTGGACTGCGTTCAGTCATCGTCGTTCCGAAAGGCAACAGCGCGGAGAAAAACCAGGCGATGCGAGGATTAGGTGCCGAGTTGGTGGAACACGGCGAAGACTTTCAGGCCGCCTTGGAACATGCCATGCAACTGGAGCGTGAAAACGGCTGGCACTGGGTGCCGAGTTATCACAGACTTCTCGCAACAGGAGCCGCAACCCTGGCCCTGGAGATGCTGTCAGCGTGCCCGGTGATGGACACAGTCTATGTTCCGATCGGTTTAGGGTCGGACATCAGCGGAATGATCGCCGTGCGGGACGCCTTGGGCCTGAGGACAAAGATTGTGGGTGCAATCTCAACATTGGCTCCAGCAATGGCGCTCTCATTGGCAGCAGGCAAAGTGGTCGAACACCCCGTGTCAACCAGAATCGCAGACGGCGTTGCCTGCAGGAAACCGGATCCGCAGGCCCTCGCTGTCATTCGTGCAGGAGTCGAACGACTCATCGAAGTAGACGACGATGAGGTGGAGAACGCGATGAGAATCTACTTCTCCGATACGCACAATGTAGCCGAAGGCGCAGCCGCCGTCGGTCTGGCCGCTTTGCTAAAGGATCGCGCCACCGGCGGCCAAAGAGTAGGGACGGTACTGAGTGGTGGCAACGTGGATACCGCCATCTTCGCAAAGATACTGCAGCAATAACCTGCGAATCCTGCTGCCGCAGCGAAAAGTTTGACGCCCGACTTGCCTCGATCTCGATGCAAGTCAGCCCGCCATTTGAGCCTGAACGTCTCTTTTAAGGTGACCAGTCCCGTTGTTTCCCAGATAATTGAGCGGATTGGCACCTCGGAACCCCGGCGTGAACTCGCTAAGGACGGGTGCGCTCCCATATAATCGAAACTCCCCCAACAGGAATCGGCGGGGCGTGATTTTTAGAGCAGTGAGGGTGTGCGTATCTTTACCGTGAATCGAGAGGGCGAAAGCTCCCTAAAGAGAAAGACCAAGCCTGTGTGCACGCGCTCCAGCCGCTCCCGCATCGGTTATGCTGCGTCTATTGCCGTCCTTGCTGCTGGAGCAGTTCCATCCCTGTTTGCGCAGGCGCCGCAGAGCTCTTCGCCTGGCGTGCAGGGGGTTCAGACCCTTTGCCAGCCGCAGGTGATCGGCAATCGCCGTATCCCGAAGGAGTCGGTTCTGGCGCGCCTGTTCTCGCACGAGGGCGATCTTTATGACCCCCAGGTCGTCGAGAGAGACTTCAACTCCCTGTGGAACACCGGGTACTTTGATGACGTGCGCATTGAGCGGGTCGACACGCCGAAGTGCGTGCAGCTGGTGGTCTACGTGAAGGAGAAGCCGACCATCCGCGAGATCAACTACAAGGGCATTAACGCGATCTCGCAGTCGGACATCCTTGAAGCCTTCAAGAAGGCAAAGGTTGGTTTATCGGTCGAAAGCCAATATGACCCGACCAAGATCAAGCGGGCCGAGGTGGTGTTGAAGGAACTGCTGGCTGCGCATGGGCACCAGTTCGCCACGATCAAGACAGAAGTCAAGACGATTCCTCCAGCCGCCGTTGCGATTACCTTCACGGTGAAGGAAGGGCCGACGGTGAAGGTGGGCAAGATTGCGTTCGATGGCAACCACAATGTCAGCGACCGTACGCTCCGTGCCTCTATGAAGAATCTGAGGCCGATTGGAATACCGCGCTCCATCATCTTCGAGAACCTATTCGCTAGGACCTTTGACTCGACCAAGCTGGACGAGGACACGGAGCGGGTACGACAGGCATATCGCGATCGCGGCTACTTCAAGGCGCTGACGAGTGAACCCACGACGCATGTGCGCGATGCCGGCGGCATCAATCCGTTTACGCTGCGGCCTTCGCGGGGCAAGCGGATCGACATTCTGATGCCGGTAGAAGAGGGCGAGCGCTACAGGCTCGGTGGCATTACGTTTACGGGCAACAAGGCATTTCCGAACACGAAGGCGCTGCGCGCGCAGTTCGCCCAGAAGGACGGCGAGTTTTTCAACGCAACCATGTTCAGCAAGGGCCTCGAACAACTTCGCAAGGCTTATGGCGAAGGCGGCTTCATCAACTTTGTCGGAACGCCGACTCCTCGCGTCGATGAGGCGAAGAAGCTCATCTATCTCGACATCGAGATTGATGAGGGCAAGCCGTTTTATGTCTCGCGGATCGAGTTTACGGGCAATACGATCACACGCGACAAGGTCATTCGGCGCGAACTGCTGCTCGAAGAAGGTCAGATCTACAACAACCGTCTCTGGGAGCTTTCCATCCTGCGGTTGAATCAATTGAACTACTTCGAAACTCTGAAGGCCGATCAGGACTCGGAGAGCCGCCAGAACGCGGATGAAGGAACGGTCGATCTGCTGCTGAAGCTGAAGGAGAAGGGCAAGAACTCCATCGGCCTGAACGGCGGCATCAGCGGTCTTTCCGGAACGTTCATCGGCTTGAACTACGAGACGAACAACTTTCTCGGACTGGGCGAGACCCTTTCAGTCGAGGCGAACATCGGTGACCTGTCGCGCAGGCTGAGCTTCGGATTCTCGCAGCCCTACTTCCGCAACAAGCCGATCTCGCTTGGCATCCAGGTGTTTACGCAGAAGTACGACTACAACCCGTCGAAGAGCTACGCGATCTCGGGCTCCAACGCGAGCGAGAACCTGACGAATGCCCAGCAGTCACTGCTGACGAACTACAACACGTCGACGACTGGATTGACGGTTTCGGTGAGCAAGCCGCTGCGTCACTTGTTCGCGCATACCGGTGTGAGCCGTGTTGGCGCTTCGTACGCGTTGTCGCGGTCGTCTGTAACGACGTTCAACGACAATACGCGCAATGTGTTCCAGTCGCTCGCGTTCCGTTCAGGCGTGCAGGGCCAGAACCAACTGAGCGGCATTATCACGTCGGTGATCACGCCGAGCTTTACGTTCTCAAGCCTTGATCGCGCTGTTGGTCCTCATGCGGGCAAGGACTTCAACGTTGCTGTTCAAGTTGCAGGAGCGGGCGGCAATGTGAAGTACTATTCGCCGCAGATGAGCTACCGTCAGTTCTTCCCGATGAAGGGGCTGCGGGTAAACCGCGAAGGGCACAACGTTCTGGGTTACCGGTTGCAGTTTGCGCACATCGCAGGCTTCGGCGGTCAGGTCGCTCCGCCAACCAATCGTATTTACAGCGGTGGTGAATCGGATCTTCGCGGCTTCGACGTGCGATCGGCTGGACCGTATACGTTCATTCCGACCAAGATCATGTTCAACCTGACAAACCCAGATGGGACGACAGTTCCGCGAGACCCGACCAATCCGGCGCTCGGAAATGTGCAGATTCCACTGCCGATTTACCGGTTGGCTTCGGTTGGCGGCGATACGAGCTTCACGGCAAACCTGGAGTATCGTATACCGATCGTCAGTCAGGTGACGTTCGCATTCTTCACGGACTTCGGAATGACGTTTGATGCTTTGCCGGGGCAGTTGCGCCAGAGCGTGGCTGGTCAGGCGGCGATCTCCAGTCCGCTGTATGGATGCCCGCAGTTCGTCAATGGAGCGTGCTTCGGCGGAACGCAGGTTCTTTTCCCGGCTCAGTTGAGCACGGTTCCGGGAACGAACTATGTGCCTCGTATGTCGAACGGTGCGGAGTTGCAGGTGATTCTGCCAATCGTCAACGCTCCTTTCCGGTTGTATTACGCGTATAACCCGTTGCGCCTCTACGAGTCGATTCCGCAGAAGCTTGCTACCGATGCCGCGACATTCCGGGGTTTCTTCCCGAACTCGGGTGCCGGAGAGTTTACGTATCAGGAGGCGATCCAGCTGTATGGCGCGAACTATCAACTCCGGGAGCCGCGTAAGACCTTCCGGTTGACTGTCAGCACCACCTTCTAAGGCTCGGTAACCCCGAATAGAAATCCCCGGCTTTGGCCGGGGATTTCTATTTATGTCTCCCGGAGCACGTACCCCCAGGGGGGGTGTACCAGCTAAACTGTTTATAATCAACAAGTTGTATTTTTTGACCTTTCGTAAAATCGTCATTCCAAATGGGTTATGGGTAAAATCGTCTTTCTAAAGGGTTTATGGGATTAATGACAAAAGCCTCGGTTTTGGCCGGGGCTTTTTTGATCTCTAATTTAATTGTAGCGGTTTGGGAATAACTTCTTTGCAATGCGGATGTTGTTGATGCGTAATGGGTTAGATGGATATTGGGTTTGACAAGAGATTTTGCTGGGGAATTTTGAGAATTATTTTGTAAATAATTGATTATGAATGGCTTATGTTTTGTGGAAAAACGTGGATAGGGCGCGGGTTCGCCTTTTCGGATAGGAGAGCATACCTTCAGGGCTACCAGCCTTGGGGTAGCTAGATGCAACGGCAACGGCAACTGCAACTGCAACAGATCAGTCGTTGCGGCTTCGCCTTCACTCCGGCCTTCGGCAGAGCTGTGACCGCTTTGCGGTGGTCTTTTTAGACGCGGGGCTAAAAGCCCCGCTCTACCTCAGAAGCAACAGCAAGAACGACAGCAACGGCAGGAACAACGGCAACGGCAAGAACAACGGCAACGGCAAGAACAACGGCAACGGCAAGAACAACGGCAACGGCAAGAACAACGGCAACGGCAAGAACAACGGCAACGGCAAGAGCAACGGCAACGGCAAGAACAACGGCAACGGCAAGAACAACGGCAACGGCAAGAACAACGGCAACGGCGAGAACAACAGCAACGGCAAGAACAACGGCAACGGCGAGAACAACAGCAACGGCGAGAACAACGGCAGCGGCAAAAGCTGGTGGGTTGAGTGTATTCATTCCCCATCCATCGCGCGATAAAACCTGTTCAGTCTCATGACATGCTTTACAGGTTGTTATCAGGACATCCTTTACACCTGACCGTTTCCGGTCCGGTGAGGTGCGGATGTCGTGGAGGCTTGTGGGTGTTCAGGAT
>Ga0210396_10000221_pt1 | contig 87860 bp, 86 predicted proteins | sample IncBWH17OmetaG_FD_155466 | JGI IMG/M metagenome (GOLD analysis project Ga0210396, IMG submission 155466) | Forest soil microbial communities from Barre Woods Harvard Forest LTER site, Petersham, Massachusetts, United States - Inc-BW-H-17-O ... | reverse complement strand
GGCAGAGACCTCAGCCAGCCCACGATATTTTTGATCCCCGCCTTTATCACTTTCGGATCCTGAGCATTCTTTGCCAGCGAGCCATAGCCTTCGACCATCGCAATCAGTAAGCCGGCGGCGTCATTGGGTTCCACGTCGCGGCGAACGCTTCCGTGGATCTGGCCCTCTCGCAAAACGGAGGCAACGGCCTCGCGCCAGACATCGAAGATTGTCTCCAGCCGCTTCCGGAATCCCGCGTCAAGAGGAGACATTTCCTGCGCCAGGTTGTTGAGTTGACAGCCGCCGCATACATCCTCGGGCCGAACGGACAGGCGTTGAACAATGCTGATCAAAGCGTTGATAGGATCCTTGACGCTCCGTAAAGGCCGCACCCATGTGCCGCGGACGTCGGCGGAGATGACCTCTTCGACGACGGCATATCCCAAGGCTTCCTTGTTTTCGAAGTGGTAGTACAGCGCTCCCTTGGTGACGCCAGCAGAGGCCAGAATTGTGTCAATGCTGGCACTCTGGAAACCCGATCTGTAGATCTCGCGAGATGCCGCTTGCAGCAAGCGCTCCCGCGTGCGCTCAGGATCACGCAGCCTAGTCGCTCTACGTTTCGGATTCTTGCGTGCCGCCAACATACCAATCAGCATGTATGGTAACTATCGGAGCGTCAAGAGAGATCTAACACGCTTTGCCGTGACAATCTAACATACAGACTGGTATGTATGCTAATCAACACCCGAAAGTCAAGCGCGATTGAGCGCCTGAATTGTGAGTGTTGACGTTCTCGAATTTCATAACCTCTCGCCAGTGTGTATGAAAAGTTGGAGAAACAAGAGCGCTAGCCGTTTTGGGAGCGTCCCAGGATTTTGTTAGTCCGCCGCCCGTTTTCGAACTCTGAAGTGTTGGGCCTGTTGTGCCACGTAATCGTTGCGAACGTGGAACACCACCTGCCCCTCACTTCTCACTCGGCAGGAATTTGTGAAGTTGTGAGCCAATTGTGCTTTCAAGTTCGCACTAACTGTCAGAGCGACGAGTGATAACTGACGTAAATCGCCAGTCATTTCGGCACGGAGACTTTGCTCGGACCAAAAGGAGAAGATAGGAGCGCAGTGAGACGGTTACGGAATTTCTGGATGCCGTGGATTGCGATGGTTGTTCTGGGTTGCTTCAGCGATGCAGTTGCTCAAACGCCCAGGGCATTAACAACCGGGGCGAGATTGTTGGGACGGTCGGCAGCGCCGACAACACCACGCAATTTGCCGCGATCTGGCAGAATGGCGCGCTCACAAACCTCGGCACTCTGCCCGGGGACCTTGCCGCCATCGCGAGCGGCATCAATGACCGCGGCCAAGTAGTCGGAAGCACCTGGGACGCCGGGTTCAACTGATCCCATGGCTTCATCTACCAGAACTGCGTGATGACCGACCTGAATACGCTGTTTCCCGCAAGTTCCAACCTCTTCGCAACCATGGCTAACAAGATCAACGAGCGCGGACAAATCTCGGGCATGGCAACGGTGCTCAGCGGGCCGCATGCGGGCGACATCCACGCCTTTCTGGCAACCCCTGTAAACGAAAGAATAGACAGTCGGTTGCAGACGTCGCACGTACACACCCGAAATCCAATTTGCCCGCGAATGTTAACAAACAGCTTTTGCGGAAATTCAGATTCGGCCAAGTCGAGCAATAAAGGCATCCGTTCCCCTGGGTATGTGCCTGATCTCTGCGCGGTTTGATTCCCCCAGACGCGACGGCAGGCACGCTCAGGAGCACGAACACGTGAGGCGTGATAAACGGCACGCCTCACGGTTTTTTTTCGATACGAAAAATTTCTTGCAAGATGTCAGAGCAACTGATTCATGCTTCCGATGAGCCACAATCAAAGAAGCGGCTTCAAGTCTGATTCGACGACGCTGGTTTATTCGAAGCCAATGATTTTCTGGCGCAGACCGGTCTGTGGCGAAAGAATCTCACATTCGGCGTGACGGCCACGCGATCCGGCGAGTCGGAGTTAACTTTGGCTGGTGGAGGTACGAGCTGGTGGCCGACCTTCATGAATACGGGAAGCGAGTCCGAGCTGCCTGAAGATCCAAATGGTGTAGTAGTTAAAGTCGATTTCGTACCACTTCAGCCCATGCCGGGCGGAAACTGGGTAGGCGTGATGATTGTTATGCCATCCGTCTCCGAAACTTACCAGTGCGACCCACCAATTGTTCGTTGACGTGTCGCGGGTTTTAAAGCGGCGCGACCCCCAAATATGCGCGGCCGAGTTGACGATCCACGTCGCATGAAGCCCCACGACGGTGCGTAAGAAAATGCCCCAAAGTACCAAGCGGAACCCACCGATAGCGAACAGCACAACTCCGAGGATAGCCGTTGGGGCAAGATGGTACTTCGTGAGCCAGACGTGAAATTTGTCCTCCGCCAGATCAGGGACGTAGCGTTTCAGTGTTGCAACGTCTTGGCGCAAAGAATTGCCAAAAAAGACCCACCCCGCATGCGCCCACCACTTGCCATCGCGCGGAGAGTGCGGGTCACCTTCCTTGTCGGCGAATTGGTGATGCTTACGATGGATGGCCACCCACAGCAGGGGGCCCCCTTCCAAAGCCGTCACGCCGCAAATCGTGAGGAAGTACTCAAACCACTTGGGTGTCGCGTAAGAGCGATGGGTGAGCAGGCGGTGATAGCAGATGCCGAGTCCCAGTCCCCCGGTGACCCAGTACAAAAAGATCGCGACAAACAGCCCCCTCCAGCTGAAAAAGAAGAGCGCGACCACTGCGCCGACGTGAAACATCGCCAGCACGGGCGCAATCGCCCAGTTCAATCGATTCTTCTCGGCCTGATTGTTTTGCACACTATTGGACTGTAGGACCGGTGTAGAGGTCATAATCTCCGTTTCTAGTATGGAAGCTTACTTGGGCCACATCTGTTCTGAATTGCACACATGCGTTTTTGAGTGAAGCCGGTAGCCAGAACCCCAAAAACAAGCGCCCGCGTCAGAACCTTGATTCCGACGCGGGCGCCCGGTTGATGATGTTTGCTCAGCTTAATTCGCGATTGCGGCTGCCTGTATTTCTCCCGTTTCCTTTCCCAAAGGACGCATAAGAGGCCGCATGAAAAGAGGGAACGGCGAGTTATGTATCGGCGTGAGCTTACGCGCCCGTCATACAGTTGTACAGATATATTGTTAGGCCATCGTGGCACCAGGTTCCGATGCACGCTGGACCTCTCTGAAAGTTGTAGGGGCTCGCTGCCCATTGGGATATAACTTGCGCAGCAGAAGTCAGGAGCGATCATGGACCATCAATCGCCGCTGAACTTTACGTTTTACATCGCTGCCAGCCCCGAAAAGGTGTGGGACGGCTTCGTATCGCGGGAATCGAACCGCATCATTTTTTCAGGCGCAGATTTTGAAGCGGACTTGAAGCCCGGTGGGAACCTCGCATGGGTTGGCCCAGGGCCCGATGGCAAACCTGTGGCCTACGTACGAGGTAAGCTGCTGGGGGTCGAGCCGCCAAAACTTTTCTCGTACACCTTTGCAATGGGCCAAAATGACAAGATGTCTCGCGTAACTGTGGAACTGGTACCGGAGACCGAAGCCACACAAGTGAAAGTGACGCACGACGAATGGGCCGAGGGCGACTCCACATATGCCGCCTGCGCTGATGGCTGGCCGCGAATCCTTTCACGCCTGAAGACGCTAATCGAGACCGGAAAGACATTCAAACCGCATTGATTCGTGGGGCCGAAATCTTTTTACGCCCACCGCCTCGCCAACGCCGTAACCGAAGTACGGTTTACGGAAACCACGCGCCGCACCGGACAACCGCTTAGATGCGAGGGTCGCACTCACCACGGTAGCTAAGAGTTAGACGCAAATTCTGTCGAGCGACATCCGGACTTCCGTTTGTCAGCTTGAATTTCCAGCGACGGACCGTCTTCACCGCCACTTCGTCGAGACGAGGCGAAAGTGATTTCAGGACGTGAACCTCCTTCAGTTTGGCGTGGCCGTCCAGGGTCAAGGCGAGGACCATGTCACCCTCGATCGCTGCTTTCCGATCTTCGTTGAAGTACGGTGGGAGTTCATCGCGATCGGAATCCTCCGTAGCGACCACTGTGCCGCTCTTATCTAGGAGCCGTCCATTGGCTGTACCGACCAGCGGTCCGATGTCGCGGCGGGACATTTCTTGGAGAATCCGTAACTGATCTGCGCCGTAGTTGTCACTGGGGCGTTGGCTGGCGGCTCAAATTGCGATTGTTTGACGCTGTCAACCGCTGCCCGAAGCCGTCAGATGCCAGCGTACCAGGCGTAGCCTGCTTCTGGGGCTGCGGAGCCGAGGCCTTTGCCGAACTTTTTCAGACTGTCGGTGACCGTCATGTGGGTTAAGAATTTCACGCTCTTGTAGCCGAGCTGGCGTGGGACCCGCATGCGCAGCGGGCCGCCGTTGCCGACGGGAAGTTCATCGCCGTTCATTCCATATGTGAGAAAAGTCTGCGGATGCAGCGCGTCGACCATGTCCATGCTTTCCCACCAGTCGGGCTCGATCGAAAAGTAGACGACATATCTGGCTTGCCGCTGTACACCCACCACATCGAGGACGTGCGACAGAGGCACGCCGATCCACTCGGCGATATACGACCAGCCCTCTTCACACTGCACCATGGTGATCTGACTGCGAGACGGGTAGCTTTTCAGTTGTGCGAGCGAAAGCGAGGCGGGCCGATCGACCAAGCCGTCGACGGAGAGCCGCCAGTCCGCGAATCCTCCGGCCTGAAGGTGCTTGAACGCGTCACTTGGTGGGGCGATTTCGTTCGCGAGCGGAGGCTTCGAAATCTTGCTGCGCGGAAATTCGCGGGCCAATGAGTGCTTCGTTAGCAGCCGCTGGGAAGCGTAGGTCAGCGTTTCGCCGAGACCGTAGATTCCGCCGTGATCGGGCGGGACCAGTCCATACTTTTGCGCGAGGTGCGCGGCGACGCCCAGGCTGGATACGCCTGCGGTGGCGGCGAGTCCGGTAACGATCAGTTTGCGGCGCGAGAGATCGGTCATGTGCGCTCCCTCCTTGTACCGGCCGGGCGTGTGATCTGGCCCGTGATCATCCTTCCCGTGATCATCGCTCGCATGCGGCTCCTGAATCCCGCAACACAAACCATCAGGACGTGGACAAGCAGGAAGAGCACGAGAGCCAGCGAGACGAAAAAGTGAATCGTGCGCGCGGATTGCTGGCCGCCCAACAAAGTGACGCTTGCCGGAAATGCGGACACAAACGCCGGTGACATCGCCAAGCCCGTCCAAATTATCAATGGGAACAGAACGAAGAGCACGAACAGGTAGCTGATGCGCTGGAGCACGTTATACGACCAAGCTTCCGCCTCGCTCGGCCGTTCGAAGCGCAGATGGCTTGCGATCGAGGTCGAGAACCCGCGCCACGAAAGATCGGCCCTATCCGGTAGCAAGTTCTTGCGGAAGTGCCCTGTAACGAAGCCGAAGACCGCGTACAGTAAGCCGGTCAATACCGCAAGCCAAGCAGCCTGAAAGTGGAGATAGCGGCTCCAGCCGTTCTGGTCCGGCAGCACGTACCCGTAGCCGGTCTGCACTAAGTGCCTCGAAGAAGGGATTGGAATTTGAAACAACGGAGTAGTCAATACATTGCCGGTTTCGCCCCAGTAGAAGCGCGGGTGAGAGATCACAATTTCCATTCCGCTAACGAGCAAGGCAATAAAGCACACAGCGGTAATCCAGTGAGTGACGCGGACGAGGGCAGAGTGCCGCGAAGTAACCGTGGCGGCGGGGACGGCCGAGACAGAACTTGGGACGTAGGCGCTCACGGGCACCTGCGCGGATTCCGATCTCGCCATTGATGGCCTCCTGCTGGCGTGCCGCTCGGGGTGGCTTTGCTTTGATGCGCGACATATTACCACGCTACCCGGACTGAAACCGGTGGTAGACTGCCGCAGCGAGGTTGGGGTGGGAGTACATGAAAGCGCCAATCCTCTATCGAATCTCTTCTGTTCTTCTGCTGCTATTTGCCGCCGGACACACGTTTGGGTTTCGCCAGAATAATCCGGAATGGGGAGCGGACGCGGTTCTTGGGTTAATGCGCTCCGTCCACTTTGACGCGCAAGGGTTTACCCGGACTTATTGGGACTTCTTCAGCGCGTTCGGGCTGTTTTTCACGGTGTTTCTTTTGTTCGCGGCGGTATTGGCGTGGCTGCTGGCCGGACTCCCGTCAGAGACTCTAGCACGTGTGCGAAGCATTTCGTGGGCGCTCGCCATTTGCTTTGTAGCAGTCACAGTTTTGAGCTGGAGATATGCCTTCACCACCCCGATCGTTTTCTCAGTCCTGATTACAGTGTGTTTGACTGCGGCGGCGTGGCTGTCAGCTAAAACAAGCTGATAGCTTCCCTTCCACTTCGGCAGTAGTCCTGCCCAAATCAGCACCGGCCACGGCGGGAATTTATCGGTAGAAATTTGGCTTCGGTGAGCGTCATCGATGCGTGGGATGCACGGGCGCTCGTAATTAGAACGCGTTGAGATTTACTGTGTGCCGGTGGAGCGCGAACTTCTGCGAGTTCTCTTCCCCGAGCGATGATGGTGGCTTTTCTTTTTCTCGGACGTTGGGGTCGGCGTTGGGGCTTGGGCCGGAAGGTCGGTATTAAAGATGTCGGCTACCGTTTTCCAACTGCCGTCTGCCTGCTTTTTCCAGACCTCCACGTACTTGCCGCGATCGGTTGTGAAGTTCGCATGAGCGTCTTTCGTGGTCAGTTGATAGACACCCATCACGTAGGCCAGATCGCCCGAGCGCGCGACGTCTACTTTGCTGGCTTGCCAGCTCAGCGACGTGTCCGGGCCCAGAAGCCCGGCCCACGATGCGTGAATTCCTTGCTTGCCACTGACGGCCGGCGCGTTGGGGGCGAGCAGGGAGGCGTCATCGCTGTAGTACGAAACCGTCGCGTCCACGTCTCTGGCGGCAGCCGTTTTGGACCATTGCGCGTCGAGATCGCGAAGCGCGCTTTCATCCGCGGCGCGCGTATCCTTCGGTGCTTGCTGGCCGCATCCGGACACAAGTAACACCAACGCGAAGCAGCCGAAGCAGATCGCGGCTTGAATTGAGTTCCCCGTGAATCCATTTTTAATTGCGCGATGACCTACCATTTATGAATCCTCCCGTACAAGCAGCGCTTGCGCATGGAATCTTAGGTTGGGCGGCGAGGCGAGTCAATGCGGGCAAACCTAGGCACACTTTGGTACACGTTCCCCCGGTCGGGTTTGGGGGTTACGCTACAAGCTGCAAGGTGTTCATAATGAAACATCTATCACAAGTTCTCCTTCCCAATGAAGATTGACGGATGGTATTGTCCGATCGAGGATGTTCGACGAAGATAGTGGATAGCCTCGATTCCCAATTAAACCTTCTAGCCGTTCCGCGTGGCCTTGCCAAGAGACGCCGTCTCCTTCTCCGGCTTCTAATTTTATTGTCGTTTTTTGGTCTCGTCGAGGGGAACGCCAGCGCGACGGCAGTTGTTCAGAATGCGCCTGCTTTTGCGATTGGACAGGGTCTGCCTTTTGCAGTCGCCGACTTCGATGGAGACTTTCGTTTTGATCTTGCCAGCATTGAAGCCTGGCCCAATAACTCCGGCACAACGGATTATTGGATTCAGCTGCAACTTTCCGCGGTCGGACGCCAGTCTATCCGGTTCGTCGGAGCCCCGGGTGGCCTCCGGCTTGAAGCCCGCGATGTGAATAAAGATCGTGCAGTTGATCTGGTCCTGGTCAGCGCCTGGTCCAGAGAACCCGTGGCGATACTTCTCAATGACGGCCGCGGCGGTTTTTCGCGAGTTGAACCAACTGCTTTTCCCGAAGCATTCACAAATCTCGCAACCACTTGGTCTTCGGCCGCCGACCAGGCGATGGGTGCTTTCGACGTTCCGCTGCAGTCACGCGCCGGAGCCTGCTGGAACCCAAGGGTCTTGCCACAATTTCAACGGCGTGCAGAAGCGATTCTAGCTGCAAGCGCAGAGCTGTTTTTCGGCTGCCTGCTAAATTCCCACGCAGGGCGAGCACCTCCTTCCGCAGCTCAATACCTCTAATCGCGATCAACCCATAAGTCTGCGGTTTCCCCCCTCCTCAGCAAATCTTCCGGAGGAAGCCAAGCCACACATATTTTCAAACTGCTCAGGGCCCTAGGCTCTCACAACAACTGATGCCGCGAATCATGTGCTGCGGTCAGGCGTGAGGTTACTCGATGACATACACGAAATGGCGGGATCTTTTTCCCTCGGTTTCGTTCTTGTTTATTTTTGGACGGGGTGGCAACGGCAACGAGGTTTCTACCGCAGGAGAGGCGCTGCCGATGGCGGTTTGCACCAAATCGAGTCCGAGCGCTACGAAATGACCAAGAGCGCCAGCCCACATATTTGCATCATCGTCGAGAACCAGCCAGTTCCTTTCGATCGGCGGGTCTGGCAAGAAGCACGCGCCCTGCAGCAAGCCGGCTATCGAGTATCGGTCATCTCTCCCAAGAGCCCACAAAGCGAGGCGAGCCGAGAGACGTTAGAAGGAATCGAAATCTATCGTCATCGAACGTGGCCGGGCCACGGACGCCTGGGGTATATGTTGGAATACGCCTGCGCTTTCGCATCGGAGCTCTATTTGGCATTATTGATCTACCGACGGACGCCGTTTCGCGTCCTGCTGGCATGCAACCCGCCGGACACGATTTTTGCGATTGCCTTCCTGTTCAAGCTCTTAGGCGTGCGCTTTGTCTTCGATCACCATGATCTGAGCCCTGAGCTCTACGATGTGAAATTTTTCCGGCGCGGATTCGTTTACAGCATCGTATGTCTCTTTGAGAGTCTCAGCTTTCGCGCAGCCGACTTGTCGATCGCCACCAACGAATCCTATCGGGAAATTGCGATAACGCGCGGCAAGATCAAACCGCAAAAGGTGGTGGTCGTTCAAACCTGCGCCGATTTACGGGCAGTCAACGGCACGCATCCAAAGCCTGAACTGAAACGCGGCAAGCGGCACCTGGTGGTCTACGTAGGCGTCATGGAAATCCAAGATGGGGTCCGGTTATTGATCGAGTCGATCGAATATCTTGTCAAGCAGCGCGGCCGCAGCGACATACAATTCACTCTAATCGGTTCTGGTAATGAAGCGCCGCGCCTGCAAGCGCTGGTGCAAGAATCTCTCGTGCAGGATTTCGTCCACTTTACGGGCTTGCTTCCGCACGAACAGGTCGGTTCCTATCTTTCAGCGGCGGATGTATGCGTCGCGCCTGACCCAGTCAACGCTCTTAACGACAAATGCACGATGATCAAGAACCTCGAATACATGGCTTATGGAAAGCCGGTCGTATCTTACGATCTAAAAGAAGGCCGGCGGACTCTCGGAAACGGGGCTCTGTATGCGCGTCCTAACGACCCCTGCGATTTCGGTGACAAAATCGAAACCTTATTGGAGTCTGAATCCCTGCGCACGACGGTCGGCGAATCCGGCAGGAAACGAGTCGAACAAGGACTAAACTGGCAGGTTCAAAGCGCAAAATTGGTGGCTGCGTTCGACGATCTTCTCGGCGATGAGTCACGCGCCTCAGACCTGCCAGACTATATTTAGAAGCTGATTTTCAGGGTGACACCAAAGGGTTATCTCCGGTCTCGTGGATGGAAGGATTTCATTTTCGTATGCTTGGCCGTCACGCTGTGGACCGGGATAAGGCACTACCTATCGCCGCCTAGCGATTACGCCAAATGGAAAGTGCGGATCAAAGTTGCGCCTGATCTTTCGATCGCACAGGAACCCGGACGTAGCGGCCTTCCACCCTGTCTTTTCATCGTGCCCCAAAGGCGGTTAACGTTCCATCGATCGATTCCGGGTCCGTTGATGACTGCCTATCGTTGTTACCGAACGAGCACAGGCTCGACGTATTCGAAATCCCTCTCGAGGGAGGATTCTTTCCCATCAAGACGGATTTGTATGTGCCGGATACAATTCCTCTCGCCTTCACTCGAACCTACGTTCCGCTGACTGCGTGGTCCGAGCGATTCCAGGTGTTTCTTCCGCGTGTGTACGATCCGTTCCTTACGGGAAGCCGTTTTCCTTATACATATCAATATGACATGCAGAATCGACTCCTCGGGGTTCAGAACTCTTCGGAAGATGTGGCAATGGAAATCGCATACGACTCAATCGGCGCCATCGCAGCGATAACAATGGATAGAGAGCACGCATACCATTTCAGATACGCGGTCGACAGAGCTTTCAAGACGCTTGACGCATTTGTGACTGACCCAGGCGGTCGAGTGACCCACGTCAGAATGCGCAGCCAGGAAGGGCAGCTTGTTTATTCCATTCAGAAATAGCTCTATACCCTTCGTCTCTTCTTGACCAATTTTGGATGGCGGTCGCGGCACTCACCGCGTCGTACCATGTTAGAAGCTGATTTTCAGGATTTGGCCGTTATTGCCTACGAACCAGCCGGCTTTCGGACTTGCGAACGCGACGGCCCAATAGCCGCTAGCTCCTGGAATTTGGAACCAGGTGCGGCCTTCGTCGGGAGTCCAGGCTGCGGCTCCGGAACTGAAATCCGGCTCGGTTTCGGCGGTGATCACGACGGCGTGGTCGAGGTTGTGATCAAACCCTTCGTCCTCATTGCGGCCATCGCCACCATCATGGCCATGCCCATCGCTGAGTTGATTGCCGCGGACGTAAGCGAGGCAAAAAATCGCTCCCTGCACGGGCGGCTTGTTCGTAAGAGTCCAGGTTTCGCCGCCATCCTCCGACGTTGCTGTCGCAGCGGAAGCGTTCGAGGCCAAATCACCGCCGCCGAGAATGCCGTGCCGCGAGTCGCGGAAGGCCACGGAAATTCCGCCGGCGCTGGGCGAGCTGACGAGCGGCGTGTCATACGCATTCCAACTGTTGCCGCCATCTTTCGTAGCCAGGATTCTTGCGATGGACGCGCCGCCGGTGGCGATCCAGGCGTTTCGATCTCCTTCTGTGGCGATGCAGGTTCCACTTGCCGAAAACGAAGCTTCGCCCGTAAGCGCCGGCGGCATATTCGCGGCGATAGACTGCCACGTCTCTCCATCTCTGGTGCGAATGTCGGGAAATATTCCATTCACCGAATCGCTGTGCGTGACGCCGCGGTCCGGAGTCCAGAACGCAAAACAATCGTAGAACGCGTTCACGGTTTCGTTCGTGAACTGGATCGTCCAGGTCGCGCCGCCGTCCGTAGTTTTGTAGATTTTGAAATCCGTGGTGTTATTCCCGATGGACATCAGATAGGCGATTTTGTCGCTGACGCCCTGCACGTCGCGGAATTGCAGACTCTCGGCTCCGGGCACGACGCCGGCTTTCCAGTTTTTTCCGCCGTCCGTCGTGACTACAAAAGTGCCGCCAGTGCCGGCAGCCCAAACCACGCGGTCGTTCACCGGGCTGACGTCAATCAGCAGTTGGGTCGTGCCGCTGGTTTGCGGCGTGGTTTTGGGTTGATGAACTTTTCCTCCCTCTTCCGCGAAGGCGAAAGTTGCAGAAGCAGCAATCAGAAAAATGGCGAGCGATGATCTCAGCATCGAAGATTTAAGCATCGGATTCCCCCAAGGAGAAGAATGCGCAGCGTCGAGGAGTATAGGAACGCAGCAGAGGAGTGTCAAGCTGGCCAGTTCTGATTCTCGGGGGAAATGGCTCGAGATGACCCTTCGCTGGTACCGACCATTCGCGCGCCTAGCCATTCGGCTGGATGTTTTGGTTTAACCGCAGAACATTCTTGGGGTCGTACTTCTTCTTGATTTCCACCAGGCGAGCGTAGTTTGGCCCGTATGCCGCCCGGACAAGTGCGTCACTCGTTTCGCCCAGTTGATTGACGTACACTCCCTGCGCAGACGGTTGCAAATTGTCGCGCAGAGACTTGACCCATTGCACCGCAGCCGGCTTCTCTGCTGGAGCGCGCCAAAGCCCCGTGATGTCCACCTCGTAGCCCGGCTGCCGCAAGGCAAACGCGGTGTCGCTCAATCCCACCCGCGTAATCGCGCCGGAAAACGGCACAATGAACACCCTGTTAGTTGCTAGTGCATCGCTGGTCGCCGCTGCAATCGCCGCAATCGCGGCCGAGCTGAGTTCCGGAAGAAACAGGTCCGTTTGGAAATGCGCGACGGGCGCCCGAAGAAAACCTGCCTCCTGAGCTTCCAGATAGGACGTAACCCTGACATTGTCTCCCTGCGGTTTGAGTTCGCGCCACGGTCTGACCAATTCATTACCCTGGCGCGGATCGCCGCAATGGAAGAATGTCAGCTGGAATCGTGTCCCCTTTTCAGACGGTAGCACGCCGCCAACAACGCTCACTTCGTCCGGCGCCGTCGCGACGAACTTGGCGAAGGCCTGCAACAGCTCTGGGATTCTCCCAGGTGGATACAGCAGCGTTCCTCCCAGAACGTGGGTTACCGGATGGAGCTGGTACTCAAGCGCCGTTATCACGCCGAAATTTCCGCCTCCTCCACGAATCGCCCAAAAAAGATCCGTATTGGAGTTCTGACTGGCCTCGACTTGCCTCCCATCCACCGTCACGAGTTGCGCCGATAGAAGGTTGTCGCAGGCAGCGCCGTACTTCGACATCAACTGCCCTTCCCCTCCGCCAAGCGTCAGACCAGCAATTCCTACGGTCGGACAACCACCCGACGTCGTGGCCAGGCCGAATCCCTGCGTCGCTTGGTCCAGGTCGCGCACCAGCGCACCTGCCTCTGCTCGGGCCACGCGCTTGCTTTGGTCGACTGCGACTCGGTTCATTCCAGAGAGATCAATTACCACGCCGCCATCGCACACGCTGAACCCAGCTCGGTTGTGGCCTCCGCCACGCACGGCCAGCGGCAAATTCTGGCTCTGCGCAAAATCGAGTGCGCGTGCGACGTCAGGCGCGCTGGCGCAGCGAACGATCAGCGCCGGACGCCGATCGAATGCGAGATTGAAAATCAGTCGCGACGACTCATAGTCGGGCGCCCCCGGGGTGATCACGTGTCCGGAAATCTGGGAAGTTAGCTTCCGGATTGCCGCTGCATCGACCGCAGCCGCATTCTGCTCGCGTTCTCCAATAATCTGGCGCCCGGCGCCAAGCAAATTGATCGGCGAACCGTAAATCGCCGCCGCGGCTAACGCTGTCTGGACGAATTGTCTTCGGGTAGTGGGCGCCATGTTCACCTCGATCAGTCTCGGCCGCCGAGCTGGCTTTACGGACCTCGCGGACACCGTCCTCGCGAAAATTGGCTGCTTTACGAACCCGAATCCCAGGCCCTCGGCGATGGCTTCGAGTGCTTCCTGTGCGTAAAAATCTACGCTCGTCCGCCTTCCTCCGTCAATTACGTCCCCATCGCCGCTCACGGAGCGTCGTCTGGCGAGAGGGTTGCGTGGTAGTCTTGTGACCCGACGCCATGAACGACTTCCTTGCCTTGATAGCGCATCACGGATATTTCGTTGTGTGCCTCGTTGTTTTTGCGGAATCGATGGGAGTGCCGGTGCCGGGCGTGGTGGCTCTGGTCGCGGGAGGAGCTGCGGCGGCAGCGGGCGCGTTGCACGGACCGACCTTGGCGTTATTTGTAGTGATCGCGATGCTGGTGGCCGATTCGCTGCTTTACGTTCTTGGCCACGAAACGGGATGGACAATCCTGAAATTTCTGTGCCAGATTTCGGTCGATCCCGAAACATGCGTTTTGAGCGCCGCGGAATCGTTCTATAAGCGGGGCCGACCCACGTTGCTGATCGCCAAGTTTGTTCCCGGCGTGAGCACCATGGCGGCGCCGCTGGCGGGCAGCATGGAAATGCCGTTCTTCCAATTTCTGGGACTGGATTTCCTCGGCGCCAGTGCCTACGCGCTTGCTTATGGCGCCGTGGGATTTGTCTTCCGGGACTTCCTCGCGAAGGTCTTCAGCGGACTTCGCACCGCCGGACATGTGGTCGAAGCGGTAATCATCATCGCCGTGATTGGGTACGCCGCGCATCGCGTTTCGTTGTATTGGAAACATCGCGCCGACCGCGTAGTGCCGCGTGTACAGGTGGCGGCGCTCGCGGCGAAGCTGAAGGCCGAAGGTGCGGCAAAAATCTTGGTCGCCGATGTGCGCAGCCATGGTTACTACAGTCCGCGCGCTGTCCGAATCCCTGGATCGATTCGTATCGAGCCCAATAATCTGAACGTTGAAATAAAGAAATTCCCGCGCGACAAAGACATGTATTTGTACTGCACCTGCCGAAGCGAAGTAACCAGCGCGAGCGTGGCACACCTGCTGCGCCAGAACGGATTCAATGCGTTTGTGATTGTCGGCGGCTTGGCGGCCTGGCGCAGAGCAGGAAACCCACTCGAGCCAGTGCCGCCGACCGACGTAGTGCATCTTCCGACTTTCAGCCGATAAGAAATTGAAGGCGTGGTTTCGGTTCCCGACTTTGGGGACTAGCGGTGTGGGTTACTGGCCCAGCGCTCTCGGCACGTTCCAGTGTCTGAACAGGCTTACTACTCGCAGCAGAAAGCAGAGTGCGCCGCCCAGGGTGGCGGCCCAGGTGGATGGGACGCGCACTTTCGTGGCGACGATCATGCAGATCGAGCCTAGGAGCGCGGCCGATGCGTAAACTTCGAAGCGCAAAACGGTAGGAACCTGATTCAGCAGAACGTCGCGGATCGTTCCTCCGCCGACTCCAGTGATGGTGCCCAGCAGCACAGCTACCAGCGGATTCATTTTGTGCAGCAGCGCTTTTTCAGTGCCCGCGATGGCGAAGATGGCCAGGCCGGCGGCGTCCAGCACCTGGATATAGAGGATAGGAACGGCTCGCACGCCGGCATGTAAAAAGAAAACCAACACCGCCGCCGAAAGGACGATCGTCAGATAACGCCAGTCGCGCAATGATGCAGGCGGAAGCGCGCCCAGCAGAGTGTCGCGGATGATTCCGCCTCCCAGCGCGGTGCAGAACGCCAGGGTCATGATGCCGATGAGGTCGAGATTTCCGTTGACCGCGGCCATCGCGCCTTCGACAGCGAACACCAGCGTGCCGGCGATGTCGGCCGCGAAAAGTAGAAGCTCCGGGCGAGCGATCCCGGGAAGCTGAGTGGTGTGCGCCACGGGATGATGGTCTCCTGTGGCTCGAGATTCTACACGAACCGCGGTTCGTTCCGGGCGACCGCCATCAAATCACCGAGCGAAAGTTCACTACGCTTTCGAGCGGCGAGTCGTTGGTCCGACCATTTTCTGGGCCATGAACATCAGCAGGCCCCGGTCGCTCGCGCTAATTCGCTTGAGAAGCCTGCGGAAATTGTTCAGGACGCGGGCATCCTTGCCGGAGCTGCCCCACGCGGTATCACCTTTCTTTTGCAGCGGGAAATCCGGCAACTTGGGAGGTTCCTCGCCATCATAGAAAAGTTGGTACAGAGGAACTTCCAGCGCGCGCGCCATCTTTTCCAGAGTCTCGATGGCCGGAACAGTATGGCCATTCTCGACGCGGGAAATGTAGCAACGCAGCAAGCCGGTGCGTTTCTCGATATCGCCCTGCGATAATTTCTTTTCTTCTCTTAAAATACGCAGTCTGTCACCTATGATCATGTTTGACCCCTCTCCGTACACATCGTCAAAGTCGTCGATATCCTTCCATGTATCCGACGGATTATACCTTATAGCGATACTACCTCACTGTACACCCTTATGAGACGCGCCGCCTACCGCCCGGGCTCCGTTTCTCGCCAGCTCGACCTGAAGAGCCTCAACGGTATCTTGCAACACGCGAATTTCGCCCTCTTTTGTGTCCTTTAGAATGCAGTACATGCCCAGCACATCTTTTGTGGCGCTTTTCTGTTCTGCGCTTGCCGCAGCGATGGTGATCGTCATAGCGGTGCCTACGGCCATAAAAGCACCTACGAAGAGAGGCAAGCCGTTTGGGTTCTGAAATGGACCCAATCCGTGCAGCGAGCCCCACGTCGCGAGTCCGCCCATGACGAGTATTGCCCCCGCGGCTTCCAGAGGACAAAAACGCAAGGCCGCCCACACCAGGAACGGAGCGCACAAAAACAGAAAGCCGTTTCCCGGTATCCAGGACGTCGGCCGCTGCCCGAAATTCAAAACACACATGGCGGTTAGCCCGGTGATCAGAGCGGCAATTTCGAGCCGCTCCCCGAGACCGGGTGAATGATGCTTGTGGCCCAACAGGAGCACGAGAAACGGCGTGAGAAATAGAGTGCCCAGCATGTCGCCAACCCACCAGATGAACCAGAGCGTCAAAAAGTCAGTCCACTGAGCACGACCGCCGAGGCAGAGAAGGCTGGTGCCGATTGTGGCGCACAGCGCCGGGGCCAGCACTCCCGCGAAGAAGATAAAACGTAAAACGTCGGCCATCTTGAAAAAGGCATGGATGCCTCTTGCAGATTTGTTGATGAGGTGAGCGGCTAGCAGGGCCTCGAGCGTGTTGCCAAGGCCAAACCCCAACGAAAGTCCAATTGTCCCCGTGATGTTAACACTGAGCAGAAACGTTCCGAGAAACACCCCTGGCCACACGCGATTGCCGCGCAAAAGAACGGCTGCCAACGCAATCCCTGCAGGAAGCCAGATCGCGGTTACCGAATGATTCGGCGTCGCCGGCCGTTGTACGAACTTCCCGACGACAAAGTAGAGGAACGCCAAGGAGGCGATGATCGCGGCATTGACAGGCTCGACGTATGGACCGAGCTTTTTCGCCAGTGAGCGCTGGCGTTCAAACAACGCGCTACGCGGATGTGCAAGGCTGCGGGAAAGGGTCATTGCTTCCTCCGTGTTTTACGCCGCGCGGGAACAATGGCCTTTGGTGGAATCTTTGCAAGACCGCCCGGTTATGAACAGCATTTCATAATTCTAATGAGACGCGTTGTCAACGGCTAAAGTGCAGCAGTGTTCTCACGCCGAGTCCTGATGTCGCTAATTCCCAACTCTTTGATAAGGTGTTCGTTCGCGCACCTGAGGTCCGACCGGGTCGCCTCAGTGGATCGCGGACCCCGGTTTTTTGGCAAAATCCAGCCAGGATGCGTTCTCGTTGGCTATTATTGATTCAGCTCGTTCAGCAAATATCCGCTGCGGGTCCGGAGCACTTGTGTAAACGTCGCCACGCGCCTGTAACAACCTGGCTTCGCGACGCAGCTTTTCGCAAGTCACCCTGTAATTCAGCCAGTGCTCTTGAAATGAGAAGAGATTCAGAATCCCAGCCAGAATCACGACTGCCACCGATGTGACGACGGGCAAATACGCCACCCAATCGTGCACTTCGCCGCTCCCCCAGAGGTGGATCGTTGTCACTACCGCGGTGATCGCTGCCAGAATTAGAAGTGCCGCCTCAAGGCCCAAATACCAATGACGGTATCGAATGGCGTGGCTGTCATACCATTCTATTTGCCTGCGGTACACGTCGGGAATTTCTTGATTTATTTCGCCTTCCGAAGTCGGCACCGTCATCTGCCACCTCCGTTGTAGTTTGGCAATTGAATAGGGTCGCCGATGGCCGTCGCAAGACAGGAATCTAGCGCAGAGGATAGCCTGTCAGCGATATATGCTCAAGCTGCTACCGACCCGGCGAGCCGTTAGGCGCGTCGACTAAAAAGAATGCTCCCCTTGACATTCTACCGAAACGCCCTTATGCTCACCTAGGATGTCTACCAAAGAACAGGAACGGCGTATCGAATTGTTGCAGGGTACTTTGGACTTACTGATTTTGCGGACGCTTTTGCTTGGACCCACGCATGGGCACGCGATTGCCAAGGCGATCGAATTCAGGTCTGACGACGTGTTGCAAGTTGAGCAGGGTTCGCTATATCCCGCTTTGCACAGGCTGATCAAGCGCGGATGGATTTCCTCCGAAGAGGGCACGTCGGAGAACAATCGGCGGGCGAAATTCTACCGGCTGACCGCCAAGGGGCGGAAGCAACTCGCGCTTGAGACCAGCAAGTGGGACAAGCTGGCGGGAGCGATCGCGCAGATTCTGCGGCCGTCGGAGCAGGAGGGCAAGCCATGAAGCGGCGCGAGCGAATGCTGCAAGAACTCGACCAGGACCTTCGCGCGCATATCGAGATCGAAACGCGCGACAACATCGAGCGAGGCATGACGCCCGACGAAGCACACTACGCGGCTTTGCGGAAGTTCGGCAACGTGAGGCGCGTGCAGGAAGAAACGCGCGAGGTGTGGAGCCGCGTGTGGCTGGAGCAGCTATGGCAGGATGTCCGCTACGCCGCACGCATGTTGCGCAAATCTCCCGGCTTCACGGCAGTCGCGGTGCTGACGTTGGCGCTTGGCATCGGCGCGAACACCGCGATTTTCAGCGTGGTCTACGCGGTCCTTTTGCGGCCTCTGCCGTACGCCGATCCCGGGCAGTTGGTGATCATATTTCAAGCGAAGCCCCAAGAGCAGGTGCCTTTCACGGGCATTAACTACTTAAATTTCGCCGAGTGTCGTGCGCAGAGCCATGCGTTTGCGGAGATGGCCGCGAATCAGGCGCACCAGCTCACTCTGACCGGAGTCGGCGAGCCTTCTGTCCTCAACACCATGGTCGTGACACCGGAGATTTTTTCTCTCTTGGAGGCGCAACCGCTGCTTGGACGCACGTTTCTAGCTGAGGATGGCAAGCGCGGCGCAGCGCCCGTCGTCATCCTCAGTGAAAACCTCTGGCGCAGCCAGTTTGGCGCCGATCCCAACCTAGTCGGCCGCTCCATCAGCCTGGACAAACGTTTATTCGCCGTCGTCGGGATCATGCCCGCGAGCTTTCATTCCCTGCTGCTCACCGCGCACGAAGACATCTGGATACCTATTGCTCAGGACCCTCTTTTCGGACCCTGGATGTCGCGGTTCAGCGGCCATTGGCTGCGCGTCATCGGACGTTTGAAACCGGGCGTGTCGCTCGCGCAGGCCCAAGCGGAAATGGACGCGATGAGCGCGGCGCTGGCCAAGGAAGATCCTGCCGATAACGCCGGATGGCAAATCCGCGTGGCGCCTCTTCAAGAGAATATTGTCGGCGAGTCGAGAACCGCATTGCTGGTTTTGCTCGCTGCCGTCGGCCTCGTTTTGCTGATCGCTTGTGTAAACATCGCGAACCTGCTTTTGTCGCGCGCGTCGTCCCGAGCGCGAGAGATTGCTCTGCGGATCGCATTGGGCGCGGGCCGGAAGCGGATCGTCCGTCAATTGCTGACCGAGAGCGCGGTTCTGGGTTTGCTAGGAGGCATCGCGGGAATAGTTCTCGCGTATTGGGGAGTTCACGCTCTCAGTTCTCTTTTGCCGGCGGATTTGCCGCGCGCGCAAACGATCCGCGTGGACGGCTGGGTGCTAGGTTTCGCGGTGGTACTTTCCTTTGTGGCGAGCTTCATTTTCGGGTTGGCGCCATCGCTTTTTGCCGCGGATTCCAGCTTGCAGAGGGGACTCAAAGAGTCCGCGGGGCGTTCGGGTGAATGCGGCGGGCAGCGGCGCGCGCGTGGTTTTTTGGCTGTGGCGGAAATTGCGCTGGCGATGGTGCTGCTCGTGGCGGCGGGCTTGCTGATGCGCAGCTTCACGATGCTCACGTCTGTGAATCCTGGCTTCAACGCCGAGCACGTAGTGAAAGCCGATATCTCGCTGCCTCAATTTCAGTATTCGACACCGCAACAATGGAGCGCCTTTTCCGACGCGCTGCTGGAACGAATTCACGCGGAGCCCGGCTTGCAGGATTCGGCAATGGCGGCCCCATTGCCGCTCGACGAAGGCAATGTGAATTTAGGGTTTGAGATCGTCGGGAATCCCCCTTTGCCTCCGAACACGGCGGTTACAGCAGACTTCACGTCTGTAAGCCCCGACTATTTCCGGGTGATGGAGATCCCCTTGCTACGCGGACGATTGTTCAACGAGCAGGATTCGCCTTCCGCGCCGCGCGTGGCGCTCATCAGCGAAACCCTCGCCCGGCGCTTTTTTCCCAACCAGGACGTCCTAGGCAAACAACTCAAGTTTGGTTTTCCGCCGGACGGCGACGTTGCCCGTGAGATCGTCGGCGTGGTGGGTGATGTGCGCGATATCTCGCTGAGCGAAGCCCCGGGCCCGATGATGTATGTGCCGTTTGCACAGGCGCCTTTCTGGGGCGGTCAGCTTGTCGTTAGGAGTTCATTGAGTTCAGCGAGTGCGGCGGTTTCAATCCGCAAAGTCACTCACGATATTGACAAAGACTTGCCGGTCACCGACATCGCTACTTTGCCGGAAACGCTCGACGCTTCGGTTGCGCAGCCGCGATTCCGGACTTTGCTGATCGGGTTATTCGGGCTGATCGCGCTTCTGCTCGCGGCTGTGGGTATTTTCGGAGTGATTTCCTATTCCGTTTCTCGGCGCACGCATGAAATTGGCATTCGTGTGGCTCTCGGCGCGACTCCGGCAAGCGTTTTGCGGCTGATCCTCGGCGAATCCGCAAAGTTGGTGCTGTTGGGCCTGGCAGTGGGCATTCCCGTTGCGCTGGGGCTCGCCCGCTTTCTTTCAAGTTTGTTATTCGAAGTTCATCCCGCCGATCCGCTCACGTTCTTCGGCGTTGCGGTCCTCCTAACCGCGGTTGCCCTCATCGCCTGCTACCTTCCCGCGCGGCGTGCGATGCGCGTCGATCCTATGGTGGCGTTGCGATACGAGTAGTTCGCAGCGAACGTCCAGAACATGCCGAGCACCTCCGCCTGGGAGTGTCCCCTGTTCTTACTGTCTGGCCCGAGGTCCGGACTCGGCTTCTTATTTTTGCAGGTTCAGCGGCCGAATTAGTTTGAAGCTTAGCTCCGTCCCGGCTGGGTACTCAATTCGCTGGTTGAAGGTGATAGTGGTGGTTTCGATCCGGCGGACCGTCCCGTTCACTGTCACGGAGCTCAGCGCCAACTGGGGACTGTAGTCGCTTTCCTTGGTCACGATTCCTTGTACGACCGCGCCCACAGGAATTATCGTGACGCCGTTGACTGCGACGGATTCGGCAAGCGTTGCAGAGAACGCGCCACCCCCGATGCCCACCAGTCTTTCTCCGACAGACTGTGTCAAACGAACTGTTAGCGCAGTCTCGCCGGGCACAACGATGCTCTGTCCCGACGCAGAGGTTTGGCCTGTGCGCGTGTGAGCTTTCGCCGCTCGGTTTGGTGCCGCTACGGCATTGGCCGCAACCGGCGCGACGCTCTGCTTCGGCACCATGACGCCTATGAGGTAATGGCCGTCTTTGACGCCCACCGGATAATCGTTGGTGTTGTGAGCGCCTTGGGTAGGCGCAGGATACTCCACGACCAGCTCCAGAACGATCGGCAAGTTAAATCCGTAGGTGACGCCATCCTTTGCATACTGGTTTGGCCGGTCCTTGGGATGTTCGCTGGTCAGCTTGATGTCTACGGTTGTATCTTCGAAGTCGTACGCGTACCGCTCGGTAATATCTTTGATCTCTGGACTAACTCCATCCCAGCAATAAAGCGTGCGCATGGCGGACACGTCGCGGGCTTCATGCGCTCGACGGTACGCGGCAATGAAGTCCGACTGTGAAGGGCCGGCGTTGTCTTGCGTCGCTGGTCGCGCTTGAGAATAACCGGCAAGCGCAGTGAGTGCCGCGACCGACACGCAGAGTAATCGGGGAAGTTTCATCGCGCGTCCGAATCGTGTTCTTAATCGTCTCGCAATAAAGTCCAGTAACGGTAAACAAAAAAACGAATCGCGCCGCCGAACCATACACAGACTGCCACGGCTGTTTGGCGGAGATGCGCCTTTCTTGGTGAGGTGGACCACGCGGCCCATAGCAATTCCCACTGCGTGGCCAGCTATCCGGTTTTTCCACCGAGCGGCTCACGCGCTTTTTTGACCATGCTTGGCCGAGACGTTGAGATCATCGTGAAGCGCCCGCCGCGATCACGGCGCCAGAGCCGCATTCGCGTCTCAGCTACGGCTTAACCTCACCGACCCCTCGCTAATTTTCGCATCGGATGATTGTGCTGCGGCATGACGGAATCCTCGATCAAATGCAGATCTTGAGCTTGCTGGTGCCGTCACGGATTTGCCGTGCATCGGCGCCGCTATAACCCAAGATCAAGCCGCGTCGGGCGGGCGGTTTCAAATAGCAGGATGACAGAGGCATAGCCGAAATCCCGAGGGCAGCGGCCTTCTTTGACACCGCCACATCGTCAACACCCGGCGGCAACATCGCCACCAGATGCATGCCAGCTTCGGCGCCGGTCACCTCGAGCTTGCCGCCCATCTGATTTTGAATCGCTTCCACGAGCGCCGCGCGCCGCTGCATGTAGAGCATCCGCATCCGGCGAATGTGCCGCGCGAAATGTCCATCGCGAATGAAATCAGTCATCACCGCCTGATACAGCGTGGCTGAAAATTGGTCGGTGGCGTCGCGCGCGGCGGAGAAGGCTTCGACTAGATCTTTGGGAACGACCACGTAGCCCAGACGCAGCGACGGAAACATTACCTTGCTGAAAGTGCCCACGTAAATCACGCGCGCGCTCGTGTCCAAGCCCTGGAGCGAAGAAATCGGCCGAGCGCCAAACCTGAATTCACTGTCGTAGTCGTCTTCGATAATCCACGCACCGCTGCGTTCGGCCCAGTTGAGCAACAACATTCGCCGCGACGCGCTCATGGTCATGCCCATCGGATACTGATGTGATGGCGTGATGTAAACGGCCCGCGCGCCGGGAGCACGGCGAATTCCTTCCGCAACGTTGAGGCCTTCATGATCCACGGGCACCGGTGCGAGCTGCGCTCCGGCCATCAGCAATGCCTGGCGTGCTCCGGGATATCCCGGCTCTTCGAACCACACGCGCTCGTCGGCATCCAAGAGAACTTGTGCGGCGAGTTGAATGCCCTGCTGCGATCCGGTGGTGACTAGAACCTGCGACGCGTCGCAGCGCACGGCGCGAACGGCGCCCAAATATTCGGCGATCGCTTCACGGAGCGGCGCGTAACCTTTCGCATCGCCATAAGCCATCGCCTGCCTGGTTGGTCTTCGCGCATGGCGATTCACCAGTTTGGACCAAATCTCGGTGGGAAAATGCTCCAGGGCGGGCAGGCTCATGCGGAAGGCTACCAACTCATTCGACCAAGTCTGCGGCGGCACGCGCAGCAAGTCCACCCGGCGCGAAATCCGCCGCGGAGGATTGTTCCTGCTGGAAACGTGTCGCGATGCGTGCCCCATTTTCGTCCCAGCCGGCTTTAAGGCGTCGTCCGGGATCGACCTGGCCACGCATGTGCCCGCGCCGACGAAAGTTTCAAGGTAGCCTTCCGCGTGCAAGTGTTCGTATGCGCTGCAAACAGGAATGCGCGACACGCGCAATTCCGCAGCGAGGCTTCTGGTGGAAGGCACGCGTTGTCCTGGACGCAATTGGCCATTAAGGATGGCGTGGCGAAACCATTCGGAGAGCTGGCTGTACATCGGAACGTCGCTTTTGGAATCGAGCGCGATGGGCGGCAGAAAACTGGGAGCGATTCGTTTCATCGAGATGCGCCTGAAGTGGCCATATCGTATCACAACAAAGTGGATATTGTGACAAGCCACTCCCGAGGCTAAGTTTTCTCGCAGGACGATGACAGTCAAATATGCTGGGAGGATGCAATCGTGATGACACCGAGGAAGATTTGGATTTGCTGCCTATTGTGCGGGTCGGGACTTCTCTTCCCCGTCAGCCAGATTTCCGCGAAATCGAATGCGAAAGGTTCCGCCAAGACTAGAGAGTCTTCCACCTTCAAGGCGCAGCAGGAGAAACCAAACGCCGCGACCCCAACCGCGCAAGCCGCCGCCACCGAACACGACGGCCGGCGCGACTTCGATTTCGAGGCCGGCACGTGGAATATCCACCTCAAGCGCCTGGTGCATCCGCTGACAGGCTCGAATACCTGGGTTGAATTTGACGGCAAGTCGGTGACGCGCAAAATTTGGGATGGCGCCGAGATCGAACAGTTCGAAACCAACAGCCCTGCCGCCGGACACATCGAAGGCCTGACGCTGCGTTTATACAATCCCGAATCCCACCAGTGGCGGCTCTATTGGGCCAGCAGCAAGACAGGCATCCTGGATCCGCCCAACGTCGGCGAATTTAGAAATGGACGCGGCGAGTTTTTGTGCCAGGACACATTTAACGGCAAGACTATTCTTGTGCGGATGGTCTGGTCGGATATCACTCCGGCCTCGGCTCACTCGGAACAGTCCTTCTCGACCGATGGTGGAAAGACCTGGGAAGTCAATTGGATTACAGATCAGGCGCGCATAAGCGATGAAGCAAACGAGCTGCCGGCGCAGCAGAATCTAGAGGCGGTAAAGACGAGTGCGCCACCGAATTCCGCCGAACGAGATGGACAACACGATTTTGAGCCCCTTCTCGGCGACTGGAAATATCATCTAAAGCGGAGGATGAATCCCCTAACTGGCTCCAATACTTGGATCGACTTATACGGTACTGGAGTGTGCTACCCGCTTTGGAATCGGCGCGCTGCGCTGGACACAATCGAGGTTGACGGCCCCACGGGACACATCGAAGGCCTGACCCTGCGCATGTATAATCCGGAATCTCGCGAGTGGAGACTCTATTGGGCCAACAGCAGGATTGGCGTCATGGATCCACCCCAGGTTGGCGAGTTCACGGATGGACGCGGGGAGTTTTACGCGCAGGACACGGTGAATGGCAAAACCATCCTGATTCGATTCGTGTGGACGAACACAACTACAGACACGCCGCACTTTGAGCAGTCTTTCTCGGACGATGGAGGCAAGACTTGGGAAGTGAACTGGATCACCGACCAAACGCACGCGAAAGACGAATCCGGTAAATCCAACTGAGCTTCGTACGGGAACCAAGTTCAGGTGCGGATCGTCCTCTCGCGGCGGAAGAAGCAATAATTGCCTAATTGTTGCCACACTCGAATTTCTGTTCGACCTCGACTGGTTTATCTAGCACCAGAAACGCCTTGAAGACCATTTTTTTCACGACATTTTCACATGCTTTGTAGCCTTCGGGAGGATCCGAAATCCCGTGCGCGCTAATGACATGGCCGTCCTTTCCGACGAGCATTTCCACCTGCACAGTGAAATGTTGGGTCCTCAACGAGGCCGGCCATTCGAAAAGGATCGGCTTATCGATAGGGTGCAGACCGACATCCCGAACCCTATCACCGAATGGGCCAATCGCGTCCGGAGGCGGTATGAAGTCCGCGTCATCAAGGTGCGAAATTAATTCGATAGTTTGCACACGCAACTTCAGTAGTGGCTTGCCACCATCCGTGAGATCGACCTCCCGCGCTAGATTACGGCCCTGAAACGATACGATTCGATTGTAGACGGTCTGGTACCAACTCTGCCCGAGATCATAGCGCAGCACCGAACCGCCAGGTTCAAAGCAATACTGGGTTGGATCACTAATTTTCTGGTCCCTTTCCAGTAAGACACATCGCAATTTGTAGCCGCTGAAAGTACGTTCCACGTTTTTGCCATGAACACCCTCAAGCGAAGCAGCGTAGGCGAACGGTGCAACCACCTCCGCGCGAACCTCCGACTGGACAGCGTTGGGCCACTGTTGGTCGCCCTGGCGATATAGACCCCGGTCGGTGGCATAGTCCGATTGAGTGAAGTTATCGCTCTTGTAGATGCGCTTGTACCTGTTTGTCGAAGTCCAATACTCCTCGTATACGCCGCTGTGGATGTTGTCGCCATCTCGATCAAACTGGTCGTAGGTCAAGACGATGTGCCATGGGAGCAGGTCTGGCGATTGCAGCCCGTTCAGGGCTGCAACCTTGCTTAGCCAGCTTGGCAAGTCGATGGCCTCCGCGTCGGCCATCTTTTTTTCTCCACTCAGATCAATGCGCACGGACGTCAACGGAGGTAATGCAATTTCCGCCCCCGACGTTGCCTCGGCTGCCACGACGACGGTCTTCAACTCTCCAGTGCGGTTCAATTCAGTAGGGTGTGCCTCTTGGGCGTGCACTACCGTCAGAAAACTAACCAGCATTATTAAGAACAAGAAGCCATTAACCAATCTTGGCATGCCATGGCGCCCAGCGACGTGATGTTTTTCGGCGCGATTGTAATACTCTCTTTTCAATGGCGGAGCAATTTTTGCGGTTGCCATGCCCGCGGCTTCCCGCACAGTGCGTCGGCCCTTTGGCGGCAGGGGTTCTGCTAAAATTGCGGTCAAATGGCGGCGACCCAAACCCTGCAAACCAAAGACCTGCGACTTTCGGTGGAGAACGGGCGATGGGAAGTGTCGGCGCTGCTGCTAATGCCGGCTGGGCCGAGGCATCTGCTCCTACTGGCGCACGGCGCGGGCGCGGGAATGAATCATCCGTTCATGGAAGAAATAGCCCGGGAACTGGCTGCCGTGAACGTCGCCACGTTGCGTTACCAGTTTCCGTACATGGAAGCGCGAAGGCGAGTTCCTGACGCGCCGAGCGTGTTGACGGCGACCGTCGCGGCTGCGGTGCACGCGGCGACGGAGGCGGCTCCCAATTTGCCGTTATTCGCTGGCGGAAAGTCCATGGGCGGGCGCATGACTTCCCAAGCTGCGGCTCAGGGTTTGCTGGAAACCGTGAAAGGACTGGTGTTCTTCGGCTTTCCGCTGCATCCGCCTAAGCAGCCCGGAACGAAACGAGCCGACCACCTTGCCAAGGTTCGAATGCCGATGCTCTTCCTGCAGGGCACGCGCGACACGCTCGCCGACCTCAAGCTGTTGCGACCCATCTGCGCGGAATTAGGCTCCCGCGCGACATTGCACGTCATCGAAACGGCCGATCATTCGTTTCATGTGCTAAAGAGCACAAGAAAGAGTGACACCGAAGTTTTGCACGAGTTGGCAGAAACGGAAGCGTCCTGGGCGCTGCCAATTGCGGTGGCACCTGACTAGCACAGGTCTTCCCGCTGGACCGCACGCGCGCGTCGGTGGACATTCGACACAAATAGGAATTGAATCATGGCAGAGGCGACGCGCGAGGTAGTTATGGCGAAGATTGAGACGATTCTGAAGCGATTTGAACAGCCTGACGAGGTGCGCAAGTTCGAGAAAGGCAAATTCGAACTGGTGCGCATCGGAGGCATGACGATAGGCCGCGCGACATACGAGCCGGGATGGAAGTGGTCGCAACACGTTGGGCCGCTGGTAGGAGCATCGCGCTGCAATGCGGAGCATGTGGGTTTGGTGCTCTCCGGCTGTGCTACCGCAGCGATGGAGGACGGTACAATTCACGAACTCCGCGCCGGCACGCTTTTTTACATTCCGCCGGGGCCTCCCGGTCACGACAGCTGGGTGGTGGGCGATGCGCCGTACGTGTCACTGCATTTTCTAGGCGCTGATAACTATGCGAGCGAGTAAGCAGCAGTTGTGAGCTCCGGCGACCGAATGGCTTTTTACCTCTCGCTGCACCGAGACGGAACTCAGGGATGCGACGGCAGTACGTCCCAAATTCCAGCATCTTCTGTACCTAGAACCCAGGAGCAAAACCCTTCCAGGCCGCGTTGCTTGGCGAGGTCGTAGCGTTCGCGGAAAGTGCGTGCGTCGGTGTAGAAAATCCACTCGCGTTCATCGTCTCGGTAGAAATAAGCCCATGCGCTGCGATCGGTCGGGTCCCATTCGATGTGGCCGCCATAGGCGCGGGCTAGATCAAGCGCGTCAGCGGTGGAAATGTAGGACGCGGAGGGATTCGGTTTGTCGGTGGGCTTCGCGGCTGGAGGAAGGGGCGCGGCGGCGAACCAGTGATATCCGTAGAGCGGGATGCCCAGGGAGAGTTTTTCGCGTGGCACAAATTTGAGCGCGTAATCGAGATTGCTGACGGTCCAGGACCAACCGGCGACAGGCCCCGGAGGCGTCAAGCGCGTGTGCTGGTCGTAGGTCATCAGGCAGATGAGGTCCACGGATTTCGCGAGCGCCGCGAGATCGTAAGCACCGCGCCAGTTTTCGTAAATCCAAGCGGAGTAGCCTGTTTCACCGGCAGCTCCTGGAGCGTTGGGCACCGTCGCGATGGTGAGTTTCAGGCCACGCTCGTGGAAGAGCGATGAGGCTTCAGCGACCATCGCGGAAAGCGCGTCACGATCTGCCCAATTGACGTTTTCGAAGTCGAACTGGAATCCAACGTAGCCGAAATCCTTACAGGCTTGCAGCAGCTGCGTAAACATCTGCCGGTAGGCGGCGGGATTGCCGAGCAGTTTGTGAAAATCGTCTTGCACGAACCCCGCATCCACCACGATGGGCATCACCGGGACGTGATCTTGCCGCGCGGTATCGAGGACCAGTGGGTTCGGACCGCCGGAAACCAGGCCGGTGGAGTCCACGATGTACCAAGCTGGGACCAGTGTATCTATTTTGTTTGCGTGCGCGAGAAAGGAGCGGACCGAGTTGGGCTCGCGCGTCATGTAAAAAAGTGATTTCGGCTGCTGCGCGCGAGTCGTTGAAGAAAAGAAAAGCAAAACGACAAGAGACAATAATGCCGCTTTCATAAGGTTCGTATGTTATGCGCTTCCCTTCCTCAACACAACGCACTCGGTAGTGAAGAGCGTCTCATTTTTGAAGGTCTAGTTAAACCATAGGCTCGAAAGATTTTTGTCTCGCCCCGCACACTCTTCAAGGATGCTTTTCCAGCCAGCGGCCTAGCACGGAGGCGGCGTGTTCGCAGAGGTCGCGGTCTTCGGCAGTGAAGGCGGCGGGAAAGTGGCTATCGATGTCCAGCTCTCCCACCACTTTTTTATCCACGAAAACGGGGACGACGATTTCGGATTTTGTTTCGACCGAGCAGGCGAGGTAGCGCGGGTCGGAGTTGACGTCGTCCACGATGATGGTCTTACCGGTCGAGGCTGCTGCACCACAGATCCCCTGGTTGAGTGGAATGCGCGTGTGGGGAGTCATGGTGCCGCGGAAGGGCCCGAGAACGAGCACGTCCGGCGGGCCGTCTTTTTCGAGCATGTAGAAACCCACCCAGTTGTAGCGCAACATTTCCTGATGGAAAAGTTTCGCGATGCCGGACATCAGGTCCTGCGCGGAGCCAGCACTCGCGGCGAGGGAGTCGAGTTTTTCGATCAGCTCACGGGTCTTTGGATTTGTGGTCGGCATAGAAAGAAATACTAAACTCAATCTGCGATTTCAACCAATAGTACAATCGGGAAGACCTTTCAATCTACCGGTGATGTGCGCCGCAGAATCCTTGGATTCAGGAAACTCTTTATAATCACTAGACGTCAGAAGCCGATGGACTCGCGCACGATCGAAAATCTCACGTGAACCTCAGAGCCTGCGTTATCGGCGCCGGTCCGAATGGCCTTGCAGCAGCGATCGTTCTGGCTCAGCGCGGATTAAATGTGGAGGTTTTCGAAGCTGAGCCTCAGATAGGAGGCGCGGCCCGGACACTGGAACTCACCTTGCCCGGCTTTCGGCATGATTTTGGATCGGCCGTGTATCCGCTCGCTGCCGGATCGCCATTTTTTTCAACCCTGCCATTATCGAATCACGGGCTCGAATGGATTCACTCGCCGTGTCCGCTGGCGCATCCCTTTGAAGACGGCACTGCGATCACCCTCGAGCGTGACTTGCTCGCCGCCGAATCCGCACTCGGTGCGGACGGCCGGGCTTGGCGCAAACTCATGTTGCCGTTCGTTGAGCGCTGGGCGGAACTATCATCCGAAGTGCTTCGTCCGATTCACTTGTGGTCTCGCCATCCGCTGTTGCTCGGCCGCTTCGGTCTAGCCGCTTTTCCTTCCGCGAAAATGGTCGCTGGCATTTCGTTTCACGACGAACGCACCAAGGCGCTCTTCGCTGGTCTCGCTGCACATTCGTTTCTGAGTCTTGATGAAGCGCTGAGCGCAGCCTTTGGTGTGTTGCTCGGTGCGGCGGCGCACGCGGTCGGCTGGCCAATTCCCCGCGGCGGCGCTCAGTCGCTGACCAACGCACTATGCGGCTGTCTTGCGTCACTCGGCGGCATAATCATGACCTCGGCGCGTGTTGAAAGTCTTGCGTCCCTTCCGGTATGTGACGTCACGATGTGCGACGTGACGCCACATCAATTGGTGCAAATGGCAGGTAGCCGGTTGTCCGCGAGGTACAGGACCCGATTAGGCAAATATCGCTATGGGCCAGCTGCTTTCAAAGTTGACTATGCCCTACGGGAACCGATTCCATGGAGAGCGGCCGAATGTTTGCGTGCAGCGACCGTGCATCTCGGTGGAAGCGCCGACGAAATCGCCGCTTCCGAAGCGGCGATGCGGCACGGCCGGCACTCGGAGCGGCCCTTTGTGCTGGCAGTTCAGCCGAGTCTGTTCGATCCCACGCGCGCGCCGGCAGGAAGACAGACCGCTTGGGCCTATTGCCATGTCCCGAACGGATATGAGTTCGACATGCTGGGGATTATCGAGTCGCAAATTGAGCGCTTCGCTCCAGGCTTTCGTGATTGTGTCTTGGCTCGCCGCGTTCTCTCGCCCGCGGATCTCGAACACATGGACGCCAATCTCATCGGCGGAGATATTTCCGGCGGCGCGACGGACATTCGCCAGCTCTTATTCCGCCCCACGCGCAGCCACTATGCAACATCGGCCCGCGACATTTATTTGTGCTCGTCGTCCACACCGCCGGGCGGCGGAGTGCACGGCATGTGCGGTTACAACGCAGCGCAAGTGGCTATGTCGCGCTTGGGCATCTAACCGACCGCCTCAGGGGTTCGTGCGTGAGTACGCGCCACTGAATACTGTGGTCCACGTAGCGCCACTGTCCGTGGATTTCTCCCAAGTTTGCTTCACCTCATTTACACTGACACGGACGATCTTGATTCTGTTGAGGACGGCCTGGGCATTCGGGCCGCGGCTTGGTCCGTCAAATTCCGCAGCACCGTCCGCCACCTTGCCATCCACGAACACGTGGGCGTGGCCGCGGTTATCGACGAACATGCCGCGCCAGCTGTGGTCGTCAACGCTGTAGGCGAATATGTTTTCGCCGGCGTGGCCGTTGCCGTCGTTCCAGCTTTCAATAACGGCGCACTTATCGAGCGAGAGATAAACTTTACTGGTGGCTGTCCCTGGCTTTTCGTTCGTGGAGATGACCCAATCGCCGAGCCAGTAGTCGAATTGTCGGGTCGCGGAGTCCGCGGCGCACGGTCCGGGTTCCGTCGCGCTGTAAGCGCCGGGCGCGGCACAGCACAAGCAGCCGGCGAGAACGACCAGCGACATAAGAATTCTGAAGCAGCTGCGGTTTCGTATCGCTATGTTTTGATGCATGACCGTATTCCTCCTTAGATCAACCACACGCGCTTCGAACTTCTTCGCTACCTGCGCGCGGACAGTCGCCGCGCCTGAAACCGGAAAGCCTCGGAATTCTTTTCTATTTTCAGGACATGAAAACCCGCGGCTTCAAGCCGCGCGCCGAACGTATTTGGATCGACCGGCACCAGCGTGTCGCCCAGATGGATAAGCCGCATGAACGGGCCTTGCAAACTGTCGCACCCGACGAAAAGGCCACCGGGTTCGATGACGCGCCAAGCCTCGCGCAGCAGTTTGTCTTGCAGGTCGCGAGAGGGCACGTGATGCAGCATAGTGAAGCCAGCGGCACTCGAAAACCGGCCGTCGGAAAATGGCATCGCTGTCGCGTCTCCCGTGATGACTTTCACGTTGCTGTCACGCAGGCGCGAACGCAGTGACCAGGCCAACCGCGGATCAACTTCGATGGCGGTAAGGTGCTGCACCTTCCGACGCAGCAGATCGGTTGTGAGCCCAGGCCCGGATCCCAGCTCGAGGACGTTCGGTCCTAGCTCGACGCTCTCCAAAACCCACCGAACTCGCTGCTGCACGGCTTTTCGCCAGAGAGAGGAACTGCACAACCAGTGATGCAGACGATTCACGCGTTCTCCTCACCTGCGCACCTGCCCAATTCCGTACTGATTCGAGTTTAGGGATTGCCCCGTGTGCGCGCTTCCGCTATTGTGACAAGCAATGTCGCAAAAGCGGCAAAGAGCGATTTTCGATCGGCTGGGACATAGACAGTCTCAGATCACGACGCTCACGCACGACTACCCCGCAGGACACGTGATCCCCCTACATTTCCACGACCGCGACCAACTCGTGTTTGCCTCGCGCGGAGTGATGACGGTGCGGACCGCCGTCGGCGCCTGGGTGGTTCCGACGCAGCGAGCGGTGTGGATACCCGCGTCGGTGCCGCACACCATCACCATGTCCGGCGCGGTGGCGATGCGGACTCTGTATTTCAAGACGCGCCTGGCGAGAGCGCTGCCGCGAGACTGTTGCGTGGTGAATGTTTCAGCACTGCTCAAGGAACTCATTCTGTGCGCCTGCGCCTACCCCACCCTGAACAACACGATTCGCGCGCAGCGTCATTGGATCGACGTGATCGTTGACCAACTGGAAGCCATCCCGTTGGTTCCGTTGCAACTACCGAATCCACGCGATCAAAGAGCGCTTCGTGTCGCAGAAATTCTTTTGGGAGATCCTAGCGACCGGCGGCCGCTAACCCACATTTGCAAACTAGCCGGTGCCAGCAAGAGAACCATCGAGAGGCTATTTCAAAATGACGTGGGAATGACGTGCGGGAAGTGGCGGCAACAGCTTCGTCTGATGCAAGCCATGCGGCTGCTAGCGGAAGGAGCGAAGGTGACACACGCGGCGCTGGAATCGGGCTATAGCACGCCGAGCGCGTTCATTTCCATGTTCAGAAAAGCATTGGGCACCACCCCGACGATGTACTTCAAACCAGGCGCGAGGGGCCGTTAGCCACTGGCTGCGAAATTCTTACTGGGCCACAGGCTGTGAGTAATAACTCTGACGAGTGCGCGCCGTGAGGCCGGACTTGTTTAGTTTTATTTCGAGGTGGTGGTACTCATTCGGACGTTCGGCGGGAGCTGGATCAAACGAGATTTCGTAGTAGGGCCCGATATCGGACATGCACTGTTGCAGGAGCGCGGTGAGATCGTTATTGAAGTCGAGAACGAGCCCGCCACTCTGGAGCGCCAGCACCGGAAGCGCTAAATTCCCTGCGTTCACCTGGCTCGGTTTGCTGACGCCATTCAGGAACTCTTTGTAATAGGTGCCACGAAAAACCGACTCGCCTGCGCCCAGGGGATTGACGCTGTATAAAGTGACGCGCGCCTGGCGGAGTTGAGTGGAAAAACCCACCACGTCCGCGAAAACCTCCTGCTGCTGCTTCGAATCGAGTTCCACGCGCGGGCCGGAGAGCAGAGGCCAACCGGGAGAAACCCACAAGATGATTTTGCGAGTCGGGCGCGGAACCGTGGCCGCCGCTAGTTGATGCATGGCCTGCAGCGAAAGCTGCAAACGCTCGGCTGCACCGTAAAATCCCGCGGAGCGGTTGATGAAACGGAGACCGATATTGTCGCTGTCCAGCGTCGCACTCAGCGCGTTCCCGTCGGTCGAGAAATCCGCCAAGGTTTGGATACCTTTGTCCGTGAACACCGCGATTGCTAGGGGATATGCGAGATGGCCTGCTTCGGCGCGGAGGAATTTGTCGATTTGTATGCGTTCGTAGCCGATGTTCTGGGCATCGGTATTCACCGCGTCGATCACCAAGACGACCTGAACCTGCGCCTCGCGACCGGTGAAGGCCTGAAACGAAGTGATGGTGTGCGCTGACTTGTTGTCGAAGAGAGTGAAATCTTGCTGCTGCAGCCCGGTGACCGGCGGCCCGGACTTTGGGCTCACGACTACGTCGAGGTAGATCTTGTTGTCAGGGGCGGCCGGCGTTTCCGGACTATTTTGTTGCGGCACAGCTGCGACCGCGATCATGCAAACGAGTATCACCAGAAGAAAAGAAGCGAAACGAATGCGTGTGAACATAAGTTGTATCCTTAGAGCGAAGAGGCGTGAACTGTCTTCGCAGACGCTTGGCCGAAATTCGACCACGCCAAGTCTCGGCGTCTCTTTGGGGTTGGATGTGATGCGAGGTTGACGCGTTTCGGATTTGTACTGATACACGCGCTAATCGAAAATCAACGTTCAGCAGCAGCTTTCAGGTTTTCGAGTCCGGTTTCGAAGTGATCGCCCATGATGCGGTCCATGCCCACGAAAACGCTCATAAGTTTCAGGACGAAAACATTGGCACCCTCGAAGTTCCAGGTGACCGTCGTTGAGTCTCCAACCGGCTCCAACGTGAACACGTTGATATTATGCGCCTGGAACGGCTTAACGAAATCCACCGCAACAGTAACCCTGCCGTTCGGAACCGATTCTGTGATCAACATGCGGCCTTTCCCCGTGCTGCCAGTGCCCTGCCACTCAGACATCGCCCCCACGCCCGCCGCGGGTCCGCTATAAGTTCTCTGGATGCCGGCGTCGCCTTTATCCTGAGGTTCCCAAGCGCTCCAGTTGTGGAAATCGTTGATGAGCGCAAAAATCTTCTGCGGCGGAGCTTTGATTGTTATCGATCGTTGCAAATGGAAGGTGTCCGGCTTCATCGCCGCGAAAGCCAGAACAGCCGCGATGAGAAGGGCCGCGACGATAATGATTCTGAGGATCATGAACCTACGGTCTCTAGACGTTCCCCGAGGTATTTCGCGGGCCGAATCTTAATAGAAAGTTGCCGGCTACCGAAGGATTTTGCCAACCTCGCCGTCGACCGCACGAATCGGATCGATGGCTCGCGGTGTGCGGCGATAAACTCGCCTAGAAGGTTACTACCTTATGCCTTTGTCGCTTGCTGAGCACAGTTTTAATGTTATCCCACACGAGCCACTGTTCGTTCAGTATTTCTGCGCCGTTTTTTGCGTAGAAGCGGCGCGCCACGGTGTTGGCGGGGTCTACGTTTACACACACGCGCAAAGCTCTCTGCTTCACGAACCATTTGGCGAGGAGGCGAACAAGCTCGCCGGCTACTCCAGTTCTCCGCCGCTCGGGGATTACGTTGATCCATTGCAGTTCGCCGGCGCAGCCGTAGCGGCGCGAGAGGTGTCCGGCGATGTAGCCCACGACGGCATCGTGGTCCAGCGCTACGTAACTCACGCGCGGGAGCAACGCGTGTTGCGGATGATGCTCTCCCGCTAAATAGGCCGAGATGCGCGCTGTCCACGCCTCTTCGGTTTGCGGATCTGCCGCGCGAATGCGCGCCATTGCCGGAACGTCGGATTGGCGAGCATTTCTGTAGCGCATAGCGGCCAGTACCGAAGCGCTTAAATATCACATCTAGGGACCGTCCGGGGTGATATTCGCAGCCCTTGTCAATCTGCGGCGCCTCACGATTCGCGGCACGTTGCGTCTGCATCAGTCCTCGACGAAGTTGCGCAGCCGGCCGAGCGCGTCGTCCCACTGCTTCGAAATCAGGCCGAGATAATGGCGCGCCTCCGCGAGACGCCTCCGTTCCAATTGCCAAACGCTTTCGCGTCCGCGCCGTGTGTTGCGCACCAGCCCCGCGCTCTCCATCACGCGTAAATGCTTGGTGATCGCCTGGCGACTAACCTTGAACTCCGCCGTCAGCTTAGTGATGGACATTGCTCCATCGCCTCTAGTCCCTCCACTCATACGGCCGCCTAAACGCTCGACAAGCCGCAACCGCGTCTTGTCTCCCAGCGCCGAGAAAGTTGTGGCGAAGGTTGGGGCGGAACCAGACGCGCGCGGTCTGGTCCGGCCCCGCGCACCGCCCAACGCTGCCCTTGCTCTACCGCGCACCGGTGGCTTTCGTCCCACTGTTAGGACCTCCGGAATCATATGCTCCGGTGACATAGGCCTTGATCAATTCCATCTGCTTGCTCCAACCTCCCTCGTTCGCCTGGAACGCCTTCGCCCGCCGCGCCAGCGGAATCTGATCGAATCCCGACTCGGTGACAGTCAGCATCACTCCGCCCTCGGCATCGTCCAGTTGGAAAACGATCAGCGTGGTCGGCTCGGCGGAGTAGTCCACGTCGCGCTCCACCGCGTAGGGATGCCAACGGAAGCTGAACAGCCGCTCCGGCTCGATCTTTTCGATCTGTAACTCGAACTCCTTGCCTTCGTATGGCTTCTGCATTCTCGCTACTTCTGCGTCCACCTTAGTAGTCACGATCACTCCCCGCATCTTCTTTCCCGGCACAAAAGGTCCATCGACCTTCATCCCAAACCAGGTTCCAAACTCCGAGGAATCGCTGATCGCCCGCCACACTTTCGACCGGGGCGCCCGCAGCAATACTTTCTTCTCGATCCGGTCGGTCGTCTTGCTCGTGCCCTTCGTATCGTTCATATGCAACCTCCTGGTTGCAAGATAGCAGGAGCCGGTATTAAATGCAACCGTCTGGTTGCGATAGGAGCGGAGGCCAATCAGGCGACGCGTACGCGATGCCCATTGTGACGCTTTACGAATTCATCGGCCGAGAGGCGGCATCGCGCGGCCGACGCGTCCGGCAACAGGCTATAATCTCCGCGATGCGAAATCTGCTGCTCGTTTGCGCCGTCTTCATCGCTGCCGCCGCTCAACCGCTTTGCGCGCAGCAGGGCGGCGCTCGCCCGACCCCGCCCGCGATGCCCGACGCGCCTCCGGCCGCGACGGGCGCCGGGCCAGGGCATGAAAATTTGGTTTACAGCGTCGCCGACGGCCAGACGTTGCTCCTCGACATTTTTGAACCTGCCAATGACGACGGGCTTCCCCGCCCTGCCATCATTCTGATCCATGGCGGCGCCTGGACCAGCTTCGACAAATCCACGATGCGGCAGCTCGCGCAATTTCTCGCAGTGGCCGGTTTCGTTGCGATTCCTGTGGATTACCGCCTCTTCCACGACGACTTGAATCGTTGGCCGGCGCAACTGGATGATGTCCAACGCGCCGTCCGCTGGGTCCGCGCGAACTCCACCAAATATAACGTGGACCGCAATCACATCGGAGCCTACGGCCACTCAGCGGGAGCACAACTGGCGCTCATGCTCGGAATGATGGAGACGCGCGACAATTCCGATCCTGCGCTCGCGAAATATTCAAGCAAAGTACAAGCCGTGGTGGAAGCGAGCGGTCCCACCGACCTCGCCGCGCAGTCTGACCCTGACGGCATGAAGTTTGTGGCGAGTTTCCTGGGCGGCGACTACGCGACACATCCGGAACTGTGGCGGGAGGCCTCGCCAATCTCGCACGTCGCGAAATCGAATGCGCCGATTCTGATCATCCACGGCACGCGAGACGAGATGGTCCCATTCGCTCAGGCCGAGGCGCTCAACGATGCCCTGAAGAAAGCCGGCGCCGACGTCAAGTTCTTGCGGCTCGATAGCGACCATATGTTTAGCGACCCCGCCGCCCACCGGCAACTTGTCCTGGAAACACAAGCATTCCTTTTCCGCCACCTGGCTTCCGCGCCCTGACTCCCGGACGTTTTTCCCGCACAGCAATCTGCAACCTAAAGCATACCGGGCCGCACCGTCCTGAAAGTCCGGACAGAGCGGCCGCTACAAAACCTTCTCCTGCAGTCTGGGTCGATTTTGTGACACTTGCTCAATTGCTGCTCTGCCGCGTAACCGCAGGCGGCGACGCCGCGTCCATTTATACGCATGTTTATACGGGAGATTGGCGTTGCGAAAACGAGCGGTGGGGTTTGTCTTACCTCTATTGGCGCTATGTCTTTCAATTATCGTGTTAACCAGCTTTCATAGAAACCTCCGGAGCGCAGGCCGAAATCCAAGTGCCCCCCATATGGTGGATGCACTAGCTTTTAGCTGGCCCTGGAATACGCAGGCACTCGCCGACAATCCGTCCGCGCCGAGTACGGTAACCGTCCTCACCTATCATAATGACGTAGCGCGCACGGGCCAGAATCTTGAAGAAAGGATTCTCACGCCCGCCAACGTGAATTTCTATGGCTTCGGCAAGCTTGGATTTCTTGCCGTCGACGGATTGGTAGACGCGGAGCCGCTCTACGTCTCGAACCTGAAGATCGCTGGGCATGCGCACAACGTGGTTTTCGCGGCGACGGAGCACGATTCGGTTTACGCCTTCGACGCGGACACGCTGGCGCAGCTGTGGCACGTCACCGTGCTGGGTTCGAACGAAGCTCCCAGTGATGACCGCAATTGCGGACAAGTAAGTCCAGAAATCGGCATCACGGCGACGCCGGCGATCGCCTACGACGGAGAACGCGGCACAATATATTTGGTGGCGATGTCCAAGGACAGCGCCGGCAATTATTTTCAGCGCTTGCATGCTCTGGACATTGCGACGGGCGTAGAGATTTCCGGCAGTCCGACGACGATTGCGGCGACCTATCCGAATCTGAAGGGCGGGACCAGCTTCGATCCGAAACAATACAAAGAGCGCGCGTCATTGCTATTGCTCGACGGCGTCGTGTACACCACCTGGGCGTCGCATTGTGACAATGGCGATTACACCGGCTGGATTATTGGATACAACGCCGCGACGCTGCAGCAGGCGAACGTGCTAAACGTCACACCGAACGGCAGCGCTGGAGCGATTTGGATGTCGGGCGCAGGGCCTGCGGCCGATGAAACGGGCGACATTTATCTACTCGACGGCAACGGCACGTTCGACAGCAGGTTGAATGAGTCCGGATTCCCGTCCAATGGCGACTTCGGCAACGGTTTCTTGAAACTATCGACGGACGGCGGCAAACTCACCGTTGCCGATTATTTCGACGCGCACGATACCGACGCTGAATCGCGCGCGGATATAGACCTCGGCTCGGGCGGCGCGCTCGTGCTGCCGGATCTAAAGGATGCCCAGGGCAACACCTGGCAGCTTGCCGTGGGCGCGGGCAAGGACCATCGCATCTACGTGGTGAATCGCAATTCGATGGGTAAATTCAACACGCAAAAAGACAACGCGATCTATCAAGTGATCAACCACGAGCTCGCGGGCGGAATCTGGTCGATGCCCGCTTATTTCCAGAATACGGCTTATTTCGGCGCGGTGAACGATTCACTGAAAGCATTCTCCATCGAGAACGCCAAGCTGGTTGGCAAGCCGGCGTCACAAACCTCAGCGGTGTTCGCATATCCTGGAACCACACCGAGCATTTCGGCGAATGGCACTGATGACGCGATCGTCTGGGCAGTGGAAGCGCGCGGCGACGACGCCGGCGTGCTGCACGCTTACGACGCGAATGACTTGGCCAACGAGTTGTACAACAGCAACCAGGCCGGCATGCGCGACGCCTTTGCCGACAACAAATACATCACGCCGATGATCGCTAATGGCAAAGTATTCGTCGGGACGCGCAGCGGAGTGATGGTTTTTGGGCTGCTCCACTAGAACGGATGCACGACGCAGATAGTACCAATCCGAAACTAGTGCCGTTGCCTGGACAACCTGAACCAACTACGCACAATCAAACGTTAATGCCGCTTACACGACAGAGCTACGGCTATAAGCTAGTAAAGGTGAACCTTACGAAAAGGCAGCCGTACGACCAACCATTGTGCGGAAGCTTGCGCGGAGTGTTTCTAAGCCGCGCTAATTTAGCCTGTCTCGTTCTCGGCGTTCTGTTTTGCGGCTTCCCTTCTCCGGCCTTCTCGCAGAACTCGCCCGACGCAGCTCCGACCAATACGCCGTCAGCACAGCAGGAGCTGCAAATGCTCGGTCACGTCACGGGAACGCTGCTCGATTCCACCGGTGCAGCGGTCGCCGGCGCCCACGTGAAACTGACGCACGAAGATCAATCGGCCAGTCAAGAGGCAGTCTCAGGCAACGACGGGCAATTCTCGTTCAGCGATGTTGCTCCAGGAACATTCCAGCTGACCGTCACGGCGCAGGGGTTTTCAACTCAAGTGTCGTCTGGAATACTACATCCGGGCGAGTTCTGCGTGGTGCCGCAGATCCAGTTGGCCATCGCGACCGCAGTGACCGAAGTGCACGTGGGCCCTTTGACCACCGTGGAATTGGCCGAGGAGCAAATCAGGATTGAAGAGAAGCAGCGCGTGTTCGGGGTGATTCCGAATTTTTATGTGACGTACATCCCCGATGCCGCGCCGCTCACGCCCAAGCAAAAGTTCAAGCTGGCCTGGAAGAGCACGGTGGATCCAGTTACGTTCGGATTGACCGGGGCTGTTGCCGGAGTACAGCAGGCGCAAAATGATTTCAGCGGATATGGGCAAGGCGCGGCCGGCTACGGTAGGCGCTTCGGCGCCGCGTACGGGAATGAGGTTAGCAGCACGTTCATCGGCGGCGCCATCCTGCCTTCGCTGTTGAAACAAGACCCGCGGTATTTCTACAAGGGATCCGGCAGCGTGCGATCACGGGTTCTCTATGCAATGGCCAACGCAGTGATCTGTAAGGGCGACAATGGACACTGGCAGCCGAATTACTCGGGCATTCTGGGCGATTTGGCGGCCGGCGGAATCTCAAATGCTTACTATCCTGCGAAGAATCGAGACGACGCGGCATTGACGTTTGAGAACATGTTGATCGGCATCGGCACCACCGCCGCCGTGAACATCATTCAGGAATTTATCATCCCGCGATTCACACCGAACCTTCCCAATCACCAGGCGAACCAACCCTAAGTCTCCTCACCATCGGCGAGGCGCGAACCAAAGCGCGTCACATATTGAACGCGTAGAGCAAAAATCGCGTGAGGAACAAATCTGCGATGAGAATGGCTAGCGACGACACGACAAACGCCATAATCGTCGCGCGGCCCACGCCTGCGGTGCCGCCTTCGACTCGTAGTCCCTGGTAACATCCCACCGTCGCGAGGAGAAATCCGAAGACGACCGGCTTCGAGAAACCGATCACCAGGTCACCCACGACCAGCGCCTTGATGGCTCGTGTCCAGAACTGCTGCGCATCAATGTGCAGCGTGACAGTTGCGACTATGAACCCGCCGAACAAGCCCGCACAATCACCTATCGCGACGAGCAACGGCAGGATTAACACCGCGGCCAGCACGCGCGGCGTCATCAGCTTGCGAATCGGGTCGATTCCGAGCCCTCGTATCGCGTCCACCTGTTCGGTAACCAGCATCGAGCCAAGCTGCGAGGCCATTCCGGTGGAGTTGCGGCCCGCGACCAGAAGCGCGGTGAACACCGGTCCGAGCTCGCGGAGCAGCGAGAGCGAAAGAGCGTCGCCGGTCAAAACCGTTTCGCCGAAGCGCACAAATTGCGACGCGGCGTTCAACACAATGACGCCGCCCACGCAAGCCAGCGCCACGATAATAATTGGCACCGATCCCACTCCAATCTGGTCCATCTGTTCGACTAAATCGGCCTTGTAACGCGTCGTCGTGAAGATGGCTCGCACCGAATGAACAGACAGCAGCGCGTAGTCTTGGAGATAGAAGATCGGCAACTTCAGCGCGCTTCCGACACGTGAGGGAATCGAACCTGAGTTCACAGTTACACTCCTCGTTACCACAGTTACGTCCAGCGTGAATTGAAGCCCTTACAAGAAAGCAGGAACGCCAACTTCTTCGCTGAGATTCATCAGAGACTGGCATTAGCGATGACGGGATGCAAGTAATCATAACTGACGGGTTGCTGGACTCGCTCAAAATGAGACGGCAGCGTAATCATTGGCGGTCAAATCCGCAAGGCGCGCTCGGCGGTCCGTACTGCGGTGTCCGGGCAAATCCTCCTCGGCGCTGCATCTCGGGTGCGACCGGATGAAATTCTTGCCGCCACCAGGGAAAAATTCCTCGGCGTGTTCCGGGTTCCAAGTGCGGGTGCAAGTCGCAACGGAGCGAGTGCCCTGCTTGCGGATAAGTCCCGTGTTTACCGGACGTTTGATCTTGACCGAAACGGCACAGGCAGCGAATTCAATCGCTTTTTATTCGATGGTTGGCCGGATCAGTGCTCTTCGGCGACTCGCATCAGTTACTTCACCTGGGGAAGCGGGGGCCTGCCATGAAAATGACCTATGCAACACTGAAGAGCGAGCCAGATAAGCCGGTAGAAACGCGATTGTGGCAAGCGGTAGTGTTGAGCACCATCCAGGAATGGATTTCCGGTCCCTTACGCTACAAACGAGAAGCAGAAAAATATCTGTTCCAGGACCCCAAGGATTTTCCGCTGGTCTGCCAGCAGGCTGGGCTGGACGTGGATCGGCTACGCGCGCAATTGACTCGGCTGCGGGCGCAAGTCGCGCCGCTCGGGCATGCGGATCCGCTCGGGGTCAGTCGCTAGGACCCAAGGCCAAAGAGTTTCGAGGCCGCTTAGGCTGCGGCGTTTCATTGAATTTGTGTGGTCCACGCTCGCAGTTGTTCCAGCGTTGCGTTCCCTCCGGTTATGGGAGTGCAGACCAATCCCTGGGCGAGTGCGGAATGAGTGAGTAAGGCGGCCACACCTGTAGCGGCGGCTGGTTCAGCGATGACGTCGAGGTGTTGGTGGATGAGCCGCATGGCTCGCTTGATCGCGTCGTCGCCGACGAGCACAACATCGTCAACTACACCCGCAAGGTCCGTCAGCGCCTCGATCTTCACCGTTCCGCCGATAGATCGAATTCGTTCGAGCTTCGCTTGACTCGCAGTCGCCGCAGCGTACACCGTAACCCGGATTCCACGTTGATTTCCGGAATGAACCAAAGCCAGTCCGAAATTGCCCGCAGAGGCGGTGACGAGCGTCCTGACATTCGCGGGCAGAGCGTTGACAAAAAAGTCGGTGGCACGGCCTTTGAAAGAGCCGACGGGATTCCGGGTTTCGATCTTGCAAATAAGCGGAGTCCCGATCGCTCTTGATAGTTCCGGGTTTTCTATTTGTGGTGAATCGAGAAAATCAGGGCGGATACGGGGGAGCGCTTCCGCGATGGTCTGAACCGAAATTCGCGGTGCGGGACCCGGGTTTGCTGTCACGAGAACACCGGTATGAGTTCCCTCATTCCGTCCGTACAAATCGGCCCACAACTAGGCAAAGCTTGCAGCGTCAGTGAGGGATGCCGTGAGTAGAGCCCAGCCGCAACCACTTTAGTTTCAATCAAACAGCTCCCCATTGATGGCCACAAGATTGCACGCACGTCTGCGCGACTAAGGACGGGCTGCCGGAGTTCCACACAGGTCAACCGGGTGACATCTCTCGCACGGGCATTTTGTTCCACTCGCAGGTTTCCTTCGAAGTGGGCACCAACCTCGAATTGACTTCTTGTCTGCCACCAGAGAAAGAGCGCACCACGTGCGTACTGGTTCGCGCCAGCTCCAAGACACTTCGAACCTGGGAATTGCCCGGTCAACCAATTACGCTCTACGGAGTTGCGGTGGTCATCGAGCGCATTGATTTTCTGCGGCCTGACGCTTCTTGTCACGCCTAATTTTGCCTGCCTTAGCGCCAGGGCTCTTTTCAATTGTGGGAACAGACGAAGGAGGCGTTTACCCGACAACCCGAATACTCTTGAGCCAGAGGTCCGGCGGCACGAGAACGGACTCCTCATTCCGTCAGATTATAAATCAGCCCATTTGGGTCTTTGATGTAGCACCTTGGAAACTCAGGTTCGTCCTTTATTATTTTGCAGCCCTTCTTCGTTAGCTTCGCTTTGGCTTTCTGAACGTTCTTGACCGTAACTTCCAATACAGGTCCAAGCGCCGGACCTTTTTCAATAAACAAATTGATGTTCTTTCCGTGAAGGCTGACCATGTTCGGGCTCTTGTCGGTAATTTTGAAGCCCAGTTCCTTCACATAGAAGCGGGCGGCTTTCATTGGATCCCGGCCCTGAATCAGAATATCCGCGCCAAATGTGTTCGACATGAATCTCTCCCGAACCTATCATCGCTAACGCCCTGACTGTAGCACTCACAGCCTGTTTGAATTAAAAGAACTAGAATATATCGGGTAGATTTCTGGCGGCCTGCGTGAGGAGTCCAACATGACCGTATCTGTCTTTGTCGGGACCAGCGTTGACGGCTTTATCGCGCGACTGAACGGCGCTCTCGACTTTCTGCCGCTGGGCGGCGGTGAACCCCACGGCTACGACGAGTTCATAGCCAGCGTCGATGCGCTCGTAATCGGCCGTAACACTTTCGAAATCGTTCTGGCTTTTCCCGAGTGGCCGTATGGCGACAAGCGCGTAGTTGTCCTCAGCAGCCGGCCACTCGATTTATCGGCCTTGCGTGGAGGCCGCGTGGAACAGATGACCGGAACTCCGGCTGAGATTGTTTCGAAACTCGCTGCGGGCGGCGCACAACATCTCTACGTTGATGGGGGGATCACAATTCAAAGGTTTCTGCGCGCAGGCTTGGTTCAGCGCCTGATCGTTACGCGAGTTCCCGTGCTCATCGGAGAAGGAATTCCCCTCTTCGGTAGTCTGCCGCGTGACGTGCGGCTTCGCCACGTATCGACGCAGCACTATCCGAGCGGCTTGGTTAAGAGCGAGTATCAGGTTGCAGCTTAGTTGGAAAAGGCCAACCGTTAAGGGGCCCATGCGGGCACTTGATGAACCATGTCCCACACCATTTGATCCAGCGCGCCGCCAATCTCATCGGACGGTTCCGTGCGCGTGTTGGTCAGAGCGGCCCAACAGAAACCCGTCGACGTATGCACCATGATCGTCGTTGAACCCGGCAGGCTGCCGTTGTGCCACCAGTTCCCTGCTCCGTTGTCTCTGACCATCCAGCCTCGGGCATATTTGCCGGCCGAGGATGGCGGGTAGGCAGGACTTGGCGTAGTCATTATTTTGATGGTCTGCGGTTTCAGCAGGCTCGGAATGTTCGGCGCGCCGGCGACATGGTCGAGGAAGATGACCAGGTCGGAAGGCGTCGCGAGCCAGCCGCCGTGCGAATCCATGCGCGTGACGTTCATCTTGTAAGGATCTTCGCTGTATTGTCCGTAGTACTCCACTTCGTTCAGCGCGCGTTGATCCAGCTTGTTCCCGGCGATGCGCATATCGCCGATTCCGCAGGGAGCGAGAATATTCGCTTGAACGTAATCCGCGTACGGCTGACCGGTGACCTCCTCGATCACGCGGCCCAGCACGCAGTATCCGAAGTTCGAGTAGGCCCAGTTTTGTCCTGGTGGGCTGGTCAGCGGCAAATTCTCCAGGGCCCAGGAAATCAGCTTGGCGTGGTCCCATGAATCGAAGCGAAACATGGGGTCGGTGGAATCATTGGGCCAGCCTCCGGAGGTGTGCGTCAGAAGATGATCCACGGTGACGTCGGTGACATATTGCCGGTAGGGAGTCTTCCCGTATTTCGTTCCTAGCACGCCGGACGGTCCGAAGATTTTGTCGTTGAGGTTGAGGCGGCCTTTCTCGATCAGGGCGAAAATGGTCGCCGAGGTGATGGGTTTGGTGACGCTCGCGATGCGGAACAAGCTGGTGGGCTCCACCAACTGAGCGTCCTTTTTGTCGGCCATGCCCCACTGATGTTCGTACACAAATTTTCCGTTGCGTGAAACCGAGACGGACATACCTGGAACGGAATATTTCTCCATGAAAGCGCGCCCGATGCGGCCCATCGCAGCGCGGCTGCCGTTGTGTTCCTGTTCCTGCACGGGAACAGACCAGGACGGATACAGGTGCGGAACCACAATTCCCGCGGCGGCAGTGCCGCACAAATTCCTGAGCAACGAGCGCCTGCTGATTGTTTGCGACATCGCGCGCTATCCCTCCTCTCCGCGACGCAGTTAGGCGCTCACGAGACGGTTCATCCGAATTGGTCACGAGGAATCGGAGAGCTTTATATCACGTCGGAGTCGAAGAGTGCGCCCTGACCGACTACCATGTGTCCAGATTTCCGTTGAAGCGGACGATGGAGCTGCGCTATAGAGTGACTCAGCTAATTTCCGATCGATTCAGTTCATGGACTCGTTCATGAAAGACGCTTTCAGGAAGTCGCTGTTACTTTTGGTGGCTCTGCTGCTGATCACGCTCAACGGCGTCTCGCGCGCGCAGCAGCCGCTTGCCGAACAACCGCCGGATAACGTGGAGGGTAGGTGGACGATCTACGCCAACGATCCCGACGGCAGCACTTCCACGAAGTACGTCGAAATCAAGCAAAACGGCACACAGCTCACTGGACATTTCAAAGGCCCTCACCAATCGGGCGGGATTGAAGGCACCATCAACGAGCATCACATCGTATTCCGCACGAAAACCCGCGACGTGCTCACATTCCGAGGAAAAGTGGAAGGTAACAAGATGAGTGGACATTTCGGGAACCGCGGCAGGCATGGCGAGTGGCAAGCCGTACGCTCGGATTGATTTGCTACCACCCGACGGTGTGAAAGCTCGCCTGCGTGAGCGCTTTCAATCGCGAAAAACCTTACGGAACAATCTAATCATCTCCCCAAATGAAAGATCCGTTGCTTCCGGATCGTAGCGTGGGCCTTCATCGCGCGTGAAGGCGTGCTCGGCGGGATAGAGGAGCGTCCTATAATGGATGCCGGACTTTTTCAGCGCGCGATCAATCGTTTCGCGGCCCGCATCGGGAACGTGCGGATCCTTCGTCCCGAAAATCATGAGCAGTTCACCGCGGATTTCTTTCGCGCGCGCGAGCGATCCGGCATCCTCGTCCTGCCCTAGTTTGCCATCGTGAATTCCCGTGCCGTAGTAACACACCGTCGCGCGGACGTCCGGCTGGAATGCCGCGCGAAATGCCAGATGCCCGCCAATGCAAAAGCCGACAACACCGATTTGCCCGCGCGCAATTTTTGGATATTTCCCAAGCCAGTCGAGGCCCGCGCGGCAGTCGCCATCGAAATGCGCGACGGGAGTCTTCGCGGCGTCCTGTTGCCCGCGCGTGCGGCCAGCGTCGTCGAAGGGGATGACGGTTCCCGCCGCTTCGATGCGGCGATAAATTTCCGGCGCGGCCGCGACAAATCCATAGCCAGCCAGTCGCACGCACAAGCGCAGCAACGGCGGCGTAAGTTGAAAAATATCGGAGTAGCACCAGATGCCGGGATAGCGCCCGTCACCCTTGGGCGCAGCAACAAACGTACGCATCGGCGAACCCAACAGCGGAATGTCCACGTACTCAGTAGTGACGATCATCGGCGCACCAGCAGCAAATTCTGGATGACCCGCAACGGCTAGTCAACTGGTGATTATTTCCGATAACGGGATCACACGTACACTGAGTGCACATTTGAATTCAGATCTTGTTCGCCCTTTTGAAGACTGGCGGTATTCCTGATTGAAGACATTGATCCGGCCAGAGGGAGAGATGCACCAATCAGTCCGAACCGTTCTCAAGGTGTTGCTATCCGCGCTGCTTGGCTTGTTCTCTCTTCCCATGCTGATCTGCGGAGATTATCTCTATTCCTTTGCTGGTTTCGAATTCACACTTCCGGTGCCTACTATGCGGAGCCATACTGAATCCCAGCGTCAAGCGAGTCGCCGGATCGCCGTAGAGCAGGTCCATATAATCGCTCTGAATCTTTGGATCCTTGATTTGCGCGGGCTGGCGCTCGCCGCCATAAAGGTCGTTCGCTTCCCAGGCCAGGGACATTCCCCAGCCGCGGAATGTTTGCGCGGGCCGCGGATTAATTCGACCTGAATCCGCCAAGACCAGCGGCGCGGGCAGCAGTAAGAGAGACACAAGCAGGGCTGCCGTTCGCAACTGATGGAGACTGTTCCGTGAACGCGCGCTCCTACTGTTGCTTTTGAGATGGCGATTGGTCAGTTGGACTACGCAACAAGCGGCGCATCACCAGTTGTCATTCGAATTGCAACCGTGGTGAACCAATACCCCGTGGTCGGTCGGGTCATTCCCGATTGGCCCGGTCGTTTGACCGACTCTTTCGGTGCCACAGACGAGGCCGTCGCTCGACTCATAGACGAGGACGGAGTCCAGGGTTGACAGCGTGCCGTAGTTTGTCGGCGCAGCCTGCACTTGGTTGGAGTTGAAGATTACGTTCCGCTCGAATGAAAAGTCGCGGCTCGAGGTGAAGATAGCCGCCGGTCCCGGCGAATTCGTGATCTCATTGTCGGTGATCTGGATCTTCTCGAAGACCGGCGAAGTCACAATATTTCCATCGGCAGTTGTAGCAATCAGCGAAAGCGTGCCTGAGTACTGCGTCGCCTGCCCTGGGTGATTCATGAAGTTGCGCGTAATCGAGAGATTAGTGGCGCCCGGGCCTGCGCCGGAACCGCCGGCGAAGCCGATTGCTCCTTCTGTGTTTCCGTACATGCTGTTGCGATCGATCAACCCGTATGGCGCGTTCAGCCAGACTCCGTGGCAGCGGCATTCGTGGAAATAATTGTCATGTACGATGAATCTTGCCGAAGGCTGCTGGGTCAGATCGAGCAGGTTGCTGGAGGTGTCGAGCCCAGCGATTGCATGGTCGAGCGTTACGCTGAGCGTGCCGCAACCGTTCCCGTTGGAAGCAACGACTCGAGCAGTGTCCTTGTAAACGAAGTTCTCGTCGAAGAAGGCGAGCTCGTCGCCCTTGATCGGGGCATCCATCGGATCGGGATCGCACGGGCCTGCGACGCCGATTTGCGCGCCATCAACGCTGGTGATGGACGCCGTGACGGAATGGATGTTGACGCTGTCGTCGCCCTGATAGCCCACATCGTTGTGTTCGAGGATAAGGTCGGCCTGCAGACCTAGATTGATCGCGTCGGAAGCAGTCGAGATCAGCCGTCCCGGCCCGCGCTTGACTTCGGAATTGGCGAGCCGGAAGCCGCGATAGCCGCCATTGTTTCCGACTGCGATGCCCATCCCCGGCCCCGTGCGCAGCTTCACGTTCTCGAAAGTGACGTCGTTCGACCAATTCACCAGAAATGCGAAGCCATTATAAGTATAGTGCCGAACGATTACCCGCGTCCCCGGCGCGAAGATATCGAAATTCGCACAGCCCTGAAAAAAACTGCAAGACGCGTCGGTCGGGCTGTTCCGAAAATTGCAGGATTTGCAGGAAAAGGTCTCGTCACCGACGTAGGTCGGTTGCGGCGCGTTGCCAAAAATAAAGTACTCTTCGAAATTATTGCTCGATTTCGGATCAAAGGTTCCCGGCGGATCGGGGCTATTCGGACCTCCGTCCCAAATATCCACTGCCTGAATCTGCACGGGACCGCCTTGGTAGCGGTCTTCGAAGGGATATTGCCTGTCGATGACCAGCGCGTTGTGGCCTGGATTCAGCGGATCGGGCGTGATGGTGCCAAGGGAGGCGATGGGCAACGACGGCCAATCCACCGTGAGATTGCTGAGCCGCAACCTTTGCGTTTCGAGAATCCAAATTCCGATCACCGGAGCGCTGAAGTCGAGTTCCGAGTCGCTCAAATCGATATCGAGATTAGTGACGCTATCCGGCACCGTCACCGGACCGTTAGGATATTGGCCGATGGTCCAGTGCGGCTGGCAGTTCCAGTACTGATTGGCATTGCAACTGGTCGGCGCACTGCACGAAGGTGACTTCAAGCTCGTGCACAATTTTGGCCCGTTAAACGTGTAAACGCCCTTCGGAATGACCAGGTGATGTGCTCCGGCCTTCATCGCCTCGGAGACGACCGCCGGAAAATATGCGTCCGGAGTTTCACCCGGCCCGATAGCGCGCGTGTAAGTGCCCGAGCCAGCGGGGCCTTTGACCAGCACCTCGACCGTCTTGCCATTCGGAGCCTGAAACCTCTCGCGCGTATCCGTTGCGGGATCGTAAGGAAGCCCCGATGAGGTCGGAATTACTTCAGAATAGATCGGCGGATTCATATCCTGGCAAAAAGTGTGCGTGGCAGGACACAGCAGCGCCAGCACAATCAACCGCAATGTGAACTTACCCACGGATTCCCTCCAACAGAAAGCGCGCAATGGCCAGTTCAACCCACAAACCTCAAGAAAGTTTCCCGATCATATGATGGAAGCGACCGCGGAGGGATGCTACGAAAGTCCCGAAAGATAGGCGCGGGGCGCGAAGGCTTTTTCGCCTACGAATTGGCCGCCCAGGATGCGAACCTTGCAGCCCAGGGTCGCGTTGCTGGCGTCGAGGATTTGCACTCTTGTTCCGCAGTTGACCAGTAGAAGTTTTTCGGCGGCGACTAACAGAGAAATTCCCAGAGCGTCCTGGCTTGATTCGCACCCGCACATTTCCTCGAGAATTTCCTCAGTGATAGGAAGCAGTACATAGTTACGGCCGGATTCGTCGCAGATCGTGGCCACCTGACCGACCCATTCAGAGCCAAGCGTAGCAGCTGCGAGCCGCTTGTCTTGAACCGCGGCTACGTTCGCCGGCGCGACATTTGCCGACACAGCACTCGCGGCCGCAGCTGCGACATTCGACTCAATCCTTTCCACCGCTGCAATGAACCGGTAACCACGGCGTGGAAGCGTCTCGATGAAGCGCGGCTTCTTATGCGAATCGCACAGCGCGCGCCGCAGCGTCTGCATCGCAGCGTTCACGCCGTGCTCGAAATCCACGAACGTGTCCGCGGGCCATAGGCGGTCCTGCAACTCTTTGCGAGTGAGCAATTCACCGGGCTGTTCCAGCAACAACGCGAGAATCTGGAATGGCCGCCCCGCAAGACGTATCTTCCGGCCGTGTTTGCGCAGCTCGCCGGTACGGAGATCAACTTGGTAGGCGTCAAAGCGAAGCCCACCCTGAGAGGAAACCTCTTCGCGCATAGGGGCAGCTGGGAACATGAATGTACTCCGCGCGCGGCTGGAACTCAAGTTTGCGCCCTTCCTTGCGCCCTTCCGGCGCACCGGCTGCAAATCTGTACCGAAAACAAACAATTCCAAACCTTCAAGAATTCTCTTTTGAAATACACTCGAATCCGAGCTAGACGCTAGGTACAGCTATTCCCGTTAAGCTCGCATACCAGCTGGAAAGGATCGCGTCATGAAGAAGCTTCAACTCCGTTCGATTGTATTTTCAACTTTTCTAATCATTGTGTGCGCTGCCATCTTGCATAACGACCTCAGTGTCCAGTCTGCGGCAGCATCGCCAAGTGATATGGATCCTCATATGGGCATGACCAAGCTACGGCCGCAGCAGCCTGGCGACCAGGTTCGCGCAGACGCCATCCTGGCTGCTGCGAAGAAAGCGGCGGAGCGTTATCGTGACTATCGCAAGGCTGAAGCTGACGGCTACGCGATTTTCATGCCTGACCAGCACCAGAATGTCTACCACTTCATCCGGGAGTCCTCAAATTTAGGCGACAAGGAGCGCTTTGACCCTGACCAGCCGCCCGCCCTGCTATACACGAAAATCGAAGGACCGAGCGCCGGATACAAGCTTATCGGTGTCATGTACATGGCGCGTTATGGTGCGACGGACGAGGAACTGAACGCTCGCATCCCGCTCTCGATCGCGCAATGGCACGTACACCTGAATATGTGTGTTCCACCCCAACCCGAAGGACGCAACTGGCTCATGGGTGATCCAACGTTCGGGCTGAATGGCTCGATCACAACTGCCGAGGCCTGCACAGCGGCGGGTGGTTACTTCAAGCCACATCTTTCCGGGTGGATGGTGCACGTCTACCCGTTTGAAATCGATCCAGCGAAGGTGTGGGGCGCTGGTATGGACGACCATGGGATGGAACACAACTCAATGTCCGGCATGAAGATGTAGTGATTCCGTCTCTTGATGTTTCGTATCTTGACGTGCGGGCTGCCTCCCGGCAAGTGATGGGCAATCCCTAAGCAACCCAACCGGACTGGTCTCGAGAAACTCGCGCGCATTGACTGGTCTGGCGAACTTCCGGGCGTCGCATCATCGGAGGCTGGCTGACCCACCGACGGCCGCTGAATGGCATAAGCACCCTGGCATCATGCGGTTACGGCTTTACCTCCCTTTTACCAACAAACGAGTTCCCTTGCATTGAATGAAATGCGCTTTCAGACGAAACTGCGCGTGCACTGAGGGACGACATGAAAAATTCGAACTCAGAAATTAAGGCGAAAGGAAACGAGGAGAGGAAAATGAAAATCACCACGATCGCGAAAATTTCGGTGTATGCGGCGACATTGGGATTTGTGTTCATGCTGCCGGCGACGGCGCGTGCGCAGAGCGACATGGCGCCTGACGAATACGCGTTCTCGGCCACGGAAGTGGCGATTGCCCAGCCCGTGCAAACTGCCACCACGAATCAAGCGAAAGCCGATTTTGAAGGCAAAGTTTCACTGCCTTACGCAGTGAAGTGTGGAAGCAAGAACCTGAAACCCGGACAGTATTCGCTTTCAGTGAAGTCCGAGGGAACCAGCCAAGTGGTTACGATCAACGGCGGCGGCCAGAACATGAACATGCCCGTTCGCGAAGTCTCGACACATCGCGTCAGCAGCCAGAGCGCGTTGCTGGTGCGCAAGTCGGGTGAGGGGAGAAAGCTTGAAGCGGTGTATGTCGACGGTCTCAAAGCGACGTTGTACTTGGAAGCAAGCACGAGCGAAGGCCAGGCCAGGATCGAGAGGTTGCCGATTTCGTAGTCGGGGATGGCCCAGTCCACGCCCCGTTGGCACTGCGCGGTGCCAACGGGGCGTTCGTGTGTTTAGAGCCCCTGAACTCCCCGGAGCGTTTTATCTGGCTTACGAAAATCAAAAAGGAGTTGAAATATTGCGTAGTGGGTCAGCTTCCGATTACCCGAACTTATTAGGAGCTACACCCTGTTCGATATTTGCAGGGCACGATTTACAGACCAATTAATTTCCTTAATTATTTGGCTCGGCGAGCACGTGCTATCCTCCGCGATCATGGTGCTGCTCCTATCCGCTGAATTGTTAGCTGCTGTTGCTCTTTCTTTATGGTACACAACTCGAAAGAGTCGTCGATATTGGAAGCTATCCGCGAGGATCGGGGCCGTCGCTGTGGCGTGCATCTCGGCATTGATGCTGCTGCTTTCCTTGTTTAGCGCTGGCATGTGCGGGCGGTATGACTTCCCTCCGGTATCATCGGCCGACGGACGTCTCAATCGCTCAAGTCAGCGAAGAAGATTGCGGCGCCGTGGATTCCTTTCAGAGTTTTGTCCCGCTCTGGCGAGAAAAGCAAGGCACCTCCGCGCGCCTGTTTGGAAAACGAGAGCATTCGATGACCGTCTTCACGGTCGGACACGATCCACGGCTGCTAGGGCTTGAATGGAAAGACGCTAGGACGCTCATTATTCGTTACCCGAACGACTCCCGTAGCCTTCGTGAGTTTCGCTGTCAGTCGAGGTCGGACGATGTTCAAATTGAGTGCATCGCCTACACACCGGACTACAGTAAACCAGCTGTTGAGATGCCGCCTGTCAAAAGTTTCTGGTGAGCATGCCACGCCCGGCTGCTGTAGAAACATCGCATAGTCCAACCGTTCCGCAGCACAGGGCGTAGAACCAATTGATTAAACCCAATGTCCACAAACCGCGTTATGGCAAACTGACCCACAGCTAAATATTGCGCGCGTTTCACCGATTCCCTGCTAGGCGCCAACGGAGGATTTCCACATTTCCGAGATTTCCACATCGAAAAATTGCTGCGGTGTGATTGACGTCTTGTCCGCGTAGAGTTACAACCGCTGTGCCAAAGCAGTTCAGTCGTTCGAATCTCTGAGAGCGCGGCGAGCGCAAGCTTGACGAGGCACACAGGGCACGGACGAATAGAACGGCTTCGACAAAGTTCGGAATGGTACGGCATCGCGCCGAGACCCTAGGTCCGGACCAGTGGTAGGCGGGGAATGCTCCCGTGAAGCAACGCTTGACGGAATAGCGCCACGCAAACCACGGACCTGACTTAGCCAAACTTGGCGCGGTCGGCTTGTCCCGGTGAAACGGGAGAACGCTTGGCAGCTGTTTCGTTTCGTGACTGAAGGAGAGGGGCGAGCAATCGCCCCTTTTCTTTTTTGGGGCGCCGCAAATCGGTGTTGCTGCTGCCGCGCGGGAGATTGGCGCTAAATTCCCCGAGCGAAGTGCCGTTCACCGTTGAAAAGCCTCAAGCGCGAGCTGACTACCTGTTTCACTGAATCCACAACGGGCGGCAGAATCTTGTATGGCACGACTTCGTCCGGATGTTGAGCCAGGCCTCGTTCCAAACCATCTCTCCACGCAACGCGAAGTTCCGTATTGATGTGTACGATGTTGATTCCCGCCGCGATTGCCTTGCGCAAGTCTTCATCATCGGTTCCCGAACCACCGTGTAGGGTCAGAAAGACCTGAGCCGCTCGCTTGATCTCCGCTATTCTCTCGATATCCAAGTGCTTTTTCGTTTCTCCGCGCACCATGCTCCTGAGCATGCCGTGCATATTGCCCACTGCGGGAGCCAACACGTCCACTCCCGTGCTCTCTATAAACTGTTTCGCTTCCTCAGGAGTCGAAAGTCCCTTCGACGGGTCGGGAGCATGTTCGTGTATCTCAGAGCCGGTTCCGATGTCCCCGATTTCTCCCTCTACAAGGATCGAAGGATTGATTGCTTTCAGCGCTTCGACCGCCTGCTTGGTTTGGCGCACATTTTCGGCGAAGGGCAAGGCCGACATATCAAAGACGATGGAGTCAAACCCGGAATTGGCAGCCTCCACCGCCTTCGCGACGGAGTGCGTATGATCGGCATTAAGAAAGATCGGGAAGTCGAATTCCTCTCGCAGGCTTCGGACGAAAGCGGCAATCTGGCGAACCCCCACGAACTCACGCTCGCCCTCGGACAGGCCAACTATGACGGGCACGTGAAGGTCCCAGGCAGCGGCGAACACCGCCTTCAGCAGCACCAAGTCGGAAACGTTAAAATGGCCGATTGCCTCACCATTTTCCTGTGCTTCACGCAAGAGATTCCGTAACGAGCGCATGTGCTCACCTCCAACTCAATAAATTGGATGCCATTGAAGCACAGAGAGTGTCACAGCCGGGCCGAGTGGCGTGCGCTCGAGGTCGGCGACCATCGTTATTTCTGGCTTTGCAAGTAGAGGTCGGCGTGGCCGCCGGCCCGGGCGTAAACAACTGTGGAAAGGTCGCGAGTGTAATCGTAAGCGTTGCCGCCGCTAACCAGAGGAAACGCGAATGGAAGCGTGAGCACGACCTGGGGCTTGCCAATGAGTCTTCCATCCTGCCAACCCTGGCGGTAAATCGGGACGTCGTGCTGCGACGGGACCGCATAGGTAAAGGATTTGTCATCCTTCGAATAGACGACGCCGAAGGTGACGACGCCGGCCACCAGAGCCGTACATTTCAGGTCGGCGAGGGACAGCTGGTAAATGCCGACTTTGGCGCCACCGCCCAGTAAAGTGAGCAGGTACTTCCCTCCCGGAGCGACGGCGAAAGCGAAACCACAAGTGTCGCTAAGCCTTTCCGGAGGAGAACCCTCAGCGCTTTCTTTCGAGATGGTGGCGCCGTTAACCGACTTTTCCAGGCTGTTCAGATAGACAGTCTTTTGATCGGGGCTGAACTGCAAAGCCTGGACGGTGCCGCCGGACCAGACGAGCGGCTGCAGACCGCTGCCATCAGCGCGGGCGATGTAGGGTTTGTCCGGCGAGCCGGGTTTTTCCGTGATGAAAGACAAACGGGAGCTGTCCGGCGACCAAAAACCGGTGGCCAGCGACTCCCCCGTGGCGATTTTAGCTTTGTTGCCGCCGTCAATGTCGGCCACCCACAGTTCGTTGCGGTCTCTGGCCGGGACGGTGATGTACATCACCTTCTTGCCGTCGGGTGAAATCGCGGGCTGCGTCGCGTTTTCCGCCGCGACGTCGGTGAACTGCTTGGTGCGAGTGTTGTAAGCGGTCAAAAATCCGGAAGACTTGCCGTTGACGAAGTAGAGTCCTTTTCCACCGGGATCGGGCATGGGCCAGGTGTCCGGACCGGTTCCGAGCGTTGCCTGTTCCAATTTCTTGTCCGCTAGCCCGTACTTCCAGATGTTGGTGAGGCCGTTTAAGGTGCGGCTGAAAAGGACGGTGTTTCCCGGATCGGCCCACACCACGCTTGTCGCGATGCCCGGGATTTCGTCCAGATCGGTTTCCGTCTTCTTGGCGATGTCAATTTCGTGGGCGCGAAAACCCTCGAGCGAAGAAACCGGGTCCGCGGTGACCACGAGCAAGCGGCTGCCGTCGGGATACGGCAGGATTCGGCTGATGGGAAGCGCGGCGACGCCGAAGCTGTATATTTTTTCCGCATCCAGTCCGGATTTCCCGGCGCGGAAGACGGTGCGTTGGTCCGTGTCCGTGTAGAAAAGGAACGTGCCATCGGGAGAAGGAGACATATCCGTACCCGAAACGATTCGGCTGGGTTTGCCGCCGAGCGTCGGCACGGCCCACTCTTCGGCTCGCTCTTCGGATTTGCCGTAGTAAATCTGAGCTCCGTCCGGCGAGAAGCCGTCTACGATTTTGGCGCCGTTGTCACTGGTCAGTTGCAAGGGCTGGCCGCCGGAGGTGAGGATGACGAAAACCTGATCCACACCATTTATGGGCGAGCTGAAAGCGATCGTATGGCCGTCGGGAGAGAGCCTGGCGAAGTCTATGGGCTTATCCCATTGGCTGATTTGCGCGATTTTCATCGGGCCACTGGGAGCGCGCGACGTCTCCCAGAAATGATAGGTGGCGAAGGCGGCTGCGGCGATGACCACCACGGCGAGTACGGCCGGAGTTAAATATTTTTTGCCAGCGTTGTGCGTGGCGGATGGTGCCGTTACTGGGACGGCCGCGCTGCCGCTGGCTGTCGCTGTGGTGGATGAGCTGCTGCCCGGTTCGGTGGCGGAACCCTGAACTTGCACGGTGCGACCGCTCGTTGAAGTTAGGCGGCCAGAGTCGGTATCCCGCCGCAGACGCTTCAAGTCAGTGCGAATGTCCGAAGCGGCCTGATAGCGTAGATCGCGATCTTTTTCGAGCGCCTTATTGATGATGTCTTCGAGTTTTGCTGGAAGCTCCGGATTCAAGCGCACCGGCGCCACGGGCGCGCGATTCAAAATCGCTTCAGTAATCACGCCAGAAGTTTCGCCGCGAAACGGAACGGCGCCGGTGGCCATTTCATAAAGCACCACGCCAAACGAAAACAGATCGGTACGCGCGTCGAGATCCTTGCCGCGCACCTGCTCGGGAGACATATACGCGACAGTGCCAACCGCCACGCCGGGACTGGTGAGATCTTCCGGCCGCACGCCCGCCTTCATCTGTGCCGAGTGCACCGCGTCCTGAGTGACGGTGACAAACGTGGCGCGGCCTACCTGCTTCGCGAGCCCGAAATCCAGAATCTTGGCGTGATGGCGATCAGTTACAAAAATGTTAGCGGGCTTGATGTCGCGATGAACGATCCCCTTGTGGTGAGCCGCATCGAGCGCGTCCGCAATTTCGATGCTGAGGTCGAGGAGCAGTTCCAAATCCAGGGGACGGCCTGCGATGAGATGTTTCAAAGTCATCCCATCGAGACATTCCATCGCGAGGTAGGTCTGTCCGTTCGCTTCGCCAATGTCGTAAATCGTGCATATGTTCGGATGATTCAGCGCCGAGGCGGCTCGCGCTTCTCGACGGAAGCGTTCGAGGGCCGCCGGATCTTCTGCCAATTCATTGGGAAGAAATTTCAGCGCGACGTTGCGGCCGAGATTGGTGTCCTCAGCTTTGTACACCACGCCCATGCCACCACCGCCAAGCTTTTCAGTGATGCGATAGTGGGAGATGGTCTGGCCAATCAGCGAATCGGTGCCTGACATTTGCCGACATATTAGGTGGGACAGGAAAGCAAGTCAACGGACAGCCGCCGGCGCCGCCGGAGTGCTATGCCTCATACTGGATCAGTTTCCGCGACACGGGACTTTGCCAGGCTCCCGGGCATAAATTCAGATATGATTCGGCCTCGCGACACATAGAGAGGAGCCTTATGAGAAACAACCGAGTCGTCCACTTTGAAATTCCGGCGAATCAACCTGAGGCACTCACCAAGTTCTACAGCGAAGTATTTGGCTGGAAGTTTCAAAAAGCGTCCCTTCCAGGTCCGGAATACTGGCTGTGCGAGACGGGCTCCGATGGACCCGGAATCAATGGCGCGGTAATGAAAAGGCAGGACCCACGACAACCGTGGATGAACTACGTGGACGTCGCGAACATTGACGCCATGCTTGAGCAAGCTATCAATCGGGGGGCGAAGATAGCGTTGCCGAGAACCTCCATTCCTGGTGTTGGCGCCTTTGCCGCGATCATTGATCCGGAAGGGAACATCTGCGGACTCTGGGAGCAAATCAAGAGCTGACGGGCTGACCGAAAAGTGGGTGCCGGGTTGTCTCAGTGGGGTCGACGCAACACTAGCTCGGAGTATTCGCTAGTCACGCATCCTGCTGCTTGAATCCTGATAAACGCCCGTCAAACGGAGCAACCGTGCGCAAGCTGATTTTCTTTCTGTTTTTTCTGGCGTTAACAAACCCCGCTGTGTCCGCACAGCAGTACGATCTGGTGATCGAAGGCGGACGTGTGATGGATCCCGAGACCGGCCTGGATGCCGTCCGCAACGTTGGCATCCGTGACGGAAAGATTGTCCGCATCTCGTCCGAGGCGCTGAGCGGACACCGGGTTATTCATGCCGGCGGGTTGGTAGTAGCTCCAGGATTCATTGATCTTCACCAGCACGGCCAGGAGATAGAGAGCCAGCGCGTGAAAGCGCTCGACGGCGTAACCACAGCGCTCGAACTGGAAATCGGCGCGCCCGATGTCGCGCAGTTCCTGAAAACGAAAGAGGGTCACTCGCTCATTCACTACGGCAGCTCGGCCAGCCATCCGGCGGCACGCGCTCTGGTATTCGGAGCGCCGCTGCCGCCCGGAGAAATCCTGCCGAAGAGCGGCTCCGCCACCGATCAGTCCGCGACCCAGGAGCAAATCGTGCGGATCGAACAGCGCCTGCGTTCGGAGCTGGACGCGGGCGGACTGGCCGTCGGAATGGGAATTCAGTACACCCCCGGAGCAACGCGGCTGGAAATCATTGATATGTTCCGTCTGGCCGCCGAGCGCAGGGTACCGGTTTACACTCATGTGCGCAGTGCGAGCCGGGTGGATCCCGGGTCCTCGATCGAATCAGTGAGTGAAGTGATCGGCGCTTCTGCCATTACCGGCGCTTCGCTGCACATCGTGCACATCAACAGCTCTTGCTTGCGCGACGCTCCGGAGTGCCTCTCGATGATCGAAGGGGCGCGCTCCCGTGGGCTCGATGTCACTACGGAAGCCTATCCCTACATCGCGGGTATGACGTATATCAACTCCGCGGTCTTCAACCCGGGCTGGCAGGAAAAGGGTGGAGGCATCAGCTACGGCGACCTGGTTCTCCCCAACACCGGCGAGCACCTTACTAAAGAGCGCTTCGACGAACTCCACAATTCAAGCACCCCACAGCCGGTGCTGATCTTCTCCAATTCTCAGGAGGTGCTGGACAAAGTGATCCCTCACCCATTGGTGATGATCGCCAGCGATGGCTTTCAGGGCCATCCTCGCAACGCCGGAACCTACTCGCGCGTGCTGGCCCAATACGTGCGAGAAAAAGGGACAATCACGCTGATGGATGCGCTGCGAAAGATGAGTCTCATGCCGGCGGAGATGCTCGAGCGTTCCACGCCCGCTGCACGCCAGAAAGGCAGGCTACAGGAGGGCGCTGACGCCGACATTGTTGTGATCGACGCGGCGACCATCAGCGATCACGCCACATTCGAGAAACCGATGGAGCCGAGTGTGGGAGTGCACTACCTGTTGGTGGCAGGAACTGTGGTGGTCAATGAGGGCAAGATCGTTCCCGATGTATTTCCCGGCCGTGCTCTTTTGGGGCACACGGGGTTGCATGACTAGCTAAGGTGAAAGAAATGACTCAAGCGTATTTTTCCGTGCTCTTCGCACTGCTCCTCCTGCCCTTAGTTATGCCTGCGGCGGAAACCGTCACATTTCCCAGCGGCGAGATCACTTTGCACGGAGTCCTGTACCGACCCGAAGGAATCGGCCCCTTTCCTGGAGTTATTTATAATCACGGCAGCGCGCCTGGCATGATGAGCGAGCAAGCATTTGCCGCGCTGGGCCCGGTATTCGCAAGCCATGGATGGGTATTCTTTGGACCTTATCGGCGAGGGCAAGGATTAAGTGCCTCGGCAGGTCCCTATATTGGCGATCAGATCGCGGCTGCTGAGAAAACCGGAGGCGTTACCGCAGCGGCCGCAACGATGGTCCGATTATTGCAGACGGACCATCTGGACGATCAGTTAGCGGCCCTAGCGTGGTTGCGAAAACAGAGTTTCATTCAACCGAATCGCATCGCAGTGGCGGGAAACTCGTTTGGTGGCATAGAAACTGTACTGGGAGTGGAACGAGGAGGATATTGTGCGGGGGTCGATTCAGCGGGGGGAGCCCAGAGTTGGGCAGAGGCTCCCGAGTTACAGTCGCTAATGACTCGCGCAGTGCGAAATGCAAAAGCGCCAATATTTTTCTTTCAGGCCGCTAACGACTTTGACCTGTCGCCGAGCAAGACACTCTCAGCGAAGATGGGCGAGGCGAACAAGGCATACAAACTGAAGATTTATCCCTCGTACGGCGACTCCCCTCTGGACGGCCATACCTTTGGCTACTTTGGATCCGACGTCTGGGCCGAAGACGTTTTTGGATTTCTTAGCCAGTATTGCAGCAAGTAAGGCCCCGGTCGGTTTTGCAGACGAATCCAGCGAAACTGGCAAAGAACGCCCAACGGCTAGTCTTGACCCACCCGTCCGCATGACGGAAGGAAACCAATATCATTTTTGAAGGACTCCGTTTCGAGCAAGTTATGTCAGTCTGGAGAACTGTAAAACTGGGGTCGGTGTTTTGAAGAAATATTTAACGATTCTGGCCATCGTCGCCGGAATACTCTTTTTGCTGACGTATACGCAAATCTACGTTGTCCGAGGTTCAGCGGGTGGCGTGCTGTATTGGGATTCGGATGAAGCGCTGATGTTTACGCAAGAAAATTTCGAGGGCGCGCACATGAGTCCTTACGATACGGTTTGGAGCCTTTTTTCCTTAGTTTAGGAGGCGTTAAGTCGAGGGACGACCTGAGTTGCGCATGAATCTTAGTATTTCGAGTGACGGCTAAGGACGTCAAAACCTACGTCGCGGACCTCCCTGTGTACAGTGGAGAAAATGAAGGCCGCATTTTTCATTTCCAACTTTTTGAAGGCCAGATTTATGCGCTTTCGTGGCCCAGGATGTTGCGATGGTCGGGGTCTCGGTTCGAGCGCCCCATAGCGGAAGAATACGGTGCCTATGCTACAGCGATGATTCGCCAGAAGACGGCACCCTTCGAGCCCCATCCCTGGACGTTCGACAACAGAGATGGATGGTCGATGCGGCAATTCCGTGCCACTCCCGACGATACTACAATCGTACTCGGCGGCGAATCCATGACAATAGCATTTCACGACGGAACTTGCCCTCCCACGCCTACATCCGTAGATTTGGTCCGCTCGGGCCAATCCCCGCAGACGTCATGGCTATTCGACGGGCAACCCCACAGGGTGACCAAACCTGAATACTATGCTTCCTCTTGAAGCCACTGAAGGAGACCCGCCGGGCGCTGACGGAAAATCGCTGCGGCGACCTGCTACAAGTCTCCGAGTCCATCTGATTGATGCGCTCATAGGAAACGGACCCACCGCCCTGAATCTCCGTTACTTGACAGGGACGCACAGATGGCAGTGGAAATGCGTCTCTCCCAAGAAACACTGGCGATAAACGGTTATAATCTGCGTCGATGATTCCTGCTTCCTACAAGCCGCGAAAGAAGTTCATGGAGCTGGCGATTGCGGAGGCTCGGCGCGCCCGTGACCGCGGCGATTATCCGATCGGCGCGGTGATTACGCGCGTTCTGGGCAAGCGCGAAGTGGTAATCGCCAATGCCGGTAACCGCGTGAAAACCTCCGGATCGAGCATCAAACACGTTGAACTCGAAACTCTCAAATACGTTTCCAGCGGCTATGGGCGTTACTTACCGGAGTTCGTTCTCTACTCGACGCACGAGCCCTGCGCGATGTGTGCCGGCGCGTGCGTGTGGTCCAGGATTGGCGCGGTCGTATATGGCGTCTCGCAAGAAGACATTGCTGCTTACGGCCGCAAGCACGGCACGGACGAATACAAATGGCGAGCGTTGCTAATTTCCTGTCGGGTCGTATTCGAGAAGGGCAATCATCCCATCCCGGTAATCGGCGGTTTTCTCCGGAAAGAATGCCAGAAACTTTTCAGTTACGAGATTGCGCTGCGGTAGCCCAAAGCTATTGGCCCTCGCTGCCGATTTACCCCAAATAAATTAAACTACGTTGGCGCGGACTGAAGGAGGTTCCTACCATGCGATACGTGATCGTCGGAATCCTTGATAGCTATGCAGACGCAGAGGCGGCGGTCGAGGATCTGGAGCAGGCAGGCATTATGGGCCAACAAGTGGAAGTGATCAGCGACATCGACGAAGACGCGCGAACCGCAGACACGCCCGGTGAGCCTTCCACGAAGCCTGCCGCGTTGCGGCGCAACTGGATTGAGCGTCTGTTCGGCGCGGGCGGCCCGCTGGCAAAACCTGAAGTGCGCGATCTTTCCGGTGAACAACCGAATTACATTGGCGACCAGGAATTCTACGCCACACACGTCAAGCAGGGCGGCGCCGTGATCATCGTTCGAACATCCACAGAGCAATCAGCTATCCGCGCCGCGGCGATCTTGCGCGACCACGGCGCCCGAACCCCCGGAAGCAAAGACGGCCCCACCGTCCGGCGCGTTGATTAGCACCGCCCTGTTGGCTCACGCCTATTGAGTCGAATGGACTCATGACACGGCTAAGAGGCTGCAAGTAATCCTGCAGGATCCCGCATACCGGGAAATCAAGCGCATAGCACGTTCCCGCCACCTCTCGATCGCGGAATGGGTTAGGAGCGCCGTAGATTTGGCGCGCCGGCGTGAACCCGTCGGCGGAGTGGGTAAAAAACTCGAAGTGATCCGTGCGGCCGCCCGGCACGATTACCCTTCCGGCGACATCGATACGATGCTAGCGGAGATCGAGAGTGGATACGGCGCTGGTAAGCGCTCTTGATTCTGATCGATTCAAATATCCCTATGTACCTCTTCGGCGCGTCTCATCCGCAAAAGGCCGACGCTCGGCGGCTGCTCGAAAATCTCATCACCGACCGAAGGCGCTTGGTTACAGATGCCAGGGTTCTTCAAGAGAGACTGCATCGGTATGCCGCTATAAATCGCCGCGATGCTATTCAACCGGCCTTTAGCGCTTTGCTTGGCATCGTCGATCAGTTACTCGCGGTTGATCTGGCTACAGCGGAGCGCGCCAAAGAAATTGTCATGGGGCACCGGCAAGTGTCGGCTCGTAACGCCGCGCATCTAGAGGTCATGGAACAACATGGAATTGAACGTGTCTTGATGCGCGCGCTACGGTCCGACGTGCGCGAAAAATGTGCGGCGACCAGCATGTGAGCGAGCGGCGGGTGCTCCCACGCTCCCAGACTTCTCGCTATCGACTCATGGTCGCAGCTCTGCTGAAGAAGGCCGCCCATGCTGCGGCTAGCGATTATCCCGGCGCGTTTACCCGCCCGCGGCTGCTGATTGCGACTTCGGCTCCGGTTTCACGAAGGCTTTACTCGCAAGTTCGATCAGTTGTTTCAGATGCCACCATTCGCGCTCGCTCATCTGTCTGCCGTCGTTGCTGGAAAAATAAATCGAAGCCCAGCCATCCTCCGACAACGGTGCGCGAATTACCAGCATGCTTTTCTGTTCCGGCATTTGATTTTCGGCCACGGTCATCCTCCCCTGTCTTAGAACGATCCAGCCAGGAAATGCAACGCCCACTGAGGCCGCATTCTCTCGCGTTGGCCAAACGGCTGCAAGCCTTATGGCAGCCAGAGGCCGCGGCACAGACGAATCGGCAGCCTTGGCGCACGTCACGCTGCAAGGATTGAGGAATTCAATCCATCCAAACAATTCGCTCGCTTTTTCAAAAATTAGGTATAGATTCCCTATCCATCGGCCGGCTTATGGCGCCTAGAAGACCACGGAAAGCAGTGCATCCTATGAACGTGTACCCGCGCGCGGTTTTCAAACTCTTCAATCAGGCGCCGATGAACTCGACGATTCTCAGCCGCAATCCTGGCGGCTTCTGGATTCAGGGCGGCAAGCTCGCCAACTTTCTCGGCGGCTGCGATTACTCCGGCGTGCAGGTGGATGTATGCTTTCTGGCGTCCGATAAAGTGGAGTGGTACAAGCTCGCGACGCAGAATTCGAAGTCCATCGATAACAACACGTAGCAGCCGCCGTCCGAGGTCTTCAGACCGCCACCGGCCAACCATCCTCGATTGACAATGCTATTGTCCTGGTGTGGCCGAGCCTAACAACTCCAATGCCGAACGGGCGTACGCCGGGTTGTGCACTGATTGCACGCATGGACGTAGGATTCAGTCCGATCGCGGGTCGCTGTTTTATCTGTGTGAGCTATCGGCGAGCGATCCCTCATACCCGAGGTATCCCCGTCTGCCCGTGATTCACTGCGGCGGATACAAACGCAATCCGGCACGCAACGCCACCGCTCAATAAGCGAACCAAGCGCGCGCCACCAAGACCCAGAAACCGGCACCCTCGAACCCATAGCCTCCCCGATTTCCTAGTGCGGGAAATTAGGCGTTTCTACAGTAAACTCTGTATGCCACTTTGCGGCTCCTACTGCATCCAATCGCGTAATGCGGTGGGGGCGAAGGGTTTCACTCTGTCGCAGGTAACCAAATCCAACCAATGTCATTCGCCAGGGAGGGGCGGAGGAAGACGGCTCGCGGATTTTCTTTTTAGTCGTCGCTAGATTGCACGGTTGTATCCACGGACGCCCTGTCGTAAAAAGGTCCGAGGCTTTGAGACTGCGCGGCCTGAGCCGCTCTATCCAAAGGAGAGAATTGTGTCAGAACTGAAGCAGCCACTACCAACTCTTCCTGTCCAACCCTTCCGACTCGACGTGCCACTTCACAATTTGCTGCAGCAACCCCAGCCACAAAGAACGAAACTGCAAGCATCCGACGGACTCAAGACTCTGCCGAAGGCGGTATTTCCGCAGCATCCTGAGTTGCTGCACGAATTAGACGAAGCGGACATCGCCGCGCACGATCACGTTCTGCGTACCGGCAAGCGCGAATGGCCCGCTTCCCGCATTTTCAAGAACATGAGCGGCTGGATGTTTCCCTATTTCAAATCGCGGCTCACACCCGGCGATTTCCAGCCGATCATCGCGTACTTATTCACCGAGTGGAAATGCAACCTCGATTGCCACTACTGCTGGTCGTACGACAATCGCGTGAAGGGAATGACGGAGGACACTGCCCGTCGCGCGATTGACTGGCTGCACGCTACCCCGTGCCGCGTCCTGGCGCCCACCGGCGGCGAGCCGCTTCTGCGTCCGGACTTTGTGCACAATGTGGTTTATTACGCGGCGAAGAAGGACTTCTGGGTCTACCTCGCGACGAACGCGCGATTGTTGCGGCCGGAAGTGACCGACCGGCTGGCTGACGCTGGTATCGCGACGATCAATTTCGCCGTGGATACCATCCAGGAAAAACCTGGGCTGCCCAAAGCGCTCGAGCACGTTCGTTCCTATTTCGACTATCTGGTGCGGCGGCAATACCGCTACGGCTACACAATGTTCTTCAACACCAACATTTGCCGAACGAACATCGACGACGTGAAGGAACTGGCCAAGATCGCGCACGAAAACGGAATTTCGATCACTTTTCATATCAACGAAGCCCCGATGATGGAGCAGAACCATTTTCAGCACTTTCACCAAAACGACACGTATATCCGGCCCGAAGATTTCCCGGTGGTGGATGACCTGCTCGATTGGCTGATAGACAAGCAGCACCAGGGTTGGAAGATGGTGGACTCAGTGGCGCGTCTGCAAAAAATGAAGGGCTTCATGCGTGGCGTCGGCGAACACTGGGGATGCCGCGCGGGGCAAAATTGGCTGATCATCCGCACGGACGGCACGCTCGCGCCGTGTTTCCCGATGTACAACGCCGGATACGATTGGGGCACCGTCGAGCATCAGAAGTTCGACGTGAAGCAGCTATCGGAAATGAAGCACGGCTGCGAACCCAATTGCTTTTCGACGCTGGGCTACAACGTCGCGTACTGCTACGACGTGGGTCGGGTAATGAAGTGGCTTTTCAAGCAGGCGCGCCACGGCTTCCAGGGGGTCACGGGCAGCTTCGAGGAGTAGTCGCTGGCTGCGCGAAGAACTTTTGCGGCTCGGTGGCGCCAACCGCAGAAGATTTAACACGGAAGCCACAAAGGCAAGCAAGGAAAGAGTTCACGGAGAAAACCGCGCGGGCTAACATTGGCCGCCGGCGTCAACCGTATTGGGGCGTCGTACTCTTGCTGACGGTTTTCTCTGTGCTCTCTCCGTACCTTTCTCGGTGTGTTCTGTGTTCTTTGGAGTTGGTCAATTATCTTGCGGCCAGCAGCGGGTAATCCTGGTCAACATATGCCGTCAGAGGCGTGCCGGGCGGGATGTCCACGTTTTTTCCGTGCTTGATCAGACCGATCGGGCCGAAGAGGACTGCCAACGCTACGGTGGCGCCAACCTTGCCTTCCCCTTCCTTTCCCTTGCTGCCGCGAAGGCGCAGACGCTGATCGTCTGATTTCAGATACTCGAGACGAATGCTGAGTTCACCGGCCTTGCCCATCATGACGGCTTTCTTGGCGCGGGTCACCGTGGCAAGCGCGAGCGCGCCTTTCTTGACCACGATTACGTCGCCGACTTTCAAGCCTTCTGCAAGGGTCATGTTTAGCGTGTCGTCGTCCACGGCGGTCTTCGAATTGAGATCCGTGGCGAAAGCCAGCGACACTTCCGTTCCCTCTTTCAATAGGATGCGTTCGGCGGATGCGGCAGTCGGAGGCGTGGACATGGTTGGGTTGGCATTAGCCGGAGTTGCCCCGGACGGCACGGAGACAGGCGCTGCGTCCTGGACGTTCGCGGAAAGCGGCAATGCGAGGGCCGTCACAATCCACTGGACGGTGTTGGATCGACCGGTTGAGCCTGTTGCGTTTGTCAGATGAGATGAGCCCAACGAGGTGGTGACAAACCCTCTGTTATCGACAGCAATCTCTGGGTGGGCGTAAGATGCGGGCCTGACGGCGGTCGTCCTTATGCTTACCCAATGGCGAAAAACCGCGGTAGTCGAAAAGGTCTTATATGGGTTGATGTTCGTGTCTTTGGCGTTCCTCTTCTGGCTTAACTCTCACTACTTTTCAACTTGCCCGAGAGTTCCTGATTCGCAGAGCGGAAATATCTACCCTCTCGACAATCGCGGAACGTTCGTATACCTGACGGAGACCGAAAACTCCAAGATGCTTGCAGCGAAGACTCTTTTTGGGGGAGCGTGGCTGGGTGCAGGCGGCTTCTATATTGTCAATTGGGTCCTGAAAAAACTGAGAGTTCGTTAGGGACGTTTGCGTATAATGCTCGATTACATTCCTGCGAACGCGGCAAGAGGCTTGCGCACACTTTTTCGAGCGAGAGGACATCATGAGCGAACCAACCAAGGAAGAATTGCTCGCGCGCATTGCGGAACTGGAAAAGCAGGCCGGCGGCTCGAAACGCAGCGGCTCACTCGAATTTCGCGTGGGAGAAAAGGGCGGCGTCAGCGTCTACGGCCTGGGCCGCTTCCCTGTGACGCTTTACTACGAGCAATGGATACGCCTGTTGGACACGGCGGAGAACCTGCGCACATTCCTGGAAGAAAACAAGCACCGACTCAAGCTCAAAACGAGGGAATAGCGACAGACTGATCCACCTTCAGGCGGTTCCTGGCACTTTATCTGGTACGCTACTTATTCGTACGGTAAGATGCTTCGACCTTCCGAGCTTGGTGGCCACGTGCGAGCATACGTTCGTTCCATTGCGCTGGCAGCCGCTTCTCTATCAATTGCGACGCTACCCTGTCTTGCGCAGCAGTCAACTGCGTTAGCAAGTGCCGCGGACCAGGACAGCCAACTTGCCGCTGTCGCCGGCACGGTCGTGAACGCCAGCACCGGCGAACCCCTCAAAAAAGCTCAAGTGGTAATGAATAAGGATGAAGAAATACACGATGAGCACCCCCTTTATGCAATCACCGACGCGGCCGGCCATTTCTCGATAGCGCGCATCTCACCGGGTCGCTACAACCTCGAGGTTCGCCGCGCGGGCTACCTGACGGCGCGATACGGGCAGGGCCAGCAGCCGGACCGACGCGGCGCAGTGTTCACTCTCGCGGCCAGCCAGAAAATCTCCGACCTATTGTTCCGCTTGCAACGCACAGCAGTGATCTCCGGCCGCGTCCAGGATGAAGATGGGGAACCTATTCGTGACCTCAACGTGGAGGCCTTTCGCCGTACCATCGTGGGCGGGAAGCCTAAAATCGAAGCCCAGCGCCCGGGTTCCACGAATGACCTAGGCGAATATCGAATATTCGATCTCCCGCCGGGGCGCTATTTAATTCGTGCGAGCGGTACCAGAGGGGCGTCTTTTGAAGATTCTGGGCCCAATTATCCGGCAACCTATTTCCCGGGCACGACGGAAATCGCCCGCGCCTCGGCTATTGAGGTGAAATCGGGCGACGAGGTGCCAGGAATTGATATCGTCATCGCGCCGCGGCCTTCGAATCAAACATTCAAGATTCATGGCCACGTTTTGAATTCTATTCCGGGACACACGGATGGAATGACGGTCGTAATGGCCATTCCTCGCGACAACGAAGAAATAGAATCGAGACAGCAATTCGAAAATATGCATCCTGTCGAGAAAGGCGAATTTGAAATCAAAGGGCTCGCTCCGGGTGAGTACAAAGTCACGGCGGTTTTGTTTACACGCGGGAAAGCACGCACGGCCACGCAAACCGTGAATGTTGTGGCCACCGACGTTGAGGACGTCTCGCTCGTTTTGACCCGCGGCGTTGACATTCCCGGGCGGGTTACGTTGGAAGGAAAAGCTGCCGCGGCGGCAACCGATGCAGCGGTTGTTCTTATTACGCAAAGCGAAGGTATGTTCAATAACGGAACAGATGCAGACGTCCAGTCCGATGGATCGTTCGTATTGAACGAGGTCGGAGACGGGTCGTACGCGATAGAGGTTGCTTCCAGTTGCGCGGAATGTTACCTGAAATCCGCCAGAGCCAATGGCCTTGACCTCTTGGATCAGGGCGTCGAGGTCGGCTCCGCCGGGGCGCCCACCTCCATTTCCATCGTATACAGCAGCAATAGCGGCGTCGTGAACGGCACAGTCGTCGCCAAGGACGATCTTCCCTCGCCCGGCGCTCTCGTCGTTCTGGTTCCAGATCGTGCTTCACACCGAAGACGGGATCGCTACCTCGAAGCGAAGACCGATCAATATGGCCGCTTCGAAATTCGTGGCGTGCCTCCGGGACACTACAGGGCGTACGCGTGGGAGAGCGTTAGCGGAGACGCTTACAAAGACCCCGACTTTCTGAAACCTTTCGAGAGCGATGCCGAATCTTTGGATGTATCCGAAAATGATCGCAAGTCAGTGCAACTCAAACTGATCCCCGCGTCTGATTCGGCGAACTAGTCTCGGCAAGGAACGCTGCCAGTTGATCGATTTCTCCAACTCGATAATCTATTCGCTATGGGATTTAGACGTCGTCCCGTTTGAGTAATCCACGGCATGTCAGGAGGGCAGTTATGGCGAGAATCGAGGGCGTTGAAAAATCGAAGGCTGGATGGTTCACGCGTCTTGTCTATGGGATGGCGCGCAAACGATTAGGCAAAATGCCCGAGCCGCTTGCGATTCAGGCGCATCACGGTGCGATATTCAAAGGCAATACCGCTTTTGAGTACGCGCTCGAACGAGCGAAACTCGTGGAACACAAGCTGAAGGCGCTGGCCGAGATCAAGGCCAGTTCCCTGGTAGGTTGTCCTTGGTGAATGGATATCGGCTCTGCCGTCGGCAGAGATCTCGGCATTACTGAAGAACAGCTCCGCGATCTACCCGCGTACAAAGCTTCTACTCTATTTTCCCCGCTGGAAAAGCTGGTTATCGAATACGCGGAACGAATGACCACGACGCCCGTGACAGTGAGCGACGAATTATTCGGCGCGCTAAGACAGCACTTAAACGAAGCGCAGCTGGTCGAGCTCACGGGAATCATCGCCTGGGAAAATTTTCGCGCCCGATTCAATCACGCGTTCGGAATCGAGGCGCAGGATTTCTCAGAGGGCACGTACTGCGTGCTGCCCGCCAAAGCCGAAACAGCTGGGGCTGAAACAAGGAAGTAGCCGGTTACGGCTTGCGAATCTGCGGCGCCGCTTACTCCCTGGTCAGATATTTCGAGGCCTGGTGGCGCAATCTGCCCAGGCTTTTATTCAGCGGGTTGGTGCGTTGCAGGAACGGCAGGATCGGCGGCCTGCGCTTCTCGACCCTGCTGCGCGCCTTTACCAAGCGAACGTTGGGTCCGAAACTTTCCATCGCGCGATCGAGCGTGTAGATAGCGCTCTCGCGGCGCCCGGCGGAGGCGTAAACTTCGGCGAGATTCAGATGCAGTTGCAGCTCTTTCCTTTTTAACTGCAGGGCGGTTTCACAGAGCTTCACTGCCTCCGACCATCTTTTCTCCGAGCGGGCGATCGCTACACCCAGGAACGACAAGTAATAAGGATTGCTGCTGTCAATTTCCACGGAGCGGCGCAGATGCGGGAGAGCGTTCTTGTTGTAGCCTCCCTTGAGCAGTTCGATCGCTTCCTTGAATTCGGTTAATGCGTCAATTTCTGGCATGTGTGACCCCCCCAACCTTTTGCCCGGACGGTGGGACGTCCGAGCGGTGTGCGCGCGCTGGACGCCACGGGGTGCAGCGTTAAGGCGCAGAGATAAGATAGAAAAAATCAGAGGCGGAAAGATACTGGTCAGATGTACAGGTCGCCGTTCAGCAGGCGTCGCGCCAATTTCCCAGGCACCAGTACGGCCCGAGCGCCCTTCGCGTTAGAGCTCTCGCCGAGTACTAAGGCTTGTGTTCGCGCGACTTGAAGATCGCATACCCGGAAGAGGCGATGGCGACGAAAAGGAAAAGGAGCGCGGCGTCCAGAAGGCTATGGAAGTCAATCCCGTTCCCCCGGGTGGAAAAACGTACAAACTCGAACCCCAGAGCGTTGGACAAGCGCATCACGATCGCCAGCACGGCGCAGACGACGCCCAGCCAATAACTCGCCTTCAGGATATATTTCTCCATAGTTGTCCTCCTGAACCAGTCAGTCAATTTGGGGCGGCCGCGAAGGTGCGCTTGAAAGTACCGCGGAGAGCCTGGGGAGTCAACGAACGAGAATTTGCTGGGCTGTCCATGAATGAATAAGAGGGCTAAGAGGCGCGGAAGAGGCGTCAGGCGGCGCAAAACAGGTCGCGGGCGTGGCGCACCAGGCTCATAAGTTCGGTTTTGGGCACCACGCGGCTGATCCCGACGGCGGTTGCTTCGGCTTGCTGGATGGCCTGGGCATACAGCGTATAGAGGATGATCGGCACCTTGGGCATTTCGCGATGCAGGATGCGGGCGGTGTCAATCCCGTTCATCACCGGCATAGATAAGTCCAAAATGATCAAGTCGGGGTGGAACTGGCGCGCCTTGGCCACCGCATCGGCGCCATCCACCGCTTGCGAGCACATCTCAAACCCCTCTTCCGCTTGAAACACGCGGCAGAGTAGCTGCCTCATTTCCTCGCTATCGTCGGCGATCAGAACCCGTTTCGCCATGGCCCAAAATCCCATTGTGCACCACGAAGGCTGGGGGACCTTCGGAGCGGGTGGCCCGCTCCCCGAAACGCTAACAAGGACTGTATTCTCAGGGCAATACACGGATGCTGGTATGCGATCTTAGGGATACTTCGGTCGCTTTCCGGTCACTCGCCGGCCGACGAAAACGGCGCCGCCACGTTTTCGCGTGGTCACGCAAATCTCACGTCTCGCCCGGCGTCGAACGGAATCCAGTTCACGCTCGTCGCATCGCGCTGCGCCACGTTGCGCGGCTGGGAAGATTTAACAATGTTTACAAAGTCTGGAGCTAACTATCGCTCACACTTCCGCGTCTAGAAACGCGGAGGCACACCTTCCATGAAACGCGTCCTGACCTGCCCTGGACGGAGCGAGTGAATGTGTAACTCTCGCCCGAGAAGTTACGCGCAGCGCGCGGTAGTCATTGTCGCAGTAGCACTTCTTGCCGGATGCCACAAAACCAATTCCGATTTCGATGCAGGACGCAAAGCCGAAGCGATCCAGGATTACGACACCGCTCTGATTCACTACGAGCGTGCCGAGCGCTCCAATCCTACCGACGCGGAATACAAGCTGCGCGTGGTACACATGCGCTATGCCGCTGCGTCGTTCCACGTGGACCAGGGTCAAAAGGCACTGCAGGACGGCGATCTGCAACTCGCGCTCTCTGAATTCGAAAAGGCGCAAGGCATCGACCCCTCAAACGTCGCTGCCGAGCAGCAAATGAAAAAGGCCGCCGGCTTGCTGGCAGTAGCGAACGGCACACAGCCCGCGCCAAAGCCGGACGATTTCAACGCCGATGAAAAAGCGCTGCTCGCCGCGCCTCCACAACTGCGGCCTCTCTCGCACGAACCTATTAATCTAAAAATGACCAACGATTCGCGCGTCGTTTTCGAAACGATCGCGAAGCTCGCCGGCCTCTGCGTGATTTTTGATCCGGACTACGTTTCACGGCGAGTCACCGCGGAGCTGCCGGGAGTGACGCTCGAGCAGGCACTGGACGCAGTCTCGTTCGAAAGCAAGGCCTTCTGGAAACCGCTCACCAGCACGGTGATCGAAATCGCGCCGGACAATCCGCAAAAACGCAAAGACATCGAAGACGAGCAAGTCGCCACATTTTACATTTCGAATTCCATGACGCCGCAAGACCTCACCGAGATCGTCAACGGCCTGCGGCAGCTTCTCGATTTGCACCGCATCCAACAGGTGAACGCGCAGAACGCCATCATCGTTCGCGACACGCCGGACAAGCTGGACCTGGCGAGTAAAGTCATCTCGGACATGGACAAGGCCAAGCCCGAAGTGTTGCTGCACGTGCAGGTGCTTTCGGCCAATCGCGACCGTCTGCGGCAGCTCGGAATTTTGCCGGGACAAAACGCGTCGCTGGTGTTCAATCCGCGATGTTCGGTGCAGTCCACCAATACGGACTGCACGAGCAGTTCGAGTTCATCGACCACCAACACCAATCCCCTTTCGGTCACACTGAATAATCTGAAACATCTTTCGACCGCGGATTACAGCATCACCTTGCCGGGTGCGGCGGCGGAAGCAGTGCTCACCGATAACGACACGAAAATTATTCAGGACCCGGAGATTCGCGTCACCGACGGCGAGAAAGCGGTGCTGAAGATCGGGCAGCGCGTTCCGGTCGCAACGGGAAGTACGCAGGCGGCCACGGGAGTCGGCGCCGGGAGTTCGGTCGCATCGCTGGTCAACACACAGTTTCAATACATTGACGTGGGCGTGAATATCGAGGCGCAGCCGCGCGTGCATCCCGATGGCGGCGTAAGCATGAAACTGTCGGTCGAAGTCTCTTCCGTACAGACATTCCAAAGCATCGGCGGTGTCTCCGAGCCGGTCATTAACCAGCGCAAGATCGAACACGAAGTTCGGTTGAAGGACGGCGAAGTAAACATCCTCGGCGGCCTGATTGAGCGCACGACGACCAATAACGTTAACGGAATACCCGGACCCTCGAGCGTTCCGGGCTTCAAATATTTGTTTTCGCAAACCGATAAGGAAATCGCCGATGACGAAGTGCTGATCATTTTGACGCCACACATCTTGCGCTTCCCCGGCATCACCGCGGAGAATCTGCGGCGCCTCGCTTCCGGCACGGATACCAACGTACGCGTGTTCCACCAGGTTTCCGATGACCGGCCATCCGGCGAAAAAGTCGGCGCGAATCTTCTCGCACCGGCCGCCGCCGCGGGCCGGTCCGCCGATCCTCGCTCCGGTAATGACTCAGTTCCCGCCTCAACGCTCCCTCCTCTCGACCACGCCGTAGTAATTCCTGCGTCCGTATCAGACCAACTAGCCGCGGGGAGCGCAGGCCCCGCGGCGCAACTCCACTTCAGTCCCGAAAGCATCAAGCTAAAGGCGGGCGATTCGACAACTGTAGGCCTCGCGATATCCGGTGTGAACGACCTCTTCTCACTGCCTTTGCTGCTGAAGTACGACCCGGCAGTAATTGAAATTCAGGATGTGCAGGATGGCGGATTTCTTTCCGGAGGAACCCAGGCCGTGGCGATCGTGCAAACGATCGATGGGAAGAAGGGCGAAGCGGTCATTTCATGTACGCGTCGTCAGGGCACCAGCGTAGCCGCGGCCGGCCAGTTCGCAGCGGTGAGTACAGCGGGCCCGCCCGCCGCGGCCGGAGTGAATGGTAGCGGAACGATACTCGGATTAGTCGTGCGAGCCGTAGGCCAGGGAGAATCGAAGATCCTAATCCTGGAAGTGAAGGCGCAGGATTCGCAACGGCACGCGGTTCCGGTGGTCACGGGAGAAGCCACCGTGCTGGTGCAGTAAAGCCAGCGTCTTCAGACGCCACCGGTTGTTGCTGTGACACCGAAACAGACGCACCATCGCTCTGTGCTCAATAACAGAACCATGCGGCGAGATCTATATGGAGTGCGGTAGCTTGCTAAACGCTTTCTCTTCCGAGGCTTGCCTCGCCTCGTTGAATTCGCGATAATCCGCGAGATCGCAAAAGCGGCGGCAAGCGACTGCACTCCAGATTGATCGCGCCTCAGCCGAAACCGCTATTGCGCAGATTTTTCTGTAGCGCCCTGCCCTGCGGGCACCACCGCCATTGCAGGCTTCCAAAAATCGGGATCGGCCTTGATCATATCCGGGCTCGCGTAGCTCATGCGTGGATTGATCATGAACAAATTGCTTTCGCTGCTCTCGATCGCGGCGGCGGACAGTTCGCTTAGCTTTTTCATGCCGTCCTCTCCCATCGCGGCGGCGAACTTAGGATCGGAGGCGAAACTACGGTCAATCTCCGCGGCAGACTTCATCGTCCTCATCACTGCGAACCACGAGCCTCCTGCGCCGTAAATATGCTCGTACATGGCCCAGTGATCTTCGGGGTTGGCTTGCTTCAAGGCAGGCGTCACCATTTTCACGATGGTTTCCCAATCGGCGTCATGGCCTGGCTTGACCTTGTAAACGGAGATTTCGAAGTAACGAATGTGCGCGAGATCGCCGGGATTGTAGCTTTGGTCTTCGCGCAGGACGTACACGCCTGATTCATAGCTTTGCAGCAGTTCCCCATCGGCTTCCGCAGCACGATCCAATGCGGCAGAAAGCGTCGCGTTCTTCTGGTCCGCCATCTGACGCTCTTCCCATTGCGCGAAGGAATCGTAGCCAGCAAAGAACAGCGACCGGCTGGGACCGGTAAGCGCATCGAGCGCGATGTAATGATCGGGAGCATTGGCCGCGCTCATTGCTTGAACGAACGCTCTTTCCGATTTCTCGTGCGCGGCTCCGCCTTTGCCGGGTTTCAAAACCTCGCGGATAACGGTGAGCACCTTGGGTGGGCCCATCGTGCCTGCTTTCTCCTGCGCCGCAGTGACTGACGCGATTCCGAACAAAAGACACACTACAAGCAGACTTCCATACATTTTTTCCTTCATAGATGCCGACCTCTTCGGCAGCTTGCGGTTGTCAGTAACGTGAATTTTCAGTTTCGGGAGGTTCGAACAGCTCTCCAACCCCGGCAGCCAAGCTGGGGGGCAGGACGGCGCAGAGATTAGCGAAGGGCCGCCGCGAAGTCAAGCGTGCTAAACATGCGCCAATTACCACGCGCGTTACGGCCTCAATATCGCGATCAAACGGACGGTCAAACGTACCAGGTCGCGATGCCACTCGGCGCAAAAATGAAACGGCGCAGCGGTCGCGAACTTACAACCGCTGCGCCGTTGTTGCCAGGTTGTCGGCTGGGTGAACTAGGCCTACGCCAAAATCTCCTATGGCCGTGTCGGGATTACTCCCGGCTTGAACAGGTCGGACAAATCGGCCGCGTTGGCTGCATCACCCAAAAATGGCGACTTGCCGCCCGCTGCCCTCACGTGGAAGATTTCCTGCATGGTGCGCAAGTCGGAGGAATGGGAATAGTTGATCGCATTGGAATAGGGCAGTCCGTTCACGTTTTCATGAGCAAGTGGAGAGATGATGATCTCGCCGAGCGTGTGGTTGAAGTCGTCCTGATTGTCCCCGGGGGCGCCGTCATCCTCGGACTCGTCCCACCAGAGAATGATCACGCCGCCGTCCTTGTAGGCCCTGGACGACATGATCATGGGAACCAGCCGGCTCACAGCATTGTCGCCCAGCCGGATATTGGCCGCGTCGCCCGTCAGACCGTCGAATCCCCCGGTTAGCCCGCTGTGCATTTCGTTGAATTGATCGGGCGTAATCCAGTTGTAATCGGCTACGCGGTCCCACGCCAGATCGAATGGCAGTTGCTGCAAAGGCGCGTACTGGTGGGACAGTGGATTCGAGGTAGTCGCATTGTTGCCGCCGTTGGTGTCGGTGAAGAACACCTGCGGATTGTGTTTGCAGGCATAGTTGTATTGCATCGAATCGTTGTAGGCGTTCAGGTAGTTGCCGGGACCGAAGATCCCCGAGAGGCTCACCAAGGGCACGGTCCACTGATCCGCCGACAAGGGCAAATTGATCAGCTGCCCGCTCACGGTCGTCAAGTCAATGTCTTCTTGATACGACTTCCACGTTCTTCCGGCCCGCTGCAGCAAACCGGCGAGGTGTTGGTTGGTGCCCTGGTTGGTGCCGCCTGGAACCTGGAAGGGATCGTTGTCGTTCAGCACGCCAAAATTCGTTCCCGCTTCCGCCCACAAGTAGTTTGGCTCGGAAGGATGAATGTGCGCGTTGTTTCCGCTGGGAGTCGCCAGAACGTTATGGTACGCGGTGGCGTAGGCGACCTGTTCGCTGATGTTCACGAGCCGGCCGTCGACGAAGACCTGTGCGGTTCCGTTCACCAGGCTATTAATGAACGGAGCGTTCGGGTTCTGAAAAATTGGCGCAATCTGGCCGGGCAGAGTAACCGGCTGCGTCCAGTTGTGATTTTCCAGTGCGATTACGAAAACGTGCTTCACTTCGCGGGAATTCTCGTTCCAACCGTCGTCGTTTCCCTGCGCGCTCGCATCCCAACTGCTTAGCGCAGCCAGCAGTGCGAGCACACCAAGAGCGCGAACATAACGAAATGGGGACATTCAAACCTCCAGGCCTAGGATTTGCGGTGCGTACCGGAACGCTCGTCGGGTCGTCCGAGGTAACCCGAACGAGCAGTACACGCCCAGCTCGCCGCGTAAGGACAGTAGCATACGTTTTTTTGCGGCCCGATGATTGCCACGTTAAAAATAGAAGATGGCAATCGCCTTAGGTTCTGGTCCGCTTCGCGAATCTCTGTCGGCCCTCGAACGCGCCGGCTTGGAGCCCCAGCCTCTGGTGCTTCGAGTTATGACTTGGCTACAATTCAATCCTTCCCCATGCCCGACATCTCGAATGCAACGGCGATTCTCTTGGCTCAAGCCGTTGTTTCTCGCTCGGACCTGCGCTGGGAATTCGCCAACATCGCCGCCGCGGTGGCTCTTCTTTCTGTCGCCTGCGCGGCGATTGCTCTTTTTTGTTTTCGTCCCGGGACGCGCGACCTCACGCTGATTTACTTCAGCCTGTTCTGCATTTTCTATGCCGTCAGGGTGCTGGCTTCTCTCCCGTCGTTTCGTTCTCTCTTCGACGAGTCGCCAAAGTTTTGGAACTATCTCGGTTGGCTCGTCTCCTCCATAATTTTCTTCCCGGGAGCCCTATATCTTTACCAAGTCGTCGGCGAGCGCCTCCGTAAGTTCCTTCGTTGGCTTCTCACCGCGCGAGCAGGGTACGCGGTTTTCGAGATCGTCGCTGCCGCTCTTGGAGTCGGTCTGGCCACACTCGGCGTCGCCAATAACATCAAGGTGCTCGCCACGCTGGTGGCCACCGTAATATTCCTGGCCGCCACCAGGGCGCGCCCGGGCCTTCGCGCTCCCTTAAGCCGCGAAATCCGCGTTCTCGCCGCGGGTTTTTTCGTATGGGTTCTGTTTATCCTGCACGCGAATCTGGTGGGCCTCCAGGTAATCCGCGGGCAGAACGTGGAGGTTTTGGGTTGCCTGGTTTTCGTCGCCTGTCTCGGATACGTGTCCGCGAACCGCACCTTCGCGAACGAGGAACGGCTCCTCGCCATCAACAAGGAACTGGAAATCGCTCGCCGGATTCAGTCCTCCACGCTTCCGCAAGGCGTCCCCACGCTTGCGGGACTCGAAATTGCTGCGCGCTATGTCCCCATGAGCGCCGTCGCCGGTGACTTCTACGACTTCCTCAGCATTGATGAAAAGAGGGTCGGCATCCTGATCGCCGACGTCACTGGACACGGCGTGCCCGCCGCGCTGATCGCATCTATGCTGAAGATCGCTTTCGCCGGCCAAGCGGATCACGCCCGCGACCCCGTGCGCGTTCTTACCGGCTTGAACCGATCGCTCTGCGACAAGTTCGACGCGCACTTCGTCACCGCCGCTTATCTCTATGTGGATCTAGAGAACCGCCTGCTGCACTACGCCGCTGCAGCTCATCCACCGCTGCTGCTGATCTCGGGCGCGGCACGTAAAGTCAGCGAAATCGAAGAGAATGGCCTGGCGTTAGGCATTTTCCCCGAATCAGTCTACTCTTCGGTGGAAATCCGGGTATGTCCCGGAGACCGCTGCCTGTTGTACACGGACGGTATCTTAGAAGCAAAGAACGCTGCCGAGGAACAGTTCGGCAAGTCACGCTGCAAAAATCTTCTGGAAGAGCAACGCGAAATTCCGGCCGCGCGTTTCGCCAACACTCTGCTCGACAGCGTAGCCCGTTTTGCGGGCCCCCACGCGCAGGACGACGACATTACCCTCCTCGTGCTCGATTTTCAAAAGGAGCCCAGGTGAGTCGCAAACTCTGTCGTCGTCAGCAAATTTCCAGGTCGGATTTGGCGGCGTACAAATTGGTGAGTCGATCGTGAAAGTTTTGGGCCTCGGGGGCGGCGGTAAGAATTGCAGTTTTCAAGCTAACGTACAGCGCACGATAGACTGGCTTGAGTTCCTCGGAAACGTCGGCAATTCCGCCCCAGTTTAGGCGGTCGCCGATCGCCAATATGATTGGGTTCGTTTGTAGAGGAGCTACATTTCCCTGCAGACCATGCTTCACCCATTTTTGAAGGGCGCCGAGTTGCTCAATCGCGGCATCCTTTTGCAAGTCACTCAGTTCCCCACTACCGATAATTTTGAGCACCGCGTTCTCGAGTGGTTTGTCCACGGCCTCCGCTAGACTGATCATTGCTTTCGATTCCGAAAGAACAGCGTCCAGTTTAGAAGTGTAATCGCTGATTTTGCGATGGACCGCAGCCAACTGCCCGCCTGCGGCTTGTGCCGCCTCTGCAGCGGAGCTACCTTGCTGTCGCGCGGTCTTGTACACCTGATAGTTTCCCGTTGCCAAATTCCAGATAGCTTCGTCCACCATCGCCTTCATAGGATTTCCATAGGTGAGGTCACGGACAGGAGACTTGGCGGGTGCATCTGCAATCGGACGTTCAACCTTCGTGGCCGCGACGACGTTGCGCTCAGCTTCCGAAGCGGCAGAGCGTTTCGGCTTTGCGACAACGACCTCCTGAGTTTGCGGTCGATCCTCGTTTTCGCTCGGATTGTCGCCATGGTCCGAGCGGACGGGGAATCTGACGGATACGTCTGCAGTCGTCTGCTCAGCCCTCGCGGCCGTGAGATTACGCGTTGCTTGCGATGCGACAAAGCGCTTCGGCTTGGTGGCAGCGATCTCCTGAATCTTCGCGAGAGCCTGCAGCGGCTGGGAGTTGGGGAACGGTAGCACGGGTCGCTCCTCGCTTCTTATCGCATCGGCGCCATCATCCGATGGAGTCGCTATGATTCGGACGTCCGGGCGACGTTCGCGAGGCCGTCCCAGCTGGTTCGCGTGACTTTCACATACGTAAATTGGCTCACTCCCACCGTCCTCCCAGCAAGCTATCACTGCGGTTCCATAATCGCAGTCGAGCCGGTAATGCGCAGAAAGAGGCTGCGCAGACTTTCCCGGTTCCAGCCGCCACTCGGCCCGGCTTGTGCAATGGCGCTTCGGCACATGCCAATTGTAGCGAACCCGGAACACTGGATGCCGCGAGTCCGTGATGTTCCGTTGCGGAACATATAACCCCACCGCACAGTGGACTTCGCCAATTTTTCGTAGCGTCCGTCCCGGCGTGAATCGCGGAGGTCCGGAGAAATGGCGTCCACGCGCAAAGAAAATCGTTCGCGGCAATCGCGCTACACATGGCGCGTAATGGGCTGCCCATGAAGGATGTGCTGCGAAGGACGGGCGATGCGCTAGGGGATGAGTACGATTTTTCCTGCGGCGCCGCGCTCGAGAATTTCCTGATGAGCGCGCGCGGCTTCAGCCAGAGGCAGTTCTTTCGCGACGACGGGCCGCAGCGTTCCATTTTTCAGGCCTGCGATGAGCCCCGCGTGAATATCCGCCTCTTCGGCAGGTGTGATGGCCCAAAGAGTGAAGCCGCGGATCGAACCACGGCGACTCATGAGGTCGCGGGGATTGATGGTAATCTCGCCGCGGTTGCCGATCACGATGATGCGGCCGTTGGTGGCCAGCAGCTTCATGTCGTTAGCGAGATTCACGTGGGCCACCATTTCGAGAATGATGCCCACGCCGCCACCGCCCGTGGCTTTCATGATCTCGTCGAGATAGCCCGCCTTACTGTGATCGAAAACCTGATGAGCGCCTTCGCGCTTCGCGAGGTCGAGGCCTTTCTGGCTGCTGGCGGTGCCGAAGACAGTCAGTCCCAGAGCGCGAGCTATTTGCGTGCCGGCGATGCCGACACCGCCGCTCGCGCCATGCATCAAAACCGTTTCTGAAGCGTGTGCTTGCGCGACGTGATAGAGGGCGTGATAAGCGGTTGCGTAAGGAACCCAGACGCCAGCGCCTTGGCTGAACGTGACATGCTCGGGAAGCGGGTGTACCTGGTTTTCGAGAGCGAGCGCATATTCCGCGTAGGCTCCGGTTACTGTTTTTGCTACATAAACGCGGTCGCCTGGCTTTACCTTCGTAACGCCGGGCCCGACCGCTTCGATCACACCTGCGCCGTCGGAGCCAGGCGTGTACGGTAACGACGGCTTGACGGCGTATGTGCCTGCGCGCATGTAAGTATCGTACGGATTCACCCCGACGGCGTGAACGCGGACGAGGGCTTGTCCCGCGGCCGGTTTTGGGGTCGGGACGTCTTCAAGCTTCAGGATTTCTGGACCGCCGAATTCGTGCACAACGATGGCTTTCATTTTATGACCTCGAGATGTCGGGTGCTGCTGGCATGGAGTCCGGAACTAGCAGCGTACCAAAAGAAGAAGCGAAAGAAGAATGTCAGCCAAACCGGACGGATTCCACCAGGGAATGCTCACGACGATGTGCGACTAGGCACCGGCGGCATAGAACCCGCAGACAGCGATCGCACAGGAATAGTCCGGTGCGGCCATGCTCGGGATCCCCCCGGCAAATACCGACCGCCGGAATTAAGGGACGTGGACGCCGGGTCGTTGGATAGCGTTTGAGCACGGGCATTACCGTTCGAAGGCAGCCACCTTACACATTGCTACGCACGCGGCGCAAGTAGGACGTCTGTGGAAAACTCGAAACCCTGTGGAAAATCGCAGTCTATTCGTATCGTAGCGCTACGATGGGATCGACGCGCATCGCGCGCCGGGCGGGAATGTAGCAAGCCAGCATGGTGATAGCGCACAGCAGCAGCGTGGTGCCGACGAACGTGCTCAAGTCTCCGGCGCTAACTCCGAAAATTATGCCCGCAAGAAGCTGCGCCAGCGCCACAGACACCGGTAGCCCGATCAGCAAACCAATCGAAGTAAGAATCACGCCGCGAGTGAGCACAAGATTCATAACGTCGCGCTGCTGCGCTCCGAGTGCCAAACGCACGCCAATCTCATGCGTACGTTCGGAAACCGAGTAGGCCATCACACCGTACACCCCGATCGACGCGAGGACCAGAGCGATCACGCCCAACGCGCTCAACATCACGGCCACGTAGGAAAGCCCGAGGAGCTGATTCGAAATCACTTTCTCCAGCGTCCAAACCTCGTCAATCGGCTGATCCGGATCCACCGCGTCAATCGCCCGGCGCACCGCGACGCCGAACGAAGTCGGATCGCCTTCGGTCTTAAGCGCGAGATACCCGAAATTCGACGGCGCCTGGCGATAGGAAACATATACGGGCGGGGTCTCGTGCCTCGCGTAAGGATCGAATTTCACGTCGGCGACAATGCCCACAATCTTCGCCCACGGCTGTTCGGAATCCTGCTGGCCGCGCTTGATGAATTTCCCGAGCGGATCTTCTCCAGGGAAATCTCGGTGAGCGAAACTTTCGCTCACCACCACCACGGGCGGCTGATCCGCCCCGTCGGATTCCGACAGCAGGCGCCCCTCCAGAAGTGGCGTCTTTATCGTGCGAAAGTAATCGGCATTGACGCTCTCGAAGTTCGCTTGGCGGAATTCGCCGGGCTGCACGGCCCGCCCTTGGATCGAGACGGTGTCGGTCGTGCCGTAATCGCCAAAGGGAACGTTGCTACCGGCAACTGCGGCGGCCTTCACTCCCGGGATTGTCTTGAATTGCTCGAGCACCCGCTCGTAGAAGGAGGCCTGTTGCTGCGAGGTTTTATATTTGGAGTCCGGCAGGACAATCTTCATCGTCAGCACTTGGCCAGGATCGAGATTCTGATTTACAAACAACAAGGCGCGCACACCCTTCACCATCAAACCCGCTCCCATCAGTAAAATCAGTGAGAGAGCCACTTCCGCGACCACGAACACGCTGCGAAGACGCTGATGTTTCTTCCCGGTGGTGCCGCCACGTCCGCCTTCCTTCAATTCCTCGTACACGTCGGCCTTCGAGGTGTGGAACGCGGGGGCGAGCCCCGACATTACGCCCGCCAGAAACGTGATCGCCACCGTGTAAAAGAAAACATCGGTTTCCATCCGAACGTGCCGCCACGCCGGGAGTTCCCTCTCGATCTCCGGAGGCATGTAGTGGCGAATCAACCCGATGCCCCACTGCCCTAATAAAAGACCGAGACACGCTCCCACAATCGCCAGCATCACGCTTTCGGTCAGAAGTTGCCGGATAACGCGCATTCGATTGGCGCCCAGGGCCTGGCGTAACGCGACTTCCTTCATGCGGCTGGTCGAGCGCGCAAACAACAGGTTGGCGACGTTCGCACACGCGATCAGCAGCACAAAAAGCACGGCTACGATCAACATCTCGCAGTACTGATCGGTGAGTTCGCCCGCGACGAAGACGCCAAGCGGCAACACCTTCGTATGCCAACCCTCTTCCACCTTGGGATATTGCTGACGCATGCGGCTCTGGATCGTCCACATTTCGGCCGCGGCGTTAGACAACGAAACGCCGGGTTTCAGGCGCGCAATCGGCTCAATGGAGCGATTCGAGCGATCCATTTTTTCTTTGTCGCTCAGCGCCATCGGCAGCCAGAGCTGCGTCCCACCCGGAAACTCGAAATCCTTCGAAGTCACACCGACAATCGTGTAGGACTTGCTATCTATCGTCGCCGTTTTGCCGAGAATGTTCGGATCGGAACCGAAGCGGCGTTGCCACAACCCGTAGCTGATCACGACCACCTGTTCGTGGCCGACTTGCTCTTCTTCCGGTAGGAATGGCCGACCCATCGCAGGCGGCACGCCAACAACGCCGAAAAAGTTGGCGCTGGCGAGAACCGCCTGTACTTTTTCAGGATCGCCTTTCCCCGTAAAGTTGGCGTCCATCTGTTGGGTTGCAGCCACGTCTTCGAACGACTGCGCCTGTTTTCTCCAATCCAGGTAGTCAGCCGCAGAGACATCGCTCCACCCTACCGTTTGGTCCGGTGCAAGCTTGAGAAGCACGACTAGGCGGTCGAGGTTGGGCAGTGCGACGGGCTTCTTCAGGAATGCAATGGCGACGCTGAAAACCGCGGTGTTAGCGCCGATACCCAGCGAGAGCGCCAAGACCGCCAGAGCCGTAAACCCGGGGCTCTTCAGCAGCATCCGCAATCCGAATCGCACGTCCTGCAGCAACGTCCCCATCGGCCCATCCTGGCAGAAGTATGCTGGCTGTCATCATGCACGTTCGCTGCCGCGGCCAGCATCGGCGCAATCGCAAAGAATAGAGTGACTTGCGGGATGGAGGAACGCCATTAAGCTAACATCTTGTTCGTTGGCGGAATGGGTCTGTCGCGGAACCGGACAGCTTTGATTACATTGGCGCTAGTGGCGCGGCGCGATTGGGGTGTCTGCGCTGACGAACGCAGTGAACGGCGTGCCGGGCTTGATGTCCGCATCCTTTCCGTGTTTGAACACGGTGAACGGGCCCACTACGGGAATCAGAACGGCCGCATTTGGCGGGCTTGCGTCACCCTCTCTGGTTGCCGACCGATGGAGTTTGATAACCGTGCCGCCCGCAGTGAGCGAATCCGCCTTGAAGGTGATTCCACCTGGCGCGCCTCCGGCGCCGGTCTTGTCTACCTGGATGACAATCACAACCGCGGGTGAACCTTTTGGAGCGATCAACGTGTCGCCAATTTTCAAGTCTTCAGCCAGCGTCATGGGAATCTTGTCCCCAACTTCAGCAGTCCGTGAACTCACAGCGGCGGCAAACAGCAGCGGCACGGGCGTGTCTTTTGCAAGCAGCAGACCTGCCGCGGCTGCGTTGGCACCCGGCCAGAGCACGTCCGACGTTAAAGGCGTCGCGGCCGAAGGCTGCGTCGCCGGCGCCTGCACGGTGTATTGCGCCGATGCCACATAGCTTCGCGCGTGATACGGCGCGACGGCGATGGCCTGAAGCGTGGTGGTGGAATCAATCTCGATCGGACCCATATAGCGCGTAGATTTTTCCGTGGGAGTCCAGCCGTCAGTCGAGTAGTAGATGATCGCACCGCGCGTGGCGTCGGTAATTTTCACCGTGGTAGGGAAATTGTAAACGCCGGGCTTGATCGAAAATTTCGGCTTGGCAGCCGGAATGCAACACGCTGGCGCGGTATTATTCTGCGTGGCTTGCATCATCTGCTGCATCGCCTGTTGGTTGGCTTGCTGGGCGTCTTGCATAGCCTGCTGGGACGCTTGCATGGCTTGTTGAGCGGCCATTTGCGACTGCTGCATGGCCTGTTGAGCGGCGTCCATCCCGGGATCCTGGGCCTGCGCGTGACAAGCGCTTACACCTAGCACCAATATCACTACAAGGGTTCGCAGGGTGTGTCTCCCTGCTAATGGGACGTGTACGTTACACATCAGGTTACGCAGCGCGAATGTCCTGAGTGCTCTCAACACCACGTAAGCCATGCCGAGAGTTGCCACCTGTTCCACCTCGCTCGGCGCGATCGGCAACGATTGCAATCCGTCGAAACTGGTGGGAATATCGGGGAACATTCATTCGGATCCACAGGGACTGCGATGTCCTATCACTTCGATTTCGACTCCTCGCACCGGATTCTGCGCAGCCGTTTCGAAGGGCGCGTTACCGACGACGAACTGAAGGAATATTATCTGGCTGCCGGAAGACTCGTCGCGGCAAAAGATCCGACGTTTGCCATCACCGACTTCACTGCAGTCGATTCCTTTGACGTTTCCCCCAATACCGTCCGCGAGTTAGCCAGTTTGCCTCCTGTGATGACAGATCAAGACAGGATTCGCTGCGTGGTGGCTCCCTCGGACAAGGTGTTTGGACTGGCGCGTATGTTCGAGCTGCAAGCCGAGGGCACCCGCGCCAACCTTCATGTTGTGCGCACGATGAAGGAAGCTCTCGCAATCCTCGGTGTGCAAGCGCCCAAGTTCGGCCCAGTCAAGACCGAGTAAGCAACTCCCCAATCGTAGGTCATACCAGAGGATCTTGACAATCGGGGGAGACATGATATATCATATGATATATCTTAGATGTACTGGAGAACATATGAAGCACAACAGATTTGAAGGCCATCCAAACGATGAATTTGGATCATCCCACGATGCACGGCACTTTCGCTTCGGGCACCGTTGCGGCGGTCACTACTACCGCGGACGTGAGTCTGAATTCGGTGAGCGTTTGCGGCGCGGAGGCCGCCACTTCGGCGGATGGGCTGGCGGACCTTTCGGCGGACGCGTTTTCGATAGCGGCGAGCTGCGCTACGTGATTTTGCAGCTCATTGCCGAAAAGCCGCGCCACGGTTACGAGCTTATGAAAGCAATCGAGGATCGGCTTAGCGGCGCCTACTCTCCTAGTCCAGGGCTGATCTACCCTACCCTGACGCTGCTCGAGGAAATGGGCTACGCAACAGTGAGCACAAGCGAGGGGAACAAGAAGCTCTACACCATCACAGCGGAGGGCCGTGCGAAGCTCGAAGAGAATAAAGCTGCAGTCGATGAGGTATTTGCCAGGATGGATAAGGCGGGTGCGGAATTCGGTCGCGGACGCGCGCCGCAGATCATGCGCGCCATCGAAAATTTCCGCTACGCGCTGCGATTGAAGACTTCACAAAGCGCGCTGACGCCCGAGCAAGTGCAAAAAATCGCCGACGCAATTGACGCCGCCGCGAAACTGATCGAGCAGTCCTAGCGCGGCGAGAGCGAGGATGGCGAGCCTCGCAGTTGACTCCTCATCTTGACCGAGCGGCCTGCCTGCCACCGGAAGGCCCCTCTCTTCGATTAAAGCGCCGGCAACGTGCGCAACGCGCCAAAACGAAATGCGCGCGGTGCGGATCGCCTTTGCCATCGAGTTATTAGACCGGGAGGGGTCAACCTCCAGCCTTTGGGGGACTCGCGGCAAAAGCATCCGCACTGCGCGCACTATTCTTGCTGCAGCTCGGGAGGTGGTGACGCCCAAGCGAGCAGCGTTTCATCCTCCTGGCATTTTCAGAATCGCGCGGTCTGCATTCGGAAAGGCAGGCCGTCGAGAAACTCCCAGACCGGGTGTTGTAGCGGCGGTCTCCAGACCGCCACCGTTTCGCACCGCAATATCGATGGCGTCCGGCGATGCGAACGCCGCTACAGCTCTTCCCTTCCCGAACGCGCTAGAGCACTACATCAAGCTCAAGCTGTACGCCGGCGTGCGCGACGTCGCAGAGGTAATACACACCGCCGTCGTCCACGATGTACACGTCATCGTCGTAACCCCAGTCCGCTGGCCACGCCTGCACGATGATGAAGGAATAGCCACCGTACTCGAAGTGCGGCCGGCCTTCGACAATCTGCGGATGGCCCACGTGGAAGTGGTGTTCACGGCCGAAGTGCGCGTGGAAGCGGTCATCGGGGATTCGCCCACCTCCTCCGTGTCCCGATGGTTGCGCGCTTTGTTCCTGCGAATACCCGCGCTGCTGCCCGTACTGCTTCTGCTGTTCCTTTTGTTGCTGCTCATTCTGTTTTTCCGCCTGCTTGGACTGCTTTTCTGTTTTCGGCTGCTCCGCCTGCGGCTGCTGCTTAGGCGGTTTCGCTTCCCTCTCCTTCTCCGGACGCGGCTGCTCGTTCGGCGTCTTGGGCGGCTCGGCCTGCTGCTTCGGTTTCCCCTCGTGCTCCGGTTTGGCGTCCTGGGGTTTACCAGACTCCTGCTGCTTGGGCTTATCTTCCTGCTGATCCTGTGCATACGACGGTGCCGCGAATCCTAAGGTCAGCAAGGACCCCAGTAACAGAGCTGACGTTCCAGTGAAAGTGCTGCGCTTCATGAGCGTTTCCTCCCGTTCGTTGTGCCGTTCTTACCGTTCCTGATGCCGTAAATCGTTACTGCAAACTCGGCCGTACATCGCGTTAGCCCATCGGTTCGTGCGTTCGTGCTACCGGTCGGCCCTCATGCTGTGGGCCCCACATCTTAAAAAGAGCTGGAAAGTAAAACCGGACGCCGGATGGACATTTCTAACTGTCGGGCGCGACCTAATTTCACAAAAAAAGTTGACGCCTTATTCCATGCCGAAGGGCAGCACGTGGTTCAACACTAGCGAAATCGACGGCAAGAGCGAATACTGCCGAGGCTGTATATCGCGGAGGAAATCGCGTTACGGTAAAACCAGCTTCAGCTTCGAGACAACACTTTCGGGACGAAGTTATCTGAGTATTATTCGCCGTCTCAAGAAAA